>NPIG01000114.1_pt1 | contig 88592 bp, 73 predicted proteins | sample 8637441 | NCBI WGS metagenome assembly NPIG01 (sample SAMN07420675, study PRJNA396082) | bioreactor metagenome | isolation source: sample BR6 brine-fed electro-methanogenic bioreactor BR | place: Japan: Kochi | collected 2016-06-14
GGGGGGGGTGGGGGGGGTGGGGGGGGGGGGGGGGGGGGTGGGGGGGGGGGGTGGGGGGGCGCGGGGGGTGCTCTTATGGCTTGGTGGGGGTTGCGGGTACGCGGTCGCGCGTTTGCGGAGTGCGCTGCAATTACCAATTACTGATTACGAAATACGGTTCCGGATTGGTCCCAGGTTGGGTCGATTGCGCTGCGGCCATCACGATGAGCGAATCGCGCGATGTTGCGGGGGCTTGGGTGCGGCGGGGTTTGGGGGCGGGTGTTTGGGCGGGGGGCCATTCGGGCGCTTGGGCGCGGGCCTGGGGTTTGAATACCCGGGGAAGCAGGCACTCACTTAACGCCCTGGGCCCCGGGGAGCATCGACGGGCAGTAAAGCAATTCCGCATAGCGCATGGATCGCCCTGTGAGAGGCATCATGCTGCCGAGGTGCGCCCGCTGCGAGTTCGTTCACCTAGACCAGGCCAGGGTTCTCAGCAAGCCCACCTGGCGCCTGCGGGACGAGCGACCCCAATGCTCTAGGTGCTCATCAAATCCAGTGCTCATCCCGAGGCACCGCTGGCCACAAACGTACGGGGCAATTGCCATAGCCCCGTCAGAGGTGATTTCCCTTGTATGCCCTGCCCGATTCTCGTAACCTGCGCAAGGTTCATCGTTCCCGAGCGACCCAGTATTCCCTATCGGGCGCTTGTCGTCCCTTTAGTGGTGATCCTTCGACCGAGGCAAGTAAACCGCAGGATGCGAGATTATGCCCCCAATTACTAAACCCGCGACACGTGCAATTATCGATGACTTTGCCCAGGAGATTCGCGAAAAACGCGCGCAGACCGTCAAGCCATCTAAGACCGTCATAAACTTCCGTACTGATATGCAAGACGGTCACGAACGCGATGTCTGGCGGGTTCCCATCGAAGTGCTTCGATATCGCAAAGACAACGGCCGAATAGCCTCGGATGTAGAGGACTACGAACAGAACTTTCGTCCCCTTGACGAGACCGATGCTGACGACCAGCGATTGCTTGCGGAATTCCTCGATCGCAAAGATCCTGAAAAAACTGCCATGCTGGAACAGACGATACTCCACGACGGCCAGCGCGAGCCTGCTATTGTCACATGCGATGGGTTTCTCATCAATGGAAATCGACGCAAACTAGTTATGGCGAAACTCAATGCCAAATACCCCGAAAAACCAGAGTTCGGTTTTATGAAAGCGGTTATCCTCCCAGGCCCTGGCGAGGAAGGCGGGCCACCAACGCTCATCGAAATCGAGAAGATCGAGAATCGATACCAACTGCAGAGTGATGGAAAATCTGAGTATTATGGATTCGATCGCGCGATCTCGATTCGCCGAAAGATCCGACTGGGTCTCAGCCTGGAGGATCAGTTGCGTGACGACCCTCAGTTTGCGAACGCTACTGCGGCTGACCTAAAGCGTGCTGTCCAAGAATATACAAAAAAGTACTTGTCTCCCTTGGAATGTGTCGATCGCTACCTTCAGCAGTTTCATCGCCCCGGCCAATATCGTACTGTCGCAACGGGCTCCTCAGACCGTGAAGGAAGATGGCAGGCTTTCATCGACTACAGCAATACCTATTTCCGTGTTTTTCAAAATGGAAAGAAACTTAACGAACTCGGCATACTTGAGGAGGAAATAGGTACCATCGAAGAATCCGCGTTTGATATAATACGGCTACGCACGATTCCTGATATGCCTAAAGTCCATCAAATCATGCGGCAGTTACCAAACTTCTGCCGTACAAAAGCCGGTAAGAACGCGATTCTCCGAATTGCGGAGGAAGTTGATCCGCTCTTGCCCCAAGACGACACAGTTGATGACGCGGGCGCCCCCCTTCCTCTGGAAGTCGTAGATGCAAAGTGGGCTGCAAGAAATAAGCAACCCATCATTCGCTACCTTAAGAAAGCTGCGAAACACCATGAGCACAAGAGGGAAAAGGAGACGCCACTGGATCTTCTTGACGCCGCATACAAAAAACTGACCCATGACGACATGGACATGTCCGCCCTGGGTGTTGGTGATTTTGGGAAAGCGCGCACTTTGATTGCCAAAATCGCGGAACGCGCCAACGAGCTTGAGAAGATCCTCTACAGACACCAGAAGAACTGGAAATCTCTCGGGCAGGCTGAACATTGATTCAATTAGCATTTGAAAATGGCCGACTTACCCTTTTATTCCCCGGGGAACGCCTGACGGGACGGCACGCTCATCAGCTAGCATACTGGGGTTTTCGTACAGGTGAACAACCGAATGCCCTCGTCTCCTCATCACCCGAAGTTCGTGCACTCTCTAAAAAAGTTGTGAGTTACTTCACCAGGCACAAGATTGATATCGAGCTCGATGAGGCCGTTACAATAATTCTTCAGCAAAATGAAGAGGAACATGGCGCTCTACAGCAAGCGATAACTCAGGGACGCAACTTTAAAGATGGCATTATGGATAAGGCCCTTGCAGGCCAGTTCCTTCGGTTTGCGAAGCAACGAATTCCCAGGACACTAAAGCCTCATCAAGAAAAGGCGGCTCTTCATTTTGTCCTTACCAAAAACGCTGCCAACTTTTCAGTCCCCGGTAGCGGCAAGACAACCGTGGTTTTGGCCGTATACGAGTGGCTTCGGCTGCGAGGTGATATAGACGCCCTCTTCGTTGTCGGGCCACCGGCATGTTTTGGTCCCTGGCGAGACGAATTCAACGCGACCCTTGGACGGTGCCCAACGGCGGAAATACTCGCTGGCGGGGATCGAGACCTTCGGAAGCAAAAGTACTATGCTAATCGCAGCAATGCGTGTGAACTTTATCTCACATCTTTCCAGACATTGCAGCGCGATTGGATGGATGTGAAGGTCCTTTTTGAGTCCCAGGGCATTCGTTTTCTTCTCGTTGTTGACGAGGCGCACTATATTAAGCAAGTAGCTGGCACTTGGGCTACAGCTGTCCTGCGGGTCGGGTCTTTTGCCTCGCGCCGCTGTGTTCTGACAGGCACACCTTTCCCAAGACGATTTTCCGATGTCTTCAACCTCGTCGACGTGCTCTGGCCTCACGCGTCGCCATTAACAACAAACGATCGCCATGCAATAGAACGCCTCACCGATCGTAACGAACTTGCAGAAGCTACCCAAATCCTAGACACGTCTATTGGGCCGCTGTTCTATAGAGTCCGTAAGCATGATCTTGGCTTGGCTCAGCAGGTTTTCCATGAGCCGATTCACGTACATATGAGGGAATATGAACGACGGATCTATGATGCGATCGTTGGGCGTGTCCAGAATCTAGCAGAACTGGACTCCCATAAGACAGTCGATCTACTCTTTAAGCTTCGAAGGGGGCGTATGATGCGCCTGCGCCAATGCGTATCGAACGCGGGTCTGTTATCCCACTCATTCCCAAATGACAATGAGGAATCCTTATCTGATACTCCTCAGTTGCAAGACTTCTTGACCCACTACAGCGAACTGGAAACCCCTGCAAAGCTTGACGCACTTCTCGACCTTGTAGAGCGTATTCTCCATGAGAATGCAAAAGTTGTCATTTGGTCTAATTTCGTAGGTACTCTGCATTTACTTTGCGACGCACTGCAGAACTCTGGCCACACTGCTCGCCTCATTTTCGGAGGGACACCTATTCACGAAGTCGAAACTGATGATGCCCTGAGTCGCGATAGTATCATACGCGAGTTTTGCCGCTTAGATAGCGGCGTCGATGTGTTGGTAGCCAACCCTGGTGCATGCGCAGAGTCAATATCGCTCCATAAGACCTGTTCCCATGCCATCTACTATGATATTTCCTACAATTGCGCCCAATATCTCCAGTCCTTGGACCGTATACACCGCGTTGGCGGATCAGAAACCAAAGTGTCCAATTATTACTTTCTTCAGTACATTGATAGTCTCGATACTGACATACTCAAGAATGTACAGGATAAGGCGGCGCGAATGAGCGCAATTATTGACAGAGACTACGCAGTCTACTCATTGGACATGTTTAACGAAGACGAAGAGCTTGAGGCGTATGAGCGACTATTCGGATCGACAGGAAAATCCGTTTAATAGTGTTCGGCAGCGCAATGTGGCCACATTTGTATCGATTGCAGCGAAGTCAAAGATCGCAACGCTTGATTACCTTAAACGTCGCTATCTTGAGCAAGCGCCCGACTTCGAGGCGACACTGGGCTTTTTGAAGGGATTGGGTGAGCTAAAGGTCGATTCCGACCAAGTTAGATTGAGTAAGAACTTGAAGAAGTCGGCCGCAGAAGGTGAACACGGCGTCCGAGTTGCGATCATTCGTCGCTTATTGGAATCGAGCGGCCCGTACCGTAATGCCATCATTTGGCATTTACACGCCTACTCCGTAGTGGACGGAGTGGCACAGCTCCAGCCTTCCACAGATCGGACGGCCGCTGATAATTCGGTAAGGACATACTTAATCGATCTTGGAGTTATTTTTCCACTAGCCAACAAACCCGTTTACAAACTAAACGCTGATTTCAACTTTTTGCTAGCGGACGCGCGTGAGCAACTAGGCGCCGTATCACCGAAGCAGCTTCACTCCGACCTCGCTATGAGGAATTCCGTTGCAAAACAAGCAGAGCTATTCGTTTTTCAGTATGAACAGGCCAGGGTCGGCGAGGAATACAAGAACCGCGTAATGCATGTGGCGGAATTTAATGAAGCCGCCGGCTACGACATCCGCAGTATGACATTCTCCGAAGATGGACAGGCGTTCCCAAGGTGCATCGAGGTGAAGGCCGTATCGTCGGCGGACTATGGTTTCTTTTGGACGTCGAATGAGCGAACGGTTGCTGATCGGCTGCGAGAGTGGTATTATCTCTATCTTGTCCCCGTGCACCACGATGGAGCAGTGGCTGTGGAGGAACTGATTGTCTTGCCTGATCCGGCTCAATCGGTGCTTATGCAGTCAAGTCGGTGGCATGTCGTGGATGATGTGGTTCATTGTAGCTTACAGCGGTAGTTTGACATTCGTTCCTCGTGCTGGCATCGCGAACTATGACAAACGATTACGTTTTTGGGGAAGATATAGAAGTCAATGGAAAGGGTGTCAAGCCCCCATTCGCCTACTACGGTGCGAAGCAACGCATCGCGTCGCGGATTATCTCCACGCTTCCGCCCCATAATGCTTGGGTTGAGGGCTTTTGCGGTTCGGCGGCTATAACGCTCGCGAAGAGAGCAGTTCCGATTGAAGTGATCAATGATCTTGATGGCGAGATAGTCAACGTCTTCGATCAGTTGCGAAAAAGGCCAGACGAACTCTGTCGAGCAATTGCTTTGACACCATATGCGAGAGCGGAGCTTGAGCGTGCTCGGCCCAGGTGTAAGTCGGTGGGTAAGCTAGAGAGGGCGAGACGGTTCCTTGTTGCCACAATGATGACAGTAAACGGTACGGTCGGAAGTACTAGAGCCGGATTTTCATACTCTCAGTCGTATGCGCGAGACGGTAAGGAGGCGCGGGTTTGCCGATGGTATAGATTGCCGGAACGATTAGCGGCGGTCGTGGAGCGCCTTCGGACCATTCGGATCGAGAATAGAGACGCCAGGGAGTTGCTGGAGATGTTTAGAGACCGGCCAGCGACCTTGGTGTACTTGGACCCACCGTATTTTGTGAAACGCGATCACCGATATGTAATTGACGCAAATGACCGCGAGTTCCATGAGGAGCTTCTGGAGGGGTGCTGCAGGGCAAAGTGCATGATTCTCATAAGTGGGTATACAAATGATCTGTACGATGAGTTACTTAGTGAGGAACGCGGATGGAGAAAGGAGGAGATCAAAACTCATACGCGCGACACGAAAGGTAAGGACTATGCAAAGACGGAAGTGCTGTGGAAAAACAGGGTCTTCTGCAAAGCAAAGGCGAGCGGTCGCGTCCCCATTCGGCTGAGCCGCAAAGAGAAAAGTGAGAACAAGATCAATCCGCCGCGTTAAGTTCATTAGAATAAAAGAGGATTCGGCGTAACTGGTTCGGCGCGGTAGGTTCACCGTTATCAGAGAATGAACTCCCTGGCGACCATCGAGCGGGCTCTGGGGCAGAGAGGAGCCCCACAGGGCGAGAACGCGCGTTGTGATTGGGGGGGCCGCACTACCTGCGGCTGGGGGTGCGGCGTCGGTGGGGATGGTTCTTTGGCGAGGTGGGGGCGATGATGGTGCTGGCGTGTTGGGGGAGGGTTGGGCTGAAGGCGGGCACGGCCCGCCCTACGGGGGTGGATGGGAAGGGGCAAAAGGCAGAAGGCAGAAGTTAGAAGGCAGAAGGCAAAAGTTAGAAGTTAGAATTCAGAAGTTGGGAAGGCGGAAGGCGGGCACGGCCCGCCCTACGGGGGTGTTGGTTGGCGGTGTGGGGGTATTGAAAAACGCCCGGGCGGCGCTGGCCGTCCGGGCGATTTGGTTTGGCTGGTTGTCGGCGGCGCTGGGGGCGTACCAAGGGATAAATCCCCTGGCAACTATCGTCCGCCCTCCCGGGCGGTGGCGATGAGGCGGGGACGCATACCAGGGAATGAATTCCCTGGCTACCATCGCGCGCCCTGCGGGCGGTGGGACCGGGTTGGCGGGCCGCCTGGGGGCCGCCTGGGGGCCGGGTCGCTGGCGGGTTGCCGGTTTAGCGCTTCGAGAACTGGAAGCTGCGGCGGGCGCCGGCGCGGCCGTACTTTTTGCGTTCGACGCGGCGGGCGTCGCGGGTGAGGTACTGGCCTTCGCGGAGGAGGGCCTGGTACTCCTTGCTGGCGAGGAGGAGGGCTCGGGCGACGCCGAGCATGATGGCGCCGGCCTGTCCGGTGGTGCCGCCGCCGGAGACGTTGACGAAGACGTTGACGCGTTTGCGGGTGTCGGTGGCTTCGAGGGGGGCGACAATTTTGCTGCGGTCGGCCTCGAGGCGGAAGTAGTCGTTGATGTCTTTGCCGTTGATTTTGAACTGGCCGTCACCCTGTTTGATGCGGACGCGGGCGATGGCGCTTTTGCGACGTCCGGTGCCCCAGTGGTAGCCGCCGGCCTTGGGCTTGGGCTGCCCCCAGGCGTGGGTGAGGGAGGCGGGGTTGAGGATGGGTTCGGCCTGGGGCGCTACGGCCACGGCGGTTGCGCCGCTGTCGGTGCTGGTCGGATAATCTGCCACGGACTGCGTCTCCGTTCGGGTTCTTGCGGACTAAAGGTTACGGCCGTACGGCGCGGGCCATTGCTAGTACGACCAGGCCTTGGGCTGCTGGGCCTGGTGGGGATGCTCGGCGCCGGGATAGAGTTTGAGCTTTTTGAGCATGCGTCGCCCCATGGCGTTTTTGGGGAGCATGCGCCGGACCGCGTGCTGGAGGACGCGCTCGGGATGCCGGGCGTGGAGCTGCTCAGCCGTCTCGGTCTTCCACCCGCCGGGGTAGTAGCTGTAGCGGTCGTACTGGATGGACTGCCACTTGTTGCCGGTCAGCTTGACCTTGGCACAGTTGGTGACAACCACGAAATCGCCAGTATCGACGTGCGGGGTGTAGGTGGGCTTGTGTTTGCCCATCAGCACGTTGGCGATCTGGACGGCCAGTCGGCCCAGGATCTTGTCGGTGGCATCCACCTGGTGCCATTCGGGCTGGAAGGTTTCCTTCCGAGCCATGTACGAACTCACGCGACCTGTCGGCATAGCGACACAACCTCCCTAGCGGGGTCGATGATTCCAAAGAGTCCCGCATCCTACCGGCTTCGGCGGATTCGTCAAGGCCGGCGGAGCGGACAGAAGGCTGCGGATGGGCCCAGCAGTAAGCTCCCGTTGCTGCGGCAGTTACGGCGGCGGCCGGCGAAGCTCCAACAGCCCCGGGTCGGGGTGCGGAATTGTCGCGGGCGGAAGCGGCGGGCAACGGGTGGGCGAGCCGCCCCACCATTGAGGTGGACCGCCCCACCATTGACGCGAGCGGCCCAATCATCGCCGCACGGCACCCGGACATGGCCGCACGAAGGTGTTGGCCGGCGGGCGGCGGAAGCGGCGGGGGCGAACTTCGTTGCCTTGGGGGCGACCTCTGCTAGGATGCCGGTCGGATCCCTTGGGCCTAGACCGAACACCATGCATATGGGGCGACTTCGCGACACGGCTGCATTGCTGCTTGGGCTGCTCGTGGCCGGCGTACCGGCCGTCGCGCACGAGACGGACCAGTACAGCGTGCCGACGGGGCGAGCGTACGCCGATCTGCGGTTCGAATTCTCGCGCGAGCTGTACGACCTGCTGGACCTGGCGGTGGAGCGGACGAACGCGCGGATCACGGCCACCCTGGACGAAGTGGGGCAGGCGACAGAGGCGACGGCGCGTTTTCACCGTCCTGAGCACGTGGCGCGGGCGGTGTGGGCGGCGTTTCCGCTGCGGGTGATGTACGTGGAGTTCACGGAGGCGTGGCTGCGCAGTCCGGAGATGCGCGAGCGGTATCCGGGATTGCTGACGATCTACGCGCCGCCGTCGTGGATTTACGCCCATTGGGCGCTGGTGATCGATCCGACCAAGCTGCCGCGGCAGGTGCGCTGCTCGACGATCATGGTGAACGGGGTGCACTTCGGCACGGACAAGCTGATGCACCTCGTGCACCTGGGGCATTTCTACTATGACACGTACGCCCTGGCGCGGCGAGCCGGGATGGACGAGACGGCCGCGATGCAGCGGGCGGTGAGCGTCGGCACGGGGCTGCACCCGATCCTGTCCGAAGAAACCTGGCTGGGTCTGCTGTCGACCGGGGTGCGGTCGAACGCCGACCTGGCGGTGAACTACACGGGCCTGAAGTTCTTTCGCAACCTGACCGAGCCCATGTCGTTCAAGGGGGAAATACAGCCGCCGCTGCTGGTGCGCGAGGGGCATTTCTGGCGGCTGAATGACCACGTTCGGCCCGGCCGTGACATCTTCTCGATCTACGTGAGCGCGCATTGGGATGAGGCGTTGCTGCCGAATACGTATGCGCCGGGGGTGGCCGGGTTCATACAGGATGAGGTCGTGCGACGGTGTCCGGCGGTGGTGGACTGGTACCGCGACGGGCAGGGCCGCGTGCGTACGCGGGCGGATTTTCTGGCGATCGTCGAGCGGCTGAGCACCTATTACGGCGAGGAATACGGATACAAGGGGGCGTTTGACGAGGTGGTGGGGATCGCGAACTGCTGCTTTGACGATGCGGCGGGGGTTGAGGTTTTGCCGGCCGCCGGCGACGGCGGGGGTTTGGGGTCGGACGGGGCGTCGGCCGATGGGGCTGGTGTCGGCGGGGCTGATGTCGACGGGTCTGATGCCAGTGGTCCTGATGCGCTGGGTCGCACGCCGTTGTGGTGGGCGGCGCGGCGTGGGGACGCGGAGCGGGTGGGGGCATTGCTGGACGCGGGGGCGGAAGTCGGCGCGGCCGACGTGGATGGCGAGACGCCGTTGCACGCGGCGGTGCGGGGTGGCAGCCGGTCGTGCGTGGCGGCGTTGGTTGGGCATGGGGCGGCGATTGATGCGGCCAATTGCCTGGGGGTGACGCCGTTGCACCTGGCGATTCGGCTGGATCAGGCCGAGATCGCGTTGGCGTTGCTCGACGCGGGGGCGGAGGTGAACGCGGTGGATGTGTTCGGGTGCACGCCGCTGCACGACGCGGGCGATCGGGGTGATCGGGCGTTGTTTGCGGAGTTGCGCCGGCGGGGAGGCGACGTCGGGGCGGCAAGCCACGGCGGGCGGAGGCCGGCGCTGGCGAGGGCGCGGGCGGGAGATGGGGCGCGGTCGTCGTCGGCGAACCGGGAGGCGCGACCATGAGGTGCGGCTTGGTTGGGAGGCGCGGGGGCATGGTCGGGATTGGGCGCATCGCGGCGATTGCGGCCGGCGTGGGCCTGGCGGGGTGCGCGGCGTCGGGGTGTGCGTCCGGGCCGGCGGGGTACGCGGCCTGGCGGCAGGCGTTGGAGCGATACGTGGTCGAGGAAGGCGAGGGGGATCCGGCGGTGCTGCGGCATTTGCCGGGGTTGCGCGATCCGCAGACGCTGCGTCCGGCGCGGGTGACGTTCGGCGTGCTGGATGTTCCGGCGTCGCGGCGGCTGCTGGCGCCGCGGTGCGACGTTCAGGGGGTGCTGTTGGGTATTCCCGAGGTCGAGGGTCGGCACTGGTACTGCTTCGTGGTTGCACAGCAGCACTGCCGGGCGTGGACGCCGCCGGAGCTGGCGGACGTGCGGCTGGTCGCGTTCGCGCTGGATGATGGCGTTTGGACCTGGCGGACGTCGGCCCGGGCGGAGGCGGCCGTTGAGGTTTATCGGGGCGTTGGCGCGGGCGATGCGGGCGCCTGGCATGTTGGTTTTCCAGGGCCGGCGGACGTGTTCGCACTGGAGGCCGCGGGCGGCGTCGCGACGGTCAGGCATGAGGGGACGGGGGCAACCTGGCGGCTGGAGCTGGCGTCGGATGGGCAGGCGCGTAGCAGTCCCCCGGATGGCGCCGGGTTGTGATTCTGCATGGCGGGCTAGGGAGGAGAGGTGAGCAAGTGGGCAGGTGCGAAAGTGAGAAAGTGCGAAAGNNAAAGTGAGAAAGTGAGAAAGGGGGTTTGGGAGCCGGTGGGTGTGGGAGACACTTCGGGCGCGGGAATTTGACTGCTTTCACATGGCGGCGCACGGCGGTCGGCCCTTTTGGCATATCTGGCTCGTTGCCGCCGTGCTTGGCCATGGCGGGCTAGAGAGGAGAGGGTCGAAAGGAGAGAGGAGAGGTGCGCAAGTGGGCAGGTGCGAAAGTGAGAGAGTGAGAAAGGGGTTTGGGAGCCGGTGGGTGTGGGAGACATTTTGGGCGCGGAAATTTCAATGCTTTCCCATGGCGGCGCACGGCGGTTCGCACTTTCGGGGAATCCGGGCCGGTCGCGCCGTGCTTGGCCATGGCACCCTGGCTCGGAGGCTTGGTTGTTTTTCACATGGCGGCGCACGGCGGTTCGCACTTTCGGGGATCCGGGCCCGTCGCGCCGTGCTTGGCCATGGCACCCTGGCTGGAGAGCCTAGTTGTTTTTCCCATGGCGGCGCTCGACTCCGTCGAGCTTAGCCATGGCACCCAATCTCAGTTTTGCCATGGTGCCCTGGATCTGCTTGGCCATGGGGCCCTGGATCTGCTTGGCCATGGTGCCCGGCGTGAGCAGCGGGCCGAGGGAGAGACCTTCTATACCGGCACCGTCGGCCAACAGGGGTGGCATCATTGACGGATTCCCTTATGCCTTGCGCATGGCCGGGAGGTAGTACTTGCGGAGGTACTCCTTGACCTGGCGGTGCATGTTGAAGACGGGGGGGACGGTCATGAGGGCGTTTTTCATGCGGGCGATCCATGCCTCGGGGAGGCCGTCGGGGTTGCGGCGGTAGTAGAGAGGGACGACCTCCTTCTCCAGGATGCGGTAGAGGTCGGCGGCGTCGCGCTGGTCGGCGGCCTTGGTGCCGTCGTGGTTCTTGCCCTTGCCGATGGCCCAGCCGTTGAGCTTGTTGTAGCCCTCGGGCCACCACCCGTCGAGGATGCTGAGGTTGAGTCCGCCGTGGAGGGTGGGCTTCATGCCGCTGGTGCCGGAGGCCTCGCGGGGGCGTTCGGGGTTGTTGAGCCAGACGTCGACGCCGGCGACCATGTAGCGGGCGACCTCCATTTCGTAGTCCTCGACGAAGACGACGCGTTTGCGGAAGCGCGCGGTGCGGGCGTACTTGACGAGCTGCTCGATGATGGCCTTGCCGGCCTCGTCGGCCGGGTGAGCCTTGCCGGCGAAGATGATCTGCACGGGGCGTTTCGCGTCGTTGAGGATCTTCGCGAGGCGCGCGGGGTCGGTAAAGCACAGGGTGGCGCGCTTGTAGGGGGCGAAGCGGCGGGCGAAACCGATGGTCAGGGCTTCGGGGTCGAGGATCTTGTCGGCGTCGGAGATGCTCATGCCGGTGACCTTGCGGCGGCGCAACTGGGACTTGACCCGCGCGCGGCAGAACTCGATGAGCTCGAGTTTGAAGGCCTGGTGCACCTGCCAGAGAACGTCGTCGGGAATGTGCTTGCAGTGGGACCAGGTGGCGAGGCGGTCCTGGTCATCTTCCCAATCGTCGCCGAGGAACTCGTTGAGCAGTTCGCCCATCTCGGGGTGGAGCCAGGTCTTGAGGTGGATGCCGTTGGTCACGTGGCCGATGGGGACCTGGGCGACCTTTTTGCCCGGCCAGAGGTTTTTCCACATGCCGCGGGCGATCTGGCCGTGGAGGGCGGCGACGCCGTTGGCGTAGCGCGAGGTGCGCAGGGCCAGCGGGGTCATGCCGAAGTTTTCGCGGGCGTTGCCGGGCTTGACGCGGGCGAGGTCGTGGAACTCGTCGCGGGAGATGCCCAGGCGTTCGGGCATGTTCTGGAAATACTTGTCGACGAGGGCGGGGTCGAACTCCTCGTTACCGGCGGGGATGGGGGTGTGGGTGGTGAAGACGCTGGTGTTGGTGACGTAGCGGGTGGCCCGGCCCAGGGTTTCGCCGCGGTCTTGCATGCGTTCGGCGATGCGTTCGAGGGAGAGGAAGGCGGCGTGGCCTTCGTTGAGGTGGCAGCAGCTCACCTTGATCTTGAGGGCCTTGAGCAGGAGCCAGCCGCCGATGCCCAGGACGATTTCCTGGCGGATGCGGGTGTCGCGGTCGCCGCTGTAGAGCACGTGGGTCAGGCGGCGGTCGGCCGGCTTGTTGTCGGGCAGGTCGGTGTCGAGCAGGTAGAGCGGGACGCGTCCGACGTCCATGCGCCAGGCGCGGGCGACGACCTGGCGATCGCCGACGGGGACCTTGATGCGCAGGGGCCGACCGGTGGCGGCAACGACCTCGGTGAGGGGTGCGTTTTCCGGCTTGATGGCGGGGAAGAGGTCCTGCTGGCGGCCGGCCTTGTCGATCCGCTGGCGGGTGTAGCCCTTCTTCCAGAACATGCCGATGGCGACGAAGGGCAGGCCGAGGTCGCTGGCGCTTTTGAGGTGGTCGCCGGCGAGGACACCGAGTCCGCCGGCGTAGAACGGCAGGGACTCGTGCTCGGCGTATTCCATGCAGAAGTAGGCGATGACGCCCTTGACCTTTTTGGCGTGTTTACCCGCGAACCAGGATTTTCGGCGCAAGTACTTACCCAGGGCGGCGTGGACCGTGCGGACCTGCTGGACGAATTCGGGGTCGGCGAGGAGCTGGCGCTTGCGGGCGGCGGTGAGCTTGCGGACGACGGCCACGGGGTTGCGTTCGGACGCGGCGAAGACCTTGGGGTTGGCGTGCTCGAAGAGGGCCTGGGCCTGAGGGTTCCACGACCACCACACGTTGGCGGCGATCTCGGACAGTTGGGTCAGCATGGTGTCCATGTCAAGCTGCGAGGCGGTGTTGCGGCGTTTTGTGGCCATCGTGTATTCACTCCCGGGTCCAGTGCGTTGCGGATTCGTGGGCGGTATGATACCAACCGATGCGTGAATCGCGAGTACGCGATTGAACTGACTGGGCCGTAAGGCCGGTCGAGGAGATGTCACGATGCTTAAACCCGGACGGCTAGGCGGACTATCGGCCGGGCTGCTGCTGGCGGGTGTGCTGAGTGCCGCAGCGGCCGCTCAGACGGAAGTCCGGCTCACCGTGGAATTGCCCGAAGCACCGCAGGCGGAGCGTCTGCTGTGGGGGGCGATGCGCGGGGGCGTGGAGCTGGGTGAGGGGGCGTTTGATCTTGCCCAGATTGAAGGCGCCGGCGGCGAACCGGTCACTCTTGTTGAACAGCTCGACGGGGCGCTGGGGGCCGACGGGCCGACGGTGCGGATCTGGTTCTGCCTCAACCGCGACGCGTGGGATGGCTATATTCCGAGCTTCGGCGACGCGTACCAGGTGGCGGAACTGGCCCGCACGGATGACGGCTGGCGGGCCCACGCCGCGCGGGACGACTGGCGCGTCCGTAAGCTGTCTGCGCCGGACAATCGGCTGACGGTGCACTACCATCGCACCGACGACCAGTACGACAGCGTCGGGTTGTGGACCTGGGACGCGCATCACCGGCGGACGCCGACGGACAACGAGCGTTACCCGGTGGGCCGGGACGGGTTCGGGCTGGTGTTTCAGATCGACGCCGGTCGTTACGGTGCGGACGGCGACGGCATCGGCCTGCTGCCGCGCCGCCAGGGCGACTGGCAGCAAAAGGACGGCGGGGATCGCATGTGGCGACCCGCCATGGGCCGTACCGTCTACCTGGTGCAGGAAGACAACCGCCTTTACAGCGAGGTGCCAGACGTGACTCCCAAGGTTCGCCGCGTAACCATCGATGCCAGTCATCACCTGACCATCCGTTTCTCGCACCGGCTGCCGGTGGCGGAGTGGACGCCGGAGAAGTTCAAGGTCGCCACGTCGGGCGGCAAGCACGTGCCGGTGACGGCGGTGCACCCGTTCAAGCATCGGGGCGACCGCAGCGCGTTGTATTCGATCGAGGTGGCCGAACCCTTCCAGTATCCGCAGGAGGCGTATGCCCTGGAGGTGGAGGGCTTCGGCATTCAGAACGTGGTGGCCGGGCACATCGTGAAGGACCCGAGCCGGTTTTACGACGCGGACGCGCAAATGGGTGCGACGTACACGCCGGAGAAGACCACGTTTCGGGTGTTTGCGCCGGGGGCGATCGCGGCATGGGTGGTGGTGGCCGACGCGGTGGAAGGCGATGCCGGGCGCAACGAACACGTGATGACGTGCAGCGCCAAGGGGATCTGGTCGGCAGAGGTGGCCGGCGACCTAGCGGGCAAGTTCTACGCGTACAAGCTGGGCGGGTTGGATTTCAATCCGGAGCGGGAGATCACGGACATCTACGCCACGTGCACGCAGGGGCGACACGCGCGGTCGCTGATCGTCGATCTGGATCAGACGGATCCGCCGGGCTTTGACGCGTACACCTACGCGGGTCCGATGTCGCCGACGGACGCCGTAATCTACGAGATGCACGTGCGCGATTTCACCATCGCGCCCAACTCGGGGGTGGAGCGGAAAGGCAAGTACCTCGGTTTGACCGAATCGGGGACGACCCTGCCGGGCGACCCCGAAGTAAAGACGGGGCTGGACCACCTCGTGGAGATGGGGGTCACGCACGTGCAGATCATGCCCGTGCAGGACTTCGACAACAACGAGACGGCCGACGACAGCTACAACTGGGGCTACATGCCGGTGCACTTCAACTCGCCGGACGGGTGGTTCGCGAGCGAGGCGTCGGGGGCGGTGAAGATCCGGGAATTGAAGGCGGCGATCAAGGCGTTTCACGATCGCGGCATCGGGGTGATTCTGGACGTGGTGTACAACCATACGGCCGGGTGGGCCGCGTTCGAGCAGCTCGTGCCGGGGTATTACTTCCGCCTGACGGACGCGGGCAACTTTTCCAACGGCAGCGGCTGCGGCAACGAGTTCGCCAGCGAGCACCCCATGGCCCGCAAGTTCATCATCGATTCGCTGAAGTACTGGGTGGACGAGTACAAGGTGGACGGGTTCCGGTTCGACCTGATGGGGCTGATCGACCTGGAGACGATGAAGCTGGCCAAGGGCGAGCTGTACAAGATGCACCCGGGGATATTGGTGTACGGCGAGCCGTGGACGGGCGGACACACGCCGCTCAAGCCGATCACCGACAAGCACCACGTGCGCATGTCCGGGCTGGCGGCGTTCAACGACGGGTTCCGGGACGCGATCAAGGGCGACCGGGACGGCGGGGCGCCGGGATTCATCCAGGTCGGGGGCCGCACGGGGGACGTGGTCAAGGGGCTGATGGGGGCGATCCACGACTGGTCGCACGACCCGGCGGAGGCGATCGCGTACTTCGAGGCGCACGACAACCTCACCGCGTGGGACAAGCTGCTCCAGAGCGTGCCCGAGGGCAGCGACGAGGTGCACCGGCGGATGATGCGCTTCGCCGCGCTGATCCTGTTCACCGCCCAGGGCGTGCCGTTCATGCAGAGCGGGCAGGAGATGTGCCGCACCAAGCAGGGACATCACAACAGCTACAACCAGCCTGACGACATCAACCAGATCGACTGGGCGCGGAAGAAGGCCTACGCCGACGTGGTGGAATATCATCAGGGGATGATCGCCCTGCGGAAGGCCCACCCCGCCTTTCGACTGCGTACGCGGCCCGAGGTGGAGGGGCGGGTGACGTTCACCACGCCCCCCGATCACCGGTGCATCGAGTATCACATCGATGCGGCGAACCTGGAGGGCGAGACGGCCGAGCGGTTCATCATCCTGCTCAACGGGGCGACCGAGCCGGTCACATTTGCCCTGCCGGAGGGCGAATGGCACGTGATGGCCGACGCGTACCGAGCCGGCGCGGAGCCGCTGGCGACGGTGAGCGGGCCGGCGATGCTGCCGCCGCATTCGGGGATGGTGTTGATGCGCTGACGCGCTTTGGCCGACGGTTCACGGGCCGACGGACGTTCAATGGGCCGGCCGACGTTTGAGGGGCCTGCCGATGCTTAGCGGGAGTTTTTTGCGATGCCCGAGTACAGCCGTCACCAGAAGAAGATCATCGAGCGGTATTACGACCACCGCGATACGATCATGCTGACCAAGTTGCAGGAGCTGGCCACGGAGCTGTTTCTGGCGGAGGGGAAGAAGAAGCAGGACCAGCTCTGGGAGCGGGCGCGCAAGGCGATGGTCAATCTGAAGATTCCCGCCGGGCAGATTGAGCATCTGCTGGAGAAGCGGGATGCGAGCTTGCTGGCGCGGCACGTGCAGGAGTGGTTGGGGAAAAGTCAGAAGTAAGAAGTCAGAAGTCAGAAGTCAGAAGTAAGGTGAGAAAGGATGCATTGGGCAGCGCGCCGGTCTCACCGGCCGTGTGATGGCAACTCGGCAGGGCAATGCGATGAAAATGCCTTACATCCAAGGCGATTCCTGGCCCGGCAGGCTGCGGTTTATGCAACCACGGGGTATAGCCTTGATGGGGGCCAGACCTGGCGGCAGCGCGGCTAGAAGAGAGGGATGAACCGGGCGATGTCGTAGAGCATCCAACCGCCCATTATCGCGTCGAAGAACAGGGTGGCGAGGACGGCGAGCGCGGTAAGCAGCAGGGCCGCTCGGCGTCCGCCCTCGAGCCGCAGGTAGGTGGATAATCCATGGCTGAGGGAATAGCTCCAGAGGGCCAGCAGACTGAGTCCCGGCCAGCATAGGCTGAACGCTACAACGGGGAGGGCGAGAAGAAGTTTGCCCGCTGGAAATCGCCGGATCCGCCGGCGCAGCCACCACGCAACCGCCAGGGCCGCCACCGCTGCGACCGTCGCCAGGCGCAGCCCGTCGGACCACGCGGTGTAGGGCAGGTAGCCGTCCGTGGGCACAAAGAATCGCGGCAGCCAGCTTGGCCAGTTGGGGCCCCCAAATGACATGGTGTACTGCCAGCGATAACCCCCGTAATCCCGCCCATCCAGCAGATGATGCAGCGGCAAGCGCACCAGGAGCACGAGGGGCGTCAGCGCGAGCACGGCGGAGCTGTAGACCGCGACGCGAGACATCTGATCGGTACGAAGCCGGTAGCGGGCCATGGTGCCGCGCAGCAGCGGCAGTACGAGAAGCACGATCAAAGGCGGCCAGAAGATCATGCTCAGAGGGGCCCAGGCGCGCAACCACGCGTCGGTGACCTGGCGCCAGCCCACCAGGGCGGGCGTCCAACTGAGCCATTCGCCGAGGGCCACGCAAAGGGCAATGATGCCGGCCACGCTCAGTCCGGTCAGGCCGGCCAGGGCGAGCCACCAGCTCGTCAAGGGGTTTGAGCGCACCGGCCAGGCGATGTGCATCCAGCGCCAGAACGCCGCCGGGCGAAGGGTGCGCAGGCCCCAGGAGAGATATTGTCCCCGGCCGGCGTATTCGATCAAGTGGCCTGCGCGGGCGGTGCTGGTATCGCGCAGGGTGGCCCAGTCGAACTCGAGGCCGCACTCGCTGCAACGGGGCTGAAGCGCTCCGCGGAGGTCGTAGTCGCAGCGCGGGCAGGGCAGTGCCTCACCCTGCTGCGTATCCGGCGTTAGGTGCAGCGGTCTGGCGACGTGCATGTTCTCGCCCTCTTTGAGCCGGCTCAATGGCGTACGCGTCCTTCCTTTTATTTGCGGGCGGAGGGGCGATTTCTTACAATCGCGGCCTGAAACAGTTCCACGCGGTTGTACAGCGCTTGCTTCAGGCCGACCACCATGACCACCTCACCGGCAACCCCGTCCGACCCGGCTGCGGAAGCGATTCGCGCTGTCATTCGCCAATACTGGGGCTATGACACGCTGCGGCCGCTGCAACTGGAGGCGATGACGGCCGCCCGGGCGGGTCGCGACGCATTGGTGGTGATGCCGACCGGCGGGGGTAAATCCCTCTGTTACCAGGCCCCGGCGTTGCTTGCCGAGAAACCCACGGTGGTGGTCAGCCCGCTGATCGCGCTGATGAAGGACCAGGTTGACGGGCTGCTGGGCAAGGGGATTGATGCGGCGTTTCTCAACAGCAGCCTGACGCTGGAGGACAAGCGCCGGGTGGCGGAGGGCATCCTCAATCGGCAGTATCGGTTGATCTTCGTCGCGCCTGAGCGCTTCGCGTCGGGCGCGTTCTGGAACCTGCTCGACAGCGGCGGCATCGGCGCGTTCGCCATTGACGAGGCCCACTGCATCAGCCATTGGGGGCATGACTTCCGCGGCGACTACCGCAAGCTGGATCAGCTTCGGGCCCGCTACCCGGAGGCGACCATCCAGGCGTTCACCGCCACCGCGACGCCGCGTGTGCGTCAGGACATCGTCGAGCAACTCCACCTGCGCAAGCCCGAGGTGCTGGTGGGTGATTTCTTCCGGCCTAACCTGCGGTACGCCGTGGAAAAACGCGGGCGCGGCTTTACGGACATTGTGAACGCTGTCGCCGCGCGTTCCGGGGAGGCGGGCATCGTCTATTGCATCCGGCGGGCGGATACGGAAGAGGTGGCGGCGTTGCTGGCCGCGGCCGGGGTCAAGGCGGCCGCCTACCACGCCGGCATGGCGGACGAGTCGCGGACGCGCACACAGGAGGCGTTTGCGGCGGGCGAGGTTGACGTTGTGGTGGCCACGGTCGCGTTCGGCATGGGCATCGACCGGAGCGACATCCGGTTCGTGGTTCATGCGGGCATGCCCAAATCGCTGGAGCATTATCAGCAGGAGACGGGGCGCGCGGGCCGTGATGGGGAACCGGCCGACTGCACACTTTTCTACACCGGCGGCGACTTCATGACCTGGAAGCGCATCATCGAGAGCAACGCGGCGACCTCGGGGGAGGGGGCAGGAAGGGGGGATGGCGCCGAAAGCGCCGGCGACGGCGCGCTGGTCATGCTGGGGGAAATGTACGACTACGCCCGGGGGCTCGCGTGTCGTCACCGCAAGCTGGTGACGTACTTCGGCCAGCCGTGGGAACGCACGACCTGCGGTGCGTGCGACGTCTGCAACGACGGCGTCGAGCCGCTGGCCGATTCGACGGTGCTCGCGCAGAAGATCATGTCGGCGGTTCACCGCACCGGGCAGCGCTACGGGGCGACGTACATTTGCGAGGTGCTGATGGGCAGCGAGACGGAGCGCGTCGCGGCCCGGGGCCACGCGGATCTGCCCACGTTCGGCATTCTCTGGGAAGAACCCAAGATGCACCTGATGACCTGGATCGATCAGCTCGTCGACCAGGGGATGCTGGAACGGGAGGGCGAGTACCGGGTGCTGAAGATCACACCGGCCGGGCGCCGCGTGTTGCGCTCGGAGGCGGAGGCGCGCCTGTTGCCGGCCGGGCGCCGCAAGGGCCGAAAGCGCAAAGCCGGCGTCGCGGGAGGCGCATCGGGGAGCGGCGCCCGCCAGGCCGGGGTATTGTACGCCCGCAAGAAGGCGGACGGCGCGGCGCCGGGCCTGCCGGAGGGTCCGCTGACGCCGGAGCAGCGCGAGCTGTTTGAGCACTTGCGCGGCATTTGCCGGGAAATCGCCGACGAGATGAACGTGCCCGCGTTCATCGTGTTCAGCGACAAGACGCTGCGGGCGATCGCCCGGGCCCGGCCGGAGAGCGAAGACGCGCTTCGGCGGGTGAAAGGTGTCGGTCCCGCGAAGTGCGAGGCGTACGGGCGGCATTTTCTCGAGGCGATTCGCGCATACGTCGAATGAACGCCCACAGGCGCTGCTTCCCGACACGTCCAGAGCCCGCAGGCCTTGGAATCGCCCCGGTCCCCGGGTAAACTGATGTGCAGGGAAAGGGGCGTCACGCCCGCCGTTGGACGCAAGATATCCGAGGATACACATATGCGGCTCTGCACGCGATTTTATCTGCTGACGGGATGCTGCGCGCTGCTGGCAGCAGGTGCGGCATGGGGCGGGGCGCCACGCTCCGCACGAACGCCGGCCGACGAGGTCTTCTACCACTTCATGCCGATCGCCTGGCGCGATTCCGATAACGATCCGAACCGCTTCGGCGACTTCGACGGCATGACCGCCTCGTTGGACTATCTCGCCACGCTCGGGGTGACGGCCGTCTGGATGAACCCGATCTTTCCCTCGCCCGCTTATCACGGCTACCAGCATGGGCGGGCGGACCTGCTGAACAGCCGGTTCGGCACGGAGGCGGAGTTCGTCAATTTCGTCGCCGAGGCCCACGCCCGCGACATCAAGGTCTTCGTTGATTTCGTGGTGTACGGCATCAGCCAGGATTCGACCTGGTTTCAAAGCGCCTACGCGAATCCGCAGAGTCCCTACGACGGCTGGCTGGCGTTTAACAACAGCGCCAACACCAACTACCTCGGCTCGGTCTATTCCACCTGGAACGGCGATAGCGTCGGGTTCATTCACTGGAATCTGGATAATTCCGATGCAACCGCGCTGGTCACCGCGTGGGCGCAGAAATGGCTCGATCCAAACGATGACGGCGATCCGGCCGACGGCATCGACGGATACCGCCTCGACCACGTGTGGGGCCAGTATCCGACCGGTCCCAACGGATGGGGCTACAACATCGACTGGTGGGAAACGTGGAACGCGAACCTGGAGACGGTGAATCCGGACGTGTTCATCTTCGCGGAGCAGGCCGACTGGGGCAGCACCGGGGCCGACCTGCTCAGCGCGTTTGACGCGGCGTTCACCAAGCCGTTCGAGTTCGCGGCGCGGGAGGCGCTGGCCACGGAGTCGGCCAGCCGGCTTTACAGTTCGATGGCCGCCACTGTCGGCGCGTGGCCGGCGAGTGGCACTTTTATGGGGATCATCGGCGATCACGACGTCGACCGGCTCGCGTCAGTGATCGGGCCGGACCTGACCAAGGGGCGGGCGGCTGCGGCCGTTTTGCTCACCCAGCCCTTTCCGCCGATCATCTACTATGGCGACGAAATCGGCATGCTCGGGGTGAAAGGCAGCTACGGCAGCGACGCAAACGACATTCCCATGCGTGAGCCCTTCAAGTGGAACGCCGTGCACGGAGCGCCCATGTCCGATTACTGGGTGCTCAACGGTCCGGCCTACGCCAATCACTACGCGCAGGACAATGACGGCCGTTCGGTGGAGGAGCAACTGGGCGTGCCGGGGTCGCTGCTGGAGTCGTACCGGACACTGATCGCCGCCCGGAAGGCCAATGTCGCGCTGCGCCGCGGCGCCTACCATGCCGTCACGAACACGAGCACGCGCGTGTGGGCGTTTCTGCGGCACGCGGCGGATGAACAGACGGTGTTGGTCGCCATCAACCTGGCCGGCAACCCGGTGACGCCGGCGTTGGACCTGTCCAACGTTGCGCTTGCCGGGGGTACGACGAGCGTGGTCAACGTGGTGACCGGGCAGGTGCTGGGGGAGCTTACCGACGCGAACAAGGGGAGCTATGCCGTCAACCTGCCCGCGTACGGGTATGCGATTCTCGAGATCGACGCAGCGCCGAACCCGGCGCCGCCCGAGGAAATCGACGGGCTGAACATTCCGGGCGACTTCGGTCCGCACCACCTGGTCGCCACGCAGGACAATGCGACCGGAATGGGCGATAACATCAATGAACTCAACCAGCTCTTCGCCCGGGCGGAGGGAGACAGCGTGCGCCTGGGCATCACCGGGAATCTCGCCACGGACGGGACCGGTCTCGCCCTCTTCGTTGATGCCCAGCCGGGCGGGCAGAATCCGCTGGCCACAGCCGGTTTCTCCACACCGCCCGGTGGAATTCCCCAACTGGACGGCCTGGGTTTCGACGGGGGCTTCAGCCCGGACGCAGTCGTTTTCGTCAACGCCTATTCGGGGACCATTTATGTCGATCTCTACGAATTGGCCAGCGCCGGAGGCGGGGTGAAGCGTTACCTCGGCAACGGCGTGGTGGGCAGCGCCGGCGGCTTCATTGATGGGGGCGACAACCCGAACGATTTGCGCGTCGCGCTGCACAACGCCAACACGGCCGGAGTGAGCGCAACGGACGCCGCGAGCGCCGCCACGGCCACGAGCGGTTTCGAAATGGCGCTGCCCTTTGCCGATCTGGGCATCGCTTCCGGGGACCAGGCCATCAAGATGCTGGCCATGCTGCTGCGTGCGGACGGCGAGGTGGGCAACCAGTTGCTGCCCGGGCTCGGAGGCGGGTACGACAATCTGGGCTATGTTCCGCTGGACCTCGCCAGCCAGCCGGGGCAGCAGTACGTTACGTTCGCGCTGTCCCGCCTGCCCGGCGATTACGACAACGATGGCGACGTGGACGGCGCTGACTTCACGGCGCTATTGGGGTGTTTGACCGGGCCGCAACCGGCTGCCCTCGGCCCGGGTTGCAACCTGTTCGATTTTTCCGGCGATCTCGACGTGGATCTGGCCGATTTCGCGACTTTTCAGCAGGTCTTCGGCCCTTAAGCGCCGTCGGACGGCGGTCGCGGAGGCATGCGGCGCTCGCGTTAGAGGGGCGTCAGGGTCGTTGTTGTGCCGGTGAGCGGCGCCGGCAACTCCGATTGCGCCTACTCGGCGCAGAAGAGCCGCGCCCTGAAGCCTGCATATTCGCCGCCGAAGAAGGCGTCGCAGTTCCACGGGGACTGGTCGATGGCGAAGTCATAGGCCGTCGAACCGACCTCCGCTTCGAACCCGAACGTCCATTGCGCGGTGCTCTGGGCGAATTCCACCTGCATCCAGACGGTATCGGGCAGGGTGATACCGGGGAAGACGGCCGACAGCACCACCGGGCCCGGCCCGGCCGACGAGTTGAACACCTGCTGCGTGCCGGGGATGAGCGTGCCGCCGGCGCCGGGACAGGCGGTGTGCAGGCCCACGGTGACGTCGAACGGGTTGCCTGTACCAGTGAAGACGGTCAGGTCGTAATAGAGAAGCTGTCGGGCCGTGCCGGCCAGGGTCAGGTCGTCGGCGAAGGGGATGTTGGCCCCCGGCGAGTACACCAGAAACGACGACATCGAGTCGGTGTTGCTGTACTCGAGCGGGCAGGCGGCGCCGTCGCAGACCGTGCCGTCGCCCTTGTAGAGGTTGCCGGCCGCGGAGCAGAAGAGCTCCGAGGTTTGCGTACACGACATGGTATCCGGATCGCAACAGGCCCCGGCGTTGGCGATCGGGCAATTCGTCTCGGCGCAGCCGGCGCCATCGCCCTGATAGGTTCCGTTGGCGGCGGTGCACTCGACGGCGCTGCCCTCGGTGCAGGCGCCGTTCAGTTCGTCGCAGCAGGCGCCGAGCAACTGGCCGGGGCCGTGGATGGCGGCCACGAACGATTCGACGTCGGCGGCGTTGATGAAGCCGTCGTCGTTGGCGTCGGCGCAGGCGCACTCGGGCCGTCCGTCCGCGCCGTCGGCGTAGCAGCCTTGAAAGACGTGGAAGTCGGCGAGATCCACGTCGGCGTCGCTGTCGAGATCGCCGATGACGCTTTCACACGGTTCACTGAAGGTCGGGTACATGGTCTGCATGGTGAGGATGTCGCCGGCGCTGAGGTTGTCGCGTTGACCGATCTGGTCCTGCCAGGTTGCGGCGTAGGGCGGCAGCACGGTGATGGTGCGGCAGCCGCTGGGGCTCAAGAAGCAATTGCTGCACACGGAGAAGCTGCACTGGCCGTAGTGCATCACCGATTCGAAATCGTAGGGCCCGACCATGGTGGCGGTGGGTTCGATGTCGAAGTTGTAGTCGCAGGGTCCGCCGCAGGCGGTCTGGCTGATGTTGGCGTAGTTGATCTGCACGTAGTCGTCGCGATCGGGCCGGGATTGTTCGTGGAAAATACCCAGGGCGTGCATGCACTCGTGCACGATGATCAGGGGGATGTTCCAGTTGTAGATGTTGATGGTCTGGGCTCCGCCGATGCGTCCGACGTAGGAGCTGTTGCCGCCGGCGTCGCGGAACACGATGTAGTCGCCCTGGGTGGTGCGGGGGATGAAGTCGATCGCGGTGGCGTCTTCGATGATGCCCATGGCGCTGACCGCCGCGGCCTGCTGGGCGGCGCTGACGTTGGCGTTGAACGCGTAGGGCACCAGGTTGTCAGGCCAGAGGTTCAGGGCGTGTACGCCGCGAAGCTGCTCCGGCGTTTTGCGCACGGTGCAGGCGCGCTCGGGGCGCGCGACGACCGCGGGCGCGAGGGCGATCTCGACCTGCCGGGGCTGCGGGGCGGCGAGGGACGCGGCGTCCACGGGCTGGGCATTTTCGGCGCGAACGCCAGCGGCCAGCATTCCCATCGCCGCCATCCATCCGGTGATCATCGCCAGCTTGCATCCGCGCATCACGGCCTCCTTCGCCCTGCATGATAAAACGAGATATCCAGTGTTCCCCGATTCGATTGCGACTCCGGGGAGTTTATCGTTTGCGTCCGAGGACTGCCAGCACAGCTCGGTAATTCCGGCATTTCCCTGGGGCGCCGTAAGAAAAGAGCCGGCAACAACTTGATCACATCCGCGCGGTGGCTACCATGACGGGGTTGCCATCGGAGGTGAACACCCGTGCTTGCCCTGCTGCTCAGCATTTCCCTGAACGCTGCGATCGCCGTGGACGCGCCGCGTTTGTCCGCCGCCGAGGCCCAGCGTTTCGCCGATTTGGCTTTGGCGTGCGTGCATCAGGAATACCCCAACAAGATTTCGCACGTGATGAATTCGGACGCCGATGCGCAGCCGCCGCGGCGGCTCACGCCGGTGTTCTTCGGCTGTTTTGACTGGCACTCGGCGGTGCACGGCCACTGGCTGCTCGTCCGCCTCTGCCGCACCTTTCCCGATGCCGATTTCGTTGGCCTGGCGCGGGCGGCACTGGCGAAGAGCTTGGTCGCCGAGAAGGTCGCCGCCGAACTGGCGTATATGCAGACCGAGGGACGGGCCACGTTCGAACGGCCTTACGGGCTGGCGTGGCTGCTGCAACTGTCGGCCGAACTGCACGAATGGGATGATCCCCAGGCGCGGCGCTGGGCCCGGTTGCTCGAGCCGCTGGAGCAGGAGGCGGCGAAGCGCTTCAAAAGCTGGCTGCCCAAACTCTCGCACCCGGTGCGGACGGGCGAGCACAGCCAGACCGCGTTCGCGCTGGGGCTGGTGCTGGATTGGGCGAGAGCGCGCGGCGACGACGCGATGGTGGCCATCGTCACCGAGCGCGTGCGGGCGTTCTACCTTGCCGACCGGAATGCGAACCTGGCGTTCGAGCCGGACGGGCAGGCGTTTCTGTCGCCCATCCTGGCGGAGGCGGACCTGATGCGGCGTGTGCTGAAGCCGGCCGAGTTTGCCCGCTGGCTCTCCGGCTTTCTGCCCGAACTCACTGCGGACGCGCCGGCCGACTGGTTCGCCCCGGCGGTGGTGACGGACAAGCGCGATGGGCACCTGGTGCATCTTGACGGGCTCAATCTCTCGCGGGCGTGGATGCTGGAGGGCATCGCCGCCGGGCTGCCCCAGGATGATGGGCGGGTGGACGTGCTGCGCCGGACGGCCGACGTGCATCGCCGCGCGGGTCTGGCGGCGATCCGCGATCAGCATTACGAGGGCGGGCACTGGCTGGGCAGTTTCGCGGTGTATCTCACCACGCAGCGAGGCTTGTCCGACGACCGGGACTGACCTAGGCTGACGCGGTTGATCGGGCGAGCATGGTTGCCGCCCTCACCTCATTTCTCGGAGACACGGTCATGTGCCGATTGCTGCTCTGCTGCCTGTTCGCGGCTGCGCCGTCGGGCGCTCATGCGGACGAGCCGTACGTCTACCGCAATGCCGACGTCGGGTTTACCCTGGAACTGCCCGACGAACAGTGGCAGGTCACCGACCACGGCCAGGGCATCGCCCAGGCGCTGGTTTTCTCACCCAACGAGGCGCTCAGCCCGCGGTGCAGCGTGCTGTATCTGCCTGCGCTCATCTTGCCCGAAGGCCTGCTTGCTCGAGAAAAGCAATTCAGCGCCATGCTGGGCGAGAAATATGAGCGCCTCGTGTTTGACAAGACGCAGCTCGACGGCCGAGAGGTGGATCACCTGCGCTGCCGCGCCGGCGATGCGATCATGGACGAGTACGCTTTTCGGGACGACGACTTCGTCGTGATCTTTCAACTCGCGGCGGAAAAGCCGCAGTGGGAGGACCCGGAGATTCAGGCGACGCTGGAACGCATCCGGAATTCGTTCCACTACAGCGGCGCCCATCGCAAGGGTGCGCCGCAGGCCGATGCCTCGACGCCCGAACAGATTCGGGCGAAGCGCCGGGCGATGCAGCGTCAGGGGGAACACCCGTTCGAACTGACCCAACACCGCATTGCGGCCGAGATCCGCCCGGCAGAGGGCAGCATCCGCGTGGAAGACGTCCTGACCATCCGCGCGCGGCAAGCGAACCTTGACCAGCTCGAACTGATGTACTCCGTGGTGCGGGTTGACGCCGTGGAGGCCGGCGCGGCGATCGAGTGGTCCACGTCGTCCGCGGGCACTCCGCCGCCGAACGACGCGCTGCAGAAGCTCACCATCCGCTTTGCGGAACCGCTCGGGCCCGATGCGACCATCGACCTTACGGTCCGCACGTCGAGCGACGATTACTTCTATGCGCTGGATCAGAAGCTGGTGGCGGAAGTCGCGGTGATGGGTCAGGTCCGCGCGACTTCGAGTTACTCGTCCCACGTGATTTACTACCCGATCGATCAGCGCAACGACGCGGCGGTCGACTTCAGCATTACCGTTCCGGCGGACTATACGGCCGTCACGGGCGGCGCGTTTCTCGGCGTCGATACGACGGGTGATGAGTCCACGTATCGCTATCGCAGCAAGGTCCGCACGCCGCGCATCCTGCCCTTCGGTTTCGCGGTCGCGCAGTATATTTCTCAATCGGGCAAGTCGGCGGCCGGTTTGCCCATCAGCGTATACGGGTACGCCGGGGAGGAGGTGCTGATCGGCCAGCGGCTCGCAGCCGCCATCGACGCGGCGAACCAGTTCGAGCGGATGATGGGGCCGCTGCCTTTTGCCGCCGTCCGCTTCGCCCACGTTTCGCCGGAGCGCAAGGAAACTGGCGTCAGCCTTCCCGGGCTGATTCTCATTTCCGACGGATTCTTCACCGACTTTGCCGGCGTCGACCTTTCCGACGGGCAGCTCAACCGGCCCGACGCGCTCAGCCTGCTGGTGATCGCCGACGAACTGTCCCACCAGTGGAACGCGTACGCCGTACCGCTGCCCAACGAGCTGGCGGAGGGGGTTTCGACGTATACCAACGCGCTGTTCATCGAGCAGCGTCACGATCGGTCCGCCTACCGCCGGGCCATCGCGTTCTGTAAGGACGCGTACTTGCAGACCATCGCGCTCGACCGGGACGTGGCCATCGCCGATCCGGCCATCTACCAGACCGAGGCATATCGCGGCATTGCCTTTTGCAAAACGCCGGTGATTCTGGACATGCTGCGCACGCGGCTGGGCGACGGGGCTTTCTTTGCCGGCTGGCGCAAGGCCTTCACGCGGTTTGACGGCGCCGCGGACGGGTACGACGTGATGGCGCGAGCGTTCTCCGAGCAAACGGGTGAAGACCTCACCTGGTTCTTCGACCAATGGTTTTTCCAGGCGGGCTATCCGCGCATCGCCGTGGAGTACGCCCAGGATGGCGGGCGCGTCGCGGTTACGCTTCGACAGGTGCAAGAGGGCGCCGCGTACAGGCTCGACGCCGTGCTCGAGCTTGCAGGCCCGGACGGTAGAACGCGGCGCATTGACGTATCAATGCGTGACCGGGAGACACGGAAGGATCTGCGCTGCCCGTTCCCGGTCGAGCGGATCGTTTTTGACCCGGATGACCGGCTGCTGGCCCAGGTTGGGGACGTTGTGGACGTTGTGGACGTTGCCGACGTTGTGGACGCGGAGACGGAGGATCCCGCGGACCGCAAGAACGACGCGAATGGGGACGTGGAAAAATAGCAAGTCGACGAGGAAGGGTAAACCCCGCCCGGCGCGGATCACGGGCAGGCTTCAGGGGCTTCCGGGATCGGGCGGCGTTGGAGGCGGGCGAGGTTTTGATCTTGCGATTCGCGGATTCCGGCGGCCTCGGCCACCGGGCGGCGGATGGAGAAGTACAAGACCGCGGCCAGGACCGTGAGCAGCAGCGTACTGACCCACAAGGTCGGACCGCCCCACCGATCGAGGACTTCTCCGCCCAGAGGCACGCCGAAGACGTTGCCGGAGGCGAAGCACAGGCTGAGCATGCCCATGTAGCGGGCGCGCAGGCGCGGGGGCGCCAGATCCGCGACGATCCCGGGAGCGAGCGGCGCGGCCATCATTTCTCCCACGGTCCACACGACCACCGTCGCCCCCAGGTGCCACAGTGCGACCGCCGGCGCGGTGAGCACGAAGCCGAGTCCCGTGACCAGCGCCGCTACGGGGACGACCCATTCCCGGGGAAAACGGGCGATCACCGCCGTCATCGGGATCTGCAACGCGGCGATCATGGCCCCGTTGATCATCAGGATTCGCCCGTACTGGGCCTCGTTGAAGCCCAGCGTTTTCATGTACAACGGCAGCGTGGACATGGCCTGCATGTAGACCATCGCGAGACAGAGGGTCGCGCCACAGAAGACCATGAACGTGCCGTGGCCGAACATGAGGCGGAACTCCCGCAGCGCCGCCCGCAGGTCCGCAAAGTGCGGGTGCAGGTCGCCCGCGTCGTCGGTCTGCTCCGCCCGGGCGAGGTGGAGGGTTTCGCTGAGGCACAGAAGGATGATCAGGGCGAGCGCGAGGGTGGTCGCGGCGTCAGCCCAGAAGAGCAGGGTGTACGACCAATAGTGCACGATCAGCCCGCCGACCGGCGGCGCCACGGCGAATCCCAGGTTCACGGAAATGTATTGCAAGCCGTACGCAAACTGCCGGTCGGCGCCCGGCACGAGGTCCGCGATCATCGCCGAGCAGGCGGGTCTGTACATCTCTCCGACAAAGCCCAAGACGACCAGGCAGGCCACCACGCCCCACGGGGTCGCGACAGCCGACAGGATGACCATCAGGGCGGCGGACCCGGTGAGCGAGGCAAGCATGATCGCGCGGCGTCCCAGGGTGTCGGCGAGATGGCCGCCGACGAGCACGGCCCCGATGGCGCCGATGCCGTACGCGGCCATGGCCCACGCGGCGAACCGCACGGTGGTGTGCATGTGTTCGGTCAGGTAGAGCGTGAGGAAGGGGATCAGCAGGGTGCCCGCGCGGTTGATCAGCGTCCCCGCACAGAGCAGGTAGACGGCCCGGGGGAGTTGCAAGTACCGCGCCCACATGGCTTGACCGACCCCGGCGCCCCCGACATTGACCGTATCTCCGCCCCACCCGACGGGGATGCTACCACACGTCGGGAATGACACAACGGTCACGCGAGCCGGGATGCCGGAAGACGTGGTTGGGGACGCGAAACGGCCGGAGAGGAGCGGTTCAGACGAAAGTGCCGAGTACGTCCTTGAGGAGCCCGCCGGTGGTGCGGGCGGCGGTCATCTTGAGGAAGGAACGGGCGCCGCGCGAACGGGCCAGAAAGACGCCAACGATGACGGCCGCCGCCCCCACTTCCAGCGGGTGCCGGCGGACGAAATCTCCGGCTTGCAGTGCGCGCGAAGGCTCGTCGCTCGCCGCGCCCAGCTCGAGCAAGCGCAGCTTGGCCCGGGTGACTTCGGAGAGGGGTCGACGCCCCTGCTCTTCGAGAATGCGGTACTGTTCGGCCAGGGTATCGCTCACGGTTCGGATCGCTTTCGCAGGACGCTTTTTCCCAGGTAGGCGCACGCGCCGCCGACCAGGAGGAGAAACGCCGCGACCAGCACGAGGGCGACCGACCGGTGCGCGACCTGCGCCAGGGCCACGTACAAGGCGACGGCCAGAACGGCGGTGGCGGCGACGAACAAGAGCAGCGCACCGAGCCACATCAAGACGGCGAGGGCGTACTCGACGGCCGCGCGCTTGACCACCCGGCCTTCCGCCTCGAGCAAGTCGATGACCCGAATGACAAACTCGGTGATCTTCTTCAACGGTCTACTTGCTGTCCAAGAGCTTGCCGAGCAGCATGCCCACGCCGAAGGCGATCAGCACCGACGTGAACGGGCGGTCCTCGATCTGGTTCTGTACCGCACCCACCGAGCCGTCGAGCTTGTCGGCGGCGGCATCTTTCGCGGAGCGGGCCCGGTTGCGGGCGTCGTCGGCGAGCGATCCGCCCATGCTCCGCAGGTCGTCCTTCAGTCGACCCAGGTCGGCGCGCAGGGCTTGAACATCCGCACTCAAGTCTGTTTTGTCTGGCAAGGCTGTACTCCTTTTTGTGTATTCACCAGGCGCCGAGCATTCTTCTTGCAACGCTCACGCCAGAGGGATCCTGAAAAGGGGGACCGCGCGGCACCATGCTTCCATGGGCCGCGCGATCCACCCTTGTGGATCATTCTTCCAGTTCGTCAGCGGCGTCTTCGACCGCGTCTCCGATGTCTTCTCCTGCTTCTTCGACCGGCTGATCCTCGGCGCGACAACTCATCTCGCAACCGGCGTTGGGCGCCAGCAGGGCGGCGCCGAAGACCGCGACGATCAGGCCTTTCATGCATCGGATGGTCAGATTTCTCATGTGGCGTTCCTCCTTGTGCGGGGCCATGGGGTTCATTCGTTAGTGCTTCCAGGCGCGCTGGCCGGATCTACGCCGTCACGGTCGTGACCGGCCGCGGGCGACCCCGGCAATCAGGGAGGCCACAAACAGCACGAGGAAGATGAAGAAGAGGATCTTGGCGATGGACGCTGCACCGGCGGCGATGCCGCCGAAGCCGAACACCGCGGCGATGATCGCGACAATGAAAAAGATCAATGCCCAGGTAAGCATGGGAGTCACCTCCACTATGGGTTTTCCGGCCCTCTGCCCCAGTCATTGCCGGCAGGGCGCTGCACCGGGGGCAGATCCATTGGGGCGAACCACATCGCCACCATGGGCGCCGGCTGTACGGAGCATTCTTAGCCGCTGGGGCTTACCGGTCGCTGAATTCCGGGTGACGGCAATGTTACCGGCACTGCAAAACCTCCCTGACGGGGCCGGGAGCGTCGTTTTTCAGACAGGCCACGGGCCAACTGCGCCGGCGGTTCCGGCCGACGGGAACTTCCGGCGGGTTCAAGGGCCGGCGCAGCGGCTGGGGCAAGGTCGCAGCGGCGCGGTCGTGCGGCGCGCCCTGTATTGGGAATACCAATATGGCGATGAATCGGGCGTCGGAACGTCGTCGGGCGGATGTCCTGGCCATGCGGAAGCGCCCTGCGGGCCGGCGGCCATTGCGCGGGTGTTCGCGGCGGCATGTTGCGGCGACCGGCGTGCATTGGCGGATCCGGGCGAGCCTACGGAGTCCCGGCGTCAGTCGTCGCAAGAGTCCCATAAAATCGTCCGGCAACGCTCCCGAAAGCCGATCCAGCCGTTTACAGCAAGCGTAATAACGTAATTTCCGACAGAGTAAGTGTAGTTGGAAAAACCATCGAACGGATTGAAGTGGTCTTGCAGGGTTGTTATAATGGGCCCTGAAACAGTTGCGGCAACTGTCTCCGTCCGGGCGGCAGGACGCTGCCGGCCCCGCCGCCCGGCGACTGGTCTTCTTCCGATCTTGCCTTGGGAATGTACGACGCTCATGACATCGATTCGCCTTTGGTTCTGCGCCACCCTCGCTCTTGCCTGCCTCGCCGCCGTGCCCGCTCTTGCTCAGTCCCCCATCTGGGCGGATGAATTCGACGGCGATCAACTGGATACCACCAAGTGGACCTATGACGTCGGCGGACATGGTTTTGGCAACCAGGAGCTTCAGTTCTATTCCGCCCGGCCTGACAACGTGCGGGTGGACGACGGCAAGCTCGTCATCACTGCCTACCGTGAAGCCTACGAGGGCAAGGCATTTAGCTCCGGCCGGATCAAGTCTCATGGCCGGATGGCGTTCAAGTACGGAACGATCGAGGCGCGGATCAAGGTGCCCGACCTGGCGAACGGGCTCTGGCCGGCGTTCTGGCTGCTGGGCGACAACATCGGGCAGAACTCCTGGCCCGCGTGCGGTGAGATCGACATCCTGGAGATGGGCTCGGAGGGCGCGATCAACGACGGCGTGGTCAACCGGCGGGTGGGGGCCGCGGCGCACTGGGATCACCTGGGCAACTACGCCAATCACGCCACGCACATCGACGCGGCCGTGGGGTTGAACAACGACTATCACCTGTACAAGCTCACCTGGACCCCCACGCTGATCCGAGCCTACCTGGACGGCGTGCAGTTCTACGCGCTGGATATCACCGGCGGAGCGGGCTCGTCGCTGGAGGAATTCCACCGCCCGATGTTCGTGGTCGCCAACCTCGCGGTCGGCGGGATCAACTTTGTGAACATCACCAACCCGGCGAACATCACGGCCCCGTTCCCCGCGCAGCTCGAGATCGACTGGATCCGGCTCTACGACAACGGCTTCACCGAGTTGTACACCGGCGCCGATACGGCCGAGTCGGGCCCCTTCGGCATCTACACGGAGACCACTCCGGTCAACAACGAACTGGCTTACGACGTCGACACCGACCTGTTCATCTGGAACAACATGACGGCCACCACCAACGTGACGCCGTATGAAGGCAGCGACGTGATGTCGTTCCACATGGCCGCGAACAACTGGTTCGGCATGGGCGTGTACTGCCGGCAGAACCGCAACATGGCGAACTACGCCAACGGGCACCTGCACTTTCACATGAAGACGACGAGCACGCAGCGCTTCGCCATCGGCATCGCCAGCGCGGCGGCCGGCGAGGGCTGGGTGAACATCACCGAGGAATTCGGCCTGGTCCGCGACGGCGCGTGGCACGAGGTGGTCATTCCCCTGGCCCGTTTCGCCAACGTTGATTTCAACACCATCGTCCAGATCTTCATGTTCAACGGCGACGTGCCGACCACCGGCATCGACGTCGCCATCGACAACGTCTACTGGACGCCGAGCGTCGCGCTGCCCGCGCCGGAGAACGGCAACTACGGCATTTTCACGGACACGGCCGCGCACAAGACCGCCGGCGAGTTCGTGCTCGAGACCGACGGGGCGTTCTACGTCTGGGAAAACACCATGCAGGCCCTTCCCGGTTCGCCGTACGAAGGGGCCAACAGCATGGCGTTGACCACCACGCCGGGGTTGAACTGGTTCGGCGCGGCGTTCACGCCCAACAGCCTGTACAACCTGTCCGCCTTCCGCTACCCGACCAGCGTGCTGCACTTTGCGCTCAAAACCAGCAGCACGACCACCTTCCAGATCGGCATGCACAGCGGAAGCGTGGAGCACATCGGCCAGAAGTGGATCACCTTCGAGAACGGGAATGATCCCTACGGGTTCGTCCGCGACGGCAACTGGCACGTCATCGAGGTGCCCATGTCCGACATCATGGGCTACGTGGATCTGACCAAGGTCGACCAGTTCTTCGAGATTCTGGGGACCGACGGGCCCATCAGCGACATTGAGGTGGACGATATTTGCCTGCTCAACGGCGGCGAGGCGCTGTCCAGCGGGACCGGGACGCCGACGGCCGACGCGGGACCGGACGTCACCATCGTCCTGCCGACCAACGCCGTCACGCTCAACGGGTCGGGCGAAGACGACGGCACGATCGTCGATTACGCGTGGCAGTTCCTCACCGGTCCGGCGGCGCCGACGCTCACCGGGGCCGACACCGCGACGTTGAACGTCTCGGGCATGGTCGCCGGTACGTACGTCTTCCGCCTCACCGTCACCGACGACGAGGGGTTGTTCGGCAGCGACACGGTGACCGTGTATGTGCGGACGCCGGAGCCGACGGCCGACGCCGGGCCCGACCAGGCCATCGACCTGCCCGTCGACTATGCCGCGCTCGCCGGCTCGGGCGATGACGCCGACGGAGTGATTGTGGAATATCTCTGGACGCAGGTGAGCGGTCCGAACACCGCCGTCCTGACCGACGCCGACACGGCCACGGCGACGGCCAGCGGATTGATCGAGGGCGTGTACGTGTTCGAACTCACGGTCACCGACGACGACGACCTCACCGACAGCGACCAGGTCACCGTGACCGTGACCAACCCGCCGGTCAATTTGGCGCTGAACAAGCCGGCAACCGCCTCTTCGGTCGAGAACGCCGGCACGCCGGCCGCGTTCGCGGTGGACGGCGACCCCGGCACCCGCTGGTCGAGCGCCGCGGCGGATCCGCAGTGGATCGAGATTGATCTCGGCGAGGTGTACAGCATCAACCAGTTTTCGCTGCTGTGGGAGACGGCCGCGGCCCAGACCTACGACATCGACGTCTCCGATGACGGGGCCACCTGGACGACGGTCTTCTCCACGACCGAGGGCACCGCGGGTCCGATCGACATTGACGTCGATACCGCCGGGCGTTACGTGCGCATGTACGGTACGGTGCGCACCACGCCGTGGGGTTATTCCATTTTCGAGTTCGAGGTGTACGGCAGCGAACTCACCGACCTGCCGCACGATGCGGACGGCGACGGCGATGTCGACCTGGACGACTACGCCATGTTCCTGGACTGCCTGATGGGCCCGGAGGCGGCGCCCGCGCCGGTGCTCGGCTTGACCGCCCAGGACTGCCTGGACGTTTTCGACGCCGACGCCGATGGGGACGTGGACCTGGCGGACTACATGTCCTTCACCGCGGCGTTCAGCGGGTAAGCGGCGGCGCCCGACCCGGAGGCGGCCTGCGGGGTCGCCTCCGGCGAGACCATCCACCGTTTCAAGCGTACCTCCAAGGTGGCGGCGGTCGCCCAGCAGCGGCCGCCGCCTGTTGCGTTTTACCAACTGCCGCCCCCCACGCACCTCCATCAAGTTCCGCCCCGCGGCGACGCCTTCGCCGGCCGCTCCCCGGGTCGAGGGTCCAGCGGAAGCTGAGGTTTGCCCTTCCCCCCGGCGCGACCTAGCATCTTGCGTGGCCGGAAGGGGCTCCTGGTCAGCACCACAGCGGATGACTGCAAAGCGGATAACAGCAATGCAACGTCGCCGACAGGCGGAACTTATGGACGACCCGGGCGTCGATCCCGCGGACCATCGCGCCGCCTTGGCCGCCCTGGGCCGGGTCAACCATCGGCTCGGCGTCGATCGGCGCCTCGTCCGCGCGATCGAACTGGGCGTGGGCGCGGCCCCGGCGCGATTGCTGGACATCGGAACGGGCGGAGGCGGACTGCTGCACGCCGCCTTGGAGCATGCCCACCGCACGGGCCGGAAGTGGCAAGGATGCGCTCTCGACTGCTCGGCATTCGCGCTGACCGAAGCGCGGCGCGGAGTCAACGGTTTGCACGCGGCGTACGTCGCCGGCGACGCCCTGCTGCTGCCCTTCGCCGACCGCAGCTTCGACGTCGTGGCCTGCTCGCTGCTGCTGCACCACTTCGATCCGGCTGATGCGGCTCGACTGCTGAACGAAGCCGCGCGGGTGTGCCGGGGACTCTTGCTCATCGGTGATCTTGATCGCAGTCGCACCGCGTGGCTGGCCACCTGGCTGGTCACGCGGCTGACCAGCCGTTCGTACCTTTTCCACGTTGACGGTCCGCGTTCGGTGCGTGCGGCGTACCGGCCGAACGAAGCGGTCGAACTCGCCCAGGAGGCCGGGCTGGCGGGCGCGGAGATTCGCCGGCACTTTCCGTTTCGCTGGACGCTGCGCTGGCAGAGGAATGGACAATGACGCGCACGGTGCGGCAACCTGAGGTCGTGGTCGTCGGCGCCGGACCGGGCGGCGCGTCGGCGGCGCTTGTGCTGGCCCGGCGGGGGCGCCGCGTCCAGGTTTTTGAACAGGCCTGTTTTCCCCGGGCCAAGGTTTGCGGCGGCTGCCTTTCCGGGGACGCAATCATGGCTCTGGAAGGACTGATCGGCGCGCGCGTGGCGGAGCTGGGCACGCCGGTGCGGCGGATCCACTTCCATGCCGGCCGACACTGCTTCTCCGCGAATGATACCCAACGGTGCCGCATCGTGCCGCGTGATCAACTGGATGCCGTGCTGGCGGAGGCGGCGACGCAGGCCGGCGCCTGCGTGCACTTCAACACCCGCGCCAGGATCCTGGAAGACACAGGGAACGGATTGGCCGTTGAGGCCGACGGCGACGTGATCCATCCCGATTGGATCATCTGGGCCGCGGGCACGAAGGGAGCTTCCCAGGAGCGGGCGAAGGCCCCGGCGCGGCGCCTGGTCGGGCAGGCGTTGACCGTCGTGCCCAACGCGGTCTGTCCGGCGCCCGGGGAGATCGGCATGCACTGGTTGCGCGGGGGATATGTCGGACTGGCGACGCTGGATGCCGAGCATTGTCTCGTCGCCTGGGCGGTGGAGGCGGAGATCCTGGAAGGGCGACGGCCGTGGTCGGCACTGCGGCATGCCAACCCCGATAGCCGGGTGCTTGCCGATCTGCCGGTGAACGCAGGGCAACAGGCGGCGGGCACTGCGGGTTTCCCTATCCGGCCGCAGTGCGTGGGGATGGGCAATCTGTTGCTGGCGGGTGACGCGGCGGGGTTCGAGGAGCCCTTCAGCGGCGAAGGCATCGGGCAGGCGCTGCGCAGCGGCGTCGCGGCGGCGGAAGCGATTGCTGCCGGGGGTGAGGCTGCGGCCGTCCAGCAGCGGTACGCGCGGTTGCTGGCGGATCATCGCCGGGTCCGGCGGCGTACGCGGCGATTGAGTGCCGTGCTGCGACATCGACTTACGCGGGCGGTGCTTGGGGCTCCGCTACCCTTGCCGGCTGAGTTGGGCGGGCGTTTGGTGGCGCGGATGCACATCCGGCCCTCCGTTGGGGGGACATGGTCATGACGTATCTGCATGCACTGAGCACGGCCGTACCTTCCGCGGCGCTGACGATGGACCGGGCGGCCGACCTGCTCTGCCAATGCTGCACGGATCGGCGGACGGCGCGGCGGATCGTGCGGTTGCTGCCGCATACGGGGATCAAGCGGCGACACCTGGCGGTGATGGAGACTCAGGATACGCTGGACGCGCCCGAAGGGTTGTATCGCAGCGCGGTGGAGCAGCCGCAGGGTCCGACGATGGACGCGCGCTCGCGGGCGTTTGAGGCGGCGGCCGATCGGCTGGTGGCCCGCGTGCTGGGCCCCCTGCCGGCGGAGCGGCTGGCCGAGTTGGCCGCCTTGGTGACGGTCAGTTGCACCCATGCCTCCTCGCCGGGACTGGAGCGGGCGGTGTTCGCGCACAGCCGGGTTCCGCACGGGGTGGAGCGGTGGAATCTGGGTTTCATGGGGTGTTCGGCCGCGCTGGCGGCGCTGCGGCTGGCGCATGGATTGCCGGACGAGCGGGCGGCGTTGGCGCTGTGTTGCGAGCTGTCGTCGTTGCACTTCCAGTACTCGGCCGACCTGGAGCAACTGACGGCGAATCTGCTGTTCGCGGACGGGGCGGCGGCGTTGCTGACGGGGCCTGCGGCGTCGCCGGTGCGCATTGTCCACGCCACGTGTTCCGCTTTGCCGACGCATGCCGAGCAGATGGTGTGGTGGGCGGGGGATTTCGGGTTGCGGCTGGCGCTCTCGCCGGAGCTGCCGGCCACGCTGGGGGCGCACCTGCCGGCAGCGGTGGCGCGGACGCTGGGGGAGGCGGGCCTGACGGCGGATGATGTCGACCACTGGCTGGTGCATCCCGGCGGACCGCAGATTCTCGACGTGGTGGAATCCACCATGGGGTTGCGGTCCGGGGCACTGGCGTTGTCGCGGGGGGTGCTGCGGGATTTCGGGAATATGTCTTCGCCGACCATTCTGTTTATCTTGCGGGCGGCGATCGAGGCGGGGCTGACGGGACGGATGATGTTGCTGGCGTTTGGTCCGGGTCTGACGATCGAGGCGGCGGTGCTCGAGGTGGCCGACGGCGCCGGGCGGGTGCTGTGCGGGCCGGACGTCGGGGGATAGGGCTGGACTGACGCGTCTGCGAACGGGGCGGCGCCGCTTGCCGTCGATGGCCCGGTGGATCGCAGGGCCGGTTGTTCTTGCAATTCGCTGCTGGGGCGTTTCCAATACGCCCATGAGCGACCAACCTGTTAGTCCGGAACGCAAATGGGATTTCGATCGCGTCTTTCGGCTGCTGCTGGGGGCGGCGATCGTGCTCACCCTGTTCGCCCTGGTGCGCTACCTGTCGGACGTGCTCATTCCCTTTGCCGCGGCGCTGCTGCTGGCCTACCTGCTGAACCCGATCGTAAACGCGCTGGATTCGCGCTTTCAGCGGCGAACGCTGTCGGTGCTGCTGACGGTGTTCGGGACGGGGATGGTGGCGTTTTCGGCGGCGGTGGTGCTGGTGTACATCGGGTCGAACGAGGTGGCGTCGCTGCGCGAGCTGACCCGGCAGTTGCACACGCCGACGCGGGCGGACGTGCGGAACGTGCGGCAGGCGATCGACGAGTTCGTGGAGGGCGAGACGAGTCCGATTCTCAAGCCGCTGCTGGTGGAGGCGCGGGCGCGGCTGATCGGCGTGGGACCGGACGCGGAGTCGTTTCGGTCGAAATTCGACCGGTACATCACGCTGGAGGTGGACCCGGAGGAGGCGGATCGGTGGCGGGCGGTGCAGGCGCGGATCGACCCGATTGACGCGGCCGACCGGCAGTTGCTGCGCGAGATCGACGCGTTGCTGGCCGACGAGACGGACCCGGAGGCACAGCGTCTGCTGGAGCTGGCCCGGGCGGAGTTGCGGCCCGTAGAGGATGCGGACCTGAGCATGACGGCGCTGCTGGAGCGGGCGATTCGGTACATCGCGCCGACGCTGCGGGGGTTTTTCACCGGGACGCTGAGCTTCGTGCTGGGGCTGACCGGGCTGGTGGTGGTGCTGTTGTACCTGGTGTTTTTGCTGATTGATTATCCCGTGATGTCGGCCACCTGGCGGGGCTTTCTGCCGCCGAAGCAGCGGGGCGACATTGTGGGTTTTTTAGAGGAGTTTCACCAGGCCATGCGGCTGTATTTTCGGGGTCAGTTCGTGATCGCCCTGACCGTGGGGGTGCTGTTCGCGGTGGGGTTCAGCCTGATCGGGCTGCGGATGGCGGTGCTGCTCGGGCTGCTCATCGGGCTGCTCAACATGGTGCCGTATTTGCAGACCGTGGGGCTGATTCCGGCGCTGCTGCTGGGGCTGATCAAGGGGCTGGAGAGCGGACAGCCGGTGTGGTTGCCGCCGCTGCTGGTGCTGGTGGTGTTTGCGGTGGTGCAGACGATCCAGGATGCGTTGCTGACGCCGAAGATCAAGGGCAAGACGGTGGGGTTGCGGCCGGTGGTGATCCTGCTGGGCCTTTTTATCTGGGGCAAGCTGCTGGGCTTTCTGGGGCTGCTGCTGGCGATTCCGTTCACCTGTCTGGGGCTGGCGTACTACCGGCGGTTCGTGCTGGGTGATCGGCTGGCGAAGGTGGTGGAGACGTAGCGGCCGGGGGTGAGGGGGACGGGGCAGACCGGGATGGGGGGATAGCGGTCTTCAGCGATTGCGGGAGTGGGACTTGCGGTGATGGCCGGATTGGGGTTTCTAGTTTCTTACAGCCCGGGATGTGCGCATTTTGCGCGCATGTTTTGAATCATCATGCGGCTTGTTCGCGCAGAGCCGCGGGGTAGCGCTCCCTGTGCCTCGAAGGCCATCTCGACGCGGGGACATACCAGGGCTGTTCGACGGCGCTGCTTGGCCAAATCCGAGAGCTGGAGAACGGTCTTTCGGCCTGCGGGGACCTCGATCCGGCGTGCAGGGACCTGGCGATTCGTGTCTTCGACTTCACGCAACGGGCGGTGGACGTGTGGCGAGGTTTGGGAATGACGGGCAAACAGAGGATCGTGCGGGCGATATCTTTGAACCGGACCCTGAGCGACGTAACTCTTTGCCTGGAAACGAGAAAGCCGTTCAGTCTTCTCGCTGAACGGCTTCCTGTTCGAACAAGTCGGGGCGAGGCGCGTTGCCAGTAAACCACACCCCGGCGACGGGCCGGTGCTGGCGTTTTCTTGGGGGTCGGGCGGGGTGACCGACGAGGTGTACTGCGGCGACTCTTCAGCGAACAAACTCGTTCAGATCCGTGGGTGCACACGTCGATGACGCAAGCGTCTCCACAATATGGCAATCGTGAAGCCCCACAAGCAACTGTTGAGCGTGAAAAGCAACCACTCAACTGAAACTGGCACGTTCTGACTCATCTCCTTGTTCCAGAGGAACTTCAGGGGTTGCATCAGGATGTTGGCGAGCACTCCGGCAACGTCGGCAAGCAGCGTGGATCGCGGCGCCATCGGATCATCCAGAGCGCGTATGGCCACTGATAGACTGTACTTGCTCAAGAGGAGCGTCATTGCGAAGTGAGAACCGGCGAGCGCAAAGCCAGCGCCTACCGGTATCCAGTGCTTCGACCATGTCGCAAACGCGGCTTTGTCGGTGGGATCGAAACCAAAACCACACTCCGGACATACACCGCTGGCGTTGCCGGTGAGGTCGTAGCCGCAACGAACACAGTGATTCGACATATACTTGCGATGGAGGCGGTTCCGATACACCACGGATTGTCGCGCCCACAAGACCGCCCAAAGCGGCGACATCCACAACAGGCAGGCGAGAATCGGCGCCGAAATCGATCGAAACAGCGTACCCCCAGGCTTGAGGAACTCGACGACCATGTGGTTCACGCAGAATGCCAGCGCAATCGCAAGAAGATGAATCGCCAACGAGAAAAGCACCGTGGTCGGCTTGACATAAACTCGGTGGTTCGGCGTCAACCACTGTACGAGCCGTTGGATCGCGACGAGTGTGCGCTGGCGATCCAAGTACCATAGGTATGCTGTCGCAGCGAGGACGAAGATGAGTAGCACCCAAAGGGGTGTTTGGACGAAATCCCAAGACAGTTCTCGATTCCAATGGAACCACCAGATAGTGGGATAGTCGTCGCCGTATTCGAGCACGCTCCATCCGGAGGTTAGGTCAGCGGATTCTTCTTGGCGTTCTTCTACCGTTCGCCAGCCATACGCCAAAGTGCCGCGGAGAAGCACCCAAGCGTGCTGCTGTTGACCGCTGATCCATAGAACACGCCGCTGAGTGCTATACACGAATCCAAAGACAATGAGCGCTGCACACGGTATTCCCAGCCATTTGAAAAGCCAAACAAGAAGGGATCGCCGTTTCATGTTGCACCCCGCACTCCGAGACAAACAGGGACAGTTGCCTATATTGGGAACTCTCAATGGACAGCAGTCCTTGATTAATTCGGGAAGCCCCTTCAGAAGGACTGAAACACATCAGTTTCGATCGTCACCGGTTCAGTATTCGAGACGCCGATGTGTATGGGCGCGGCGTCGCCAATGCAGTTCTTGGCCTTGGGCTCATAGTCGATCTGGGCGAGAAACACCGTGTCGTCATCAAACGTCTGGTCGTGCACCCACGTTGGGAAGCCGCCCACACGTGAGAAGAACCGATTCCGATATCCTAGCCGAGCGAGTGACGCCCGGTAAGCTGCGTCGGGATTCCTGAACTCGGCAGCGGCGGCGGCAATATCTGGGTGCTTCATCGGCGACCAAGGGTAAGTCACGGCCGGCTCCATTTGCACGCCGCATGGGACGACCCGGTAGTCGTCTTCTTGCAGTGGTTCAGGGCGGCTTAAATCGACGGCCTTCTCGGCTGTGGCATCCTTGTACCACCGTACGAGACAGGCCTGCTCGACATCCACGTCTTCAACGGCCCTCCAACACAGGTAGATGACGATCAGGTCGAAAGGCACCTTCGGACTTTCCGGGCATTCTCGAAGACTGATCTGGCAAACAAAATCATAAGGGCGCCCGTCCTTCTCCCAGATTGGCCAAGTCTCATCCCCCTCAGCGTAGGGCCTGCCGCCAAAGCGCGTTGTCGTGGGTGGAGCTGGGTAGTCCACAGGTGGAGCGTGCTCGACCCGCAACCTTGTCGCAGGCCGTGCAGCGGCTACCACTGCCTCGTCCAACGCAGCCTTTTCCTTTCGCTTGAACAAAGACATCGCCAGATGCCTCTCCTTCTGAAGATTCGTCCACTCATTCACGCCGGCCAGCGGGGCAAGACCGCCGCCTCATATCGCCTCCCCGCACTCCGGGCACACGCCGCTGGTGTTGCCGGTGAGGTTGTAGCCGCAGATTGCGCAACGATTGGATCCTTCTGGCATGTTCCGAGTCCAGAGAGCGGAGATAATGAGTAGAACAAACAGCGGTAGACAGAGCAAGACAGCTACGATAGACGGCTCGAACAGGTCGCCCCATCCAAAATACCAGGTGGCAGAAGTGACCGCGGAGGTGACCACCCGGATAGGGCTGAGCAGAATGAGGCAAATGACAAGCCCAAGCTGCAATAGCGCCAACAACGCAATGCCACATCCATAAACCCAGAACAGGCGGCTGCCCTGGCGACCTCCCGCCGCCCTGAAGAATGCAATCACCGCGAGGACGTTCAGAAGAACGCCGCTCGGCAACCACAACTGATTCCTGTTGAACATCAGGGGACCGCTAACGTACCACGGCAAGCTTGCCCACTGCCTATGATAGGCATGGCCGTGCAGCACGACAGGAAGCCAGAAAACCGTGACAATCACGCCGCCGATCGCAACGTAGACGAGCGTAAACCAAGCCCCAAAACGCAGCGCTTGTCTCTTCGATACCATTTCTACTCTTGCCAATCAGACCATGAGAGAAAAGTCCGCGATGGCGCCCTGGTTGTGTTCAGTTGCTCATCCTGACGGGTCAGGCGCAGCCCGTTTGCAGCCGCCATCGTTGAGCCTGCGACGGATTAACTCGCCAGTCATGGCAAAGTCGCAACAGGCGCAGCGAAGGATGCCGCCCGAGAAGGCGATGTCGGGGTTGCCGGTGCGACGATTGCGGCCGTTGACGATGTCTTGGCAGGCATCGAAAAGCTTGCGGTCGATCAGCAGGCGGTAGCGCCCCTCGAACACCTGGCCGTTGCGTTTGAGTTCGCCGATGTAGAATCTGGCGCGGTTCAAACTCGCAACGAAAACGTGAGTTGTTGGAGGTGGTGAGTTTGAACCGCAAGGTGAGCGACGTAAGTCTCGTGCTGACAAAAAGAAAGCCGTTCGACGTTCTCGCCGAACGGCCCGTTTTGAAGAAAAGTCGGGGCGACTGGATTTGAACCAGCGACCTCTGCGTCCCGAACGCAGCGCTCTACCAGACTGAGCCACGCCCCGTGGATTCGCCGGGCCGGAGGCGATGCTCCGGCCGACGTCCCGCGAATCGCTCCCGGCCGGCCGTCGACGGCTCGTCCGGCTTCGATTCGCAGATTGTCAATGCTACGAAGATCGACCGGGAGTGTCAACGCGGGCCGGCATCGCCGCGTACGGCCGTACGCGGTCGCCCGGATGCCCCCCCTCCTCCTGCCCGCCGATAACACACCGTTCCCGTCCCCACCGGCCGGTGCGTCCGATATGCTGCGGACGCCGCCCCCCCGCTCAGGGGACTCTTCGCCCGATATGCCGGGGGCGTCCGCGGGTTTGCCTGGCCGATTCCTGCCTACTATCTTTCCAGCGTCGCATCGGGCCGCGGGGGGTTGATCGGCGCCCCGGCCGGGCCAACGCCGGGCCCCCGGCCATCAATGCCGCCGAAGACCGAAACCGAGCCAAGAACGTCACCGCAACTCAGCCGGGAACGCGACCGCAATCGGGCCGGGGACGAAGCCGCAATCTCGTCGGGCACGCGGCCGCAATCGGGCCTGGGGTCGTCATCGCGGGCGGGCGCACGACATCGTCGCAGTCAGGCCGAGGAACGCTGAGACAACCGACCAGAGGATGCTACCGTGAACCCTTCCGCACCCCTCGACGCCGTGCATGCCCCCTCGCTGCTCCACGAACGCCGCGAACGCGTCTTTCTCGTGCTCGCCGGCGTCTTCCTCGGGGCCATGACCATGCTCAACATCCTGGGCATCACCAAGTTCATCCACCTCGGGCCGCTCGCCCTGGCCGTCGGCGTGCTGCCTTATCCACTGACCTTCCTGTGCACCGATTTCATCAGCGAGTTCTACGGCCGGCGGCGGGCGAACTTCGTCGTGTGGGTGGGCGTGCTGCTCAACGGCTTCGTGCTGCTGTTCCTCTACCTCGGCAATGTCGTCCCGGCCGTCGTCCCCGCGATGCAGCCCTCGTGGCAGGTGCTTCACCTCGCCGAACCGGTGATGCTCAATACCGGCCGGGTGGTCGAGGGCGAGATCGAGCTGTTTCATATCATCTACACGTGCACCCGCGGGGCCGTGGTGGCTTCGATGTGCGCCTACATGGCGGCCCAGTTCTGCGACGTGTTCCTCTTCCACTTCTGGAAGAAGCTCACCCGGGGCAAGCATCTCTGGCTGCGCAACAACGGGTCGACGATGATCAGCCAGCTCGTCGATTCGACGGCCGTCATCCTCATCACCTTCTGGCACGCGTACCGCGGGGGCGAAATGACCTCTGGCGCCATGCTCCAACTGATCGGCGGGACGTACCTGTTCAAGCTGGTGGTGGCAGCCGTCGACACCGTACCGTTTTATATTGGCGTGCGGCTGCTGGGCCGCTATCTCCAGATCGACCCCACGCGTGAGCACGACCGCGACCGCGAAGTGGTCACCGGCGACGTTTGACGCGGTCGATGCGTCGTCCGGCGCGGCAGGAATACCAACCGGACTCGGCTCGTTCCGCTTTTGCATCACCAGCGCCGCCCGCGACTCGCCCGCTGACGGTACATCTCCACCGCCACGCCGCGCTGCATGGGTTCGAGCTCCGCCTTCATGCGGCGATATAACCGGGGAATGTAGAAGAGGGCCAAGGCCCACAACGCGATGGCCCCCAGCCCGAACGCCACGCCCGTGCCCGCACGGGGCTGGGCCCGCGCGAACAGACACGCCGGCGACACGCAGGTTCCCGCCAGGGCCCCATAGCCCAAGGCGAAGATGATCACCGCGTAGCCGTGAAAACGCCCGAGCAGACGCCGCCATCCGTACTGATACTGGCACGACGCGGCAAACCGCCAGGCCCCCAACGGCCACGCCGTCAGCGCAAAGAGCAGCATCGGCATCCAGAAAAAACTGAAGCGCCAGAAGTCCCGACTGCCCATCGTGCCGATCACGATCGCCAAGCCACCCGCCAATGCGAGCAGACCGGCAAAGCAGATGGTGGGGGCGGTCTCCAGCCGGCGCAGTTCGGCCGCAATCGCCCGCGCCGGCATGCGAATGTCCGCCAACGCGTTCAGGTAGCCGCACTCGGGACAACGCTTGGGATCGCCCGCGAGTCCACGGAGGTTGTATCCGCACTGCATGCAGAACAGGTCCTCGTCCACCCGCTCGGCCGATAGGCTTGCATCGGTCTCGGTCATCCGACACCCTCGCATCACCCGCGGTTCGAAAATCGCCGGGGCCCTCCTCAACCCGGCGTCCGCAAGTTTATAGCACGACGCGATACCGGCAGGGAAGCGGCGCGGCGATCGTTGACCAAACCACACAACCAAACCACACACCCGACGAAACGGGCAAGCGCATACCAAGCCGCACGGCGTCTGCGGGCGAGCGGATGGGGCGCGATCCGTATTAACCCTTATATGCCCCGGAGGTCCTCGGAAGACCGGGCTCGGTTTGTCGAACAGCCGGTGGGCGCTACTGGTGCAGCAGCGACATGACCTCCGCGCGCGTGCGGGCGTCCGAGCGGCACCGGCCGCGAACGGCCGAGGTCACCATCACGCTGCCGGCCTTGCGAATGCCGCGGCAGGTCATGCACGTATGGGTCGCCTCCATGACCACGGCCACGCCCTTGGCGCCGATGCACTCCATCATGCTGTCGGCCACCTGGGTGGTGAGTCGTTCCTGGACCTGTGGTCGATGGGCGTACTCGTCGACCACCCGGGCCATCTTGGACAGGCCGACGACCTTTCCGCTGGGCAGGTAGCCGACGTGGGCCTTGCCTTCAAAAGGCATGAGGTGGTGTTCGCACATGGAGTTGAATGGGATGTCGCGGAGCACGACCAATTCGTCGTACGTCTCCGAGAAGAATGTCTTCAGATGCCGGCGGGGGTCAAGGTGCAGCCCGTTGAACAACTCGGCGTACATCTTGGCGACGCGCCGCGGCGTGTCGCGCAGTCCCTCGCGTTCCGGATCCTCTCCGACCGCGGCGAGGATCTCGCGTACGGCCTTTTCGATGCGCTCGCTGTCGACCTTGGTCATGGCAACTCCCTGTAGAAGCTCCGAAGGATGAAAACGGAGGGTGCTTCATCGCCCGCAATGGGCCCTTGCAACGCTGATATCGTTACCCGTTTGATCTGAAAAGGCAAACCTGCCGGACCGCATGCACCCGGTGCGGGCCCTCGTGCACCCCGCGCCGCCCGCGCGCGCCGCCCGCGCACCGCAACCGCGCGGGCACGGCCGGTTGGCGCGCAGGTTGCAGCGTACGCCGTCGGCCGCACCATGCGCGCGTCCGATTGCGACCGAGTTGAATCAACGCGATCCGGGGCGTGCGCGGCGCGCCGCGAACATGCGTCGCGCGCTCAAACGGGGGTCGAAAACGTCGCGACACGGCTGCGTGGTCGAGAAAAAAATCCAACTTTTTTGAAAAAAGTTTCGGCATTGCAAACCCCGCCTGCCGATCCTACTTGCGCGGTGCATTGGCTCGGCGTCGGGCCGACGGGCCGGCGTAAACCGGCAAGAGGGAACTCCATGAAGGCGGCTCGACGATTCCACTCGACGCGACTCGCGGGGGCGGCGGACTCGGCGGGCAACGTGCAGACAGCGCACCGGCCCAGCACGCCGGCCGCGCATCGCGACGATTATCGCGGCGCGTCCGTCACGGCGACCACCCGCTGGCAAAGGCGTCAAATGCCCGGGGTTTTTGAGCGTTTTGCAGACCACCCGCCGAACCGCGGGTTGAACTCGCCGGTTCACGACACGACGACCATCCACGCGCGCGCGGCGCGCGGCGCGGCGCCAACCTTCTGTCGCGTAGCGCACGGCGGCGCCCGGCACACCGCCGCGCGGGGCGCGCAACCAAGGCGCGCAACGGGCTCGTTGACGGTGTATCGGCGCGCTGCGCGGCGGCCTGTTGACCGGACAAACAACTGCGGCGCGGGGCCGCGCGAGTGCAAGTCTGAAGTGCCAGGAATCGAAAAAAAATTTTGACACGCGCTTTTCAAGGGTTACCATTCCCGACAAGAAAGGAGGTCATACGTTATGGCCAAGAAACGTAAAGTCGCAAAGAAGAAAACGGCCAAGAAGAAGGCCCCCAAGAAGAAAGTGGCCAAGAAGAAGGCGGCCAAGAAGAAAGTAGCCAAGAAGAAGACGGCGAAGAAGACGGCCAAGAAGAAAACGGCCAAGAAAACCGCCAAGAAGAAAGCCGCCAAGAAGAAAACGGCCAAGAAGAAGACGGCCAAGAAGAAAGCCAAGCGACGCGCCAAGAAGTAAGGGCGCCCGCGGGCTTCGAAGGGCCCCAACCTCCGCCACCATCGCGCCACGGCTGTCGGCGGGGCGGGCACTTCGATCCAGGCCGCTTCGACACGCTGTCAAGCAGCGAACAGAGGAAGGAAGGCGCTTCTCGCCACGGCGGCGCCTTCCTTCCGCTCTTTTTACGCCCCGCTCCATCCTGCCGCCCCCCGCCCCAAGGAGCGCACCCCAACCGACCCGCGTCAACGCCACGGCAGCCCGCAACCGCCATTCAAAGGGAATACGAAGCAAGAAAAGTGGAGAGGACCGCCGCGCGCCCGCGCGGTGCTTCACCGCACCCTACACCGGCGTGATCCTCCAGCGCCGGCCGCCGACAACCCCTCACTCAACTCGGGTACCGCGCCGCGATCGGCATCCGCCGACCCGTCCCGAACGCCCGCGAAGTGACCTTCAACCCCAGCGCCGCCTGCTTGCGCTTGTACTCGTTGCGGTCCACCAGACGGGCCACCTCCGCAACCGTCGCCCGATCGAAGCCCGTCTCGGCGATCGCCTCCACGGACATCTCCTGTTCGATGTAGCCCGCCAGGATCCCATCGAGCACCTCGTACGGCGGCAGCGAATCCTCGTCGCGCTGATCGGCGCGCAGCTCCGCGGACGGAGGCTTGGTCAGCGTGCCTTCCGGGATGATCTCCCGCCCGGCCGACGCATTGATGTGCCGCGCCAGGTCATAGACCATCAGCTTGGGCACGTCGCTGATCACCGCCAGGCCGCCGCACATGTCGCCGTACAGCGTGCAGTACCCCACCGACAGCTCGCTCTTGTTTCCCGTGGTCAGTAACAGCCAGCCGAACTTGTTCGACAGAGCCATGAGGAGGTTTCCGCGCACCCGGGCCTGGAGGTTCTCCTCGGCGATGTCCGCCGGCCGATCGCCGAAGTGCGGCGCGAGCGCCGCCTCCAACGCCTGGTAGCTGTCCTCGATCGGAATCACCCGGTAGTCAATGCCCAGGTTGCCCGCCAGCGCCTCGGCATCGGACAGGCTGTGCGCGCTGCTGTAGCGTGAGGGCATCGCCACGCCATGGACCTTGTCCGCCCCCAGCGCCTCGACCGCCAGCGCCGCGGACAACGCCGAGTCAATCCCGCCGCTGAGGCCGAGCACGACTTCGTCGAAGCCGCACTTGCGCACGTAGTCGCGCGTCCCGAGCACCAGCGCCGCGCGTACGCTGACCAGCGGGTCCAGGCAGGGTTCCCGCCGGGCGGCATCAAGGTCGTCGAGATCGACCATCAGCAGATCCTCGGCGAAAAACTTTGCCTGCGCCGCCAGCCGTCCATCCGCGGCGAAGAACGCGCTGCCCCCATCAAACAGCAGGTCGTCGTTACCGCCCACCTGGTTGACGTAGACCAGCGGGACGGCGTGCTCGGCCACCTGGCTGCTGAAGATGCGGATCCGCTCGCGCGGTTTGCCCATCCAGAAAGGCGACGCCGAGATGTTGATCAGCAGTTCGGCGCCCGACCGGGCGAGGTCCGCGATGGGGTCGTCGTGGTAGAGCCGCAGCCCTTCGAACTGTTCGTTGTTCCACAGATCCTCGCAGATGCTGAACCCCAGTTGTACAGGCCGGCCCGCAATCTCCACCGTCGCTACGTCGCTGGCCAGGTTGGATTCGAAGTAGCGCGTCTCGTCGAAGACGTCGTAGGTCGGCAGCAGGCGTTTGCCGTGCGAATGCAGGATCCGTCCCTGACTGCAAACCGCCGCCGCGTTGAACAGGTCCCGCCCCTCGCCGGTCGTGTTGGGCTGCGCGTATCCCACGACGGCCACGATGTCGCCGCAGGCCGCAGCGATGCGCTCGACCGCGGCCACATTCTGTCGGATCAGGTGCGGTTTGAGCAGCAGATCCTTCGGCGGGTAGCCGGTCACGCACAGTTCCGGAAAGATGACCAGCTCGGCGCCCTGCCCCTCGGCCCGGCGGATGAAGTCGATGATCTTCGCCGCGTTGCCGTCGAGGTCGCCGACGATCGGATTGATTTGGGCCAAGGCGATCTTCATGAAGACACTCCAGCGCATCTCCTGCCGGCAGGCCCCAACGCGCCCCCGCCATACCACGAACTGACAACCGAATGCCGCCAGCTATCCAACGAAATCAATCGGACCGATGGCCGGCACGATCCCCGCCTGCGATCCGCGCTCGAGCAGCAAGGCGATCGCCCGCCGCCCGTCTTCACCGTAATCGATGGTCCATTCGTTGACGTACATGCCGACAAACTGGTCGGCCAGATCCGCGCCCATGTCGCGGGCGTATTGCAACGCATGCGCCACCGCGTCGGCGCGGTGGTCCAGGCTGTACTGGATGCTCGCCTTGAGAACGCCGGTAACCTCCCGCATGGCCTCCGGGCCCAGCGCCCGGCGAATGCAGTTTCCGCCAAGCGGCAGCGGCAGCCCGTGCGTACGTTTCCACCATTCACCCAGATCTACGATCAGGTGAAGATCGTGGTTCTGATACGTGAGTTGCCCTTCGTGGATGATCAGTCCGGCGTCGGCCTTCCCCGCGGCGACGTGGGTGAGGATCTCGTCAAAAGGGATCACCTGGGCGTTGAACGCATCCTTGCCCACGAGGAGCTTGAGCGCCAGGATCGCCGTTGTGGTCAGTCCGGGAACCGCGATGGTTTTTCCGCGCAGATCGTCGATCGCCAGGGGCTCGCGGGCCACGACCATCGGCCCATAACCATCGCCCATGCTCGAGCCGCACGCCGTAAGCGCATAATGCTCGGCCACGTAGGGATAGGCGTGAATGCTCACGGCCGTGATGTCCAGCTCCGCCCGGGTCGCGCGGTCGTTCAGCGTCTGGATGTCCTGGAGAATGTGCTCAAACTGCCAGCCTTTCGCGTCGATCTTTTCGGTGGCAAGACCGTAGAACATGAACGCATCATCGGGATCGGGGCTGTGCCCCAGAGTCAGACGCTTGTCGGCCATGGAACAGGCCTCCTACGAGTAAACGGATCGTATCGCGATTTCTTCTCCGGGCCGTGGTATACTCGATTTGGAGGTGAGGGTCTAACGGCGCCACGCCGCTTGCCGGCGCCGACCGCGGACACCGGGCCAACGCCCCGGATCCGCTACAACCTCATCGGATCGGATCGTCGATGTACATCCTCATACGCGACGAAACCAGCAACGTGCGCACCGCGGATGTCGATCCCCACGTCACCCGCGTCGTGATCGGCTCCCATCCCGAGTGCCACGTCTACCTCCCCGATATTCGCATCGCCGAACAGCACTACCTGCTCGAGCGCGACGCCGAGTCGTGGTGGCTGCGTCGTTGCCCGGTGCCCGACGACTCCGCCGCCCAGTACACCCGCCTCTACGTCAACGCCCTCGAAGCCACCGAAGACATGCAGATCAAGCACAACGACGAGATCCTCGTCGCTCGCTTTACCCTTCAGGTCTTCACCAACGACGCCAACGCCAACGCGCCGCGCGCAGCGGTCCTCGCCGAAGCAGAGCGCATCCGCGCCCATCCCCTGCCGCCCTGCGCAATCGTCCGAGCCGAAACCAGCGAAACCATCGCCATCGCCGCCGATCTACCCGGCCGGCTCGCCGAATTCGCCTTTGCGATCCACGACTGCCGCGACCTCGCCACGCTGCTCGCTGCCGCCATCGCCCAGGTCGCCCGGCAGTTCAAAGCACGCCAGGTCTGGATGGGCACCCGGCGGCACGGCTACGGCCGGCTCGAGTCGGTCGAAACGCACCACAGCAACGGACGCACCAGCGGCGACCCGCCCCGGCTGGAGACCTACACCTATCGCTGCGGCGAACGCGGCCAGTACATCTGTTGCCCGGACGCGGCCGCACCCGGCACCACCTCCGTGATGGCCATTCCCCTCGCGGCCGGTCCCGTGATTCTCGGCGTGCTCTATGTCGACAACGGTCCTGACGATCACGCGTACACCGACGAGGACCTCGATCTGCTCACCTTGCTGGGCGCCGTGATCGCCCGCCAGCTCGAACTGATCGTGCGCGAACAGCTCAAACACCAGGAGGCCGTCGCCGCCGGCGAACTCTCCTTCATGCGCGAGCTTCAGTCGGTCATGGATCCCTCCAACGCCCCGCAGTGGGAGGGCCTGCAACTGGCGGTGTATTGCCGTCCCGGTCTCGACTCGGCCGGCGACATCTACGACATGATGCGCCTGCCCAACGGACTGGCCGCGTTCCTCTGCGGACACGTTGCCGGTTCGCCCACCGTCGGCGCCCTGGCCATGGCCGAGGTGCGTGCCGCGTTCCGCATCGCCGGGCTCCACGCCGACCCGCCCCACATTCTGCAACGGGCGCTCAACTGGCTGCTCTTCGACCCCACCCATCCGGCTGCGCTAAGTTGTGTCGGGGTAGTGATGAACCCCAAGACCGGGGCCATGCAGTACAGTTCGGCCGGGCGCATGGGCGCGGTGGTTATCGGCGCTCGCGGTGACCTCCGCTCGCTCGTGGACCCCAGCATTCCCGAGGTCGGCGCTCAAAAGGACGCGGCCTTCAACTCCCAGGCCACCCGCCTGGAAGACGGCGAGACCATGGTCCTTTATTCTCCCGGATGCCTCAGCGTCACCAATCCCAACGGCGAACAACTGGGCAAGCGCCGTTTCCTCGAGGGCATAGCCGATGCCTTCGGGCAGACGGCCTCTGCCGCACTTAACGACCTGCTGTCCGACCTCCGAGCTTTCTTCAAGGATGGGCGTCAGCCCGACGATATCACCATCATGGTGCTGCACCGCGAATAGCGGTTGCAACTTGCGTATTAACAGGAGGTTACAGGATCTGACACCTGAGCCGTTGTCTGGCCGGGCGGGTTTCCGTACACTACGGACTCTGCCTTTGCACCATGGCCGCCGCCCTTGGGGGCTCGCGGCGGGGGGATTGACCGTGCACCGCTTCGCTATTCTGGCATCTTTGCTGGCCGTCGCCGCCGGCTGTACGTCCACCGGCATACCGGCCGAGGCGGACGTCCAGCCCAAGACGACCGCCAAAAAAGCCATTTGCGAAACGCCCGAAGACGTCGACCTGCTCATCATTGACGTGCTCGACCTGGTCAACACCGTGCGCGAGGCCGAAGGCCTGCACCCGCTTGTGCTCGAGCCCATTCTCTCCAGCGTCGCGGCCGATTTCGCCTGTGAAATGGTCGAAGACGACTTCTTTGCCCACCAGAACCCCGCCACCAGCGTCACGCCCGGCGAACGCCTTACCGCCGCCGGCTACATTTATTACGTGATGGGCGAGAACCTCGCCGCCGGGCAGCCTACGGCGGAGCAGGTCGTCGCCGACTGGCTGGACAGCCCCGCCCACCGTGCCAACATCCTCTCCCCCGAATGGCGTGAAGTCGGCATCGCGGTCCGCACGGGCGGGTCATACGGCTGGTACTGGGTCCAGGAGTTCGCCGACCCGGTCGAATTCGCCGGCCGCTAATCAGCCTCGCCTCGCACAACGCCCTCATTCCCCCTCGGCAGCCTGACATCTGCCCGGCTCGGCTTGTTCAATATCTGCAATCCCGGTTAGAATCCGGCCACTATGACAACGACCAACACACCCGACAGCAACAGCCTCTTTGGGCGGCAACGCCGCAACAGCGGCGTCCGCGTGGTCCTTACCGGCCAGGTCGGTCTGGACAAAAAGGAATTCGTCGAGCGCGTCGTCGCCGTCGCCCGCGAGCATGGCAAGGAGGTCACCCCCTTCCACGTCGGCGAACGCATGTACAAGGAAGCGCCCGACGTCGTCGCCGGCCGCATCCTCGACCTGCCCAAGCCGCGCCTCGACGCCCTCCGCCGCAGCGTCTTCAAAGACCTGCTCGCCCTCGCGGACAAAACCGAGAACGTCATCGTCAACACCCACGCCACCTTCCGCTGGAAGCACGGGCTGTTTCACGCGTACGACTTCGACCAGTTGCGCGCCTTTGACGCCGACCTCTACGTCACCCTCGTCGACAACGTCGACGCGGTCCACGAACGCCTCGAGCGCGACCACGACGTCCGCCACACCCTCAAGGACATCCTCGTGTGGCGCGAGGAGGAGATCGTCGTCACCGAGAGCATGGCCGAAGCCGTTCGCGGTTACGGTCACGCCTACATCCTCGCCCGCGCCGAGGAGCGCGACACCGCCGAGTCGCTCTACCGCCTGATGTTCGATCCCCAGCGTAAACGGGTCTACCCCTCGTTCCCCATGACCCACGTCATGGACATGCCCGAGGTGCTCGCCGAGATCGACACCTTCCGCGACGCCCTGGCCGAACACTTCATCACCTTCGACCCCGGCGATCTCGACGAAAAGCGCCTGCTGTTCGACGCCGGCGAGGCCACCAAGCGCGGCGAGCAGAGCATCTCCGTCGACGTCAACGGCAAGACCATCCAGATCGCCGTCTCCGAGGTCACCCAGGTCGCCGGCGACATCGACGGGCAGATCTACGCCCGCGACTTCAAGCTTATCGACCAGGCCGACATGATCGTCAGCTACGTCCCCGAACTGGCCAACGGCAAGCCGGGCCTTTCCAGCGGCGTCGAGCGCGAGCTCCAGCACGCTTGGGAAAACACGAAAGAAGTCTACGTCGTCTGGAAACCCAAGTGCGAGCCCTCCCCCTTCATCACCGAAACCGCCACCGAGGTCTTCACCAGCGTCGAGGACACCCTGGCGTTCTTCCAGAAAAAGGGCTACATCGGCGACTACCAGCTCGACCTGCTCCAGGCCAAGCGGACGCCGCGCGAACGAGGCCGCTTCGGCTGATCGCCACGGCCCGCAGCTTTGCCAACGCAGGCGCGGGGGCCTGCAACCCGTGAATGAATGTCCCACCGAACTCATCGGGCAGGTCACTGCCCCCTGGTCCGGACCGCTGGCCCGGGTCGACGCCGCCGCCCTCCGCGCCGCGTACGCGGCGTTGATGGACCGGGCGGCCGAGCGCATTCAGCCCGCCGGCTACGATCAGGACGACGTCATTCTCGAACGGCTGATTCTTCTGCACGACGCCACCGACGCCGTCCCGCGCCTGTGGACGACGCCGCTGCCCCTGCTCGCGGACGCCGCAGACATCGTCAACGCCCTCAATGCCCAGCGGCGGGACCTGAACCTGCCAGCCTGCGATCCGGACCAGGTTACGGTCTCGGCCCTTCAGATCGCCATTCTGCGGGAGACGAATATTCCGCTTCCCGATCTGCGCGTGCCCTGGAATTACGATCCCCAGGCGTAATGCGGCGGCGTGATCCGCACGGGGGCCGATCTCGGACCTGTCCAAAGCAAATATCCGCCACCCCGGCGCGAATGGATATGCGGGATGTTAACTTGAGGAGGCGTCTGCCATGGTCCATTTCTGCATCTTCGGCGGCTACGAGGGCCCGCTGAGCCCTGAAAAGAAGTGCTGCTTCACCCTCTTCGGCGGATGCGCCCTCCGCAGGCCGACCCTCGCTCGCCAGCTCATCGCCGCCCGCCAGATTCGCGACGGCAACGCCCCCATCCCCAAGCTCGTTTTCATCACCATCTTCGGCGCGACCGAGATCAAGTGCCCCACCCTGGCCGAGGAATTCCTCGACCTGCGCGAGGCCGTCGCCACCGGCGCCCTCGACCCGGCCCAGTGGGACTTCTACCTGGCCGAGCTCGACCGCTGGCAGAGCTCGGCCGTCATGGCCCTCACCCTCTTCGGCGCCTTCTCCGAATCCGAACTGCCGGCCGAGAAGGACGAGATCGAAAGCCTCGCCCTCCAGCGCCATCTCGGTCAGATCGATGACGACTCGGGGCGCATCCTCGAAATGGGCATCGGTCAAAACGGCGCCCAGCGCCGCGCGATCATTCGCCAGGCCGCCACGGTCTGACGCGGCAATCGGCCAGGGCCCGGTCCATCAGTCGGCCGCGGTACGCTGGCGCGCTAATTGTCTACCGTTTCATAAGTTACATCTTTGGCGCCGCCGACCGGGCGCAACGCCACCGTCGGCTCGACCCGCAGCGTGAACCGCTGGCGCCCTGTCCTCCGGCGTGTGACGGCGTTAGAATCCCCCAACCCGTCGGACGACTGCATGGGCCCCTTTCTTGAGGATTGCCATCATGATCCAACGCCATCAACTGGGCAAAGTGCCGCCCAAACCGCATACGACCTTTCACGACGAGGACGGCAAGCTGCTCATGGAGCAGTGCGTCACCACCCGCGGATTCGAGGGGCCGTTCTCCACCCTCTACTTCCGCACGCCCCCGACCGACGAGTTCGCCGTCGAGTCGATGAACGTCGAAGGCTTCTGCCCCTTCGAACTGGTGGCCGAGCAGCCCCTCCACCGGCGCCACGTGAAGACCCAGGACATCCCGCCCGGCGGCAACTTCCTCACCGGCCGGCGCACCCTGATGGTCAACAGCGACATCCAAATCGGCATCTGCAAACCCACCGATCCGCCCGCGCACTTCTTCTCCAACGCCGACGGCGACGAGTGCTACTTCATCTACGCCGGCAGCGGCTTTGTCGAAAGTCTCTACGGCGTCCTGCCCTTCCGCGAGCACGACTACCTGCTTATTCCCAAGTCGACCCCTTATCGCATCCACTTCGAGGGGCACAAGGGCGTCATGCTCGTCTTCGAGGGCAGCGAGCACATCGGTATCCCCAGCGACTACCGAAACAACGTGGGGCAAATCACCATGTATGCCCCTTACACCCATCGCGACTTCCGCCTGCCCGAGCGCCTGCTCGAATTCGACGCGAAGCTGCACGGCGACGCCCCCTACCCGCAGGTCACCAAGCTCAACAACGAGCTCAGCGTGCACGTGTACCAGCACTGGCCCTACGAACTCGTCGGCTGGGACGGCTACCTCTACCCCGTCGCGTTCAGCATCCACGACTACCAGCCCAAAACCGGGCTGATCCACCTGCCGCCGACCATCCACACCACCTTCAGCGGCAACGGCTTCGTCATTTGCTCCTTCGTCCCGCGCAAGACCGACTTCCACGAAAAAGCCATCCCCTGCCCCTACGGCCACGCCAGCGTGGACATGGACGAGATCCTCTATTACGTCGCCGGCAACTTCACCTCGCGCCGGGGCATCGCCAACGAGTCGATCAGCCTGCACCCCAAGGGCGTGCCCCACGGACCGCACCCCGGCACCTACGCCAAGAGCGTCGGCACCAAGGAGACCCGCGAACTGGCGGTGATGATGGACTGCTACAAGCCGCTGCGGATGACCAACTTCGCCAGCGGCATCGAGGACAAGGACTACCACATGTCGTGGGTGAAGTAGGTCGCGTCGTGATCAACCCGCAACCTTGCAGGAACATCTCACGCATGAGCCAGCGTTACGAGTACAAGTTCGTCCGGATCGGTGAGGGTTGGTTTAGCGTCAAGAAGGCCGCCCGCGAAGGCTACCAGGAGATCATCCATCAGCACGCGGCCGAGGGCTGGCGACTGGTCCAGATCTTCGCTCCCGCCATCGCCGGCTACGGCGCCGCCAAGTTCTACGAGATCATCTTCGAACGCGAAGTCGGCATCTAGCCGAAAAAACCATGCTCATCGACATCGCCAACACCGACAAGAGCTCCATCGATATCTACCGGCTGTGCATCAGCTTCGTAAATCCCCGCCCCATCGGGTTCGTTTCCAGCCTGTCCGCCGAAGGGGTACCCAACCTCGCGCCCTTCAGCTTCTACAACATGGTGTGTGGCAATCCCCCGGTCGTGATCGTCTGCACCGGCCGTAACCGCCACAACCTGCGCAAGGACACCCAGGTCAACATCGAGGCCACCCGCGAGTTCGTCGTCGCGACGGTCACCGCGCCCATGGCTGAGGCCATGAACCAGGCCAGCGCGGCCTACCCACCGGATGTCAGCGAATTCGAGGCCGCCGGCTTCACGCCCCGCCCCGCGACCATCGTCAAGCCCGCCCTCGTGGCGGAATCGCCGGTCAACTGCGAGTGTGTCTTGGATCGGATCGTGGATTACGGGGCTGAAAACCCGGGTGGGACGGCCGTCATCTTCGGCCGCATCGTGGCCATCCACGTCGACGACGCCTGCCTCGCCGACGACGGCCAACTCGACCCCGCCAAGCTCCAGACCATCGGGCGCATGGGCCGCCAGACCTACTGCACCACCAGCGATCGCTTTGATTTGCCCCGCCCGACGATACAATAATCTTCCGGAAACGGGCTGAAACGCTGAACTGGAAACGGGCTGGAACGCATCGCTGCGTGCCACAGCGCCCAGGCAAGGTGCCGCTGACTGCTGCCGTGCTCAAGCAGTGGGAATCCGAAAGGGGCGCATTGTTCAGAGCCCCGAGCGCAAGCTCCGGGGGCAAGGTCGTCCGGAAACGCTCCGGGGGCAAGGTCGTCCGGAAACGCACGGGGCAACGACATGTCGTTGGACAGCATGGCGGCGCACGGCGTTGCGCTCGCCGGGCTCAGGAGCCTCGATCGCGCCGTGCTTGGCCATGGCACCCGGCCGGCGCCACGTGATGCGGCGCGCCAGCGAATCTCGACCGAAGGCGGGCACGGCCCGCCCTACGATGCTCCGGCAGCAGCCCGGGTCCGCAGCGCGGCAACGTCCGCAGACACTACACCAGGAGGCAGTCACCATGTCCACGCAGGCCGGCCTGACCACCACCCAGGCCCCCTTCATCGAAGAGGCCCAGTCCAAGGGCGAACTCTACATCCGCCAGCCCTACGAGCTCTACAGCGAGGCCAACCAGGACACCTGGCGGCGGCTCTACGACCGCATCCTGCCGCGCTGGGAAAAATATGCCAACCCCAAGTTCCTCGAGGGCGTGCAGAAGCTCGCCCTCCCGGCCGACCACATTCCCCGCCTGGAAGACATCAATGAATTCCTCCGCCCCCTGAGCGGCTTCTCCGCCAAGGCGGTGAGCGGCTATGTCCCCGCGTTTACTTTCTTCGACTGCCTGCGCCTGCGCGCGTTTCCTACCACCATCACCATCCGCGACGGCGCCACCCTGGACTACCTGCCCGAGCCCGACATCTTTCACGACGTCGCCGGCCACGTGCCCATGCACACCGACCGCGTTTTCGCCGACGTGCTGGTCCGCTTCGGCGAGGTGGCCTACACCGCCGCCCACCTCGCGGCCGAGATCAGCAACGTCGAGGAGCGCGAGCAGAAGCTCGAGAGCGTCATCAAGGCCATGGCCCGGTTTTTCTGGTTCACCATCGAATTCGGATTGATGCGCCGCCCCGGCGGCGGGCCCGACGACCTCTGCGTCTACGGCAGCGGCCTGCTCAGCTCGCACGGCGAGCTGGCCAACTGCATTGAAAACCCCCGCGTGCAGCGGTTCGGCTTCCAGCTCGAATGGGTGATCAACCAGTACTTCGAGATCCACCACTACCAGCCGCTGCTCTTCGTGGTGGATTCCTTCGAGCATCTTTTCGAGCAAGTCGACCTGCTCGAGGACTGGATGCGCCGCGGCAAGCTCGGCAATGTCAGCCCCGGCGAGCCGGCGGTCAGCGAGGCCGACGTGCGCTCGTTCATCGACGCCGTACTGCACGACTCCGCGCCCACGTAGCGCAGCAGAAATCGACGCCGCGTTCCCAACGAAGCCCGACCCCAACCCGAAGGCTGAATGCTGAAGGCGGAATGCTGATAGCTGATAGCTAAGAGCCAAGAGCCAATAGCTGACAGCTCATTACGTGATCACCTTGGGCACGCGGGCGCCGATCTCCTCGATGATCGCCGGGGTGTCCGCCACGCGGACGTATCGGTCGCGCAGCGTCTCGATCGTGAATTCGTGCCGTTCCGGGGTCACGGTGGTGCACCCGTCGGAAACCACGGTCACGAAATAGCCCAAATCGCACGCGTCGCGCACGGTGGTGGAGATGCACTCGTCCGTATACACGCCGGCCACGTACAGCGTGCGAATGTCCAGGTTGCTGAGCACGTACTCCAGCGTGGTGGAGGTGAACGCGCCGCTGGTGGTCTTGTTGATCACAATCTCGTCGCCCTGCGGCGCCACCTCGGGCAGAATCTCCGCCTCCTTCGAACCCGGCGCCGCGTGCAGACCCAGCCGTCGGTGCCCCGAGCTGCGGTCGCGCCCATTGCGGGTGAGCGACTGGATGCGCACGTGGATCACTTCCAACCCGCTGGCCCGAAAGAAATCCTGGAGCCGCCGCACGTTGGGCAGCACCACGCGTTCGAGCCGGTCGAAGTAATAGTCCTGGGCGGCCACGGGCACGCCGGCCTGCTCCGCGTCGACGAACACGCCGTGCCCACGGGCGGCGTCCAGGTATTGCAGGTCGATGCACAGCAGCGCCGCCCGCTCCAGGTAGTCGCGCTGAAAACGTTCGGGCGCGGCCACGATCGACTCGTGGTACGCCTCGCGCAGCGGGTCAACATTGACAAATCGCGGATCAATCCCGTCCACACTCATGGGGCGTCCCTCTTTCGCGGGCCCGATCGCCCGCCCCCTTGCTCATTCGCCCTGCGCCAGCCGCAGCACGGTGTGCAACAACACGTTGGCGCCCACCTCGACGTCCTCCCAGTGGGTCCACTCGGCCGGGCTGTGACTCCGCCCGCCCACGCTGGGCACGAAGATCATACCCACCGGGGCCAGCCGGGCCATGCTCTGGGCGTCGTGGGCGGCGCCGCTAAGCATCGCGTGCGGGTCGCCGTCGAGCGCGCGGGCGACCTCGGCGATCACCTCCGCGATGCGCCGATCGCACTGCACCGGCGGAATCTCGCTGATGATGTCGAACTCGAACATCAGGCCGCGGCGGCGGGCGATGGCCGAAAGGGCGATGCGAAACGCATCCCCCAGCGCCGCCAGCGTACCGGCGTCCTCGTCGCGCACGTCCAGGGAAAACTCCGCCAGCCCCGGCACCGTGTTGGCCGTGCCCGGATGCAGCGTCACCCGACCCACCGTGGCGACGCTGTTGTCCCCCCCGTGCTCCTCGAGCACGCGCGGAACCTCGCCCACGAACTCCGCCACCCCGGCGAACGCGTCCCGGCGCATGCCCATCGGCGTCGTGCCGGCATGGTCCGGCTCCCCCTTGAGCCGCACGCCCCACTTGAACAGGCCGGTAATGGCTCCCACCACGCCTAATGATTTTCCCAACCTATCGAGCACCGGCCCCTGCTCGATGTGCAATTCGACGAACGCGTGCACGGAGTCGGGACTCCGCCGGGCGGCCAGGGCCCCGAACGGATCGAGCCCCCGCGCCGTCATCGCATCGACCAGCGCCGCTCCGGATAGATCGACCGTCGTCTGCACGTTGTCCGGGTTGAGATCGCCGGCCATCGCCCGCGAGCCGAACATGCCGCCGAACCGCCCCTCCTCGTCGCTGAACGCCACGAGCTCGACCGGGCGGGCCAGCTCCACGCCGGCCTCCCGGATGCAGCGCAAGCATTCCAGCCCGGCGAGCACGCCGAGCACGCCGTCGAGTCGGCCGCCGCCGGGCACGCTGTCCAGGTGCGAGCCGATCAGCAGGCTGGCCCCGCCGTCGCGCCCGTCGAGCCGGCCCAGAACGTTGCCCGCGCCGTCGAGCTCACCGTTCAAGCCGAACTCACCCAGGGCCGCCACCAGCGCCTCGCGGGCGGCGAAGTCTTCGGCCGTGAACCCCATGCGATAGATGCCGCCATCCTCGCGCCGCCCGATCTCGGCGAAGCGCTCGATGTCGCTCCGGAGGCGTTCCAGATTGATCCGCAGGTCCGTGTGCGCTCGCTTGTTGGCCATACTTGCCCCTCGGCCGATTGGGATCGCCAGTGAAAGCAATTCAACTCATTATCTGAGAATAGGCCGATCCCGGACGGAATCCGACCCGCCGAAACACTATATGGTCCCCTGAGCCGAGAGTCACGGCATCTCCGCGTGACTAACGCCCCCCGGCGCCCGCCGCGCCGTTCGTGCTCACGTCCACGCTGACGGCCATGTAATCCGGCGTCAGGTAGCGCACTCGCCAGCCGGTCTCCGTCCGCTCAATCGTGTAGTCGCTGAAAGACTCGATCCGCTCGCGCCGCCGAAGCGACGTCCACCCCTCGTCCGCCAACCGCGCCGCGTACGCTTCGGGAAAGTTTGCGCGGTCAGGAATACCCTTCGCCTCGATCTCGCGCAGCGTCCCGCGATGGGCGGCGGTCGTACGTAGCCCGCGCAGCCATGCACGCGGTCCGACCTCGACTGGCACAACCTCCCGGGTGAAGTAGCACCCCGCAAACACCAGCGCCGTCACCAGCGCTGTCACCCACGCCTGCCACCGAACCCAAGTCGCCATCGGCCAGTTACCCGCACCGGCCCACAGCGCGCCTCCGATCAACAACACGATGCCGACCAGCGCCGCCACAATCAGGCTCAGACGCAGCGCGGCATCCCACGAGTAGACGGTGATCCACGCAGGCTCTGCCTCAGCCCAGGCAACCGTGAGATCTGAGCGCATATCACCCGAATCCAGCCGCCCGTGCAGCCGGGTCACCACGCATCCCGGCCACATAAGGTCGGTGACGCCATCCACACCGATGCGAAGCCGGTTGCTCATCTCCGCCTGGTAACACGCTGCGCTGGATGCTTCATTTTTCTGCTTTTTCGGATTTGCGCCATAAAAGGCGCCGCTTAACCACGCGCGTAACCCCGATACCGACGCGCTCTTCTCGCCAATCACGTACAGGTCGAGATCCAGCGGCTTGGCGTTTACCCCCGTCAACCGCATGGGATAAACCGGCTCCTGCACAGGGAACGTGAAGCGCAGCGGATGATGTACAACACGCTCTTCGCCGCTTGCCGCCATCACACCCCGGGGATCAATCGTCGCCTGCGCCGAACCTTCGCCAGCGTGCGGTTCGTCGAGCCCGACGGCCACCTTCGCCGCCGCCAGACACCAGCCATCCGCGAGGTATTCATCAATCACCGGCAACACCTCGGGCGGACAAGCAAACCCATTTGAATTCAGCCAGTCCCCTACAACGGCCGATGATTCCCCACGCAGCACCGCCACGTCATATACCCCCGCCTGCGTGCGTTGAACCACATCCACCCCTCCACGCTTCGCGCCGGCGGTCCCCAACGAGGGGAGGAAAACCATGGCCCCCATTAACAGTATCACCGGATAAATGAACCGGACAGTGCGCGGAACAAGTCGTTTGCCATGCTGCTTCGCATAAACGTGGTCGGCGGCAATCAGCACGGCGAGGAAAAGGAACACCACGAGGACGATCGCGACGTCTGTCCGCACCTGCCCAATGCGCGGGCTCAACGCTTGGGCCATGCCCTCAAACAAGTACGCCGGACACGGCTCGATCGCTGTCGGCGGAGCGGGCAGCGGCAGGATCCAGCCGAACGCGTCGCCCTCGCCCACCAAGTCCGACTGCACGATCAGCGTCTCCACCCCGTCGCGATACGCCACCACGCCCCGCTGCGCCCGAATGCCCGGCGTCTCCACCACGGCCATGCGCCCGAAGAACTTCCCGTCGGCCAGCGTCGGCGAAACCCCCGCCCCGACCACGCAAGCCCCGACGACGCCCACCAGGACAACAACCCGCGGAATGACCTCGCGACCCGGCATCATAGCTCCTTCCAGTTTACTGCATCCCCCAACCGCGCGAGCCGCGGCCTATCGACTCACCATGAGTAAAATCGCCGCGACTGCCAGGCTGCCAAGCGCCCACGCCCGGCGCCGCGCATACCGCCGGCGCTGTCCGGGCGGCAGGTTGCGCACGCTGTGCGCGAAATCCTGCGGCGCCGTCACCATCCACGCCGCCGAACACACGCTCGCCGCACACGCAAGAAAGTACCCGAGGTCCGTGTAATGCCCGAGCACCACCGCGCACGGCAGCGCCGTCAGCACCACCAGCGTGCCCACCATCCAGTGATCCGTGAACCAGGTCAGCGGGCCGTTGCCGACCTCCTTGCGAAAGATCAGCAGCGCCGCCAGCAGCAAGGTCAGCACGAACACGCGATCGCCGTAGGCCAGCCCCCACTGCCGCAGCGCCGGCGCCAGAAAGAGCACGACGGCCAACAGGCCGCATACGGTCGCCGAGCGATACGCGGCCTCGCGCCGGGCGCACACCCCGGCCGACATCCGCCTAATCGCCGCCCACTGGTACCGAAAACCGCACTCCGGGCAGCGCTGCTCCGGGATTCCCCACAGGTCGTAGCCGCACTGGGGGCACACCGGCGCACGCGGCGCATCTTCCGCCGCGTTGCCCGTCGCGTCCGGGCGAGTCGGCGAATCGTCACTGCCTTGGGGCCGGTCCATGGGCAGATCGCCGCGTGCTCCGCCACCTGCGGACCACGTCGGCGCCTCCGTGCCGTTGTTGCGATCAAGCTCACTGCGCCGGCGACGTCGCGTAAGGACTATACCATTTCGCCTTCAAGCGGTTTCAACCGGCGACAAGGACAATCCGCATTCCGGGCAGCGCAGCGTCTGCGGCCCGTAGAGCTGATACTCGCACTGCGGGCATCGCGGAACCTCGATCGCGATCTGAAAACGCAGTCCACACGCTGCGCACGCGCTCGCACCGGCCGGTGCGTCCTGCTTCTTCTGGCAGCGCGGGCAGATCAGCGTCACCCCGCCGATCTCCTTTGCGTCCCGCACCGAACGCACCCGACAGTTGAGCCGCGCAAGCACCGCCAGCGCCAGCGTGCCGCACGCCGTTACGATGCCCCCGGCAGCCGCCACCCGCTCGAGCAGGTCCCGGTTCAGCACCCGCCCGAAGAGCTTTTCATCCGCCACGAGCACGTCGACCGTCACCCCGGCCGTCACCGCCGCAACGATCGTCAACGCCCGCAGCCAGCCTTGATTCGGCTTGAGCGAACACAGCAGGCAGATATTGGCGTGGGCGACCAGGCCCGCGGCCGTCACGCACACCACCAGCGCAACCTGCCCGAATCCCCCGCTCTTGCCGAACCAGATCCCGCTCAAGCCGAGGACCAGCGCCGTTCCGGCCGCCACCAGGCCCAGGTTGCGCCGCAGCCACCCGCGCCCCCCGTCCAGCAGGCACAGCGTCGCCAGCCAGCCGCAGAGAAAGACCATCCAGGCGGTTTCCCACCACCGGCCGCTGTAATGGCTCGTGGGGACCTTCCAGGCCGCAAGCAACGTGCCCGCGAAGCTCGCCAGCGTGACCGCCACCCCCAGCCGGGCCGCCAACTCCCCGGATGCCACCCGCCGCAGACGACTGAGCCCTGCGATCAGCACCGCCGCCACGGCGCCGAAGAACATGGTCACGCCCAGTTCTTCGTCCCAGTCCAGGGCGAGCAACACCTGGGGAATTTCCCAGATGAGCAGCAGGGCCATGACGAACTCGGCCACCACCGCCCCCATCCCCAGCAGCCCGGTCCCGCGGCTATCCGCACGATCGAGCAACGATGAGATGGGCATGAGCAGGCCCGACGCGACGGCCGTCACCAGCCCCGTGCCCACCACCCGCCAGACCAACTCATGTCCGGAGAGAAAGACGGCCGCCACGCCCGCGACGGCCGCAAACGCCAGCGACCACAACATGGTCTTGAGCAACGCCTTACGCAGCCCCATGCACACCTCCCGGTCATGGGCCGGCGCCGGCGAAAACGCCCGGCGGTCAGTCCTTCGAACCGATATCGTCCCCCAACGCCGGACGGCGGCTGATGATCGCCAACGCCCTCACACGTACACCCGCTTGCTGTACACCGCCCACTCGATCGCCAGCACCGCCAGCACCGCCAGCAGCAGCCACGGCCACAGCGGCTTGTTGACCCGCTGAACCTCCTCGGTCGCGGTCAGTTTCGTGCCCGCCAGCGTGAGCGCCGATCGCGGCTTCACGTCGCTCTCCGCGGCGCTGAACAGGTTCACCGCATAGGTATCCTCGCCTTCGATGCCGGGGCGGGCGTTGTACACGCCCACCCGCCGCGTGCGCGCGTAATTGACCGTGGTAAACCCGGCCGTCGGCACCCGGTCGCTCTCCCCGTCGGGCCGCCGCACGGTGATCTCGTCCGTCCCCTCCAGCACGGGAAACTCGATCGGCTCGCCCGGCCGTACGTTGCGCAGCCCCGTCGGCGACAGGCTCCCCGCCAGGTACTGCAACGCGTTCGACAAAAAAACGGGGAAATGCGGTTTGAACACCCAGTCCGTGTTCATCATCGGCCGGCCCGTCACCGGATCTTCCATCAACACGCTGAACGCGCAGATCAGATACTGCCGCCCCTCCCGCGTGAGATACGCCAGGACCGGCGACGTCTCCCCCTCGATCAGCCGCTCCGCCTCCGGCGGCACCGCCAGCGCCAGCCACTGGTACACCTGCACCGTATCGACCGCCACGTAGCGCAAAATGGGATGCGCCTCGTCCCAGTTGAAGAGAATCTCGTTCTCCACCACGCCGTCCGCCGCCACGCCGTCGATCGCCGGCACGCCCGCAAAAAACAGGTACGCTCCCGGCGGCAGTCGGCCAGTGGAATGATTGTCGAAAACCACCACGTCCCACTTCGATCGACCAGCCAGCGTGAGCTCGTCCTCGCCCGCAGCCTCGTACGCCGCCGGCGACATCTCCTCCAGATCGATCGGCAACGCATCCAGCGCCCGCCGCAGGAACACGTCCCCCGCGGTCACCAGCAGGACCGATACGTTCCGCGGCGGCTGCACGATGGTGTACGCCGCGTTGTCCGCCGTCAGCGCGTCGTCCACCCTCAGCCGCACCTCGACCACCCCGCCCCCCTCGTACTCCACCTCGTCAAACGCCACCGACGCCACGCTCCCCGGCGGCGGACCGACCGACGCGATCGCCGCAGTGGGCCGCGCCTCGTCCGGCTCGACCGCCTCCACGCCGCTCGTCCCCGCGTCCGCGTCCGCCGTGTGTCCGGGCGCCAGCACCATGCTCTGTACGTCCACGTGCTGATCGTTGATGAACAGGTTGGCGTCGAGCGTAACCGGCGCGTCCCCGAAGTTCCGCACCAGGGCGAAAACCTCCAGAAACGCCGGACGCTCGTAGTTGCGCTTGGCGTCCATCGAGAGGATCGCCACGTTATCTGCGCGCTCCCCCACGCTCACCACCTGCATGTCCTCGGTGGGCAGCCGCTTGACCGTCAGCCGCTGGGCGTCGGCCACGTTGCCGTCGGTGATGATCACCGCCCGGGCCGGGGGGGCCGTCGACTGCACCGCAATGTCCGTCCCCGGCGCGTCGCCCGCGATCACCAGGTTCTGCATGTAGGCCTCGGCCAGGCTGATGGCCTCGGAAAGGCTGGTCGTGGCTTCCGTCGGTTCGATCTCGTCCAGCTTGCGCTTCAGCGCGTCTTTGTCCGTGTCGAACGCGCTGACGATGGTCGCCCGGTCGCTGAATCCGACGATCATCGCCCGGGCGCCGTCGGCCATGTTGTCGATCTCGGTGCGGGCCTGCTCGCGGGCGATCTCCAGCCGGCTGCGCCCATCGGGCTCGGTGACGTTCATGCTGGCCGATTGGTCGATGAGCAGAATGAGCGTATCCTGCCGGCGCTGCTCGGCGTCGATCATGGGCTTGCCCAGACAGAACGCCGCGATGGCCAGGATGAGCAGTTGCAGCCAGAGCAGCAGGTTGTTGCGGATGCGCTGGAACGGGGCGTTGACCTGGAGATCCTCGACCGCCCGTTTCCACAGCAGCGTTGACGATACCGGCATGGGCTGGCGCCGCAGCTTGAGAAAATACAGCGCCACCAACGGGGGGATGGTGAGCCCCGCGGCGAGTGCGATCGGTCCCCAGCCGGAAAGAAGAGTCACGCGAAAAAGCTCCGGAGAAGCTGTTACTCTTAGCTCTTAGCTCTTAGCTGTCAGCTGTCAGCTGATTACTGAGAGCTGACAGCTGATAGCTAATAGCTAACAGCTCATTTCAACAACCCACGCCGCCGCAGATACCCCAACACAATCTGATCAAACGGCACCACCGTGTTCGCCAAGGCATACGTCATTCCCCGCCGCGTGCAGTACCCTTGCAACTCCGTGCAGTACGCTTGCAGGTTGTGCTTGTAGCGGTTGATCAGCGCCCGGCTGATGCTCACCTCGGCCACGTCCTCGTCCTCGACGTCGGTGAGCCGCAGCTCGCCGGTAAGCTGCGGATCGATCTCTTCCGGAGCGAGAATCTGGATGCAGTACACGTCGAACTTACGGCCGGCCAGCATCCGCAGCCCGCTCTCGTAGCCCCCCTTGTCGAAGAAGTCGCTCAGCACCAGCAGGATCCCCGCCTGGGGGTGCCGCAGGGCGAACTGCTTGCACGCCCGCCCCAGGTCACTGGCGCCGGCGCACTCCACGTTCGTCAAGAAGTCGAACACCTTGGCGATCGATCGCTTGCCGCGCAGCCCGGCCAGCTCGTAGTTCAGCCCGTCGGCGTATGCGTAGAGGCTCACCCGGTCGTTGTTGCTCAGCCCGATATAGGCCAGCGACGCGGCGATCTGCCGGGCGTAGCGGTCCTTGGCCGGCTTACCCACGTGCATGCTTCGCGACGTGTCCAGCAGCACGTTGACGTGCAGATCCTCTTCTTCGAGAAACAGCTTGAGGAACAGCCGTTCCAGCCGGGCGTAGATGTTCCAGTCCAGGAAGCGCAGGTCGTCGCCGATGACGTAGTTGCGGTAATCCGCAAACTCCACCGACTCGCCGCGCCGCTTGCTCCGCCGCTCCCCGCGCATCTTCCCCTGGAAGATCTTGCGCGAGACGATCTCGAGCTTCTCCAGCCGGGCGATGAACTCGGGATCGAGCAGGCCGGGATCGGATGTGGAGGTCTTGGCCATGAGAGTCGTGTTTAGCTGGCGGCTGTTAGCTCTTAGCTCTTAGCCATTAGCTATCAGCTATCAGCTATCAGCTATCAGCTATAGATATTGGTGTTGGATGAGGCCCGCATTTCGAATTCTCAATAACGGCTTCCGCGTCATCTCGACACACGCAACGGCATTCGTGCACCCACGGCTCGCGAAGCAGACCTCGCAACGACACTACTCGCAGCCGACAGCTTCACCCCCACCCAAACGCCACAAACCCCAGCCTCAAGCTAAGAGCTAACAGCTAAAAGCTAACAGCCAAAAGCTAACAGCTAACAGCTAACAGCTAAGCGCTTCCAGCTTCCTCACGCCGCTTCCGCCATCGTCGGCGTCTTCTCAATAATCTCCTTCACCACGTCATCCACCTCGATCCCCTCCGCTTCGCCTTCGAAATTCAGCAGCACGCGGTGGCGCAGTGCCGGAATCGCGACCTTCTGCACGTCGGAGAAGCTCGCGTTGAATCGCCCATCCAGCATGGCCTGGAGCTTCGCCGCCAAGGTCAGCGCCTGCGCCGCCCGCGGCGACGCCCCCCAGCGCACGTACTTGTTGGTCACATCCATCGCGAACTTCCCGCCGGGATGCGTCGCCATGGTCACCCGGATCGCGTAATCCTGCACGTGCGGGGCCATCAGGATCCGCCGCACCAGGTTCTGCGCCCCGAGAATCTCCGGACCGGTCATCACCGGCTGAATGTCCGGCTTGTAGCCGGTCGTCGTGCGATCGAGAATCGTCTTCAATTCGTCGCGGCTCGAGTAAGTCACCACCAGCTTGTACAAGAACCGATCGAGCTGCGCCTCGGGCAATGGATACGTGCCCTCCTGCTCGATGGGGTTCTGCGTGGCCAGCACGAAGAACGGCTCGGTCAGCGTATAGTGCGTGCCGCCCGAGGTGATGGAGTGTTCCTGCATGGCCTCGAGCATGGCCGATTGCGTCTTCGGCGTGGCCCGGTTGATCTCGTCCGCCAGGATGATCTGGGCGAACAGCGGGCCCTTTTGAAACTCGAAATGCCGCCGACCCGTGTCCGGATCCTCCATGATCACGTTGGTCCCGATGATATCCGCCGGCATCAGGTCGGGCGTGAACTGGATTCTGGAAAACTCCAGGTTCACCGCCTGGGCCAGCGAGCGCACCAGGTACGTTTTTCCCAATCCGGGCACGCCCTCGAGCAACACGTTGCCGCCCACGCACAGGCAGGTCAGCACCCCCTCGACGATGTTGTCGTGCCCCACGATCGCCTTGCCGATCTCCGCGCGCAACTTCTTGAACTTGACGCAGAACTCCTGGCAGGCCTTCTCGACGGCCGGGTCCACTTTCGATGCCATAAGGTATTCTCCAACGGATGCCCGCAACGGTTCGGGACGCTGAGCAGCCGCCGGCGCAGCGCCTGCCGCCCCGACGCGCCTCATTGCCCCGCATTGTACCCCCTGCGTAGCCTCCGCCAACCGCACACCACCCCGCTTGCCGGCGTCAGCGACGATTTCCGACGATTGCCCCCACGGCCCCGACGCGAACGCGCCCCGCAGCCCCAGCAAACGCGTCAACCACCGATCCGCTTGACACCGCCATGGGGGCGTTGACAATCCAGTCGCCCCCCGGCGCCGCATTCCCGGGGAGCGGGCTGGGAAACGCATTCGCAATATCTCAAACCACGAAGGAGGCTACCGATGAAGCATCGCGCCCTTGCCGGACTCACCGTCGTCGCCCTGATCGCCGGCGCCACCGCCGCCATCTGGACCTGGCGCCCCTCCGCCGCACAGGCCCACTGCCAGGTGCCCTGCGGCATCTATGACGACGCCGCCCGCATCGCCCGGATGAAGGAAGACGCAACCACCATCGACAAGGCCATTCACCAGATCCACCAACTGGCCCAGCAGAACAACGCCCTCGCCCTCAACCAGGCCACCCGCTGGATCAACACCAAGGAGGAGCACGCCTCCCACATCATCGAAGTGGTTTCAACCTACTTTCTCACCCAGAAGCTCAAGCCCGTGGCCAAGGGCGCCGAAGGCTACGACGCCTACCTCGCCAAACTTGCCGACCACCACGCCGTCATGGTCGCCGCGATGAAGACCAAGCAGTCGGTCGAGTCCGACAAGGTCTCCGATCTGGTCAAGGCCATCGACCAACTGGCCAAACACTATTGACCTGCACGCTGTTGGCCAACCCCAACCGAAGACTGAATCGCCAGGCGCGCAGACCCCTGCGCGCCGGCGACCTGCCCGCGCAGCAGAAAACCGCCTCCCAATCAGCACGCAATCGGCAGGACGGTCAAGGCAAGACTATTCGCAGATTCGGCCCAGGGTGGGCGATGGACTCAGCGTTCCGGCCGCTGAACGGCGGAGGTGACGATCAGGTCCGCGGATCGGTCGCGCGCCGCGCCGCCTTGCGCGACTGCCGACGCTTCTTCTCCGAGGGCTTCTCGTAGTAGCTGGTGCGCTTAATGTCGCGGGTCAGACCTTCCCGCTGACAGAGACGTTTGAAACGACGAAGCAATTGCTGCACAGACTCGTTACCGCGCGGTTTGACTTTGATCACGTTCGGACCACATCCTCTCGACAGATTCGATTGACCCAGGACCGGTACACCCCGGCCCATACCGTTCAACGGCCGCGTTTATACCCGACTTTGATCGAATTGACCAGTGCCCCGGCCCGCGCCAAGCGACCTGCCAGTGGCTTCTCACCTCTGCCCGGCGCCAACCGACAGCCCCTCAACCCATCCACCCGTGCGGGCCGCAGGCCAACCATAACCCTATACCCCCAAACATGTTACGGTTGACTAACTCGTCACCGACGCCGGCCGACGCGAAAACAGCCGACCCACCATCTGCGGGACCGTCTTCACGCCCCCCTTGGCCGCCCCGTCCGACGCCTCCGTCAGCCGGGCGAATTCTTCCTCCGACAGCTCAATCTCACCGGCCGCCACGTTCTGCTCGAGCTGCGCCACGTTCTTCGCCCCCGGGATCGCGATCACATTGGGGTGATGGATCAGCCAGGCGAGGGCGATCTGGGCACTGGTGGCGTCATGAGCCTTCGCCACCTCCGCCAGGGCCTTCAGCAAAGGCTGAGCGGCATCGATCCCCGCCTTGGTAAACGCGGTGTTCATCTTGCGACACCCGCCGGGGACATTCTCCGCGGAGTATTTGCCCGTCAACATTCCCTGGGCCAGCGGGCTGTAGGCTATCACGACCCGTCCGTTCGCCTGGGCCCACGAAAGCAGCTTCTCCGCCCCACGGCGCAACAGGTTGTACTGCACCTGGTTCGAGATGACCGGCCCGCCCAGGTTCTTCTCCGCCTTCTGCCACATATTCAGCGAGAAGTTGCTCACCCCCAGATGTTTGGCCATCCCACCGTCCCGCACCTGGCGCATCCCGTTCATCTGGGCGCCGAGCGGAATGACCGGGTTAGGCCAGTGGATCTGGTACAGGTCCATGGTCTCCATCCGCAGCCGCTTGCGGCTCGCGTCCGCCGCCTTCACGATCCGCCCCGGCGTCGGCATGATCGGCATCAGCTTCGTCGCGACGAAAACCTCGTCCTCGCGGCCTTCCAGCGCCTCGCCGATGATCGCCTCCGACTTCCCCTTGGAGTAGCCCTCGGCCGTGTCGATGAAATTGATCCCCAGCTCCAGCGCCCGGTGGATGATCCGGATGTCTTCGGCCCGGTGCTCGGGCGTCCAGCCCCACTCCTTGCCGCCAAACTGCCACCCGCCGAGCCCGATGGCCGACGCCTTGAATTCGCCGATGAGGACGTGTCGCATAATTTCGGTCTCCTCGCAGCACCGGCCGACGCTCGCCTCGACCGCACGCTACGCCCGGCGAGTATAACGTCCGATATGCCTATCGAACAGGCGGCCGACCCCACGGACTGGGCAAGCGGGCCCCCCAATCAACCGATGGAACAGGTAACCATCGGGCTGGAGAGGAGAGCAAGACAATGTCCCCGACCAACGACACCTGCGATCCCCGTCCGGTGGTACAGAGCTGGCTCCACGCCGCTCAGGCCGAAGGACGCGTCGAGTCCGAGCCCACCAAACGCGGCGCCTTCCGCTACCTCTGGAATCAACCGCTCGAACTGCTCGCCGGCGAACGCATCCACTACGTCCACACCCGCGACCTCTGCGACCAGGGTATCGGCCTGGTCTGCCGCCCGGAGCTCACCGAAGGCGATACCGTCTACGTCCGCCGCAACGAGAACGACCCCTGGATCCGCTGCCGCGTCGCCCACGTCACGCCCACCATTGGCGCGTTCCGCACCGGCGTCGAGTTGCTTTTCGACTTCTAGAACGCCTCGCCACACCGCCGCGGGCGGATCAACCTTCACGCCTTGCCGGTCAGGCTGGCTTGGCAACCGACCACGGCGTACAGCCTGACGCCCACCGGCCACCCAAACTTGGAACCCGCGGCAAACTCGTTAAGATCCACCGCAAGCGGCCTGCGGGCCTGCTGTGCGCCGGCCGGACGCCCGGATGAGACCGGGACGGCCGCAGACTCGGCAACCCGCCAATGCCAGGCCGGGAGGCGAATTCCTTGATCGCAACGGTCAACCGCAATCCATCCGCGTCGGAACTGCACAAGTTCGGCTGGGCCATGGTGCTGGGCTTCGGCATCCTGGGCGGCCTGCTGTGGTACCTGGGCCCCGACCCCAACGGCTTCGCCTGGGTCGACGCCGGCGCCCAGCACGTCGCCATCGTCTGCTGGATCCTCGGGCCGGCGCTGCTCGCCATCGCCCACCTCCCGCGCAGCGTCGCCGTCCCCATTTACGTCGGCTGGATGTCGGCCGCCATGTTCCTCGGCGCCATCATGACCGCCGTACTCATGACCGTGCTCTTCATCGTCTTGCTGCCGGTGTTTTCGCTGATCCGCTTCGCCGACCCCCTGCGGATGAAGCTCAAACCGGCGGACGAGAGCTACTGGGAGGATCACAGGCACCACGAAAGCACCCTGGAGCGGACCGCCCGTCCGTTCTGAGTCACTCTCACACGCGGTCGCGGCCGATACGGACGCGGCGGCAGGAGCGCTTCGTCACCGTGTACGTTCTGGGTATCAGTTGCTATTACCACGACGCCGGCGCCGCCCTGGTCAAAGACGGCCAACTCGTCGCCGCGGCCGAGGAAGAGCGGTTCAACCGCCAGAAACACTACAGCGATTTTCCGCGCCAGGCCGTCGCCTATTGCCTCGCCGAAGCGGGCATCACCATCGACGACGTCGACTACATCGGCTTCTATGAAAAGCCCCTCGTCAAGTTCAACCGCATCATCGAGACCATCCTCGCCCGCTGGCCCCTGACCTACTGGAACTGGGTCAAGAGCATGCCCGTCTGGCTGATGCACAAGCTCCGCATCAGCCACACCATCCAGGCGGAACTCGGCACCGACCAGGACATCTATTACTGCCAGCACCATCTCGCCCACGCGGCCAGCGCGTTCCTCGTGTCCCCGTACGAAGAAGCGGCCATCATCACCGCCGACGGCGTCGGCGAATGGACCACCACCGGCTGGGGCACCGGCAAGGGCAGCGAGATCGTCATCGAGAAGGAAATCCGCTTCCCCCACTCGGTCGGCCTGCTCTTCAGCGCCATCACCGCCTATCTCGGTTTCCGGGTCAACGACGCGGAATGGAAGGTCATGGGCCTCGCCCCCTACGGCAAGCCGACCTATGTCGACAAGTTTCGCGAAGTGGTCGACATCCGCGACGACGGCAGCTTCCGCCTGAACATGAAGTACTTCACCCACACCCACTCGACCAGCCGGATGTTCAACCGCCGCTGGGAAGCATTGTTCGGCCGGCCCATGCGTCCCACGGAGACCGAACTCGACGACTTCCACCGCGACATCGCCCACTCCGGCCAGAAGATCGTCGAGGAGATCATGGTCAAGATGGCCGCCCACGTGCACCGCGAGACCGGCATGGACAACCTCTGCGTCGCCGGCGGGGTGGGCCTCAACTGCGTGGCCAACTGGCGCATGCTCCAGGAGTCCGGCTTCAAGAACATCTTCATCCAGCCCGCCGCGGGCGACTCCGGCGGCGCCCTGGGCACGGCGTTCTATCTCTACAACTCCGTACTGAAAAACCCCAGAACCTTCACCATGACCCACGCCTATTGGGGCCCTTCCTTCACCGACGATCAGATCCGACGCGCCCTGGATCGCGCCGGGCTGAACTACCGCTACGTCGATCGCGAGGAAGACCTGCTCGAGGAAACCGCCGCCATGATCGCGGACGGCAAGGTCATCGGGTGGTTCCAGGGGCGCCTGGAGTTCGGGCCCCGGGCCCTCGGCGCCCGCTCCCTCATCGCCGACGCCCGTAACCCGCAGATGAAGGACATCATCAACGCCAAGGTCAAGTTCCGCGAGGCCTTCCGCCCCTTCGCCCCCTCGGTACTCAGGGAACGCGCCCACGAGTACTTCGAAATGCCCGAGGGCATGGACGCCCCCTTCATGCTGCTCGTGCCCCGGGTCCGCGCGGACAAACACGCCGTGCTTCCCGCGATCACCCACCAGGACGGCACCGGCCGGGTCCAGACCGTCACCGAAGAAGATAACGGCCGCTACTACCGCCTGATCAAAACCTTCGGCGCGCGCACCGGCGTCCCCGTCGTCATCAACACGAGCTTCAACGTGCGCGGCGAACCCATCGTCTGCACCCCGCAGAACGCCATCGACACCTTCGTCAAGACCGGGATCGACGCCATCGTGCTGGGCAACTGCGTCGTCACAGAAAAACCCAACGAAGTGGACTACGAGGCCGGTATGCGCCGCAGCGTGGAACTGGAATCGAGCTCGCTGGTCAAGTAACGACCGGCCAACCGCGTCAATTCAGCGGCCGCCGACAGCGCCGCCGCTCGATGGAGAGGAACCGACTCGTCATGGCCAAGCAATCGCTCGTCCGAGAGTTTTTCGCCTTCATTCGCCACGAGAAAAAGTGGTGGATGATCCCGCTGGTGATGGTGCTGCTCATCGTCGGCCTGCTCATCGTCTTCGCCGGCTCGTCGCCTTTGGCGCCCTTCATTTACCCGCTGTTCTGATCCCCAGCGGTTTGCCGGCCAAGCCGCAAATCGAAGCAGGCCGCCCAGCGCCCCATACCGGGCGCTGGGCGGCCTGCCTGCTGCGCGTCCCTTGATCTTGCCGGCGCGTCTCCCGCCGGCCGGCGGCTTCCTCCGCATAGCCCCCGTCACACCAACTGCGGCGGACGCCGCGGAACTCCGCCCTCCCCGCCTTTCGGTTTACCCACCATGGTCGCCGATCTGGCTGCTCCAGCCCGCATCGTGCCGGGGATGATAGTCGCCCCCCAGATACGTCGCATTCGCCCGGCCGCCGGACGTACAGCCCGCCATGACCGTAACCGCCGCCAGCAGCGCCAAGACCAATCCTCGCCGACCCCATCGCGCCAACATGACTCAGCTCCTTTCCGTCCCAATCTGACTCTCCAGTTCCCAGGCGTCATTCCACGATGACGCTTCACCCGTTGCATTTCGCCAATCGAGCGGTCTATTGCAACCCGTGGCCCGCGCATCCCCGTCGCGGGCGATGCGTTATTCAGCAGCAACATTATCGGTCGCAGGAAAAGTCCAGGCCGGCAAGAGTTGGCAAGCCCGTGCGGGCGTTAGGCCGGCAGCCGTCGACGCTGAAGCTCGCTGCGGGCAAGCTGCGCCACCCGCCGCCGGGCCACCGCGCTCTTGAGCCCCGGATCATTCATCAGCGGCCGACCGCCCATCCGCGGACGCTGCGGAACCTGGCCCACCGCCGCCAGGGCCTGGAGATGAAAAACCGGGATGTCGTGAATCGCGGCGCTTTGCAGAATCGTCTCGATCGCTTGCAGCGCGTCGTCGGCCTGGGGCTCCTGCCGCAAACGCTTCAACAGTGGATCCACCGCCGCGGGACCGGCCTCGATAACCTTTTCCCAATATTCGCAGGCCACCGCGACCGCCACCTCCCCCTGCGCGTCGCCCGGGCGCCAGCCCAGTTGCGCCAGCGTGTCCGCCGCCGCCCGCCGCACCGCCACGTCGCCGTCCGCCAGCAACGCCTCCACCGCCGGAACCGCCGAGCGATCCCGGATCGCGCCCAGCGCCGCCAGCGCGCCCTGCCGCCGCGCCGCGTCGCGGCCGCGCAGCACCTCCACCAGCGCCGCCGTCGCCGGCGCGCCGATCGCCGCCAGCGCCTCGACCGCCGGTCCGCGCAGTGCCGCCACCTCCAGGTCTTCCAGCAACGCCTCCACCGCCACGCCGCCCAGTTGCCGCAACGCCACGGCGTCCTGCCGCGCGATCGCCAGCCGAGCGCGAGCCCCCGCGTCCGGCGGACGCCAACCCAGCCGCTCCAACCCCGCGGCGGCCGCCCGGCGAATCGCCAGGTCATGGTCCCCCAGAGCGCCCGCCAGCGCGTCGGCCGACTCCGGCGAACTGGCCCCGCTCAACGCCTTCGCCGCCTCCCGGCGCACCGCCACGTCGCAGTCCTGCATGGCCGTAATCAGCCGCGCAACCGCGTCAGACCCGCCGATCTGCCCCAGCACCGACACCGCCTGCACCCGCAACGGCCGGTCGCCCGTTCGCATCGCCTCATCGATCGGCCCCAACGCCGCTTCGCCCATCGCCGCCACGCCCGACCACTTGTCCAGCACGATCGATATCCGCGCCAGACTCTCCGGCGCCAGCCGCGTCCAGGCATGCTTTTCCAGTGCGTGCGCTGCGATCCGGGCCAACTCCCCCGCGCCGATCCGCACCCACGCCTCCAACGCCGCCACCGATCGCGCGTCGCCGATCCGGGCCAACGCGTCGGCCGCGTCCCGCTGCACCCGCGGCGTGCCCGTCCGCACCGCCTCCATCAACGGCTCGATCGCCTCGGAACCCAACTGCGGCAACGCCGACCACTCGTCCCGCATGATCAGCACCCGGGCCTGCTGCGCCGGCGACAACCGGTCCCACCCAAACTCCTTCAACGCCCACGCCGTGAACTGCTGCACGTCCACGCCGTGCCGATCGCTCTCCAGGATGAGCAGCAACTCGTTGATCGCCTGCGGATCGCCGATCGCCCGCAACGCCTCCACCACCTCGTAGCGGACATCCCAATACTTCTCGTCAACCAGCGTGCTGATCAGCGGACCGATGGCGCTGGGATGCCCAATCACGCCCAGCGCCTGGGCGGCGGCCACCCGCAACGCCCGTTCCTCGTCGTCCAGCATCGCGCACAACGGCAATACCGCGCGCGGATTTCTCAGCGCCGCCAGCTTGGACACCGCCGCGGCGCGCACCTCCGGGCGCTTCGAGCGCAAATGCCGAATCCTGCGTGATACGCCAATAAAGCCCATGGTGACTGCGTCTCCCAACGCGCGGCTGCCCGCGCGCACGCCCATCCACCATGTAATATCGGATATGGATCGCCCCTTGGCCCCTTCCGCCGCACAATCCCGACCATCGGCCGGCAGAGTCTCCAGCTATCGGACGTGCAACCCGCGCCAGATGGGAACATGCTCCATGGATTCCACCCCCGTCGGCCCGCGCCCGGGGGCAACCGCTGTAGCGCAGCTCAGTCGCGAGCGGATGGCGCCGCCAGCGCCTCGGGGTAAACACCCTCGCGCGCCCCTGCGGGCGGATCAATGCCCAACACCGCGCAGATCGTCGGTACCAGCCCCGCGGGCGAAATCCGCCGGTGCACCGTCACGTGCGCCACGCCCGGCCCGCGCAGCAGCACCGGCACGTGCCGGTCATAATCGTATGCCGACCCATGACCCGCCGGCGTCTTGCCCTTGTACCAGTAGCGGTCCCAGTGCAGGTACACCTGCCCGCTCCGCGACGGATAGAAGCTGTCGCGGATCGCGGCGCACATGTCCTCGTCCCCGGCGCACGCCCCGCCCAGTACGTCGCACAACGCCACCGCCCGCGCCACCCCCGGATGCCGTTCCGCAATCTGGGCTGCCGCCCGGGCGACTTCATCCATTGGAACGCCCAACTTGCCTGCGGCCTCCCGATCCAGGTACAGCCACGGAAAGTTCACGTCCTGCACGAGACGCTCTCCCCCCGCTGTCGCCGAGAAACGCTCCGTCAGCCGCTGCGCAACGTAATCGCGAACCGCCTTGCCGCTCAGCCGCCCGCCGCCCAGGCCCAGGTCGGCCGCGTATTCCGGCACCGGGCCGACCCCGTGATCACTGGACAGCGCCACCAGGCACTTCTCCAATCCAGCCTGTTTGTCGAGCCAGTCAAAAAACACCGCCAGTTGCCGGTCGGTGCGCAGCGTGCAGTCCATCACCTCCTGCGAGCCGGGGCCAAAGGCGTGCCCCACGACGTCGTTGCTCGAAAGCCCCAGCACGATCAGGTCGGTCTTGTCGTCCTGCCCCAATTTACGGCTGGAGATCGCCCGCCGGGCGCCCTCGAAGACCAACTCGTTGCCGAACGGTGAGCAGTACAACGCGGCATAATACGCGCTGTCCGGGCGTGAACATCCGCGCCCCAGCACCTTGGGAAATAAATTGGCATGTTGAAACCGACCCGCCGGGGCCGCCGCCGGCGCATCGAGCAGCCGGACACGGTACAACGCCTCCGGCAGCAGGCGCTCCCACCGCTGCTGAAAGTACCGATCCGCGACCCGGTCCGCGTTGAGCGACGCCGCCCAGTCCGGCAGCGCCGACCCGTAATAGGTGCTCGACACGAAGTTCCCGGAGTGGCTGTCCCACCACACCGCGCCATCGGCTTGGCGGCCACCGGTCAGAATCGCCGCCCGATCCTTCAAGGCGATGGTCCACACCTGCCCGCCCGCCGCCTTGATGCTGTCGCCCAATGTGCCGCAGGCCAGCATCCGGGGGGACCGCCGCTCGCCGCGCCCATCTGGAAAACCCAACGGGCGCACCGTGTCGTCGCCACAGCAATACTGCCCGCGCCCATCGCCGTCGACGTCGCGCCAGTCGTTCGCCACGATGCCGTGCACCGCCGGCGGCGCGCCCGTCAGGAGCGTGGCATGCCCCGGCCCCGTCGCGGTCGTCCCGTACGTGTGATACGCATTGGCAAACCACGCGCCCTCGTCCATCAGGCGCTTGAAGCCGCCGTCGACGAAGTGATCCCCCAAAGCCGTCAGGTAGTCGCCGCGGAACTGGTCGATCACCACCACCACCACGAGCGCAGGCCGCCCATCTGCCCACACCGGCGACGCCACCGCCCCCATCAGCCCGACCGCCAGGGCGCTCACGCTCGCCCGTACACCTCGACCCATGCCGCATCGCCCCTTTCAACCCTCGAATCTCGCGTCGCGCGGCGCCGCCCCGGCCACCGCTCCCGCGCTGTTATAAGTCACTGGCCCGGAGTGACAACCGGCCCAGCCGCCGGCGCGTCATCCTGAACACAATCTTCATCGTCCGCCGGCCCGCCCCCAGTCACGACCTCCCCCAGTCGCCACCGCCCCAATCGCTACAACGACGTCGAACCATCCCGCAGTTCCTCCAGCGCCCTGGCAAACGCCTGGTAGTCCGCATCGCTGAACAGCACCCACCGCACCAATCTCGGCAGCTCGGATTCCGCCAGAAACTCCGCCGCCGCTGCCAGCGCCACTCGGGCGGCCGACGCCACCGGATACCCGTACACCCCGCAACTGATCGCCGGAAACGCCACCGTCGCGCAGTGATGCTCCGCCGCCAGGCGCAACGCATTCCGATGACACGCCGCCAGCAGTTCCGGTTCCCCCTGCCGACCGTCGCGGTACACCGGCCCCGGCGTGTGAATCACATACTCGGCCGGCAGCTTGTAACCGGCCGTGATCCGCGCCTCCCCCGTCGGACAACCGCCGAGCGTACGGCACTCGGCCAGCAGTTCAGGCCCCGCCGCGCGGTGGATGGCGCCATCCACGCCTTCGCCGCCCAGCAGCGTCTCGTTCGCCGCGTTCACGATCGCATCTACCTGCTGCCGGGTAATGTCGCCCTGGACCAGCTCGATTCGATTCCAAACCTCTGCCGTGATCATCGTCCGTACCTTCCGCTCGCAGGTCACTCGATCGCATCGCGCCTCGGCCACAGACGCCGCGCGAGGCTGTCGGCGTCCGGCTCCAACGCCGGACCGCACCGCCACGCGTAGGCCCGCACGATATTCCGCCAGTCCGCCGCGCAGAATGCCGCTGTCTGCGCCAGGCTCCGCCCCAACCGGCCCAACATCCACCGCCCGACATGGCGCGGACATGGCCCCGAGACTGCAACTCCCTCCACCCCCGACCAGTACACCGACCATTGGCCCATCCCGCTCCCTGCCCCGTCCGATCCGCCGCCGGAAGATTGCAGCGCGGCGACCTCGATATGGCCAGCGGAGATGCTGCGCAGCGCCACCCCGCGCCGACACGTGTCCGCAAGCAGTCGCCCCACGGCCTCACAAACCGCCGCGCGCTCGCGCTCCGACGCATTAGCCAGCCAGGACGCCAGGGCCCGACCATCCGTCGCCGTCGTCCGCTGCCAACAGGCCATCGTGCACGCCCCCGTCCGCATGGCGAACACGCATGCCCGCGGCAACGCCGTCGGCAGATCCCGATTCATCAGCAGACAGGCCGTGCGATACCGTCGCCACGCCGGCGCCGATCCCCACCGCCACGCCAGCCCGGAGCACCACGAACTCGAGAAGAACCCCTCGACATTGTGCTCGTCCCGCCAGACGGTCTCGCGGCTGGCGCGATCGGCCAGCCACGCCCGCCACCCCTCCCGATCCGCCGGCCATCCCCCGAACGAACACGCCGCCGCGTCAATCGCGCCGCCACCGCCCCGGCGCAAGCGCAGCGAGAACCAACCGCGCAGCCGTCCCGTCTTCGCCCTGGTGAAGAACGCATTGTCGCCCCCGATGCGGCGATCCCGTTTGCCGTACAGTTTCTGCGCGTGCCGAATCGACGCCCGCTCGACCAGCCGTGCGAACCGGCGCAACGCCTCCGGGCTCTGCCACCGGCCCCGGGCAGTTGCATAAGCCCGCAGAAAACGCCACCGCTGCGTCCGCGATGTCCGATCCGCAAACCCCTGGTGCAGCGCCGCCAGGTTGCGGGCCGCCTCCGCCGGCGTCACCTCCCGGCCGCACCGCGCCCCGGCCAGATCCACAAAGAAACAGGAGTATCCGCCTCCCGCGTCGGCCCGCACGAGAATGTTCCCGGGATGAACGTCGGGGTGCAGAAACGCCGCGTCATGCGCGCAGGCGACCAACTCGGCCACCGCCGCCGTCAACGCGGCCAGAGCCCGACGGCGGTCCCCCGCGTCGTCGCCACGCTCGATCTCGCTGAACGCATCGGCCAGCGCAATGGCCGGCGCGATCCCCATCGACACCGAACAACTCCCGCCGTCCGGTCGCCGGGCGGCCGCCAGCAACTCCACCGCCGGCACGCCATGGTCGTACGCGTACCGGCTGATCACCAACTCGCTCCGCGCCGGATCGCCGATGAACAGCCGCTTCAGCCGCGCGCCGGCCGAACCGGCCCGGTGCACCTTCACAAAAAACGAATCACCCTGGTTTTGGACCTGGTTTTCGAGGCGATACACCGTCCGCAGAGCATTGCGCTTGACCTCGACAGCCGCCGCGACCCGTTCCGGCGACGTCCAATCGCCCACCAGCGCTGGCACCTTCTCGCGCGCAGCGTCATTCGCGTAAATGACCGTGCCGCTCGGTTGTTTCAGTTCGCGGTTCATCGCTCAACGCCGGCGCGTTCCACCAGCCTGCACAGGTTAGCACCCTGGCTTGATCTATGAAAGTGGACGAGGCGTCGGTGCGATCCGGCCCGGGTTCTCTCGAAAAAGACCGGCGGGTCCGCCCCGCGTCGCCACCCGGCTGCGTGCCGCCGATCACCCACATTGGACATGAGTCTTCATTTCCCCTAATCGACTCTGTTCACCCTCGGTTGGTGGCGTCGATGCTCATTTGAAAACGCGCAACTCGCTCATCCCACCCCGCGCGCCCGGCGATATGTAGTTGGTTTCCTGGTGTATTCCCCATGGTCACCAGGACGACCAAGTCTTGTCGCCGACCGCGGCGGCCCAGGTGAAAAGCAAAACGCCGGCAGAGAGTACCTGCCGCGCGTGTGCGCTATTCAGGCGAATAGAGCTGGGTAGGCGCTGCCGTTTAGCGGTATCAAGCTCACGGAGAGCAACCATGTTCAAGAACATGAAGCTGGGAACCAAGATCGCGGCAGGCTTCGGCGCGATCGTGGCACTCACCGTCATTCTGGGTGCCTTGGCCATCCGGAATATGAGCGCGGTGGAGAAAGAGACCACCAAGCTGGCGGCGGAGTACGTTCCGGAAGTCGACGTGGCCAACGAGATCGAGCGGCACGCCAACCGGTCCATGCTGGCCATGCGCAGCTACGGCCTGTCGGAGGAGGAACATTACCTCCAATCAGGTCGCGCAGAACTGAAGGTACTCCGCGACCGAATTCAGGAGGCACGGGATCTCGCGAATCGTTCCACCCACCTGGTCAAGCTTAAGAGCGTCATCAACGAGGTGGACACCGAGGTTTCGTCGTTCGAAGGCCTCGTCGATCAGACCGTCGATCGCAATAACCACATCAACAACAACCGGGCGGTCCTCCTTTCCGCCGCGCAGAGTTACATGACCACCTGCGCAAGCTACCTTGATGGCCAGAACGACGCGCTACGACGCGATTTGGCCGAGCGCCAGCAGAAGATCCAACTGGCGACGAACATCGTCATGGTTGGCTCAGCAGTTCGCGTGATGAACTTCAAAGCCCAGGCCACCAATGACGCAAGCATAATGGAGCAGGCCATCAACAGGCTGGACGATATTACTGGCGACACCGCCGGACTTCGGAACATCACCCACCTGCAAGAAGACCTTGCCCTGATCGACCAGATCGACGCGGCGGTTTCCGGTTACGAGGCCGCGATGCGGGACTTTCTGGCAGAGTTCCGCAAGGGCGAGGCGGCCAGCCGCAGCAAGCTGGACGAGCTACGCGGCCAGATGGACGGCAATGCGGCCACCTTCGTATCCACCAGTGAGGGCTTCCTGAGCAACCAGCAGAACGCGCTCACCACCGACATGCACGAGCGGCATGACAAGATCACCATCTGCAATGACATTATCGATCTGGGCAACGCCACCCGTGTCGCCTGTTTCATGGCTCAGGCAACGCGCGATCCAAAGCTGATTGAGCAGGCCGACGGCAACTTCGACTTGATCGCGCAGAGGTTCTCCGATCTGCGGAAGATCACACGACTCGAAGTGGAACTGAAGCGCATCGACGACACGGCTGAGGCAGCCAATACGTACCGCACGGCAATGAACAGCCTGCTCGACAATTGGAAGCACTTGCAGAAGATCAACGCCGAGCGGGCCGCTGCCGGCGAACGCGTCCTGGCCGAGGCCCAGGAAACCGCGGAAGCGGGCATCACTGAAACCGACCATATTGCTCGGGGCGCCATGGCCGCGCTGCACACAGCCAGCAATGTCCTGACCGGCGGCCTCCTCGCTGCGGTTGCCATCGGCGTCGTGCTCTCTATCTTCATCACCCGCGGCATCACCAAGCCGCTCAACCGCATCATCGCCAGCCTCACCGAAGGCGCCGACCAGGTCAACGACGCGGCCGGACAAGTCTCCGGCGCCTCCCAGCAACTCGCCGAAGGCGCCAGCGAGCAGGCCTCCAGCCTCGAGGAGACCTCCAGCGCGCTCGAGCAGATGGCCGCCATGACCCGCAACAACGCCGGAAATGCCAAGCAGGCCAACACATTGGCCGACGAAACCCGGAAGGCGGCCGATGAGGGCGATCAGAGCATGGCCCAGCTCAACGCCGCCATGGACAGCATCAACGCCTCCTCCGAGAAAATCAGCAAGATCATCAAGGTCATCGAGGAGATCGCCTTTCAGACGAATCTGCTGGCGCTGAACGCAGCGGTGGAAGCGGCCCGGGCGGGCGAACACGGCAAGGGGTTTGCCGTCGTCGCCGACGAGGTTCGCACCCTGGCCCAACGCGCCGCCGAAGCGGCCGGCGAAACCACCGCCCTCATCGAAGAGGCCGTCCGCAGCGCCGACGCCGGAACCCAGGTCGCCGGCGGCGTGGGCAGCGCCCTGGCCGCCATCGTCGAACGCGTCGGCAAGGTCTCCCAGCTCGTCGGCATGATCTCGCAGGCCAGCGAGGAGCAGGCCCAGGGCGTCGATCAGGTCAACACGGCCGTGTCCCAGATGGACAAGGTGACTCAGCAGAACGCCTCCGGCGCCGAGGAGTCGGCCTCCGCAGCGGAAGAACTCGCCGCCCAGGCCATGGCGGTCAAGGGTTCGGTCGACGAACTGCACGCCATGGTCGGAGGACGCCGCGCCGCCGCCCAGGCGACTCCTGCTTCAACGCCCGGCCAACACCGGGCTACGCCCCGGACCAACGCCGCCGGGCGTCATGGATCTTCGTGGAACAACTCCAGCCACGGCGCTCCGCATGCCGGCCGGTCGCAATCGCAGGGCGGCGGCGCAGCGGGCTCGAAGCCTCGATCGACCGGAAACAAAAACGCTGACGATTTTCTCCAGCTCGACGCCGGCGATGGCAACCTGAAGGATTTCTGAAACGCCGGCTTGTCGGCCGGCCTACGGCAAGACGTGCGCAGGCAAAACAACGATGCCGCCCGGGGGCCCACCCAGGCATCCGGAACGGGAAGGGCGTGGGGCCTGGCCGATCGGCCGGGCCCCTTTCTTCTGCGCAGCGCGGCGCGCCAAGCGTATCGTCATCCAAAACCCAATCAATCAGGCAATGCCGCATTCACCGGGTTGATCCGCTCGCCGTCCAGCACGCCGGCGAGCAGCATCCGCAGTGTGTGGTATATCCCCATATCAACCTGGTGGACGGCGCCCGCGGTGGCCGCGCCGCCGCCGGGCAGCCGACGCGCCGACCGGGGCTGATGCGCGGCGTCGGCTACCACCTCGACCATGCCATCGGAGAACACGGCGCTTCCGTTGGCGCGATCAACGGTGAGGCAGTAGGTGTGTCCCTGGATGCGCCCCGTGATGGCTTCGCGGGCGGCGTCGCGCTCGACGAAGAAACCGTCATGCCCGGGCTTGCCTGCCTGCGGCGCATACCGCTCAAATTCATCGCGCCGTGAGAAGAACGTGGGTTTCTCAATGAAGGGCCCGCCGTACTCCGGGCAGAACGTATCGCAGTTGCCACACTCGTTGCAGTAATCGGCAAAATTCGCGATCTGCCGGCTCTTCTCCGTGACGAACCGCCGCGCCTGCGGCGCGGGCGTCAGCGAGCCGTCGGGCGCCGCCAGCCAGTCGCGGTAGGTGAAATCCTGTTCGCTGAGCGGGTAGGTGAAGTTCGCGTCATTCGGACATACCGGAATGCACTTGTCGCAGGTGACGCAGTCGAAGATCACCAGGTGCGAGTTGATCCGCTTGGGCACGGCACTGTTGGCTCCTGCGTGATAGCGCGGATCCGCCGCGGCGGCCGCGGCCACGATTGGCGTCATCCGCCGACCGGCCTCCACGGCATCTGCCGTCGCACTTTCCCCCTCGCCGGCCGCCTCCTGCCACCGGGCCACGATGTACTCGTCGACGGTCACCGCGTTCAGTCGGCTCATATCTCTGGCGAGCCGCTGCAAGTACTTGGGCAACCGGGCGTAGCCCCCGGGACGCAGCAGATCGGTACACGTCGTCACCGGCTTGATGCCGCAGGCGACCACGTCCGCGAAGTTCTTCTGGTCCACGCCGGCGCTGTACGAGATGGGAATATCCGCCCCGATGGCCTCGCGGAACCGGGCGGTCAGCGCCAGCGTGATGGGATACAGCGGCGCCCCGGACATGTACATCACCGTATTGTCCGGCGTGAAAAAGTCGCGGTGGTTGACCACCTCGAGCGTGTTGGAGAACTTCGCGCCGCATCGCCGGCCGTGCCGCTTCGCCAGGTCATCCAGCCGCCGGACCATCGCCACCGACTCGTCGAACATCAGCCCGCTGGTGTACGCCGGCTGGTGTACGCGAATATCCGTATACCCCATCACGTCGTGCAGCAGATGCTCGAGCGACTCCTTGCCCAGCATCGGCGGGTTCATCTTCACGATGACGTTGACGCCGTATTCGCTGATCAAATGCGCACTGATCCGCTCGATCTCGTCCGCGGGACAGCCGTGAAACGTCGACAGCGTGATCGAGTTCGAAAGCCGGGTAGGGTAATCCAGGTCGCGCAGGTGGCGATATTCGTCCGGAATCTCGTCGCGCAACCGGGCCACCATCGCCGAGGCGTCGAGCATGCCCTCGATAAACGCCCGCACGGTCGGCGACTGAATCCCCGCCAGGTCATACCCCACCGACATGTCATAGATTACGTCGCCCGACGGACCGGCCAGCACGCCGCCGGGGATGAAATCGCCGTGTCGGATGGCGTGCACCAGCATCGCTCCGGCGACGTATTCGTGCAGCGACTCGCTCAGTCGCAGTTCCTGGGACCACTCCACGTTGTAGCCCACGTTGGTCGCGTCGATGCAGGGCCGGGGAATCTCCAGGTCGTCCTTGACCTGCACCGTCTTCAACTCCAGGATCCGCCCGCCCGCCAGGTAGCTGAGCACGATGTTCTGGGCCATCTGCCCGTGCGGGCCCGCGGCCGGTCCGGCCGGGTTGGCCGCCGGCTGCCCGTGAAACCGCACCGACAGATCCGGCCCGTCGGGCTCGGGCACGAACCACTTCCCGGCCGGCAAGTCGTAGATGGCCTGTTGCGCGGCGAACTCGCGGTGAATCCGCCGCAAATGATCGTGAAACGAAGTACAGACGAGATCAACCATGGCTAATTATCGCCTCTGGCGGCGCCCGTCCGTCTCGTGCCCCGGCGCCGCGCATTTCTCCTGAAAAACCGCGGACTTCACCTCTTGCCCGCTGCATCATTTGCCCGATCCATGCTAACAGTTTTTCGAGAAGTTGTATCCCGGCAGCGGCCGATTTGACGAAGAAGCCTCCAGGCGCACCATGAACGCGGGATCTCTTGGCCAGGAGTGGCTCATGAACGCGCAAAAACCCGTCAGCCTCAATCTCAACGTCCGGGGCATGGGCGTCTCCGCCACCCTGGGGATCAACGAAAGGTCGGCCGCCCTCCAGGCCGCCGGCCACCCCGTCTTTCGCCTCGGCCTCGGACAATCACCCTTCCCCGTCCCCCATCCGGTCGTCGAAGCTCTCCGACTCGCCGCGCCGGAAAAGGACTACCTGCCCGTCCGAGGCCTGCCCGCCCTCCGCCAGGCGGTGGCCGATTTTCACCGCAAGCACGAGGGGATCGAGGCCTCCGCCGACGGCGTCATCATCGGACCCGGATCCAAGGAACTCATGTTCCTCGTCCAGCTCGCCTTCTACGGCGAGATCGTCGTCATCGCGCCCTGCTGGGTGTCGTACCTGCCCCAGGCGCGCATCATCGGCCGAACCGTCGGCATCATCCCCGCCGCCTACGAAAACCGCTGGCGCATCACCCCCGAACAGATGGACCGCGCCTTCCGCATGGCCGACGACGACTTCCGCCCGCGCCTGATCGTCCTCAACTACCCGGACAACCCCTCCGGCACGACGCACACGCCGGAGGAATTGCAGGGCATCGCCGAAGTCGCCCGCCGCTACGGCGCCATCGTGCTCTCCGACGAGATCTACGGCCAACTGCATCACCGCGGCGAGCACGTGTCCATCGCCAAGTACTACCCGGAGGGGACCATCGTCAGCTCCGGGCTGAGCAAGTGGTGCGGCGCCGGCGGCTGGCGCCTGGGCACGTTTCACTTCCCCCCCGAACTGCACTGGCTGCTCGACGCCATCGCCGCGGTCGCCAGCGAGACGTACACCTCGGTGAGCGCTCCCATCCAGTACGCGGCCGTCCATGCTTTCCGCGGCGGCGTGGAGATCGAGCGCTACCTCTGGCACGCGCGGCGGATCCTGGCGGTGCTCGGCGGCCAGTGTGTCGAGATTCTCCGGTCGGCCGGGGCCCGCCTGCACGCGCCCGACGGCGGGTTTTACCTTTTCCCGGACTTCGCGCCCCTGGCCGACAGGCTTGCCGCCCGCGGCATTCACACCGGGCGCGAACTGTGCAACCGCCTGCTGGCCGACACCGGCGTGGCCATTCTCCCCGGCGAGGCCTTCGCCCAGCCGCCGAGCGCCCTCACCGCCCGCATCGCCTACGTGGATTTCGACGGGTCGGCCGCCCTCGCCGCCAGTGAGAACACCGCCCTGGACGAACGGCTGCCCGCCGACTTCACCCGCCGCTGGTGCGACCGCGTCCTTACCGGCGTCGAACGCATCGCCGACTGGATTGCCCGCTAGCTCACCTGGCCGCCTGAGCGCGGAACAAAGCGCGCCTTCATAGCCCAAGGCGCCACCCCCCGCGTGTGCATATTCCCTATCATCCGGTAGGGCGGGCCGTGCCCGCCTTCGGCCAGAGACGCCACCCATGTTCCGGGCCA
>NPIG01000124.1_pt1 | contig 86799 bp, 79 predicted proteins | sample 8637441 | NCBI WGS metagenome assembly NPIG01 (sample SAMN07420675, study PRJNA396082) | bioreactor metagenome | isolation source: sample BR6 brine-fed electro-methanogenic bioreactor BR | place: Japan: Kochi | collected 2016-06-14
TAACGCTTTATGAGTAGAAATAGATAGATTTAGAGGAGCGGTAATAGAATGGAAAGAAAACTAACAGAACAAGAAATTATTAGAAGAGAGAAAGCTGCTGAACTAAAAGAACATGGACTAGATCCATTTGGTCAAAGGTTTGATAGAACACACACTTCTTCTACTTTTAAAAAAGAATATGAAAGATATACAAAAGAACAGCTTCACGAAATGGATGACTTACCTACAGCTACAATAGCTGGTAGAGTTATGTCTAGACGTGTTAAAGGAAAAGCTGGATTTGTTCACATCCAAGATCAACAAGGATTACTTCAACTTTACATCCGTCAAGATGTTATAGGTGAAGAAGCTTATGCAATCTTTAAAAAAGGCGATATTGGCGATATCATTGGTGTAAGTGGAACAGCTATGATTACTAACTCTGGTGAATTATCAATGAGAGTTAACTCATTCACTCATTTAGTAAAAGCATTAAAACCTCTTCCTGAAAAGTATCATGGTTTAACAGATGTTGAGGAAAGATATAGAAGAAGATATGTTGACTTAATTATGAATCAAGATGTTAAAGAAACATTTATCAAACGTTCTAAAATCATTTCTCTTATGAGAAGATACTTAGATAATTTAGGTTACTTAGAAGTTGAAACTCCTGTATTACAACCTGATTTAGGTGGAGCAAACGCAAGGCCTTTTATTACGCATCATAATACATTAGACATGCCATTCTATTTAAGAATCGCAACTGAACTGCATTTGAAAAGATTAATCGTTGGTGGGTTTGATTGTGTCTATGAAATCGGAAGACTATTTAGAAATGAAGGTATTGATAGAACGCATAATCCTGAATTCACCACAATAGAGTTATACTTAGCGTATTCAGACTTACAAGGTATGATGGATTTATCTGAAGATTTAATATCTCATCTAAGTCAAGAAATCAATGGAACGACTCTAATCGAATATGATGGAAAACAAATCGACCTTTCTAAAGGGTGGCGTAAAGTACATATGGTAGACTTAATCAAAGAAAAAACTGGTGTTAATTTCTTTGAAATCAATGATTTTGAAGATGCTAAGAAATTAGCTGAAGAAAGAGGATTACATGTTGAACCTCACTGGTTTGGCGTAGGACATATCGTTAACTTATTTTTTGAAGAATACTGTGAACAAGATTTAATCCAACCAACATTCGTTTATGGTCATCCAATCGAAATTTCACCTTTAACTAAAAAAGATCCAAAGGATCCTCGTTTTACTCAAAGATTTGAATTATTCATTAACACGAACGAGTATGCAAACGCATATACTGAGTTAAATGATCCAATTGACCAATTAGAAAGATTTGAAAATCAATTGAAAGAAAAAGAATTAGGAAATGATGAAGCCACTGATTTAGATATGGACTTCGTTGAATCTCTAGAATATGGTATGCCACCAACTGGGGGTATCGGTATTGGTATTGATAGATTAGTTATGTTATTAACTAATTCATCATCAATTAGAGATGTATTACTATTCCCTTCAATGAAGAATAGAAAAAATAGTTAGTAAAAAAGCTTGTGTATTTTTGTACACAAGCTTTTTTTATTTACTTATTATTTTTTCTTAATAAAGCTCCAATTAAATCCGTTTTCTTTAGTTTAGAATATCCTGAGATTCCTTCTTCTTTGCATAAAGCTCTTAATTCCGCTACACTTTTGCCTTCTAATTCTGTTTGATTGTAAGTGCTCATTTGAACAAATGGATCTTCTTCACCAACTGTTTCAACTTCTTGAATGTCTTCAACATTTTGAACTTCATCAATTTGTAATGGTTCATCTGACAATTCCACATCACCTTCTTGAGCGACAGTAGATGGGTCAGGAAATACATAATCTTCTACTTTAACAGTCCCTTTAAATAATTCTCTAGCTCTAATTGCTGTATGATGATTTTTACCATTAGCAATTACTTTAGCTAAACAAATCTCTGATTCTTCTTCATTTCCAATAATATTGTAATACAATGCCATTCTATAGTTATATACTAATTTAGTAGAAACATATCCATCTTCTCTTGAAAAGTTTCTTTCGATGATTTCTCTATATCCCTCTGGGTTAACTTCTAAATTTTGAATCGCTCTAAGAATCTCTAAGTAACTCGCTGCGAATGCAAAGTATCTTTTATTGATCTTAGTTTTCACACCTTCCATTCTTTCAAGTGTTTGTTCAAATAATTCTTTATCATTTAATTCATATGCTGAATAAGCTGTGAATGCAAATACTAACACATGATATACTGTATTCACTTTATTTAATCTGATTTGATTAAACGTTTTAATAGCTTCATCATATCTTGAATTGTAATAATAAGCCATCCCTACATAAATATTAACAAGTTCTTCCACTTGTACGTTAGGGCATTTTTTTGTTTGTTCTAAAGCTAACTCTAAAGCTTGTTCAACTTCTAAATCATAATCAACAAGCATGTTGAATCTGTTTGAAAATTGTTGAAGTGGTGCAGTTATTCTTGATCTTAACATCATTAATGCTACTGCCATTACAATGAAGATAATTAACATGTAATCTCCTTCAATAACATATTGATCTAACACCATAGCTCCTATTGCAGCAACCACAATCAAAGTAAAAATTGTCCAATACTGTTTTCTGTTCATCTTATATTTCCTTTCCTATAACAAAATCTTGTTCTGAATAAATATCTAATCCTAATGTCTCTGCAATCTCTACAAAGATATCAATAATACTATGAAAGTCAAACTTTTCCACATCAATCATTTTGTGTACTTCACTATCAACATATAGTTGAGCGGTCTCTAATACACCCTCTTGTTTTTCTAATATATCTTCTAAATAGTCAATTAAACTATTCATAGTCTTTTCGTTAAATTCTAAGTCTTTCTCTTTAATTTCATATCTTAAGTCTTCTAAATATAATATATATCCAATAACATTATCATATTCTAAAAACTTATGGAAATCATTTTTAAAATTTTTGTCTAAGTATATTTTACATATTTCAACTTGTGAATGAAGATACTCTAAACCTACTTGAAATATCTTTAATAAATCTTCATCTAAAGCCAATCCATTCTCAGTAGATTCTATACTTAGGAAGTTTAAAACCTCATACATTGGTACTACTCTTGAGTATAAAGAAGAGTTATGATTTTTTAAATGTAATATGAAATTTTGATTTTCTTTTAACCATTGATTATATTCTTTTACGATTGTTTCCATATTTACCTCGTGAATATTATACACTATAACAAAAGAAAAACCACACAAATGATGTGGTTTTTTTATGATTTTATTGTGATTATGCTTGGTTGATTGAACCAAATAATTCCATTTTTTCTTTAACCGCTGTTTTAATTCCTTCAACACCAGGTGCTAATAATTTTCTAGGGTCAAATCCTTTACCTACTAAATCTTTACCTTCTTCAATGTATTTTCTTACACCTTCAGCAAATACTAATTGGCATTCTGTATTAACATTAATTTTAGAAACTCCCATTCCAATTGCTTTTTGAATCATTTCAGTTGGAATACCAGTTCCACCATGTAGCACAAGTGGTGTATCTCCTGTAATTTCATTTACTTTGTTTAAAACTTCAAAGTTTAATCCTTGCCAGTTTTCAGGATATTTACCATGAATGTTACCAATACCAGCAGCTAAGAAATCTACACCTAGATCAGCAACCATTTTGCATTCTGCTGGATCAGCAACTTCTCCACCACCAATAACACCATCTTCTTCTCCACCAATAGCTCCAACTTCAGCTTCAATAGAAATTCCTAGTTGATGACATTTTTCAACGAGTTCTTTAGTCATTTTAATGTTTTCTTCGATTGGATAATGTGAACCATCGAACATAATTGAAGAGAATCCAGCTTCGATTGCAGCTTTTGACCCTTCATATGAACCGTGGTCTAAATGAAGTGCTACTGGTACAGTGATGTTTAATGCTTCAACCATTGCTTTAACCATATCAGCTACAACTTTAAATCCAGTCATATATTTTGTTGCACCTTCAGATACACCTAAAATTACAGGTGAATTGTTTTCTTGTGCTGTTTGTAAAATTGCTTTTGTCCATTCTAAGTTGTTAATATTGAATGCTCCTACTGCGTATCCATTTTGATATGCCTTATCAAGCATTCCTTTAGCGTTAACTAATCCCATGTAGTTAATCCTCCTTATATTTATTTCCTATATAATTATACATTTATCTGTATTAAAAGTAAAGGTAAATGAAAGTTTAATATCCTATGAAATAGGCCAAAACTAACGTAACTATTGTAAAGATTAACGTAAGCAATTGAAGTTTATATGTCCACTTGAACCATTTACCATAACCAACATTAGCAATACTCAATCCAATGAGTAAAACCCCATTCGTTGGAAAGATAACATTCGTATATCCATCCCCAAATACAAATGATAAAATTGCTAAGTCTTTTGATATGCCTAAGATTGATACTAAAGGTATTAAGATAGGCATAATCAAGAACGCTTTAGCTGAAGCTGAGCCAATGAAGAATTGAATAAACAAGATCATAAAATAAATACCAATAACAGCGAATACTATCGGTTTATCTGCAAAAAACTCAGACAGATAATATAAAATGCTATCCATAATATTTCCTTCAGAAATGATATACTTAACAGACGTCGCTAAGATGATTAATAAAGCGGCCGGTAATACATCAAGAACCCCTTTAAAGAAGACTTTAGCCGTAAATTTGAAATCTTTCTTGATAATATATCCACTTAAAAATCCCCCAATTAAAAAAGTTAAAGCCATTAAAGGAATTGTCGGTATTTCTACAATACCTAATAACTGCAATAGACTTGCTCCTATTATGACAGTAATTAGTATGATAAATACGGTTGCATACACTTTCAAAATTTTGTTTTCATTGTTTACTTTGATGGCTGTATCAACTTCAAATTGTTTGCTTTTCTTTTTATCTTCTTCAAAAGTTAATGACTTACTAGGATCCTTCTCTAACTTTTTAGCATACATCACTAAGAAACTAGATACAATCAAGTACATGATTATGAAAACAAATATTCTTAACCAAACTCCAGACAAAATATTAACTTCTGCGATTTCAGAAGCTACACCTACAGAGAAAGGATTTGTAATTGCACTTGCAAAACCGAATCCAGCTGCTAATAATGTCATCCCTAAAGCTAATAAAGTATCATACCCTAATGATAATGATAGTAGAATCATGATTGGAAGTAATGCTACAGATTCTTCAAACACACCAAAGAATGCACCAAACATCATAAAAACTAAAACGATTAATCTTATCAAAGTATACTTTTTATCTTTGAATCTAATAATTAGTTTTTTGATAATCACTTTGATTCCATCTGTTTTTTCCATAACATTAAAGAATCCGCCTAAGACAAATAAGAATATAATGATCATAATGACAGTGATACCATCACTAGTTCCAAAAATATTAATTGGAGCTAAGATAAGTTTTGTTATTGAAAGGTTATCTCCCGTAGAAAATGCAAAACTACCAATAATATTTCCGTCTAAATCTCTTGGATAAGCTCCTTGTGGTATTAAGTAGGTTAATACATAAGCTCCTATCATTAAGAATAATAAAATCAATAGAACACTAAAAAAACTCTTTTTAGAGATATTTATTAAGCCTTTATTTTCATTCATTTCATTCACCTCGTTATTATAATTTTATCATAATATGCAAAACAAAAGGAATATCAATTTGATATTCCTTAAATTATATAAATAATCACTATTTACCTGATACAGGCATTGATTTGACTTTAACATCTGGCGCTGTAATACCGTAATAAGTCATTTTTGATTTATTCCCAACCATAACAACATCTTTCAACATTGATATGAAGTTTCCAGCAACAGTAATTAAAGCAACCGGTGCACCTAATTTACCATCTTCGATAACAAAACCTGAAGCTTGTAATGAGAAATCTCCACTGACAGGATTAGCCCCGGCATGAGCACCCTCTACGCTTGTAATATATAATCCATTTTCACATGAATTGAACATTTCTTCTTTAGATGAAGTACCCTCTTCAATTTTTAAATTGACAGCTCTAACTGTTCCGCCGAATCCATTACCAGTAGATTTAACTCCATCTTTTTTAGCTGAAACTAAATCATGTAAATATGTTTTTAATTCACCTTTTTCAATTAAATATTTGTATTGTGTAGCAACACCTTCATCATCAAATGAACGGCTACTAGCTGATTTTTTCATAAATGGATCATCAACAACATTAATTAAATCAGAACCAACTGTTTCTCCTAGTTTACCTTTTAATAAAGATAACCCTTTTTGAACTGCTTGAGCTGAGAAAACATTTTGGAATGCTGAGAATAGTGTTGCTAGTGAAAGCCCAGAGAACACGATTTCATAATTACCTGATTTTACAGGTTGTGCTCCTAAAGAACTTAATGCTTTATTGGCTACTTCATTTACTAACTCATCAACTTTATAATCATTGAAGTCATTTGTAATTTTTACATCGAATCCAACTCTTTGGTCATTCCCATCGTTAGCGATAACTTCAGCTACGATATAACTTGCATTTGCTTTACTTTCAAGTTTTAAACCTTTAGAGTTTTGAATCATAAAACTATTTGTTGTTTCAGTATAGCTTGTTTCAACATTCTTAACTCTTTCATCGTATCCGTGGAATTTACTATCCATTTCTTTTAACATATCAATTTTTTTAGTAACATCTACTTTAGGTAATTCCTCATTATAAATGTCATCTAATGTTTTATATTCTTTATCTCCTTCATAGATGATCGCATCATCTAATGAGTCAATAACTCTAGCGCTAGCGATAATTTTATCTAAAATTTCTTCAATTAAAGAGTCTTCAAAAACTTCAGTTCTGTAAACTCCCATTTTGTTATTATAAATTCCTTTAACTGTTAAGCTTGAACTATCCGCTATTTCGTATTTATCTACTTCGCCTTCAAATATTTGAACACTTAAGTTTGATGAATTTGATTGATATACTTGAATATCTTGGATACCTTTATCTTTTGCAACTTTAAATAGTTTTTCTATATTAAGCATTCTTAGGCACCTCTCTTTCCACCAACTGTGATTTCAGTGATTCTTAATGTTGGTTGTCCTACATCAGCTGGAATTGATCCAGAGACTGATCCACACATACCTCTAGCTCTTTCTAAATTATCAGCAATCATATCGATTTTAAATAGAATGTTTGCTCCATTACCAACTAGTGAAGCTCCTCTTACAGGTTCAGCGATTTTACCATCTCTAATCATATACCCTTCCATAACTGAGAAGTTGAAATCTCCATTACCAGGATTAACAGATCCACCACCTAATTTAGCTGCGAATAATCCGTATTCTGTCGCTGCAATGATATCTTCAAATTTAGAAGTTCCATTATCAATGTATGTGTTTGACATTCTTGATGTTGGTGCATATTTATAACTTTCACGTCTTGAAGAACCAGTTGCTTCAGCATCCATTCTTCTTCCGTTTAATTTATCGATCATATAAGATTTAAGAATACCATTTTCAATAAGTACTCTTCTTTGTTGAGGATTACCTTCATCATCAAAGTTTTGTGATCCCCATGCGTTTTCTATTGTTCCATCATCAATTGCAGTAACGATATCAGATGCAACTTTTTTACCCATTTTACCATTAAAAACAGATGCGTTTTTAGCAACTGCAGTTGCTTCTAGTGGATGTCCACAAGCTTCATGGAAGATTACTCCACCAAATCCGTTATGCATTACAACAGGCATAACTCCACTTGGACATTCTTCTGCATTAAGCATCGTTACAGCGATTCTCGCTGCTTCTTTAGCTTGTTCTTTAATATCGATCGTATCAAAGTATTCATACCCCATACCATCACCAGGACCAACGCCACCAGTTTGCATAACACCTTTATCATTCGCTGCTACAGCGTTAATATAAGCTCTAACTCTTGTTCTGTTATCTTGAACAAATTTACCTTCCGAGTTAGCAATTAAAACATCTTGTGAATTATCCATTAAATAGATAACAACTTGAGCAATAGCTTTATCGTAAGATGAAGCTGCTTCATATGCGTCCTTTGTAATTTTCACTTTGTCTTCTAAACTAACATCAGATGGTTTAATTTTAACAAGGTGTCTTTTACCTACTTCTAATTCTTGAAGTGGTACTCTTTTTGTCAATTTATCATCATTAAAAGATTTTGATAAATCGTCTGCTAATTTCATTAAATCTTTTGGGTTGTCACTATTCGTATATCCATATACAACTTGGAATTTTTTTGCTAAACGAATACCAACACCAAATGATTTATTAGAATTAACTTTTTCTAGTCTTCCTGAAAGTGATTGAAGTGATGTCGCATTTGTTTCTTCAACAAAAACTTCTGCAAAATCTGCACCGCGAGATAACCCAGCATCTAGCAGTTCTTCAATAAGTTTTTTCTCTAATAACATGTTTCTCCTCCTTAAGTATTAGTAATTGCAATTTTAACACAATTTTAATAATTTTTAAAGAAAAAGACGGCTATTTTCTAGCCGTCTTAACAAATTTCTTTTATAAATACAACTTAGAGTATTTTTCCATCAAGAATTTCACATAATACTTCGCATCAAAGTCTTCTCCTGTAACTTCTTTGATCAGTTCTTTAGGTGTTTTGCTTGAACCATACTTATGGATTTTTTCTTTTAACCATTCATTAATTTTTTCTATTTGATTGTCTTTAACAATTTGATCAACATCCAAGTCTTTTAACATTGCATAATAGATTTGTGCTGAATAAGCTGACCCTAAAGCATACGTAGGAAAGTATCCTATCATTCCGCCACTCCAGTGTACATCTTGTAATACACCATCACTATAGTTAGATGGTCTAATTCCTAAGTATTCTTCCATCTTATCATCCCATAGTTTAGGAAGTTCATCTATCGTAACTTCACCAGCCATCATTAATCTTTCAATATCATATCTTAACATAATGTGAAGTGGATAAGTTAATTCATCTGCTTCAACTCTTATTAGAGAAGCTTCAACAAAGTTAACTGCTTTATGCATATCCTTAGCTTCAATGCCTTTCGTTTGTGCAGGGAATATTTCTTTAAACTTATCTAAATGAGTTTCCCAAAATGCTAAACTTCTACCGATTGTATTTTCATAAAATCTTGATTGTGACTCATGAATCCCCATTGATGTCCCACCGCTTAATAAAGTATCATCTAAATCAGTTGAGATTTGTTGTTCGTATGTAGCATGTCCTAATTCGTGAATTGCCGCAAAGATACTTGAGAATACATAGTCTTCTAGATATCTTGTTGTAAATCTAACATCTTCTGGAGACGTATTCCATGTGAATGGATGAACTGATTTCTTCATCAATCCTCTGTTTCTATTAAATTTTAATACATCGATTAAATAGTCGCAGTATGCTTCTTGTTTTTTAGCATCGTAGTGATTATTAATTAGGTCTTTGTATTCGTTTTTAGCTTTTGCTAAAACCTCTTTTACAAATGGTACTAACTCTCTTTTTAATACTCCAAAGAATTCATCATATTCTTTAGTTGACATACCTTCTTCAAAATCATCTAATAAAGTATCGTATGGGTCTTGGTCAGGCGCATAATATAAAGCAAACTTTTTATTATAATCAAATATCTTTTCTAAGTTCCCTTTAAATGATTCATAATCATTATTAGCTTTTGCGTCTTCCCATTCGACTTGTGATAAGTTGACTAGTTTAGAATATTCAACATATTCTTCTTCAGGTATATTAGCGACTTTATCTAAAGCTTTTTTAGCTTTTTTAACTTCTCTTTGAAGTAAGTCATCTAGCGTATCAAGTTTAGAATATAATTCGCTTACAACATCAAGATATTCTTTAGATGTTTGCATTTTGAATACTTCTTTTGAAATGACTCCCATCATTTCTGCTCTTCGCTTATGTGATTCTCTAGGGGCTTCAGTAGCTGAATCCCATCCTACTAAATTCATAACATATTGATAGGCTTTCATTTTTTTTAGCATTTCTCTAAATTTTTGTTCTGTTTTCATAAAATCTCACCTCTATTTTATATTATATATAACTTTGTATATATTATCTAGTATTTTAGTATTTTGCCTTATTAAAATGACAGGCAAGTGATGCCTGTCATTTACTTTTTGAATTATCTATTTTGTAATAATATCAATATCTCCTGATACTGATTTTTTGCTTTTAACTTCAATTGGTCTTAATAAATCGGTATTCACAATTTTAATGTCTCCACTTACGGATCTTAGTTTGACTGTTTCTGGATAAAACTCTTTACCAATAACATCCCCTGATACTGTACTGATTGTAAAGTCTTCACATTCAGAATTAGTTATTTTGACATCTCCACTAACTGAATTCATTCTAATATCTTCTTTTACCTTAGTGTCTTCTAATACGATATCTCCATTAACAACCGATGTTTCAAAGTTTTCAGCTTGTAGCTTTTTTATGCTTGCATCTCCATTGACTGTGTTCAATTTAAAATCAGTTGTTTTAAAATCATTAATGTCTAAATCACCATTGCTTGTTGTGATTTTAGAATTAGCTGAAGCAATAGATAAAATCTCCGCATCACCGTTGACAAGTTTCATTTCGAAGTTACCAATCATTTTAGATTTAGGAACTTTTACTATAAATTGAACGTTTCTTCTAATTCCAAAATAACTTCCACTATTTTTTTTATTACGTTTTAAAATAAATTTGTTATTTTTAAATGTAATGTCATATAGTTCTGGTTTAAACTTACCTTTAACATCAATAACGATGCGTTCTTCATCAAAAACTTTAAGCTTAATATCTTCATTAACTAATGTAATTTCAGTATCATAACCTTCTTCAATATCTTGGAACTCATATGCGTGTTTCCCATTGTTTTCTGTTGCTTCATCTGATTCTTCAGATTTTTGATCCGCAAACTCAGATAGTTCTTTAGCTAGTTTATCTGGATTTCCAAATTTTTCGACCAACTCTTCATCTGACAACCCTTCGGTTTGTGCAGCTTCGATCATTTCTTCGTGATCGGCTAATATTTCGTTAATCTCTTCGTCTGATAAATTATTCTTCCTCAACTCTGCTTCTAAATCTTTCAAGTATTTCTTCATTCTTTTTTCCCCCTTTATTTAAAATAACATATACCCCACCAATAAAGTTATCCCATTCATCTCTTAGATTCAAATAATATTCAAATCCTTTTTTTGTAATGTGATAATACTTTCTTGGTGCTCCTGAACTCGATTCTTTCAAATATGTTGTGAAGTACCCTTCCTTGGTTAACCTTCTTAATATTGGATATATCGTGTTTTCATTAACGTTTAAATGTTCTGATAATGAATTAATAATCATATATCCATACATATCTTCTGGAATAAGTTCTTTCAAAACACATAACTCAATTATTCCTCGTTTAAATTGTGAATTCATAGAACCCCTCCTGTTCACATTATAACACAGTACTGTGTAGAACACAATACCTAATTTTAAAAAATAAAAATAGCACCGAAGTGCTATTCAGATATATTAATTGTTTTGATGAATTGATTAAAGAGTGGATGAGGTTTATCTGGTCTAGATAAAAACTCCGGATGGAACTGTACCGCTAAGAAGAAAGGGTGATCTTTTAATTCTACAATTTCACATAGATTTTGTTCCGGATTGATACCAGAGAATATCATACCTTTTTCTTCAAAGATTTTCTTGAACTTATTATTAAATTCATATCTATGACGATGTCTTTCTTGGATTCTATCTTTACCATATGCTTGTTTAGCAACTGTTTTTGGTTGTAAATCACAGTTGTATAATCCAAGTCTTAATGTACCGCCCATATCAATTCCTTCATATTGATCTTTAAGATAGTCAATCACATTATAAATTGTATCCGGCTCAAATTCAGTTGAGTTTGCATATGGTAGACCACATACATTTCTTGCATATTCAATAACTGTTAATTGCATTCCTAAACATAATCCTAAGAAAGGTATTTTGTTTTCTCTTGCATACTTGATAGCTATTATTTTACCATCAATTCCTCTAGCACCAAATCCACCAGGGACCAAGATGCCATCACAATCAGCAAATAATTCAGCTACTGTTTGTTCAGTGACTAAACTAGAACTAATCCATTTGATTTCTACATCTACTTTATTTGCGTATCCAGCATGTTTTAAAGCTTCACTTACTGAAAGGTATGCATCATGTAAGTTTACATATTTACCCACTAAAGCAATTTTTACTTTGCCTTCTAATGTTTTAATTCTTGTAATAAGATCTTCAAACACTTCCATATTACTTTCTGAGAAAGGTAATTCTAATTGATTACATACAAGTCTGTCCATACCTTCTTTTTTAAGATTTAACATAACTTCATATAAAACATCAACGTCTTTACATTCAATAACAGCTTCTTTTTGAACATCACAAAAAAGTGCGATTTTTTCTCTAATACCATTATCAATATGTTTAGAGGTTCTTAAAATAATCACATCTGGTAGAATACCTAATGATCTTAATTCTTTTACGGAGTGTTGGGTAGGTTTTGTTTTTAATTCACCAGTTGTTTCTAAGTAAGGAACCAAAGTGTTGTGAATATACATTGTGTTCTTATTTCCTAAATCTCTTCTCATTTGACGAATTGCTTCTAGGAATGGTAAGGATTCAATATCCCCTACTGTTCCACCAATTTCAGTGATTAAAACATCACAATTTGTTTCTTCAGCTAGGTCAATTAATCTTTTTTTGATTTCGTTAGTTATATGAGGAATAACTTGAACAGTAGCTCCTAAGTAATCCCCTTTTCTTTCTTTTTCAATAACTGATGAGTAAATTTTACCAGTTGTAACGGATGAGTTTCTTGAAAGATTTTCGTCGATGAATCTTTCGTAATGTCCTAAGTCTAAATCTGTTTCGCCACCATCATCGGTAACGAAAACTTCTCCGTGTTGATACGGAGACATTGTTCCTGGGTCAACATTGATATAAGGATCAAATTTGACCATAAATACTTTATAACCTTTGTTTTTTAGTAATCGTCCCAGCGAAGCAGCGGCTATACCTTTTCCTAAACTCGAAACCACCCCACCAGTGACAAATACAAATTTTGTGTTCTTCATATTGTCCTCCAAAAGAAAATATATTTAAAATAAAAATAAAGGGTTCCCCATATTGGAGAACCCTTTTTATCGGCTCTTAATGATTATAACAAATATAATTAAGATTTGCAACGAGAAAAATTAATCTTCATACATCTCTTCGTAATCATCCATGTACTCATTGTATTCTTCATCATCAAACTCTTCTTCGTCTTCATCCTCAAATACAAGATTTTCTTTTTCTTTGTCTTCTTCGTCTTCTTCTAAATCAGAATCTAAATCTTCTTCATCTAAATCTTCTTCAAAGTCTAAGTCAGCTTCTTCTTCATACTCTTCTTCGTCTTCTTCGAATTCATCGTAATCTGAATCATCATCCTCAATGTCATCTTCATCGAAGTCGTCTTCATAGATGCTTTCTTCTTCATCTTCTTCATCTTCCTCAACTTTTTCATCAGATTCAATCGAATACTCATCTCTTTCATCTTCAAATAAAGTTAATTCTTCTTCATAGTCTGGATACTCATCATAGTAAGCACCATCTTTATCCCATAAGTCAATGGCACGTCTTCCTTTAACATCCCATTCGTCATCACCCACATAGATGAATTTAGCTGATGAAATAAAATCAGTATAAACTTGAGAAACCATTTCAGCTTTCTCTAATTCGTCTATTCCTTTTTCAGTGCATATTGCTTCAAATAATTCGTTAAAAGTCATTGATCTTTCATTCTCAAATAATATTTGATATGCAAGTTCCATTATTGACATATTTTTTCTATCTGTCATTTATACCATCCATTCTGCGTTTTTTAATCAAAATATGGTTATTATATATAACTCTTGTTTTTGCTTTACATATTATATATTAAAGTTAAAAATAATACAAGTAAGTTTTTTTAAAACTTCTATTAAGTTTAATATTTATCTATTCTTCATGTGAAAAACTGTCAATTAAGACATTTGTGGCCATATTTTCACAGTGGTCACCAATTCTTTCTATATTTGAAAGAATATCTGCGTAATATCCTGATGCACATTCTTCACAAGTTTGATCATTAATTCGTTTAATTTGTCTTTTTCTGTATTTTTTAGTAAGCTTATCGATTCTTTCTTCTCTTGTTCTTACTTTTTCAGCTAAATCTTCGTCTAAATCTAAGTAAGCTGTCGTCGCTTGGTCAAGAGATTTTCTTACTATATCAAATAGTTTTTCTAATTCCTCTGTTGTTCTTTCACCTTTTTCAATTTTCTTCTCATATCTAATTTCAAAGAAATCTAAGATGTTATCTAAATGATCGCCAATTCTTTCTAAGTCAGTGATTGTATCGATGTCTTTGGCGACTTGTAACATTTGCTCTTCAGATAAAGAATGAGTTCCTAATTTAACTAAATAGTTATGAATTTTGTCATCAAATGTATCAATCATTTCTTCACATTTTCTAGCTAATTCCAATTCCTTAGGACTATTCTTATTACTGTAGATGTATACAAATTCAAACATACCTTTTGTTACATCGGCCATTGTTTTAATTCCGCTTTTAACATTCGCTAATGCTAAGTCTGGTGAACCTTTGAGTAGATTTTCATCAAGCACTAATTCATCAACTTCAACTTCATCTTTAGCTGGTATAATTCTAGATACTAACCAAACGATTTGTCTAATGAAGAAGTATAATACAAAGACGTTAACTAAGTTGAATGCAACATGGGCTAACGATATCATATATTTATTCGTATCAATACCGGATACGATGATATTACCCAGAGAATCATAGGTTGTCGTAGCTGATATTCCAACTAGCTGAGCAAACCATTCTACAAATGCTGTATAAGGTGTTAATAGTATAAAGAATACGATTGTTCCTATTGCGTTAAACATAACATGAACCAACGCAGCTCGTTTAGCCGCTGAAGATCCTCCAATAGACGCTAAGACAGATGTCAATGTTGTTCCTATGTTATCCCCAAGAACAATTGCGATAGCTCCAATCAATGGAACACCACCTGTTTCATATAATTGTTGCAAGATCCCAATCGTCGCTGAAGATGACTGAACAACTGCAGTTGTACCGGCACCTACAAACACACCTAAGATAGGGTGATCCGCAACGCTTGCAATTAAAGTCGTGAATGAATCTAATTGAGCTAATTGTTTTAATGCGTCTCCCATGGTTTCTAAACCAAAGAATAACATACCAAAACCAACTAAAGCTTTACCATAATTGTTAACTTTTTTATTATGAAAGAAGAAAATAAATATTGCTCCCAAGAAAATTATAGGGAATGCATAATCTCCAATGTTCGTCGCAATTAATACTGATGTAATTGTCGTCCCAATATTGGCTCCAAAAATAACTCCTGCTGCTTGAGGTAAAGTCATGAGCCCTGCTCTAACTAACCCAACAACTAAAGCACTCGTAGCTGAAGACGATTGAATTATCGCTGTAATAATAATCCCGACAAAAATACCTTTTAAAGGTGTATTCGTAGATTTCTCTAAAAATAGTCTTAATCGAGACCCTGCAATTTTCTTTAAAGAATTACTCATTAAGTTAATTCCATATAAGAATATTCCTAATCCCCCTACGATTGCAAAAATTGTTACTTTCCAATCTATATTTGCGGCTAAAAACATTAATCATTTCCTCCTGTAATTTAGTCGTTTTACATTGATTTTACTTAAACCGTTTTAATTATATCAAAAACAATAAAAAAAACAAGGAAAACCATTTACAGGTTTTCCTTATATTCTTTGACTAATTCATCAGCATCTTTTAATAAGTTTTCAACGTTATCCCAGTTTCCTAAATTAGCACCACAAGCTAGCTTGTGTCCACCGCCATCATATTTATTTGCTAATTTATCAATAGCAGGCGCTCTAGAACGTAATCTAGCTCTTACAATATTGTTTTCATATTCAGCAAATAACATCCAAACAGGACAATCTTCTAGAGTTGATAATTCATTAACTAAAGAAGTCGCTTCTTCTAATGAGACATTAAATTGGTCTATTAATTCTGGTTTCATTTCAATATATGCAACTCCGTTAGGTGTTTTCTTAAAGTTTAGTAAAACATATCCTTGAAGTTTCATTAGATTTTCTGATCTTATATCTAGTTTTGAAATGATACTTGTGAAATCTAAACCATATTCAATTAAGAAAGCAACCGCTCTAAACGTATGCGCAGATACAGAACGATATTTAAATCTACCCGTATCCGTTAAGATTCCGGTATATAATGCTTGTGCGGCTGCCATATTAAATTTCAATTCGTCTTTGTATTTCAAATAGAATTCTAAGATAATTTGAGAAGCAGCTGGTCTTGTTGTATCTACATATTGGAAATTACCGTAATCTTGTACAGGAATATGATGATCGATTTTAATCACATAGTCAGCTAATTTAAATCTTTGATCTGATACCCTGTCTTGGTTTGCTGTATCAACACAAATTGATAAAGCTCCTTTGAATTTATCATCAGAAATAATATCTGGTTCCCCTATGAATTTTACATATTCTGCAGTTTCTCCAACAACATATACTTCTTTTTCAGGAAATGATTCTTTGATTATATTTTTTAATCCAAATCCAGCACCATAGCAATCACCATCAGGTCTAATATGCATATGGATTGTTATGACGTTATATTCTTTTATTTTTTTTAAAATTAATGAGTTATCCATTATTTTCCTCCAATATCTTATCTAAATCTTTTATAACAAGTTTCGTGTCTTCCCAAGAATCAAGTGTACAACCACATGCTCTTAAGTGTCCGCCACCACAGTATTTTTTAGCTACATGTAAAACGGGTAAAGCTCTTGACCTGATTTCACATAGTATTTTATCAGTTTCTGTATCAACAGTAAAGTTAACCCAGATTTTTACTTCTTCCATCCCTGCCATTTGATTAACTAATCCTCTACTTACAAAGAAAGATGTTAATCCATATTTATCTATAAAATCATAGCCGTTCAAACTATAAGCTAAATTGTTATCTGTATATCTAACCAAATTAAAGAAATCATTCTTTATTTGTTTTGTTCTTTTTGTTTCTGTGTACATTCTATCGTGAACTTCAGCAATATCAACGCCTTTTTCTATTAATATAGAAGCGATTCTTAAAGTAGAAGCTGTTGTTGAAGGAAAAAAGAATCTTCCCGTATCTCCTATGATCCCCATGTATAACGCTCTAGCCGCTTTTTTATTAATAGGAAAATCCCAGTCCAATAATAACTCCGTTACTATTTCAGCACATGATGCTGAATCCATAACTTGATAGGCGATATCATTTGGTATTTCAGCTTCATTATTATGATGATCTATAAAAACGAGCTTAGCATAGTTTTTGTAGACATTTGGATCAATTAATGCTTTAGAAACTGTATCTAAAATAATAACGAGTGACTTAGAGTAAGTTTCTTGGTTAACATCATCAAACTCACCAAAACTATTCAGTGAATTGGTATCTCCTACCGCGTATATTGCCTTTTCAGGGTATTTTTCTTTCAAACTGTAATACAACCCAAATTGAGACCCATATGCGTCTAAATCAGGATTTTTATGTCTAGCTATTATGATAGAGTTGTACTGTTTAATTAATCTTAAAATTTCAGCTTTCATAAGACCTCCGTTTTGTGTAGCCTTTCATTATAACATAATAATATGAAATACATACGGGAAAGCTTCATTAATTTCATATATATCTTTATATATATATTAAAATATCTGTAAATCTATGAATTATATTTTCATATTTTATCAATTTAATGATATAATGATATGATTCGCATATAAAGGAGAAAGAAATGAAAAAACTATTAATAACACTATTATTGTTCGTTGCGAGTATAGCCGTTGTTAGTTGTGATATTACAGGAACAACAACTGTAGCCCAAACAACTGAGCAAACAACTCAAACAACAATAGAAGAAACGACTCAAACAACAGTTTCTCAAAAAATCCTTACAGGTATTACACTAACTAATCAATCAACTAAGTTTTTAGCTGAAGGAGCTGATTTTGATTTTTCAACACTTGAGATTACAGCTACTTATTCTGATTCAAGTACTGAAGTCATTGACTCGAATTTACTAACTCAAAGAGGTTTCAATCCTAACTCACTTGGAGAACAAAGCATCTTTGTCTTATATGAAAGTTCTTATGTAGAAGTTGATGTATTTGTTTTAGCTGATTATGCAGTTGAAATGGATATGGAATATTATGCAAGTGCACTTAACTTACAAGGACAAGAACTTAAGAATGAATTATACAATATTTTACATGATGGCTTTGTTGGATTATTATATGGAGATGCAAGAGATATCTTACAAGAATCTGATGAGGATCCTAATAATCCAGATAATATTATCTTAATTTATACAGCTTATTCAGTAGATAGCACATGGGATGGTGGAGCAACATGGAATAGAGAGCATGTATGGCCACAATCAAGATTAGGTGACAGTGTAAGTTATACTGATGATGTTCCTAGTATTGCAACTGATATTCATAATTTAAAACCAGCTGATCCAGATGAAAATGCATCTAGAAGTAATGATTACTTTGGTAGAAGCATGACATCAGACCTTTATGCACCAAGAGCTGAAGTAAGAGGAGATATTGCTAGAATCTTATTCTATATGGCAACAATGTATTACGGTTTATCATTAGATGATGATGCTACAACAGATTCTTTCTATAGAACCATGGGAACTTTATCTATCTTATTAGATTGGAATGAAGAAGACCCAGTAGATGATTTTGAAAGAAATAGAAACAACGTATTATATTCATACCAAGGAAATAGAAACCCATTTATTGATTACCCTGAATTAGCTAATCTTATTTGGAATCAAGCATAGTAGTTATATATAATCTTTATAAACATAAAAAGAAGACCCAACCTAAGTTGAGTCTTTTTTATATTGTTTTTCAAATTAATTAGCAATATATATTATGCAAATAAGTTTATATCATCAATTGTAACACGTTGTTTGTCAGGTGTTACTGAATGGTTAACTGTTAATCTAACATAAGTTGCATCAACAACATCAGAATTTACTGTAAATGTTGTATCAGTTGTTGTCATATCAACTGTTGTTCCAGTACTCCAAGTTGTACCATCAGTAGAAAATTGAACTACTAGTTGGAAACCACTTGATTGATTTGAAAAAGCGTTAAATGTAATAGAATTGAATATTGTTCCGTCATGGAATTCAGCATATGGGAACCCTGCTACTGAAGAATAATCCCTCATTTGAAGATGCATATCTTCTGTTGATGCATCTGTAGTAGTAACAGTTCCTTCAACAACTGTCCATCCATTAACGTCTGATAAACCACCAGTATAACTTGTTGACGCTGTGAATCCATCCCCCGTTTCAAAACCAGTTGTATATACTGGAAGAGCTAAAGCAGGTCCTACAGATACATCTAATACTACATCTAATGTTTCTAAACCGTATTCAACTTGAACCGTTACTGTACCAACAGCTGCAACTGCAGGAGCCGTAACGATTAAAGTTCCAGGAGTCGTTGTGTAGTCAATGTATGCAGTTAATTCTGCACTTACTGCTGTAACTGTAAATGTTGAACCATAAACTGTTGCAGGTAATGTGTAATCATCTGATAAGTATAAGTCATCTTCTAATTGTGCAGCATCTCCATTAACACGGTCAACATCTCTTTGTTCTAATGTGATAGATTCGATAGTTAAATCTGCATTATAGAATTTGCTAAATACAAATGTTAATTCTCCAACTGTATCTCCAATTCCAAATGCATCATCGAACCAATCAGGTAGATTAGAGCTATGTGTACTTAATATTACTGTAGTAGTTCCATCAGAACCAGTAACTGTAAATGTATAATAAGTTCCTGTTCCAGCTAGTGTTACTGAATCAGCAATTGTAATTAATTGTGCAGTATTTGTAACATCAATAGCGATCACTTCGTCAGCTGTCATTGAGATAGCTGCTACAGCGTTACCAGTTGAAACTACATTAATTAATGCAGGGTTCCAATCTAATTGTCTAACACCGTTGTCATCTTCTAATTGTCCCATAAGGATAATTTCATCACCAATGCTTAAATCTCCATAAGTGTTTCCACTAACTTTAAGACCAACACCGTTTGCATCTACTAAGTACATTGCATTGTATCCAAATTCGATAACAACACCTTGGAAGAACATGTCAACACCATTAGGTACATCCCAAGTTCCCGGAACAACTAATTCTGTATAAAGTGTTGAGAAATCAGTCACTGCAACATAACCTGTTACTACAACTGTAAAGTCTTTAGTAACTGGAGTTTCAGATCCAATTGATAATGATGCTTGTAATACAACATCATAATTTACTGCTGATTCATTGAATGTTAATGTTTGACCATCTACGTCTAATGTAGCATCTCCTGATACTACAGTCCAAGCTATTGCTGAACCTAAAGCTTCTGTTAATGGTAATACAACTGTTTGTTGTGCATAAGCAGTTAATTCAATAGTTAATGCTGCTTGGTCAGCTGATAATTTTTCTGCATCAGTTAAACCATCTAATGTTAAAGCAACAACTACGTCTACTGTATCTGTTCCTTTAGTTAATGTGAATGTAACATTACCAGTAACATCACCATTTGGTAATGTAACTTCTAAAGTATCAGAAGCAGCTAAGTCGTCTACTAAATAAGGTTGTAATTCTACAGCGATTGCTACTGCAACACTGTCAGTGTATAGTAATTCAGGAAGTACATAGTCAACTGAAGTTGTAACAGCTGCTTCAAATCTAGCTGCATCTGCTGCTAATAATTCAGCGTCTGTATAAGGTGTACCTTCTGTAATAACTGTTGAACTTGTGTAGTACAATTGAATAGCATCATACCATCCCATACCAGCAACTACTGTAACTTTATCACCAACTGCTATACCAGCTAAAGCTGCTGCAGCTTCTGTTGATAAGTCAACTCTTGAATCCCATTTCATTGCGATTTGTGTTCCATCAGATATTCTTTCGAATATAACTAGAACATTACCGTATGATTGTGCAGGTAAGTCAACAACATATAAGTCAGTAAATTCAACTAATGTGTTTTGATAATCCATAAAGTCTTCTTCAGCTACTGCATCTAAGTTCATAGCTGCAGGTAGTGTAGATTCTTCTACTAATACAACTGATTCTAATGATAATTGCATCAAATCATGATAAACAGCTCTGTCACCAATTGCTTCAACTTTATTACCGATATTAGCTTCTAAGAAAGCTTTCATATCTGCATCATAAGTATAAAGTGCGATACCAACACCATTTTCATCTTGAATCATATAAGTGTTTTGATATTCGCTAGCAATAACAACACCTTGAACTCTAAGTTTAGTATCAATTGCAGCTGCTTGTGCTTCAGGAATTGTTGAAACTGGAAGTTCACCAACTAAGATTGTAATATCTTCCGTTGCAATTGTTCCATTGAAGTCTGCAGTAACTGTTAATGTAACTGCAACTTGAGTCGTTGTTGTTGATCCATCAATAGCACCAGTTAAAGAAACTAATGTTTCATCAGTTGAAGCATAAGTAATTGTAGCTCCAAAGATATTTGTGTAAATTTCGAATGTAGCATTGTCAATAACTTCTGTAGGAATACCTACAGTTGCTGTATTTAATGCTGCATCAGCTGTTGCTTGATCATCTGCGAAGTTAACTGCGATGTCTCCTAAGTCTCCAAAGAATCCAGCATACCATACAAATTTGTCAGATCTCCAACCAAGCGTAATAATCTCTATTGTAACTTCTTCTCCGTGTAATCCTTTTAATGCATCCATATTTGATTTGTAATAAATCATAATTGAATCACCATTAGGTTGTGTACCAGTAACTGCTGCACCAAAGTCATAATCAGTTGGTACTAAGAATACTGAGTAGTTACCCCATGATTCATCAACATAAACCTTAGCAGTAATTGTGTAAGATTTATAAGCAAATCTACTTGTTTCAGATGGAGTTGTTAATGAAGCAACGATTGCTGCTACAGTTGTTTCAGCTTCTGTTGGAGCTGTAACTGCTGCTGCAGTTGATTCTTTTGCTCTAATTGGATGAGTTGTTGTACCAACTAATTCAGGTGAATGATAGTACCATGTAAACTCACCAGTAATGTCATAAACATTACCTACAATAACTTCAAATCCAGGTTGATAAACTTGAATGATATCAACACCATCAGTAAAGAAGAATGATCCATCGTCTAAGATTGATACAACTGTAACACCAGCGATTTCAATATAAGCTTCTTCTCCAAGTGCTTTAATTTCAGCAATTGTAGAAACAGGAGTTCCTGCTTCAAGTTTTGCAACTGTGAATTCTACATCTCTAGTGAAATCCACACCGTTAATAGTAATAGTTGCAGTCATAGTAACAACAACATCTGCGTCTTCTGGTTGAGTAATTTCCCCAGCAACTGAGATGACTGTTTCATCACTTGAAGTCCATACAACTGTATGTGTCGTACCTTCACCATCAACACCTGAAGTTAAGAAATCTAATGTATCGTTATCTGCAGAAGTCCAGTAATCTTTATCTGGGAATGCAGTCACTACTAAGAATACATCTTCAGCTCTTTCAGCATCTGATTTAGGTAATGCTGATATTGTTACAAAGAATTGATAAGTAACGTCAGCATCTACTCCGTTAGATAATGTAGCAGTTAATACAACTGTTTGGTCACCATCTGTGAAAGTAGGGCGTGTAACTGTACCATCATTTGTAAGATAGTCAGTGTTTCCACTTGTCCATGCAACGTCTGCTCCACCCATAGAAGCTACAAGTGTTAAATCTTCTGTTGCAACAAATGTAACGCTTTCTAATGTGTCAGCATAATTTGTTTTTAATGCTTCTAAAGCAGCAGCTAAATCAGCTGGCGCTTCAGTTGATTGAGTTGTTTCAACTGTAGCCTCTGTGGTTTGAGTTGTTTCCGTTGTGGTATCTCCACCACATCCAACAAATCCAAGAGTTGCAAATAAAACAACTAGTAAAACTAATAGTTTTTTTGAACCTTTCATTATTTCCTCCTTATAGAAATATATTTTATATATGTTTAAATTAATATCCAGATTAATTCAATCTGTTAATTTATAACCTCTATTAAAAATTTATACTTTGATAATAAGTTAGCTTAATACTCTTTCGGCATTCGATTTGGCTGCCTGTATTGCATCGTAAATAATGTCTTCCTTTGTTGTCCCTTCTAAAGAACCTAAAATAACTCTTTCAAAAGCTACCTCTACTTCAGTTCTACAATCTGATGATCCAACAAATGCTTGGTCATAGAATAAGAAATCTGATTGTAATGCTGCTGCGTTTGCTGCTTTTGATTTCATTAACATTTCTCCTGTTAATGGGTTTCCAGCTACATCAAGTCCATCTAAGAATTGTGTATATAGTGGCTCATCATATACAGAATATCTTACTGGAGAATAACCAGTTTCTAATGCAAAGTCTAATTGAACATCTTTGCTCGTAATATATTGAATAAATAACCATGAAGCTAATTTTTCTTGATCTGTACCAGCAATTGTAATTGACATATTAGTACCTTGTTGGATAGCAGTTCTTTCTTCAGGCATATCTGCATTATAAGGCATTGGTGCTACACCAAAGTCAAATACGTATTCTCCATCAACAACTGTAGGTGTGTTATATCTAGCTCCACCAGTTGATCCAAATGTGATTGCAGTTTGACCAGTTTTGAATGCATCTGATCCATATTCAAATCCCCATTTAGCAGGTACTGTAAATGCAGTATCTCTGTTATCAAAGAAGAATGATAACATTGCTTCAGTTTGATCGTTATCGAATAAGATAACTCCATTTCTTTGAGCATCAATTGCAGTGTATGCTCCACCCCATTGTCTTGTAAGTGTAATAAATGCATTATCTGGTGAATCATAAGTAATTGGTATAAAATTAGCTTTGATTTCTGCAATTTCTTCTGGTGTTTTATGTACTGATAATGTTGATGATTCATTTAAATTAGCAGCGATTTGGTCAATTGCTGCAGGAGCAATTGCTGATAGTTCATCTGCTATATCAAATAAACCTTGCCAAGTATCAGGAACTTCAGTAATAGTTCCGTCAGCAATTAACATATCCATCATTGTTTTGTTATATATCATAACTTCTGTTGATTTATTAAATGGTAATGAATAATATTCACCATCTCCAGAGTATTGAGAATTTTCTCTTCTATAACTTTCTAAGATGTCTAAGAATGATTCACTTTCAACAGTTGGATCATATCCCCAAGTTGTATTTGTGATATATGGTGTAAGTGGGATTAATGCGTTATAGTTTAAATATTCCATAACGTGGTCAGGATAATTTTGAATGATATTAGGAATTTGTCCACCACGAATTGCATTAACCATATTTGATCTTAATGTATCATATCCAGGTCCGTTAGCAACGATGTTAACTGTAACATTTGGATATAGAGCATTAAATTCAGTTGCATATTGCATTAGAGCATTTTCTACTGTTGCTCCATTTGCATGCCATAATTCAATTGTAATATCTTCAGAAGTTAAAGTTTCAGGAATTGTATATTCTGTTAATTCTTTAACTTTTAAAGTAACTAATTCTGAAGCAACATTTCCGTCACTATCAGTTGCTACTACATAAACTTCATATGTACCAGGTCTAGCTGATGTATACCCACCGATTAATTGGATATCATCAGTAATATCTCCGTCTTCAGGGTCAATTGCTTGTACACCTGCTAACATGTCATAATCATAAGATCCGATATAATAAGTTTGTTCTGTGAATAGACCAGTGAAATAAGGTTCTCCAGGTCCAGCTGTAGATTGTGTACTTGTTGTAGTTTGTTGTGTGCCTTCTGTTGTAAGTTGTGTACTCTGTGTTGTTTGCGTTGTTGTTGGGTCTCCACCACATGCAACAAAAGCAAATGTTGCTACTAACATCGTAATAACAATCATAAATTTTTTAAATACTTTCATTTTTTTCCTCCTAAACAGGTTTTATCTAATATTATGATAAATAATTTTTAAATTCTTATCAACTTATATAATGTAAAATCTTTGTTACTCTGCTGAAACTATTAAGATTTTACCTGGTAAAATAATTTGGTCACCGTCATCATCAGTAAGTTTAAGAGTAAAGGCTACTTCTTCACCAGCTCCAAATACTGAACTAATCAAGAATATTTTACCTGTGTCATAAATGTAATCACCGTTATCATCTGTTTTAAATTGACCAAGTAATGAATCATCTACATCATCAACCTCAGTATATATAGCATAAAATGTTTCGATTACTAAACGGTCTGAAATATTTTCGTAAGATCTTTCAGATCCAACAGCTACGCCTGATTGGTCGTAATCAATACCGGCTAATCCTTGTTCGTTAATTAAATGCTGTAACATCGCTTCGGGATCAAATTGCGTTCCTTCAACATGTTCATATACAATCTCGTTTACTTGCATAACCTCTCCATCTTGTATAACGACTATCTCGGGTGCTAAATTAACTATCTCAGGACATGCCATTAATGAAAACGATAGAACGGCCATTAAAGCTACTATTAAAAATTTCTTAACTTTCATAAAACCCTCCTATTAACCTTTCGTACCAGATCTACCAATACCATTCATAATATATCTTCTAAACATGAAGAATAAAATTAACAATGGTACAGTAACTAATGTACTGGCTGCGATTTGTAAGTTATACATTGCTCGACCGTTATCTAATACAAATGATGTATCACGAAGTGCATTTGAAATCAACCAATATTGTTGACCCTCAGTACCTCCTACACCAGTAATAATTCTTGGCCAAATATATGCATTCCATGAACCGAAAATATTAAGTAATGTAATTGTGAAAATCGTTGGTGAAGCGATTGGAACCATAACTCTTAATAAGAACTTCATATCGCTACAACCATCAACTCTGGCTGCTTTATATAATGATTCTGGAACTTGTTTGAAACTTTGTCTTAAGAAGAATATATAAGATATACTCGTTACAAAAGGAATAATCATCGCTAAGAAGTATTGGTTTTCACCTGTAGGCATACCAACCCATCCTAATCCGTTTTTACTAACTGTAATAAAGTTTGTGATAATGTATAATTCACCAGGAATCATCATTGTCATGATTAATAATGAGAATAAGAACTCTCTACCTTTAAACTCGATTCTAGCAAATGCATAAGCTGAAAATACAGTTGTAATTACAGTCCCTAATGTTGAGAACACCGCTACGATTAATGTATTTCTAATATATAATCCAAAGTCTAATGCTTCTAAAACTACTTTATAGTTAACCCAGTTCATTTGCGAAATCGAAATGAAGAAATCTGGATTTGTTGAAGATGCCCCTGAGAAATCTTTTAGAGACGTTAAAATCATCCAATAGAATGGAATGATAATAATTAATGCAACAACGACTAAGAATGTATATGTAAAGAATAAGCTTACAACTTTTCTAGTTGTTTGACGTCTAATACTTCTCTTAATAGATAAAGAATATTCATCTGCGTCTTCTACTACTTCTGGTTCTTTCTTTTTAAATAAGTTTTTAAAGAACTTGCCTACTGCAGGTGGAATGCTTTTAAAGAATTCCCCTACGTTATATCCTTTTACCATTTTTACCAATACAAACATGTTCCATATTCTTAAGCCTAAACTTATTGGATTAAGAGAAAGTAAATTAATAATAGCTTGAGCAAATTTAGAACTTGCTGTGTATGAATCTACTTCATAGATTGTACGGTTATTTAATTTTTTAATATTTCCAAATAACAATGGAATTGTAACCACCATAAACAAGACTAAGAATGTCAATATGAAGTTCATTTGAGAACTACCAAATGTTTGTCTTAAGAATATGTATGTTGGTTCAAAGAATTGTAGATTATCTAAATCAACTTCACCTAGTTCATCTAATGGATATTGTAATGCATTAAAGAAAACTAAGAATAAAGCGATATAAGCAATGATGTATAAAATATCAACAAGAATCGTGTATTTTTCAATCTGATTCGATCTTTTAAATAATTTTTCTTTCATCTCTAGTCACCCCCACCTTAGTAATGCACACGTCTACGGCTTGCTTGCATTTGTACTAATGTAAGTGCCAAGATGATTACGAATAATATCAATGAACCAGCGGCAGCTACTGATAAGTTACCTGCACTTGAACCATCGATGAATTGATAGATATACATAACGATTGATTGTAAATTATAATCCACACCTGCTGGAGCACCGGATACACCGAATAACGCAACAATTGAATTATAGATTTTAAATGCACCAATAATTGATGTAATCATAATATAGAAAATCATAGGCGAAATCAGTGGAACAGTAATCTTTGTGAATATTCTATTTCTAGGTGTAGCATCAATTGCTGCTGCTTGATAATATTGTTTATCAATACCTTGAATAGATGTAACGAATACCATAATCTTGAATGCTAGAGTAGACCATATACTGTATAAAATTAATACAAACATTGATCGCCAATAGATAGCACCACTTTCAACCCAGGACAGACCATCTGTACCCAGCAGTGAGTTCACCAAACCTCCATCAGTTTTAAACATGTAAGCAAATACAAGACCAATCGCAATTGTATTTGTTACGTATGGTAAGAAATATACAGTTTGGAAGAATTTCTTCAAGAATTTAATTCTACTTAATGCAGCTGCAATAAACAGTGATAATAATACTGAAATTGGAACTGAAATAAATACAATAATTAACGTGTTAATTACAGCACTTGATCCCGTATGTGCAGCAGGAATGATGAATGATTCATCAGTTAAGACTGTAATAAAGTTACCAAATAGTGTATATCCCGTAATTGTATCATTTGCAACATTGTAGTTTTCATAAACAACAAGTGCGAAAGCATTAATAATTGGCCAAAATGTAAATATCGCCAAAACGATTAATGCAGGTAATAGGTATAGTAAGGCTTTAGCCCAATTTGGAAAATTTGAGACAAAATTTATATTGTGCTTGTCTAGGAACTTACCAATCCCTTTACCAATTCTAGTGAAAAATCTACGTACATTCCAAAAGAATTTTGAAATAGATTTTCCAAGGTCTTTAAAAAATTCTTTAAACCTAGTCATGCTCTACTACCTTTCCTGTCTCTTTATCGAAAAGGTAAACTCTATTAGATTTAATGACTAATTTAGCTGTTTTTGCGTCTAATTCCAAATCTTCTGAATCTACTAATGCTCTCACATTTGATCCATTAAAATCAAAGTGAATCATTGTATCTCTACCAATATGGAAAACTTCTTTAATGTCTACTTCAAAACCATCTTCGTTGATTCTAAAGTTTTCTGGTCTCATACCAACATCGTAAGTTCCATCAGGAACTTTAACTTTCATGAATTTTTTATCATTAATCATTAAGCTTCCTTTTTTAACTTCAGCTTCAAATGTATTAATCGGTGGGTTTCCTAAGAATTTTCCTACAAATAAATTTCCAGGATCTGTATACATCTCTTGCGGTGATGCATATTGTTGTTTTACACCAAAGTCTAAAACAACCATTTTGTCAGAAATACTCATAGCTTCTTCTTGGTCATGTGTTACGAAGATTGTTGTAATTCCTGTTTCTCTTTGAATTCTTTTAATTTCTTCACGCATTTGAAGTCTTAATCTTGCATCTAAGTTAGATAGTGGTTCATCCAATAATAATACTCTAGGTTTCTTAACTAATGCTCTCGCAATTGCAACACGTTGTTGTTGCCCACCAGATAATTGTGATGGTTTTCTATCTAATAATGTCCCAATACCAACTAAGTCAGCCATTTCTTTTACTCTTTCAACTGCTTCTTCTTTTGGTACGTCTAAGTTTTCAAGTGGGAATAATATGTTGTTAAACACTGTCATATGTGGATACAACGCATAGTTTTGGAATACTAATCCAATCCCTCTTTTTTCTGGTGCTAATTTAGTTACATCATCTTCACCAAAAAAAATCTTTCCTGATGTAGGTTTTTCCAAACCTGCAATCATGAATAAGGTTGTTGATTTCCCACACCCAGATGGACCAAGTAATCCTACTAAAGTTCCGGATTCAATTGTGATGTCCAAATCGTTTACTGCAACAGTTTCTATTCCTGTTTTGTTTGTGAATATCTTTGTTAAATTCTCTAATCTTAATTCCATTTATCTCTTCTCCCTCGAAAAACACTAATTAGTGTATCTGTTTTTTCTCTTTCTAAAAAATATAAAATACATTGATAGGATTAATATGACAAAATATCCTACGAATGATACTGTAAAAATATATGAATACTCGTCAGCAACGTGTGTTAGATTTGGGAAAACATGATTATCTGTTAATCCAGAAATATCACTAACAGTTGGTAAACGATTATTGTCTTGATAGAAACCTTCTATGAATTCTTTCGTGATAAATTGATCTTCTTGTAAAATCAAATCGTTATTAGTTCGTTCGATGTCGTTATCATCTACTAAACTTATTTTGTTATAATCAAACTCATTCAAAACGTCTTCTTTAGGCACGTATACATTTAAGTCTGCATTAACGCCATATAAAATATTTAAGTTTCTAAACTTGTTTAGTTCAATATCTACATATTCCGTTGACGCTTCATTATAAATATGTAGATGATTTAACGTTGATAAATCTTCTGTATCAGAATAGACTATAAAAAATATAGATTCTGTCATTGTTAGGTTGTTAAATTCATCTAACTCTGCTCGCAACACCTCATAAGCAGTTATCTCAAACCCTTGATTTTCATAATAAAATAATGCTTGATCATTTTGAAAATCAGGTATTGATGTGTAAAAATAATAAAATCGTGGATACTCCGAATCTTCATTTGTTATAGGTTCCATAAATACATTTTCTCTATATAAATTCCCCATAACTTCCTGTGGAAAAGTCATCACTATTAGAAATAGCCCCACCATGAATACCGAGTATAATATTCTTGCAAAGATTCTCATTCATGCACTCCTAATCCATTAGCAGCAGCGTATCTTTCTGCTTCTTGGAACCATCTATAAATATATTTGTTTCCAATTGAGAAATTTGTATCCGTACTATAATAATTCTTCGAATAGCCATTTAAAATTAAATGATAGTTAAGTAATATCCAACCATCTAAATGTTCTGTTCTCATGACTTCACCAGTGCTGCTAAGAATGTCTACTGTGTAGTTATCCATATAACACCAAACGAGTCCAAGATATCTTGTTCCATATGTGTCCATGAATCCCATGTCAGGGTCACTTTGAATATAAATACTCGTTGCGTTTTCTAAAACGCCTTTTGTGTAAGCTTTTGCTTCTAATCCCCAAGGTTGCGTGTAAGGATATGTTTCAGGTGTATCAACACCTAAAAACCTTACGCTGTTTTCAACAAATCCAGGAGTGAATCTTGCAGTATCTCCATCGATAGAACTTGATAATGATACTAAGTCCATTCCACCTAATTCATTTAAGAATCCTCTTGCTATGATTTCAATACTTATTTCCATAGGCATTTCAACCGGATGAATACCAATTGAATCATAGTAGGTTGGTATAAATGCACTCCATTCTGTAGAGTTGAATTCTCTAGTTCCAACAACAACTTCTGGATTTCTGATATATACTTCATTATCCATAGCAAAGTCTTTATCACCTAAGTTGTATATAGTGTCAATATATGTTCCGTTTGAATAACATAATTGAATTGTGTCATTTCCATCAAATACTAAGTCTGTTGTACTTAAGTCTGCTTTAACTAATAAGTTACCGTTTGCGTTCCAATTTCCAATGACATATGTTTCACCAGATGCTAAATCAATATCACCAAAATCAATGTGATATGATTCTTCAAATGAACCGTTTGAAAAGATTGCTAGATAATAATCATTTAAATTGATTGTCGAATCTGTAGCGTTATATATTTCGATGGCTTGATCGCTTGTTCCATCTCCACCATCAACATATTTAGAAATAATTAAACTTGTTTCATTATCAGTAAATGTATTCTTATAAAGTTGTACTGTGACTTCTGATTCATAGAAGTCACCTGCACTTGCATCTTTATATCCAGCGAATGTGTCTTCAGCAAAATCATCATTTACTACATATTCAAAATTATATACAATTCCTAAATCCTCTAATTCAGTTTCGATTTGTTTTTTAACAAGTCCATTTAAATCAGGTAATTTTTCAGAATTATAACCAATATTAACTGTGATAGTAAAAGTGCTTGGAACTAAAGTTCCTGCAGTAAGACCATCCCCATAAGAACTAAATGTTTGGTCTTCCACTGTGTTGTCATCAACAACTCCGTATACAAAGTCAATTCCAGCATCATTGAGGACAGTGTATATTTCAAATTGATCTAACCCTGTTAAATCAGGCAAAATATTTTTTTGTGTTGACAACACAACAACTAATTCTGTTGTATTAGGTACTGCGTCTCCTGACGATAAATTTTCTGAATATCTGATAAATGTATTTTCTGAAAGTAAAGAATCTTTTTCATATACAAATTCATAACTAAATCCTAAACTGTCTAAAGATGTGATAACCTCTGCTTTTAATTGATCTGTCAAATCTGGTAATTCTACTTTATGGTCGGCAAAGTAGATTGTGATTTCTTTTCCATCTTTAACATAATCTCCCGCAGATAATTTATCTCCGTATCTTAAAAATATACCATCATTGACAGTTGTATTTTCTTCGAAAACAACTTCAATTGTAAGTGGATAACTCTCTAAAATACTCATAGTTTCTTCGTATGTGTGGCCAGTGAAGCTTGGCAACAACACATCTTCTCCACCAGTACACGCACTTAATGATAAAACTAGGATAAGTCCTAGTAATAAAACCCTAATTTTTTTTAACATTTCTAAAACTCCAATTCGAAAAAAAATAAGCTTATCTCATCATTATGAAAAAAGCTTATACTCATATTTAATAAATAACAAATGCACCGAAAGCTCCGGTGATTGAATTAATTATTTCTTGAATGTTGATTACTTCTGCCATGTTAAGAAGATAAAGAATCCCCCCAATAACAGCTATCACTAAAAATACCTTTATGGCTTTCTTTAAAAATGCAAAAAGCCCAATAAGGATTAAGATAGCCACAACAGCCCAGATTACTAATTGTACCCAAGTTTCTTGTACAGAAACCCATAATAATCCTAAGTCTATATAACTAAGAATATCCGTTAAAATATCCATTGTATATACGCTAATCAATGATAATGTGTTAATTAACATAAAAACCCTCCTAATAAAATTATATTTCCAACTTTATTATATCATAATAGTATAACAGGACGGGAGAAAAAATACAATTTTTTTCTATAAAAAATGTTAGCGTTTACCATTTAATTTTTCTTAAAATTTCTTCTGTTCTCTATCGCTTTAGATAAAGTTAAATCGTCCGCGTATTCTAAATTAAGACCAACAGGCACTCCATATCCAATTCTAGTCACTTCGACATCAACATCTTTTAGTATTCTATTGATATATAAAGCAGTTGTTTCACCTTCTTGAGTTGAAGATGTTGCGATGATTATTTCCTTAATATCATCATCTGTGATTCGAGGCCAAAGACTAGACAAATTGATATCATCTGGGCCTATACCATTCATTGGTGAAATTGATCCATTCAAAACATGATAGTATCCTTTGTATTGTCCTGATTTTTCTATTGAAAAAACGTCTTTTGACGTTTCAACAATCATGAGTAATGATCTATCTCTTTCTTGATTACTACAAATGTCACACACATCTAAATCAGTAAGCAATCCACAATTTCGACAATTGTGGATTTTTTGTTTGATATCTATAATTGCATTAGAAAAATCTTCGCTTGATTCGACCGAAAAATTATTAATTATATGTAATGCATATCTTTCTGCTGTTTTACGACCAACCCCAGGCAACTTAGTAAATTCTTGCACTAAGTCTTCTAATACTTTTGGGAATAGCATTAGAACATCCCCGGAATATTCATACCTTGTGTTACAGCTCCAAGCGTTTCTTCTAATTCTTTATCAACTTTGTTAAATGCATCATTTAAAGCGGCTACAATTAAATCTTGTAACATTTCAATATCTTCAAAATCAACTTCGTCTTTGTTAATATCAATTGCTTCTACTTGTTTTGTTCCTTTAACTGCTACTTTAACAACTGAACCTCCCGCTTGGCCATAGAAAGTTGATGCATTAATTTCGCCTTGAATTCTTTTTATGTCTTCTTGCATTTTTTTGATTTGCTTTAACATTTGTGGGTTAACCATATATATGTCCTCCTATTTTTTAATTGTCACAATATCTCCGAATAACTCGACTGCGTCTTTAATCACTTGTGGTTGAGAATCTTCTGTTGTTTCTTGTTTTACATCAGCAACATTCTTTAACCCTTCGGATTTGATTTTGGATAGTTTTATATCTCTATGTCCTTCTCTCCATAGTGCAACAAATTCACCTGATACTTTTTTAAATATATCTTCTGGCAATGCCATGAAATCAATATCTCTTAAATAAGTATTTCTTAAAACACTTTTCACTATGTTTTTGTTAGATGGTGTCATTAATTTATTGCATATTGATGGGCTAGGGAAAAGGATAATAATTCTTTTTTTATTTGAAGCTGCAACGCTTCCGGCTTCTAAAATTTGAGCGATGTGTTTTTCTTCTTCTGTAGTTGCTGATCTTCTAAGTCGATTCCAAGATTCTATAAGATGCCTTTTGTCATCTTTATCTCCGTTGTTTAAAACATCTTCAATATATTCTATTGGGTATGTATCGTTCAAATCACTAGATACGATGACGTCGATAGGTTTATCATCTTTTTTTAGAATCTCTGGTTCTTGCTTTTCTTGTGGTTCTGGTTCATCTTCTATTGAATCAAAGAGATTGAACTCTTCAATCGATTCTTCTTCAGTCATTTCAATTGTATTATCTTCTTCTACAAGTGGTATGTCTTCTGATTCCTCTTCTTCAATGGTTAAATTTTCTTCTTCAACAATGTCTTCAGTCTCCTTTTTTGACATTGGAGGAGCTGTTTGTGTAAAAGTTGGTGTAGGATTATTTTCTAGCTTAATAATTCTAGATTCTAAATCATCAATGATTGAAATAAGTTTTGATTCAGAATCAACTTCTTGGTCTGTGATTTTTATAAATGCTAATTCTAAATGTATTTTAGGATCGTTACTCCACTTAATTTCATTATAAACTTTATTTAATATATCAATAATTTGGAATGTTCTTCTATTACTAATTGTTTCAGTTATTTTAATAAAATCATCATTTTTATATAGCGTGTTATTTTCATCAAGTCTTCTTAAATTTTTAACCATTAAAATATCTCTAAAAAATTCAATTAAATTATATGTTATTTTTTTTACTTCTTTACCTTCTGTGATTAAAGAGTTTAAATAATCTATCGCGACTGTAGAATCACTCTTAATTAATGATTCTGCTAACTTTAATTGCGTCTCTGTAGAAACCGCTCCAGATATTTGATTCACATCATTTTCAGTGATGTGTTCAGGACTATATGACCTAACTTGGTCTAACAAACTAATCGCATCTCTCAATCCACCTTCTGCGTATAAAGCGATTTGATTAATTGCATTTTGATCAATATTAATTTGTTCTGAATCAATGATTTCCTTTAACTTGCCGATGATTTCTTTTGTCGTAATTGCTTTAAAATCAAATCTTTGACATCTTGAGTGAATCGTTAATGGAATTTTTTGAGGTTCCGTCGTACAGAGAATGAAGATAACGTGTGCAGGTGGTTCTTCTAATGTTTTTAATAAAGCATTAAAAGCACCCGTACTTAACATGTGCACTTCATCAATAATATAAACTTTATATTTCACATATCCTGGAAGGTATTTAACTTTGTCTCTAATTTCTCTAATTTCATCAACTCCGTTATTACTTGCCGCATCAATTTCAATAATATCAGATATTGCCCCTTCTTGGATTCCTTTGCAGTTATCACATTCATTACAAGGATTGTCTATCGGTGCTTTCGTACAGTTTACTGCTTTCGCAAATATTTTTGCAATTGATGTTTTTCCTGTTCCTCTAGGACCGCTAAATAAATATGCATGCGCAACTTTATCATTTGCTAAAGCATTTTTAAGAGTCGTTGTAATGTGTGTTTGTCCGGCTACTTCGTTAAAATCTTTAGGTCTATATATTCTATATAACGCTTTGTAACTCATCGTTTACCTCCCGTTTTATATAGAGTGTATGTTTCATGATCACAATCTAACTCTATATGTGTAAATCCTTGAACTCTATCATATATCTTTTCACAAATCATTCCTGGAACATTAAATGTTCTTGCGATGATTCCTGAATGCTGATGGTAAAAACCATGTTCAGCTATAAACCCTACAATATTGCTTTTTTTAATATTATAAATAATACTTGGTTTTAATTGCTTAAGTATTAAAATTGTTGGTTCGTCAAAAATTCCAATTCGTTCTTTTTCAATGCTTTTTAATGCAGCTTTTACATGATCCGTCGCATCAATTATATCCACAATTCTACCCAGCATGTATTCATTTTCTATTTGTTCAAACTGGTGGATGACATCAGCCACAGCTTTATCATAAGCTTTTTGAGCTGATAAATTCTGGTGAGCTATATATTCTTTTGTTTTTAATATTAATATAGGATCGTTAATAATATATTTATGAGTTTGAAATATTTCAGAAATTCTTTCATTAACATTTTGTTTGGAATCTAAAATTTCTTCATTAAGATCATCTGATACAAACTTAATTGCATTATCAAAAAGATCAATTTGGTTACATTCATCATCAGCTTCAGAATGATAGTTGGTCTGCTTTGTTAAATATCCAATTTTACCATAAGCAACTCCGCTACTTATCGCTTGACATTTATAATTCATCAATTATTCTCCCTATAAATATTATAACAAAAAACGCCTAATTTTCCTATTCGTTTTCAGGTAATTTAGGGTTTTCTTTTAAGTATTCTACGATGAATTTCATCGCTCTTTTTTCAACAGTATTTTTACGATATTTATTCTCTAGTTTAGCTATTGTAAATACATCAGTTTCACCCTGTTCAAATATCATATAAGCTCTGTCTAAATCCTCCTGAAATTTCTTACTGTTTTTAAGTTTTCTATAGTCTTCGATGATGAATTCATCTGAGTCTCTCATCCTTGAACTTATGTCATCTAAGAATGTAGATTTTTCGTTCTTTCTTTTCTTTTTAGGATTCTTACTTTTTCTATTGGTTATCTTTAGAATTAATGAGTCGCTTGCCCAATAAAAAACAGTAAATAAAATTGGCATAAACCAAACGACATAAATTTCACTCACTGGAGTTTCATTTGCTAATATTTCGTATAACGAATATCCTCCAATGATTACCGTTGAGAAAATAAATACATATAAATAAAATTTTAATGGTTTTTTCTGTCTTTTCATATTACATCACCTGCAAGTATTATACTATATTTTTCATAAAATATGGTAGAATATTACTGGTGATAAAAATGATTTTTGATACAATCGTCGCAAAAACAACTGCAAATGGCACAAGTGCCATAAACGTAATTAGAGTTTCGGGAAGTGAAACCTTTGAAATCGTTAACAAAATATTCAAAGGTCCTAATTTAGAAACCGCTAAATCTCATACAATTAAATACGGATATATTCATGATAATGACAAAATAATTGATGAAGTTATCCTCTTCTTATATAGAGCTCCAAAAACTTTTACAGCTGAAGATGTCATAGAGATATCGACACATGGTGGTAACTTTATCGCAAACGAAGTTCTAAAGCTTTTAATTAAAAACGGTGCCCGTATGGCTGAAAATGGAGAATTTACAAAAAGAGCATTTTTAAATGGTCGCTTAGATTTAACTGAGGCTGAAAGTATCATGGATATTGTAAATGCCAAAACGCATAAACAGTTAACTTTAGCAAACAAACAATTAAGAGGAGATGTTCATACATTAGTCGATACGCTTCAAAATAAAGTATTAGATGTCGTAGCTAACATCGAAGTGAATATAGATTATCCTGAATATGATGATGTAGAAATATTAACTACAGAAACTATTAGACCTAAAATTGTTATACTCTTAGGAGAAGTTAATAAAATTCTTAAAGAATCTAAAACTGGTCAAGTTATTAGAGATGGGATTAAAACCGTTATTGTTGGGAGACCTAATGTTGGGAAATCTAGTTTACTAAATTCCTTGTTAAAAGAGGATAAAGCAATTGTAACTGATATATCCGGAACAACAAGAGATTTGATTGAAGCTGAATTAAATCTTGATGGTATTATTTTAAAATTAATCGACACCGCAGGAATTAGAGATACCGAAGACATCGTAGAAAAAATTGGAATTGATAGAACGATTAATGCAATTGAAAAAGCAAGTCTAGTTTTATTAGTAATGGATCAATCAAATAAGCTCACAGATTTAGATTTAAATTTGTTAGATAAAACAAAGAATAAACCAAGAATAATCATTGGTAACAAAATAGATCTAGGTAGAAATCTTGACTTAGAGCACGAAAACATTATTAACATTTCCGCCAAAGAAAAAATCGGATTAGATAAACTATCCGACGAAGTTAGAAGGCTTTTTATTGATGAAGAATTAATCAGTGATGACTATACAGTTATGTCAAATACAAGACAAATCGGCAAACTAGAAGAAGCGAAACAAGCATTAGATGATGCATTAGTCGCTTGTGATAACTTGATGCCTGTCGATATGATTGAAATTGATTTGAGAAAAGCTTGGTCATCCATGGGTGAAATCACCGGGCTTGGTTCGTCCGAAGATTTAATCACAAATCTTTTTACTAAATTCTGTTTAGGTAAATAGGTTTCACATGAAACGTTGTATATTAAAAATAGCGCTCTTGCGCTATTTTTTTAAAATCTTCTTTTAATACTCATCTAAAAAACACACTTTTTTGTTATCATCATAATATCCTAATATCGAATCTAGATTTACATTTTCGGCTGATCTAAAAATATTTATATCTATATTTTCATAAGTGTTTCTTAATTGTTTAACGAGTTCTTTCATTTCTTTTCTTTTTGAATCTTCATTCCTATCTTGGAACTCACACCCTTTAGAAATAAAATTAAAGTTGTGATATTTCATAAACCTTTCAACATCATACTCTTTAATTAGATACATAGGTCTTATAAGTTCAAGCCCCTCGTAGTTCTTAGATTTAGCTTTTGGTAACATTGTTTTAAATGTCCCTGTATAAAACATATTCATTAAAGTGGTTTCTATAACATCATCAAAGTGATGACCTAAAGCTAGTTTATTACACCCTAAGTCTTGAGCTTTTTGATATAAAAAGCCCCTTCTCATTCTCGCACATAGAAAACAAGGTGATTTAGGATTCATTGAATTGGCTATCTCATATACTTTTGAATTTTCCACTTTAGTCTCTACTCCTAATTGAGTTAGATTCTTAATATGGTTTTCTAAAAACTCTGATGTGAATCCAGAATTCATAGTTAAATATACGACGTCTATATTATTGTTATAATGTAGTTTGTATTCTTCAAATAGTGCGGCTAATAGTAAAGAATCCTTTCCTCCACTTAAAGCAACACATATCTTATCACCATCATTCAATAATTTATATGTATCTATAGCTCTTAAGAACTTAGCTAATAACGGACTTTTAAAGCTTTTATTTAATGATCTTGATATTGGTATAGAATAATTATTTTCTTTCATATTTATCACCTTATACTATTATACACACATTTGTTTTTTTTGTTAAATAATATAAAATAATTAAAAATAATATAAGGTATTTATTGATAATTTAAAAATTATATGGTATAATGTATCATATCTAAAAATTGTATTATAATGGAGGTTGAAATATGGGTAATTTTAAATGGGCATCAAAAAAACCATTAGATGAATTAGCAACTTTATACGAAGCAAATATTACTTTGAACAAATCTGCTACTTCATATTTTGAAAACGCCTATGTAGTTTTGCTTGGTTTAGATGTTAGTAATAAAACTATTGCCATTAAACCGGTCACAAAAGAAGAAATAAGTTTAGGTTATATTCCTAAAGAACAGCAACATAATATTACAGTTAAATCTAGTTATTCTAGAATCTGTAATAAGTTGTTTTTAAAAGAAGTTTCAGAATTAGCTAGTTTAAGTTTTGAGCACAAACATCAATCATATAAGTTTAAGGCTTCATGGGATGCCGAAGAGGGTGCTTTGCTAATTCATTTAAACAAAAGAGAGGTGTAAAGTTATGTTTCTAGAAATAGGCATAGGGACTACAATGATTATTATTTGGGGTGCGGTTTTCATTATCGCAGGTGTAATTGAAATCTTAACAATGGATTTATCCAGTGTTTGGTTTTCTGTAGGTAGTGTATTCGCATTAATCGTGGCTGTATTCGCAGAAGAGGAATATGTTGCTCAAATTATTGTGTTTATTCTATCATCAATTATTCTAATGATTTCATTGAGACCATTATTTAAAAGACATTTACAAAAAAACGAAATCAAAACTAACGCAGATAGTTTAGTTGGTAAAATAGCTAACTGTACAAAAGCAATTGTTAACGGAGACCGAGGAGAAGTTAAAATCGAAGGTAAAATCTGGACAGCAATCGCAAACGAAGATGTACTAGTCGGTGAAAAAGTTACCGTATTATCTATTCAAGGTGTTAAGTTAGTAGTTAGGAAAAATTAATGCCAGCGACATTATTGAGACGATTAAGTTCGTCATTAGTTGATTTTGTTTTAATCATTTTAGTGGTGTATGGAATTTTCTATTTTGGAGGGCAGTCTTACTTAAGAAATAGAATTGATAACTATTATATATTAGATGCCGATTATACTGAAATTATGGAAGTTTATAGCTCTGATATAGATGAAATTGGAAGCGAATATGACGCAGCCATTACTTTGGCTGGTGAAGATGAAGATTTGAAAGCTGAAGCATTAGAAATATATCAAACTAAACACTCTATATTAGATTCTCAAAACGGATTAGATATTGTTCCTTACAACACACCATTAACAAACTATATTCTTAGTTCAATTTACTTCTTTGTGATTGCCTTTGTTGCACTATCAGCAGTGCTTGCGGTAGTTACTTTAGGTAGAACACCAGGAAGACGATTGCTAAATATAGAATTAATGAGAATTAATGAAAATGATGAACTTATAAAACCGGGTGTATTTGGAGTATTCTTACATGATAGTGTATTCAAATACTTAATTGTAGGCGTTTTACTTGTTTATAACCTTACATTAGGATTATTGGTAATGCTTCTCGGTCTTTTAACAGACATTGTTCTAATTACATTCACAAGAAACGGTTCAACAATTAGAGATTTAGTAACAAGAATTAAAGTGTTTAAATAATACTTAAAAATAAATAAGGAGGAAATTATTATGAATTTATTACAACCATATTTTTTAATTAGTGATACAGCTTTAATCGTTATTGGTGTTATCGTATTAGTTGCATTAATTTATTTAGGATCATTAATTAAAATCGTACCACAAGCAACAGAGTATATTATTGAAAGAATGGGGAAATATCACACAAGTTGGGCAGCAGGATTCCACATGAGAGCTCCATTTATTGACAGAATTAAAAGAACTTACAATGCAAGGGGTAGAGTGACAGATGAAATCACTTTAAAAGAGCAAGTTTTAGACTTCCCACCTCAAGCTGTTATTACTAAAGATAATGTTACAATGCAAATTGATACAGTTGTTTTCTTACAAATTACTGATACAAAACAATATGTATATGGAGCAGAAAATCCTGGATTACTAATTGAACAATTAACAGCTACGACTCTTCGTAATATCATCGGGGAATTAGAATTAGACCAAACTTTAACTTCAAGAGATTTGATTAACGAAAGAATGCGTATAATCTTAGACGAAGCTACTGACCCATGGGGAATCAAAATTAACCGCGTTGAGTTAAAGAACATTATTCCTCCAAGAGAAATTCGTGAAGCAATGGAAAAACAAATGCGTGCTGAACGTGAACGTAGAGAATCTATCCTTATCGCTGAAGGTAACAAAGCTGCTAACATCTTAGAAGCTGAAGGTAAAAAAGAAGCTGCAATTAGAGAAGCCGAAGGTAAGAAAGAAGCTGCAATTAGAGAAGCCGAAGGTCGCGCAGAAGCAATCTTAAAAGTGCAATCTGCAACAGCTCAAGGTATTGAATTGGTTAAAGCTGCAAAAGCTGACCAAGCTGTATTAACATTAGAAGCTTACAAAGCAATGGAAAAAGTTGCTCAAGGTGAAGCTACTAAGATTATTATTCCTAGCGAATTGCAAGGTGTCGTTGGATTGGCATCAGGTTTAGTTGAATCTTTAAAAACACCAACAAAACCTAAAAAATAATTTAAGTATAAAAAATTAGAGCTGAGAAATTGATTTCTCAGCTCTTTTTATTTGCTATATTTTAGAAATCACAATTTCTTGGAGTCCTAGGAAAAGAAAGTACATCTCTAATGTTATCAATACCAGTAACATACATAACCATTCTTTCTAATCCAAGTCCAAATCCTGCATGCTTACATCCACCGTATTTTCTTAGATCTTTATACCACCATAAGTCTTTTTCACTTACTCCGATTTCTTTCATTCTTTGTTCTAAAACATCTAATCTTTCTTCTCTTTGAGACCCACCAATTAATTCTCCAGCTTTAGGAACTAATAAATCCATCGCCGCTACAGTTTCATTGTCATCATTCATTCTCATATAAAAAGCTTTAATATCTTTTGGCCAATCAGTTACAAATACAGGACCATCAAAATATTTTGTTAAATATTTTTCGTGTTCAGTAGCTAAATCTTCACCTTGTTTTGGTAAGTTTTCAAATTTTTCTCCTGAATTCAACAATATATCCACCGATTCTTTATGCGTTACTGATTTAAAACTGCTATTTAAAACTTTCTCTAATTTTTGTTTTAACCCTTTTTCAACAAATTTATCGAAGAATGTCAATTCAGATGGGCACCTATCAAATACATCACGAATAATATACTTAACCATATCTTCAGCTAATTCCATATCATCTTTTAAATCCGCGAAAGCTATTTCAGGTTCAATCATCCAAAACTCTGATGCATGAATTTTAGTGTTTGAGTTTTCAGCTCTAAATGTCGGTCCAAATGTATATGCATTTTGAAAAGCTAAAGCATAAGCTTCTGCATGTAACTGTCCACTAACACTTAAACTTGCTTTCTTAGAAAAGAAATCTTTGTTGTAATCAACGTCTTTTTCGTTCTCGAAATCTAACGTGGTAACTTGGAACATTTCTCCCGCACCTTCTGCATCAGAAGATGTGATAAGTGGTGCGTGCAAATAAATAAAATCTCTATCTTGAAAGAATTTATGTATCGCGTGTGATACAACAGATCTTACTCTAAATACTGCGTTAAATAAGTTGGTTCTCATTCTTAAATGCGCATTTTCTCTTAAGAACTCTCTCGTGTGTCTTTTCGGTTGAATTGGATAATCTTCTAAACTGTCTCCAATTAATATAACTGAAGTGGCTTTAATTTCAAATGGTTGTTTTGAACCTGGAGTCAATACTAATTCACCTTCAATTTCTACAGATGATCCTACTCTAATTTTTTGAATATCTTTAAAATTTTGTAATGCATCTTCATATACGATTTGCAACGTTTCAAAACATGTTCCATCGTTTAAATCAATAAATCCAAAAGCTTTTTGAGCTCTGTTATTTCTGACCCAACCAGATACTTTTACAATTTTTTTATCTAAATCTTTTGCGTTAGCAAATAATTCCTTTATTCTTTTCATTTGAATTCTCCTTTTAATATTTTCTTTCTTATATCTTCTGAATAATGCTCGATTGCATATCTCAATGTCGTTCTAGGCATTATACTATAATTCATTTTTATATATTTCGTCAAAACGTCTTTGTCCTGATCTCCGCAATTTCTCAACATCCATCCATTCGCTTTCTGAATGATATCATTTTTATCTTTGATCAAAATGTCAACAATATTAAATGTTACATCTAAAATATTGTTTTTTATCATATGATTTGTTGCGACTACAGCGATTCTTCTATACCAAAGATTACTGGATTCTGCATAATCATATAATATAGAATAATCTTGAATTCTATAAAGGTAGTCCCCCAATATATTATATGCAGATACATCAACCAAATCCCAATTATTCACAAAATTTAAGTGATTAATATAATAATCCACAATTTGTTTTTTTTCTTTATCTTTAGCTCTTTTATATTTATCATGTAATATAATTAAAGCTAGCAATCTATATTCATGTATTTTTGATGATATCAATTTATCTAAATCTTTTTCTAATATTCTGTCAAAATATTTTTTAGAAAACTTTCTCAATTCAGGGGCTGTTATTCCAACATAATAATCCACAAAACCTTTGACATATTGTTTGTGGTATCGTGAATCAATTTTTGGTTCTATATATTTTTGTAGTTTTACTAGTTCCTCAAACATAACTTCCCCCATAAAAAAATCGCCCTTAAAAAAGGACGAATTTATTTCCGCGGTACCACCTTAGTTCCATTGCTGGCTCTCAAAATCTTTAACGCAGATTAACGGACAGTTCTACTCAATTCTTCTGCCTCTCCCGGTGTTATTCAAATAGTTATTGTATAAGGCTCACACCATCCCCTACTCGCTTAAACATATGTACTATTTTACTTCTCCGTTCAATGATTTAACTTATTATATCACAATTATACATTTAAATACATAAATTGTGTTCTATTTAAATAACGATGATAACCCTTGATCATCAATAATATTAATAATCCCTTGACCCAAAAGATTGGCAATTGATAATTGAGTTATCTTATCAATCATCTTCTCTTCTGGTATTTCTACTGTATTTGTACAAATTAATTCTTCTATTGGTGAATTCTTAATTCTATCAACTGCAGGCCCTGAAAGTAAAGGGTGTGTACAGGCAACTGTAATACTTTTAGCTCCAGCTTCTTTTAAAGCTGTTGATGCGGCTTGGATAGATCCGGCTGTATCAACCATATCATCAATAATAACACAGTTTTTTCCATCTACCTCACCAATGATATTCATAACCATAGCTACGTTTGGTTTAGGTCTCATCTTATCAATAATGGCAATCCCACAATCTAAAACATTAGCCAAATCTCTAGCTCTAGTTGCTCCACCATGGTCTGGAGAAACAACACAAAGGTCTTTCATGTTTTTACCAAGGATGTATCTTCCAATAAGTGGCAATGCTCTAAAGTTATCAATTGGAATATTAAAGAATCCTTGAATTTGTGCTGCATGTAAATCCATTGCCATAACTCTTTTAGCTCCGGCTGTTTGTAATAAATCAGCAACTAATTTTGCTGAAATAGGTTGTCTTGATTTTGCTTTTCTATCTTGTCGTGAATACCCATAGTATGGCATGACAATATTAACTTCTCTTGCTGATGCTCTTTTTAATGCATCAATCATAATTAGTAGTTCCATTATTCTTTCATTTACAGGACTGTTTGTAGATTGAACAACAAATACTTTATGTCCTCTAACTGTTTCTGGAATATTAACATTTATTTCCCCGTCTGCAAAACGCATTATATCACATTTACTTACAGGAATCCCAATATAGTCAGCCATTTCTTGAGTTAATTTAGTGTTTGAACTTAATGAAAAAATCTTAACTTTTGAACCGTGAAATACAGCCATTTTTTTACCTTCTATAATAATTTATTTTATTATAGTTCCTTTCTCTAAAATTAGGTGATTTACTACAATAATATTATACAACAATCTCGACAAATTAAAAGCACTAACTTTCGTTAGTGCAATTATTTTTAAAACTATTCTTTGTCAAGTTCAGGAAGTTGTTCATATGTTTCTAACACGGCTTGTTCAATCATCGCTCTTGTTTCACTATTTATTGGATGAGCTACATCTTTGTAGTCTCCATTCGGCATTTTTCTACTTGGCATGGCGACAAAAAGTCCATTCTTCCCTTCGATTATTCTTAATTCATGCACAACGAAACAGTTATCAATAGTTATGGCAGCTATACCTACTAAACGATTGTCTCCGTCGATTCTTTTTGCACGTACTTCCGTAATCTTCACACTACCACCTCTTTAGATGATTATATCACGAACAAATTTACTTTTTCAATGGGACACACCAAAATTTCTATAAAAACTTATATATATTTGTAAAATACTTGTCTTTATGCTTAAAAACAAAGTCTTTTTCAGCTAAACCTTCTCCTTTGAACACTTTTATGAACGTAGAACCGGACCCTGTCATCACTAATCCATCGGTTCCTAATTCTTTTTTTATGATTTCATATGCTTTTTTAACATTCTCATTATTATTAATAGCTAAATGTTGTAAGGCGTTATGCATATGCTTTACAAATTGTTCGACAGACTTATTTTCAATTGATTTTTGAATGTCTTTCATGTCTTTGTTCTTAAAACCAAATCTATCTCCTAGCGTAAATATATCCTGTGTTGAAATATATTCACGAGGATTGACTAATAATACTTTGTACTCTGAAAAATCCATTTCAAACTGAGTTACTTTTTCTCCTATACCTTTTACTATCGCAGGATAGTCTACTAAACAATACGGTATATCTGCACCAAATTTAACTCCTAATTTTTGCATTTCTTCTAAAGTTAAATTTAGATCATACAACTTGTTAATTCCTCTGATTATCGCAGCAGCGTCAACTGAATTTCCTGCAAGACCTGCACCAAATGGAATAACCTTATCTATTGTTACAGTAACCCCTTTGTCAGGCGCATATTCTTTTAACATATATCTAGCTGATTCTATAACTAAATTGTTTTGATTTGAAAGAAATAAATCGTTTGACTTAATTATAACCAAACCTGGAGAATCTAATTCTTCTATTGTTATCTTATCAAATAAATTAACTTTAGCATTCACCATTTCTAAATCGTGATATCCATCACGTCTGGCTCCTACTACGTTTATAAATAAATTAATTTTTGCATAAGCTCTCTCGGTTATCATTAAATCACTCCTAAAATAAAAATATATGCATAGTCACACATATATTTTATCATATTTTATTATATTTTTCATTTACAACAATTCTATTCTTAATATATCAAAAGCGGGTATTTTTTCTTTAGTTGTTAATATTATAAGTTTTGTATTATAATCTAATTTTTTAATTCTACCAAATGTCATTTTTGAATACCCACCCTCAAAGTAGGTTATTGATACTTCATTGTTATCTAATATAGCATCTTCCATAATTCTGTTTAGTGTTTCGTAATCATCATCGCTTAATATAGGTTTATCAGTTTTTCCTAAACGATGTTTCATTTCTTTTAACATTGGATTAAATCCGCTTAAAGCATCAAAAGCTGACCATTTTATAATTCCCCTATCATGATAAACCGCGTTAAGCATTGTGACCACCAATCATATCATTTCTAGCTTTTGCTGTTGATGATTTTAGTTCAGTTGATGCTCGGTTAACACTGTTTTTGCCATACTTATCTTTAATTTCATCCATTGCAGAAAATACAGCTCTTTCCTTCATCACTTCTTCGATATCTTCAAATAAATTAATTTGATATCCTTTCTTATCTACCAAATTAGTAGCAGCTATTCTTACGACTCTAATCGGGGAATTGTCATAAAATTTGTCCATAAGTTTTAAACATGCTCGATATACATGCGATTCGTTTTGAGTGGGCTGTTCTAGTTTCATTTGCCTAGCAAAACCTCCTCCAACTTCTTTGCTGTAAGCAAACCCAAAATGAATTGTTTTTGCCATCTTTTTTCCTATTCTTAAACGCCTGCAAACATCATCAACCATTTCTCTAATTATCTGATATACTTCGGGTTTATAATAATCGTGAAATAATGTTTGGCCAATACCATAACTTTTCGCTGTTGGTTTTATATTCATTTTTTCTTGAATCATAGACATATCTATTCCGTGAGAGTGATAGTATAATTCTTCTCCTATGATACCGAATTTCTTTTTTATTTTTTTAAGGTCATATTTAGCTAAATCTTCGACTTTGTATATTCCTAAACTATTTAAGTTTCTTTCCATATTTCTACCAATTCCCCACATTTTTGATAGTGGTGTTACTGGCCATAATTTTGTAGGAATATCTTCATACTTCCATTTTGCTATAAATTCAGGTGAATGTTTGGATTCAATGTCTAAGGCAAGTTTAGCGATTAACATGTTTGGTCCAATTCCACATGTAGCATATATTTTAGTTTCCTTATAAATCGTATCTAGAATCCTTTTTGCCAATTCATATTCAGTTACCTTGTAATAATCTAAATACTCCGTAACATCAAGAAAAACTTCATCAACTGAATAAACATAGATATCTTCTTCTGATATAAAATTTAAATATAGCTCTACGATGCGAGTAGAATATTCAAGGTATCTTTCCATTTTTGGTTTTCTATAAATTATATCTATGTTCTTGGGCAATTCATAGATTCTACATCTGCCTGGAACTCCGTATTTTTTTAGATAGGGGCTAACTGCTAATACAATTGAACCCCCTCCTCTTTCTTTATCCGCTACGACTAAAGGGGTTGTGAATGGATCTAATCCAGATATAGCGCATTCAACTGAAGCATAAAAACTCTTTAAGTCAATGCATAAAATATTTCTATGTAATTTGTATTCTTCCATAACCAACCTCCTTAACAAATATTATACTCTTGAAAGGAGGAATTGACCATAAAAATTCTAGAAATTTATGTATAAAAAAATCGATAAATTTTTATTCAAAAACTTTACATTAAAATGAATTAACCATTCAGTAACCAACTGTATGAAAATTAGTTTAATCCCGATCTTTAGACGTTTTTCTTGATGTAATGATTTTCATTGAGAAAAAAAAGCACATCTGATTAGATGTGCTTATTCTTTATTAAACGTTTGTTTTTAGCGGTAAATATACTTTGATAGTCGTTCCTTGATTTTCAGTGCTATCTAACTCAATATGACCGTCATAATTCAATACGATATGCTTCACTATTGATAAGCCTAATCCTGTACCGCCGGTGGTTTTACTTCTTGCTTTATCAACTCTAAAGAATCTTTCAAAAATTCTTGGTTGGTCTTCTTTTGGAATACCGATTCCATCATCAGTTACTTTAAAAATTAAATTTTCTCCTTTACTGTATAGAGATATATTGACTAACCCTTTTTCTTTACCATACTTAACTGCATTTTCAATTAAATTCTTATATATCTGGAACATTTCTTCATAATTAGCAGAATAATATATATCTTCACTTTCAACGATGATGTTCGTTTTTCTTTTGTCGATTATATTCTGAAGTGATTCAACAACATCATTGATTACTTTGTTTAATTCAATATCTTGACGATGATATATTTTGTCTTGATTTTCATATTGTGATAACGTCAACATATCCATCACTAAATTATTCATGCGCTTAGCTTCTTCAGAAATTCTATTTGTTAAATCTAAGACAGCTTCTTTGTCAGTCGCCATTCCTTGAATAATAAGATCTGATGATCCAATGATTGATGTTAATGGAGATTTTAATTCATGTGAAGCATTATCAAAAAAGTCTTTTTTTAGTGTTTCAATATTCTTCATCGCTGTTATATCTGTGAAGATTAATATAACGCTTGATTGATTCAACCAATTCTTATCTAAGTAATTAATTGATACTGAATAATACTCTTCTTTCATTTTTAGAATTGTATTTATATTGACTTGTTTTTTATATGCTTTTTTTATATATTTTTGAATATGTTCATCTCTAAATAAGAAACGATAATCTTTGTTGATATTTAAATCAATATTGAATTTATATAATCTTCTAAGAAATTGATTTAACATAACAATCATTCCGTCTTTGTCAAGCACACAAATTCCTTGATTCATATGATTTAACAGAAAATCTGTTTTGTCTGTTTCTGATTTTAATGATGATATATTTGTAGCTATAAGTCTATTAATTTCATTAATTTCTCTAACCAAATCATTAATTTCTTCATGACTTTCTACAGGGGGTATTTCTTCATATTCACCCGTATTAACTTGTCTTAATATATTCTTAACTTCTTTTAAAGGTTGCATTGCGTTATTAATAAGCGCTGAACTAATAAATATAGTCATTATGATTACTACAAAACCAATACCAATGGATAAACCAACAAAATCATTTAAGAACGGCAATGTTGAGCTGGTTGGAATTGCTAATCTTAAATACACAGAGTCTTCGAATTGATATGCTAAATACATCATTTCAACCCCTAATGTGTCAGAGTGTCTTGTGTATGTTGTGCCTAAATCAATTAGTTCAGGTCTATCTGAGTGATTATCTAAAGCTTCCGCTAAAGAATCAATTAATACCGTCCCATCAGATGATATAAATGTTATTCTAAGATAATCTTCTACATCTTCGTATTTATCCACGATTCTATATACATCTTGGTCTTCTTCATATTCAATTTTTATCATGTTTAAGTATGTATCTAAATTTAATTCTGTTACATCACTAATATTACTTTTTACAATGAGTAATCCTCCAACGACAAATAATATGATTGTCATTAGAATAGTGGCAATGAACTCTAATGTTATTTTTCTTTTCATAGTACGAATTTATATCCTATTCCTCTTACTGTTTCAATTGTTTGTCCTTTTACTCCAGCTTCTTTTAGTTTTCTTCTTACTTCTTTAATATGAACATCTACGGTTCTGGTTTCTCCAATATATTCGAAACCCCAAACAATATTTAAAATATCGTTTCTAGATACGATTGTATTATGCTTTTCCATTAATAGTTTTAATAAATCAAATTGTTTTTTTGTAAAGACTATCTGATTTTGTTTATAGATACATTCATATTTTTTTGTGTTTAATTCTAAACCATTTATGAGCATACTATCTGATGATTGTTCTGATTTATATCTTCTTAATAAAGCCTTTACTCGACTTACCAATTCTAATACTCCAAACGGTTTTATTAAGTAATCATCAGCACCTAGGTCTAACCCTATAACTCTATCAACCTCAGTTATTTTAGCTGAAATTATCATAACTGGAATATTATGAAATTTAGGGTTAGATTTTAGTTTTTTTAAGATGTCTAACCCATCAGTGTCAGGCAACATTATATCCAATAAAAATAAATCTGGTTTTTCTTTTTCTAATGCGGTGTATAATGCCTTTGCATCACTAAAAGTGTGAATATCAAAATTCGAATTTTTTAATGCGATTTGTATTACATTTTGAATATTTAAGTCATCCTCTACTGAAAAAATTAATGGTTTCATATGATTCCTCCAAATATTATTTTATTTGTGTTCTCCTGTTATTGAAAAAATTACCCATTCAGCTAAATTAGTTGCATGGTCTCCTATTCTTTCTATGTATTTAGCTACCATCATTAAATAGATAGAATAGTCTGCGTTAATCTTTTGATCTGTTATTGCTTTTGCAACATTGTGTTTTACCTCATCAAAATAGTCATCAACAATGTCGTCTTTTTCTATAACTTCATGTGCCATTTTGATATCTTTATTTACAAATGAATCTAGTGCTAATCTAATCATTTCTTCACATACATCAATCATTAATTTCATTTGTGGTAGAGAGTATGTTTCGTTTGTTTTTTCCATAAAAACTGTTAACTTAGAAATATCAACTGCGTGATCTCCAATTCTTTCTAAATCAGTAATCATTTTTAATACTGATGTGATAAGTCTCAAGTCTTTAGCCACTGGTTGTTCTCTTAAAATAATTCTCATGCATTCTTTTTCAATTGAATATTCATAATTATTTATTTTTTTATCATCTTTAATAATTCTATCAGCCATTTCTGAATCCATAGCTAAAAATGCATGTAAAGAATCTGCTATATTTCTAATGACTAAGTCACTCATTTTAATTAAATTTAATTTTAAACTGTCTAACTCAGAGTCAAATTTAGTTCTGTAAGTCACAATAAACCTCCATTTTAATTATATAATTTATTTAATTTGATTTCAACGCATCAACCAAAACGTCCAGTAATATATTCTTCTGTCTTATTTTTACTTGGTTTTGAAAATATTTTATCTGTCTTATCATATTCTATTAACTCACCCATTAATAGGAATGCTGTATAATCTGATATACGCGCTGCTTGTTGCATATTATGAGTTACTATAATAATTGTGTAGTCTTTTTTTAGTTCTAAAATTAAATCTTCAATTTTAGCTGTTGCAATTGGGTCAAGTGCACTTGTTGGTTCATCCATTAAAATAACATCCGGAGACATGGCGATTGCTCTTGCAATACACAAACGTTGTTGTTGTCCTCCCGATAAGTCTTTTGCACTATCTTTTAATCTATCTTTTACTTCTTCCCAAAGGGCTGCGTCCTTTAATGATTTCTCAACAATTTCTGTTAAAACTTTTTTATCTTTTACTCCTTGACATCTTGGACCATATGCGATGTTATCAAATATTGACATTGGAAATGGATTGGGTTTTTGAAATACCATACCCACATTCGTTCTTAAATCTATGATATCATAGTCTTTTTCAAATATATCATTTCCTTCATATCTAACATCCCCATCAATAACACAGCTTGGGATTAAATCATTCATACGATTTAATGTTCTTAATAATGTCGATTTTCCACAACCAGACGGACCAATTAAAGCTGTTATCTTTTGCTTGGGAAAATCCATGTTTATATTTAAGAGGGCTTTTTTCTCACCATATCTTAAATCTAAGTTTTTTACTGTAAATACTGTTTTCATATTTTCACTTCCTAAATTTTAATAAGAGATTTTCTTAACGATTAATTTAACTGATAAATTGAGTACTAATACAACGAGCAATATAATGATTGATATTGCACTAGCTACTTCAAAGTTAGGTGCATCTCCAGCCATCTCGGTCCAAATATGAACTGCTAAAGATGTTGATGTTCCAGTTGGTGATACTTGATCTGAAATAATAACGCCAACTGAATATATTAAAGCTGCTGATTCTCCGATAATTCTACCAATACTTAGTAGTGTTCCCGATAGAATACCTGGTAATGCAGACTTGATAATCACTTTAAAAGTTGTTTGAGTTTTGTTAGCTCCTAATGCAAGCGATGCATGTCTATATTCATCTGGAATTGTTTTTAAAGATTCTTCAGTGTTTGAAATAATGACCGGCAGAATAATGATTGCTAGTGTTAAACTACCAGATAAAATACTACCTCCTGTATTGTGTGTGAATCCATTTACAAAAGGAACAAATACTGCTGCTCCCAGCAAACCAAACACAATGGATGGTACTCCCGTTAACATTTCCACCATTCTTCTTAAAATGTTCGCTATTTTACTGTTTTTAGGAGCAAACTCATGAAGATATATAGCAGCCAGAATCCCAACAGGAAGCGCAATAATCAGTGTAAATAATATTAGATATAATGTTGTGATTAAAGACCCTCTTATTCCTCCGCCTGCAGTTGTTAAGTAAGTATCATATATCATTGGATTGTCTTCAAAGAAATCAATTGCATATTCAGCTCCGTTTGATGGAAGCATGACTTTGTACAATCCGTTTTCATCAATAAAGATTGTTGTTTCAAATGTTGATCCTACATTAACTGATAGATATCCTGTAATTGGATTCATTACTTTTATAGGAGAATTTGGATCAATATATGAGATAACCAAAACAGTCTCTCCTTCGTTATTAATTCCATCTCGAAAAGCAATACCCCATCTTGTTGAAAAATAATCTTCAGCTGCTAATGTCTCTGGAGCAACAAATTCTTGTGTTAAAACTTCTCCATCATAATAAAGGTTATATATAATGTCTTCTGTTTCTAAATCTCCGTCATCATAGGTTATGTATGTATCTTTTATGATTCCATATTGTTCAAAATAATTAAGTGCTTCTTGTGCTCCGGTAGATGACTCCATGATTTGATCATTTCCTGAAGAATCTACGAAAGTGGTTGTTCCTATATATTCGTTTTCTAATAATCCTACGGGAGATTTATATATCTTCATATTCTTCATCGGAGAATTAGGGTCTACGTAAGAAACCTTAATAATGTGAACCCCTGATGCGTTTTCTCCATCAGTAATTGCAATCCCCCATCTTGTTGAAAAGTAATCTTCATCCGTTAAAGAATCAGGTTCAATAAAGTCTTGTGTTAGAACTTCTCCTTCATAATAAACATTTGCTCTTTCAACTTCGTAATCTCCTGTAATCAAATCCCAAGATAATAAACCACTACCTTTTTGAAATACGTATGCAAATACTGCGATAAGAACAATAAGTCCGATTAATGATACAGCTGTTATTAGGCTTTGTGTTATTCTATCATTCCAATATCTTTTACTTTTATTCTTAAAAGTTTTGTTAAACCATTCTTTCATTATGAAAACCTACCAATCTTCTTTTTAATAAAGTTTAGTATTAGATTGGTAACAATAATAACTATAATTAATACTATCCCTACTGAAAATCTAATATCATAATCAAGTCCACCAGATGTTTCTTTGATTCCCATCAACATAGTTGACGTTAGTGTTCTTGTTGTGTCAAACAAACCAAATACCGGTCCTCCACCTGCGTTCCCCGCAACCATTGATACCGCTGTAGCTTCCCCTAATGCTCTACCTATACCTAAAATCGCACCTGCAAATATCCCTGATTTTGCATCTACAATTGTAATTTTAAATAATGTCTGCATTTTGGTTGCACCTAATGCTAAAGAGTTTTCTTCTAAATCTCTTCTTACTGCTTGGATAGCAGTAACAGACATAATTGTAATTGTTGGCATAATCATTATTGCCAAAACAATAACTACTGCCAAAGTAGAAATACCTCCAGCTGATTGTAAATTAAGCCCTTCAAAAATTCGCCACTGTTCTATACTAAGAACAACTTTTGTTATAACCCCTAAACCAAACACACCAAAGACAATAGAAGGAATTGCGGCTAGTAGCTCAACTACAATTTGAAAAAACCTTCCGATTGGTTTTGGTGTTAGTTTAGTTATAAATAAAGCAGTAAATACCGAAATTGGAACTGCAATTAATGCGGCAAGTAATACAACATATAAAGTGTTAATGATTATGAAACCTACACCATAAATGTTTGGATATTCAAACCAAAATGTCCCAGTTATAAATCTAAGGAAGTCTGCGTTTCCTGTCGTAGGATATTCAGCGACGAACGGGTCAATACCTTTTTCAGTAATAAATATAATTATCATTACTACAATGGATGCTGCTAATATAGTTGGTATCAATAATCCAACACGTGCTATTTTATCAAATACTTTATTTTGTTTTTGCTTTTTAGTATTTGTCATTGTTAATCCCATATTTGTTTCTCCTTAATACTGACAAATAGTAGACCCTTAAGGGCCTACTATCATCTAAAGTGTCTAACTATCTTTTAATATAATTATGCAATTGCATCCCAAGTTGTTACTGTTCCGTCAAAAATAGATTTTGTTTGCGCAGCAGTAATATTAGAAATATATGTATTCTTAGGGTTTACAACAATAACTACAGCATCCCAACAGATTTGACCGAATGTTCCGTCAGCTCCAACTTCTGTATCTTTAAAGTCTCTTGAAGCAAATCCAATGTGTAATAAGTCATCAGTATTAGCGAAATCACCTTGGACTTTTTTATAAGCATCTCCAGATCCTAAATGGTTATGAGCAGCTACGAAGTTTCCACATTTTTCTGATAAAGCAGCTGATAATCCTTTTGATACTTTTTCAACTGATGTTGATCCACCAAATTTTACAGTTACAGAAGAGTTATCTAATCCACAAACAGAGTAGTTAGCTGAAATTGAAGACCAAGTTGGGTCAGTTGCTTCTTGCAATACGATTCCACCTTTTTCAGAAATAATTGCTTTTCCTTCAACAGTTCCCATGAAAGCGATAAATGCTTCTACAATTTGCTGTTCAGTTGACATATCTACTGCAGATCCGTTTACTGTAGGATTCCAATCAGCTCTTTCCATATACATGAAAGGTCTTTTTAATCCATAAGTATCATTTAATACATTTGCGATTGTAGGTTCTACACCATCAAAGTTTAAACCGTTTAATCCTGATTCTTCTAAAGTTGATAACGAGATATATCCAATTCCGTTAACATCATTATCAATAGAAGTCATCATAGCACCATTTCCACTTACTTCTATGTAAGATGATACTAATTCAGTGTTATCGTCAACAGCATCACTAAAATCAATACCTTTGAAGAATGCTTCTCTTGTTCCTGAAGTTGTATCTCTTGTGTATGCTTTGATTGTTGCTGTTGCATCAAATGGTACTACTGTAGATTCTGTCGTTGAAACTTGTTCAGTCGTTTCAGCTCCACATCCTACTAAAGCAATAACCATTAATAAGCTTAAAGTTAAAATTAATTTTTTCATATTTTTCTCCTTGTTTTTGATTTACGCTGATATTTTACAAAAACTTGAATAAAGTTAAAATCAAAAAGGAGTAAAGAAATGTAAAATAAATGTAAAAAAACCACCATAACGGTGGTTTTACATTTGTTTTATATATTATTATTTTCTATCATACTTAGCAAAAGGGTCATCGTCATCTTGATCAACAACTGTTTCTTTTCTTTCCTTTTCCATTCTTTCAAGAACAACGTCTTTACGGTCTACAATTAAAGCCATTACAATATATGTTATGATTCCCGCTCCTGCACATAATATGAATACAAGAAATAAAACTCTTACGAGTGCTACATCTATTTCAAAATAATCTGACAGTCCAGCACAAACTCCGGAAACTCTTCCGTTCTCAACATCTCTATATAATCTTTTAATTTGTTTTGCCAATTTAATCAACTCCTATTTATTAAATACGTTATTGTAAATTAAATCTATATTTTTCTTATAATAGTTGATATCAAATAATTGATTAATTTCTTCCTCTTTATAGATTTCATTCATTCGTTTATCTTTTTTCACTAAATCCTTAAAATCAATTTGATTCTCAAAAGCATGACTCGCTAAAGGTTGAATCGTGTCATAAGCTTCTTCTCTTGAAATACCTTTATCAATTAGGTCAGTAAGTATTCTTTGTGAAAAAATGATGCCCTTTGTTTTGTATATATTACTCAACATATTTTCTGGATATACTTGCAATCCATCTATAACTTTGTAATATCTGTTATACATATAGTCAAGTAACATCGTTGCGTCAGGAACAATTACTCTTTCTACTGATGAATGAGAAATATCTCTTTCATGCCATAAGGCAATGTTCTCAAATGAAGGTATTAAGAATCCTCTTAAAATTCTTGTACATCCACACATGTTTTCACTGACTATTGGATTTTTTTTATGAGGCATCGCTGATGAGCCTTTTTGATTTTTTGAAAAAGGTTCTCTCACTTCGTTAACTTCGGTTCTTTGAAGATGTCTAACTTCCAAAGCCATCTTTTCAATTGTAGAAGCTAATAATACAATAGAACTCATATAGTTTGCGTGTCTATCTCTTTGTAGTGTTTGTGTTGAAATGTTGGCCTTGTTAATTCCTAAATGTTTACAAACATAACTCTCAACTTCCGGATTAACAAAAGCGTAGTTTCCGACTGCTCCACTAATTTTACCAGTTTCTATTTGATCTGCTGCACTTAAAAATCTTTCATAGTTCCTTTTCAATTCATCATAGTATAATGCAAACTTTAAACCAAACACAGTAATGTCTGCATGAATACCGTGAGTTCTTCCCATACAGAAAGTGTCTTTATATTCGTACGCTTTTTTCTTTAGTAATTCTAAAAATTGTTCTATGTCATGTTTAATAATTTTATTTGCTTGTGAATATAAATATCCATATGCTGTATCAACAACATCCGTCGATGTTAATCCATAGTGTATGAATCTTTTTTCTTCACCTAAAGTTAATGATACAGCTCGTGTAAATGCAATAACATCATGTTTTAATTCTTTTTCTAACTCATAGATTGTTTCAATGTCGTAACTTGCATTCTTTTTAATTAATTCTAAGTCTTTATCAGGAACAATTTTTAATTCATTTAAAGCTGCTGCATTTAAAATTTCTATTTTTAAATAAGTATCAAATTTAGATTTTTCACTCCAAATCTCTCTCATCTCTGGCCTAGAATATCTTTCAATCATTATTCATTTCCCTCAATTTTTCTAAAACATTTTAATGTGTTGTCCAATAAGCAGGCAATTGTCATTGGTCCAACACCTCCTGGAACAGGGGTAATGTAACCCGCTATATCTTTAACTGATTCAAAATCAACATCACCAGTTAGTTTATCATCCACTCTGTTAATACCAACATCAATAACAACTGCACCTGGTTTCACAAATGTTTCATCAACCATATTTGGTCTACCGATTGCAACAATTAATATGTCCGCTAGTTTAGCAACCGCAGGTAAATCTTTCGTTCTTGAATGACAAATTGTTACAGTTGAGTTTCTTTTTAACATTAAAGATGCCATTGGTTTTCCAACAATTTGACTTCTACCGATGATCACACAATGTTTTCCTGTAGGGTCTATTTTATATGTTTCTAAAATTTTAGTAATTCCTAAAGGTGTACATGGTACTAATGCGTCTTGTCCTTTATTTAGTTTAGCAACATTAATATCACAGAATCCATCAACGTCTTTTAATGGGTTAATTAAATTAATGATTTTGTCCTCGTTGATATGTTTTGGAATCGGTAATTGTAGCAATATTCCATGAACAGAGTCATCGTTGTTTAAATCCTTTATTATCTTAATTAATTCTTCTTCTGTAATTGAAGCGTCTTTTCTAATTACAGTTGACTTAAGCCCTGCTTTTATTGAAGCTCTTTCTTTAGAACGTACATAAGATTGACTTGCTGGGTTTTCACCAATCAATATAACAACTAGGTGAGGTTGTTTTTTATATTTAGTGATTAATGCTTCTGTTTCAATTTTTACTTGTTTCCTTAAATTTAATGCAACTTGTTTCCCATCTAAAAGTGTACTCATTGTCTTAATCCCTTTCGTATAAATATTGATCTACTATTTCTCCATAATAAACTGTATGGATTGTATTTGTTTTACTTCCTGGTTGATAGTATTTATCTATAACGTCTTTAGGAAGTTTTGATTCATCTAATGTTTGTTTATAAATTACTTTACATTCATAATGTAATTTTGCTTCTCCAATAATTGGTGTATCAATAACTCTACCTTTTACTGGTGTTAGATTACATGTCTTAAATTTATCAATTTCTCTTAATGATTTTGTTCCACAAACTCCAATTGCTTTGTTTAAGTTTCCATCCAAAGGAACGCTTATTGTGAACTCGTTACTATTCTCAATCAAATCATAAGTCGCTCTTGAATCTCTTACTAAGACAAAGAATATTGGTTTTCCCCATTCAATATTTATTCCTCCCCAACCAATAATCATTGTGTTAATTTTATTTTTATATTTTGTGGTTAGAAAGTTTCCAGGTTTCATTTTTTTTAATACTTCGTTTGAATAATCAAACACACCAATTTCCTTATACATTTCTCTAATCATCTCCCTAAACAATTATAACATAAATATAATTATCTTTATAGGGATTATAAGTGTAAAAACCGTTTTAATAAATGCCTTGTTTTCTAACAAAAAAACATATATTGTGATACAATAGATTAACAAAAGGAGAGTTTGTTATGAATATCGGAATCATTGGATTAGGCTTGATTGGTGGGACAATCGCTCAAAACTTAAATAAGAAACATAAAATACTTGGTTATGATTTAAATAACGATTCTCTTAATTATGCTTTAGAACATAAAATTATTCATAAAAGTTATAAAGATGTTAAACAGCTGATTAAAGAATCAGATGTTATTTACCTTTGTATATACCCTACAAAAATACTTGATTTCTTATTAGAGTACGAACATGTATTTTTAAAAGATACTGTCATTATAGAAATATCCGGAATCAAGAATTACTTAGTCAACCAATTGCACAAAATTAAAAGGAATGATATTGATATTATCTTGACTCACCCTGTCGCTGGTAGTGAAAAAATTGGAGTTAAAAACAGTAAAGCATCAATATTTAAAGATGCTAATTATGTTATCACACCAATTCATTCAAATTCAAAAAATAGTTTAGATCTTTGTGAATCATTAGCAAAGGAAATGGGATTCAAGAACATATCTTATATTACACCAAATCAACATGACGAGATTATTGCATATACTTCACAACTAACTCATCTATTGAGTTTATCTTTAGTCAATTCAATTTCAACCGATTTGGACACATATAAATTCATAGGAGATTCATACAGAGATTTAACAAGAATCTCAAAAATTAATGAAAGTTTATGGTCTGAATTATTTATAACAAATAAAGAAAACTTAATTAAAAAGGTTGAAGCTTTAGAAGAGGAAATTGTAAAATTCAAAGAAGCTATAAATGAAAACGATACAAAAACTATTAAAGAATTAATGAAACAATCAACACGTATAAGAACATCGATGGAAGATGGTGAGTAGGATGAACGTTAAAATCTATCCATCGAAGGTTAGTGGTTCAGTTAGACCACCTTCATCTAAGTCCGTTTTACATAGAGCAATCATCTGTGCATCGTTATCAAAAGGTAAATCTATAATCACTAATGTTGATATGAACAATGACATTGAAGCAACTATAAATTCGTTCAAATCTTTAGGTGTTAATATAACGTTTGAAAATAAAATTTTAGAAATTCAGTCAAAAGGTAAAATCCATCTTTTACAAAACAAGGTGATTGATTGTAATGAATCTGGTTCAACAATTAGGTTCTTAATACCATTAATGTCAAATGAATATAATAGCCAATTTAAGGGAAAAGCCGGTTTGTTAAAGAGACCCTTTACTATCTATAATGATATCTTTAAAAGCCAAGGTTTATATTTTGAACAAAATTCTAGCCATATAAAAACTAGAGGAAAACTTGCTCCTGGGCTTTATGAAATCACGGGAAACGTAAGTTCTCAATTTATTTCAGGATTATTATTCACTTTACCTCTTTTAGAAGGTGATTCTACTATAAAAATCATTAATAAATTTGAATCAAAACAGTATGTTGATATCACTTTAGATATGCTAAACAAATTTGGAATTGTTATTGAAAAAATAAAAGATGGCTTTTATATAAAAGGAAATCAGGAGTATAAACCAACACACATTGAAGCCGAAACGGATTATTCTCAAGCTGCCTTTTTTGCTGTCCTAGGTATCATAAACAATGACATAAAAATTATGAATCTCAACAGCAACTCATCCCAACCCGATATGCGTATTATTTCTTTTATAGAGAATATGGGCGGAAAGATTATCAAAGAAAATGAGGACATGACTTTCTGTAAGTCTAACTCAATTGGTCAAATAATTGATGTGAGTCAATCACCGGACATTGCTCCAATAATTAGTTTATTAGGAGCATATTCAAAAGGTGAAACGAACATAGTCAACGCAAAGCGATTAATTATAAAAGAATCAAACAGATTACTAGCAACCTATGAGATACTTACCAAACTTGGAGTCTCTGTAGAGATGTTTGAAGATTCCTTAAAGATTATGGGAACGCAAACTTTAAAGGGGAATACTTTTGATTCTTATAATGATCATAGAATTGCAATGACTTTAGCAATAGCTGCTACTGTTTGTGATAGTCCAGTTACTATAATTCAAGCCGAAGCAATTAACAAATCTTATCCAAACTTTTATAATGACTTAGAAAATCTAGGAGTTAAAATAGAATATATTTAATGGAGTAAACTATGAAAACAATCAATGTTAAATCAAAACAGAGAGATTATAAAATCTATATAGAAAATAACTTATTACATAATCTAGATAAATATCTTGATTCATCTAGAAATTATGTAATTATTTCTGACGACTTAATTCCATTAGAATATATCAACTTAGTGAAAAAGGTTTGTATTAACAACATATTTATAAACTTTCCGTCAGGAGAAAAATCAAAATCATTCGAACAGTATATGAGAATAATTGATATCTTACAATCAAACAATGTAAATAAAGATACATGTATTATTGCATTAGGTGGTGGTGTTACTGGAGACCTATCTGGATTTGTTGCATCAACTTATTTAAGAGGTATTGATTTTATTCAAATACCTACGAGCTTATTAGCCCAAATTGATTCGTCTGTAGGTGGTAAAGTAGCGATTAACACAGATAAAGCTAAAAATTCAGTTGGTAATTTCTATGCTCCAATTAAAGTGTTAATTGATCCTTTAACAATTCGCACTTTACCAAAAAGACATATTAATAACGGTGTCTCGGAAATGATTAAATATGGAATGATATACTCTAAAGAATTATTTAATGATTTACTTAACAAAGATATTTTTATCAATTTAGAGAAATACATTTATGAATCTTTATTAATAAAAAAATACTTTGTTGAAGAAGATGAATATGATAAAGGATTAAGACAAATTTTAAATTTTGGACATACATATGGGCACGCTTATGAAGCTCATTATAATTACAATAAATACTTACATGGTGAGGCTGTTGGATTAGGTATGTTATTAGTAACTAAAAATGAAGAAACCTATAATAAATTACTAGATGTTTTAAACAAATATAATTTACCTATTAAAGATAAAGCTGAATTTAAAGATCTCGTTAAATACATTAAAAATGATAAAAAGAAGAATTCAAGCCATCTTAATTTAATAGTCGTTGACAAAATAGGATCAGCTAAGATTATTAAAGTAAAGGAGAATGATTATGAATACAATTGGAAATAACATAAAAATAAGTTTCTTTGGAGAATCTCATGGGCCTTATATTGGTATCGTAATTGATAACTTACCTGCTGGTATAAAATTAGATGAAGATTTAATCAAATCAAACTTAACAAAAAGAAGACCAAGAAAAAACATTAGTACTCCAAGAGTTGAAGCAGATAATTATAAAATTGTATCTGGTTTCTTTAACGGTTATACAACAGGTGGTGCTTTAACTATATTAATCGAAAATTCAAACACAAAAAGTAAAGACTATACTCATTTAGTAAATACTCCACGTCCATCTCATTCAGATTATCCGGCAAGTATAAAATATAATGGATATAATGATTACAGAGGTGGTGGATTCTTTTCTGGAAGGATGACTGCTTTGTGGATGGTAATTGGTGCTATCTCAGAACAAATACTTAAAAAACATAATATATACATTGGATCACATATAGCTTCTTTAAAAAATATTGAAGACACATCTTTCAATCAAAATATTGAAGATTATGAACAATTGGTAAGCCTTAATTCTAGTGTTTTTCCTGTAATTGATTCAACTAAAGAAAAACATATGAGAGACTTAATTGAAGACACAAAAACTAAGGGTGATGCTATAGGTGGTATTGTAGAAACTAAAGCTATAAATCTTCCTATCGGTTTGGGTGAACCATATTTTCTTTCAGTAGAAAGTTATCTATCAAATCTATTATTTAGTGTGCCAGGTGTTAAAGGTGTAGACTTCGGTAAAGGTTTTGAAATATCAAAATATTATGCTTCAGAAGTTAATGATGAGTATATGGTTAAAAATGATAAAGTAACAACCAAAACAAATAACAACGGTGGAATCTTAGGTGGATTAACAACTGGAAGACCATTAATAATAAAATGTGCAATTAAACCAACTTCTTCAATTGCTAAAATACAAAAAACAGTTAACTTAGAAAAGTGGACAGAAACTGAATTAAGCATTGAAGGAAGACATGATCCACAAATTGTTTCAAGAGCTGCACACGTTATTAATTCAGTTGTATACTTTGGAATCCTTGATTTAATGATTTTTAATTTTGAAAAGGATTCAATTGTATGATGTATGGTTTAGTAGGTAGAAAGTTAAAACATAGTTTTTCAAAATCAATTCATAGCCAATTAGGTAATGACCATTATAAATTATATGAAACAAACGATATAAAGAATTTCTTGGAAAAAAAAGCATTCGTTGGAATTAATGTTACAATTCCTTATAAAACAGAAGTCATTCCATATTTAGATGAATTAGATGATTTGGCTTTAAAAACAAATTCTGTAAATACTATTATAAATAAAGATGGTAAGCTAATTGGATATAATACAGATTATTATGGACTTAAAGCAAGTTTAGGATTTTACAACATTACAGTTGAAGATAAATCAGTTATCATTCTAGGAAATGGTTCGGTCTCAAATACTGTTGTTGAATTATTAAATAATCAAGGATGTAAAAAACTAGTACGGTTATCAAGAACAGTCAGATCAAATATTGATGATAAATTTGAAAATTATAATCAATATCTTGATTATGATATTGTTATTAATACAACACCTGTTGGAATGTATCCAAACAATGATTCTGATTGTTTAATTGATTTATCAAAACTTAAAAACCTTGAAACATTTATTGATTTAATATATAATCCTTTAAGAACCAAAATGATGTTGGATGCTCAAATATTAGGAGCTAAAGCAATCAATGGTTTGTATATGTTAGTGTTACAAGCTAAAAAAGCTCATGAATTATTTTTTGGTAAAGATATTCCTTTAAATGTTGCAAATAAGATTTATAAGAAAATATATAATAACTTATTAAATTATGTGTTTATAGGGTTGCCGTTAAGTGGTAAATCAAAATATGCTAGTTTATTAAGTGATATATCTAATAAATCTTGTATCGACACCGATGATTCAATTGTTGAAAAATATCAATTATCAATACCTGAAATTTTTTTAGAACTAGGAGAAAAAACGTTTAGAAAATACGAAGCTGATATGGTTTTAGATATTTATAAAAATCATTCTACAATTATATCAACTGGTGGTGGTTTAATTGAACACCAAGCAAATATCGATTTATTAAAACAAAACGGTGTTATTATATACTTAGAAAAGAACGTAGAAACGATAGCTAAAAAGAAAATTTATGGTAGACCTTTAATTAAAAATTCAAAAGATATTTTAGAGTTAGCTAAGAAAAGAATTCCAATGTACAGCAAAAATTCAGATATTAAAGTAACAATATCAAAAGAGACTTCTATCCATCTCAATGAAATAAAGGAGAAAATCAATGAATATATTTGTGGTTAATGGACCAAACCTAAATTTTTTAGGTAAAAGAGAACCAGAAATTTATGGTTCAAAATCATACAATGACTTAGTTAATTTTATATTAAGTTTTGGCCAAATGGCTAAAATTGATTTTGAGATATATCAATCAAATTCAGAAGGTGAAATAATTGATATAATTCAAAACAACTATCATAGATTTGATGCATTAGTTATAAATCCCGCTGCTTATACACATTATTCATATGCAATATATGATTGTATTAAATCAATAGAAATACCAACAGTTGAAGTACACCTATCAAATGTTGAAGAAAGAGAAGATTTTAGAAAAGTATCAGTAATTGCACCAGCGTGTGTTGCTAGATTTTATGGTAAAGGTTTCAATTCATATATTGATGCTTTTACATTCCTAAAGAAAGAAGTAGAGCCTTATGATAATTAAATTAAAAAATACCGCAACAGAAAAACAAATTAACAAACTAAAAGAAAACCTATTAAAGAGTGGTTTTGAATTACACGAAAGTATTGGTAGTTCAACTCATTTAATTGGTGTTATTGGAGATACAATTAGTGTTGATATAAACAGTTTATATGCGTATGAATTTATTGATACAGTATTAAGAGTTCAAGAACCTTTTAAAAAAGTAAATAGAAAATTTAAACCTGACGATACCATCGTTGATGTAAGTGGTGTTAAAATTGGTGGTAAAAATGTAGTTTTGATTGCTGGTCCTTGCGCAGTAGAAAACGAAAAACAAATAGATAAAATTACTCCAATTGTTAAAAAGGCTGGGGCTAAACTTTTAAGAGGTGGTGCTTTCAAACCAAGAACAAGCCCTTATTCATTCCAAGGTATGGGAGTTGAAGGTTTAGAAATTTTAGAAAAAGCTAACAAAAAATATAATATGCCTGTCGTTAGTGAGATTATGAGCGTGGATGAATTACCTTATTTTGTAGAAAAAGTAGATTTAATTCAAGTCGGTGCTAGAAATATGCAAAACTTCACGTTATTAAAAGAACTAGGTAAAATTAACAAACCTATACTTTTAAAAAGAGGTTTAGCTAACACAATTGAGGAATGGTTAATGTCTGCTGAATATATTATGGCTGGTGGAAACCAAAATGTTATTTTATGTGAAAGAGGAATCAGAACATATGAAAAAGCAACGAGAAATACACTAGACATTTCTTCAATACCTGTTATTAAAAAATTATCACATTTACCAATTATAATTGATCCAAGTCACGCTGCTGGTAGATGGGAATATGTGGAATCGTTATCTAAAGCGGCTATTGCTGCTGGAGCAGATGGACTTATTATTGAAGTTCACCAAACACCTGAAACTGCATTAAGTGATGGACAACAATCTTTGAAACCAAATAAGTTTTCTTCATTGGTAAAAAAATGTAGAAAAGTTGCTGAAGCTGTTGACCGAACTTTAGAATAAAAGTAAAATTAAATAAAGAACAAAATAAAAGAGAGAGGAGAAACAAATGAAAGATTACGTAAAATTTATCGAAGGATTACCATTTATTGTAAAACTTATCTTTGCACTTCCTATTCTTGATGGAATACTTTATGGGATTTATAGAATCGCAAAAGGTAGTGTTATTTTAGGTATAATTTGGATTTTTGTAGGAGCTGCAATTCTTTGGATTATCGATTTGATTAGTGTTATCGTAAATGGAAAAGTTAAGTGGTTAGTTTCAATCTAAATAAACACATAAAAAAAGACATATTAGAATTAATCTAATGTGTCTTTTTTTGTTATATAATTATATTCTCTTCTTAATTCTTTTAACTAATTCAGGAACATCCTTAATTTTTAATGATGATAATGCAACTCTAATCAATCCTTGCATTTTAATAATATATGTGTGATCTTGTCTTAGTTCTTCATAAATGTTTTTGTTATTAGTTGGAATACTAATAAAGAATCCTCCTCTATAAGGATATGTCACTAGATTTTGTTTCTTAGCTTCAGCTATAAAAGCTTTTGCTCTATCTAATAATAGTTTTCTTGCTTCTACTAATTCGTTTTCAAAAGTCTTTTTATTTTCAGGTACCGTAAATATATCTTCAATAACACTCATACCTGGTTGAGAAACACTCGAAAATCTTCCTCTAACAGAATAATCTCCTACTCTTGTAAAGTGATTAATTGTCTCTTGAGATTTTGATAAACCAATTTGTGCTCCTACTCTAAATCCATACAATGAAAATGTTTTTGATCCAGAAAAAATAACTACAACTAATATTTCTTCATTTAAATCTAATAAATTTTCAAAAACATCTCTTGATAATTCTGCTGGTACCATTTGAAAATCTATATACGCAATATCTTGCATTAATACTACTGGAATACCTTGAGAATCAATATCGTTTAACGTTTTAATTACTTCTTTCCAATCTTCCATAGTCATACTTAATCCTGTTGGATTATTACATGGATCATTCAAAAGAACCGTTAAACGTTTTTGTTCCTTAGCTAATGCATATGCTTCTTTTTTAAAATCTTCAATATTAAAGTTAAAATTTTCATCATACATTTTAAATGTATGTAAATCAATATTAGCTTCTAAAGCAAAATTTTTATATGGAGACCAATAAATATTTGGTAATAGAACTTTTTGGTTAAAGTCATTAAAATTATAAAAAGTATTGCTGACTGCACCAGAACCTCCTGTTGTTGGAATAATGCTATATTTAAAATTTTCTCTTAATTTTTTAGCATGTTTTCCAAACACCCAATCAAATACACCTTCAGTGAACTTATTTGTTCCTCTAACAGGTGCATAATGATATTTCTTTGGATCACTTAAATGACACAAAGATTTCTCAACTGATTCAAATTTGAAAACATTTCCTTCCTCGTGATGTAGCATCCCAACTGTAGCATCAATAACATCTTCATATTTCTTCTTCATCTCTTTTGCTTCTTGAGAAATTTGAAGAATGTTTGATTCTAGCTTTTTGTGTTGGGCGTGTTTTCCTACTATAGATTTTTGCATTTTTTACACCTTTTCCTTTTTAAAATATATTTTTTAATGTTACTGTTTGTAATCTGTCAGGTCCAACAGAAAAAATAGCAACTTTAACTCCTAAGTGATTTTCGATTGCATTTAAATAATTTTTACAGTTTAATGGTAATTCATCAAATGATTTTACATGTGTTATATCTTCAGTCCAACCTGGGTAAGTTTCATATACAGGTTTGCATTTTTTATAAACATCATAATCAGCCGGAATATAATCTATTTCTTCTCCATCTAATAGATATTTAGTACAAATTTTTAATTCTTTAACGTTTGTTAGTACATCCAATAACATAACTGAAATTCCAGTTAACCCATTGATTCTATTAACGTGTTTTAAAATAACTAAATCTAACCAACCGATTCTTCTTGGCCTTTTGGTTGTTGTACCATATTCATGTCCTACTTCTCTGATTAATTTAGCTGTATCATCTTCAAATTCTGTTGAAAAAACTCCTTCTCCAACTCTCGTTGTGTATGCTTTAGTAACTCCGATAACTTCATCAATTATGTTAGGTGATGTTCCGGTATTTAATGATATAGAAGATGCTGTTGGTGAAGAACTTGTTACATAAGGATATGTTCCGTGATCAAGACATAACATTGTTCCTTGTGCACCTTCAAATAAAATGTTTTTTTCTTCTTCTATTAAATTATTCAACAACACTGATGTGTCACAAATATATGGTTTAAGAATTTTTCCAATTTCTAAAAACTCTTTCGTTAATTCTTTTGAATCAAAAATTTTCATATTTTGAGATTTAAATAAAATGTTCGCTGGTTGTAATGCCATATTGATCTTGTTAATTAGAGTATCTTCATTTAATAAATCAGCCACTCTAATACCTATTCTATTAATTTTATCAGCGTATGCAGGCCCAATACCTTTTTTAGTAGTCCCTACTTTATTATCACCTTTTAAATTTTCATATACTTCATCTAACTCTATGTGATATGGCATAACTATATGTGCTCTATTTGAAATATATAATTTATACTGATTAACGCCTTTTTTCTCTAACATTTTTAATTCATCTAGTAATGCTTTTGGATTTATAACCATACCATTAGCCATTATATTGACGATGTTAGGATTAAAAATACCTGAAGGAATTAAATGTAAAGCATATTTATTTCCGTTAAAAAGGATTGTATGTCCAGCGTTATTTCCACCTTGACTTCTAACAACTACATCAGCTTTTGTTGCTAAGTAATCTGTTATTTTTCCTTTTCCTTCATCTCCCCACTGGGTTCCAACGACAACAACTCTTTTTCCCATTATATTACTCCTTGATTTTATTTATTATATCTCTAGCAATACAAATACCATTTGCATTAGCTTGAGCAAGTCCTCTTGTTACTCCAGCACCATCACCACCAAAATATAAACCATTTATACTTGATTCAAAATTATTTTTTAACTCTGGTCTGGCAGAATAAAATTTAGCTTCTACTCCATATAATAGTGTATGTTCAGAAGCAACACCAGGTGATACATGGTCTAAAGCTTCGATCATTTCAATTAATGATTTCATTGTTTTGTAAGGTAATACTAATCCTAAATCTCCAGGGACTGCTTCTTTTAAAGTAGGTGTTACAAACCCTTCTTTAATTCTTTTTTCTGTTGATCTTCTACCTTTTTTTAAATCACCAAATCTTTGAACTATAATTGAACCATTACTTAACATATTAGCTAACTTAGAAACGCCATGAGCAAATTCGTTAGGTTGATTAAATGGTTCTGTAAATTTGTGGGATACTAATAATGCGAAATTTGTATTTCTAGATCCTTTTTTAGTATCTTTATATGCGTGTCCGTTGGCTAACATAGTTCCACTGTGGTTTTCTACGACAACATGTCCACTTGGATTAGAACAAAAAGTTCTCACTGTGTTTCCAACTTTGGTTCTATATATAAATTTACCTTCGTATAAATTTTCGTTGATTTCTTCCATTATTTCGTTGTTAGTTTCAACTCTAACTCCAATATCAACAAAATTTGATTTCATATTAACATCGTGTTCATTAAGTAAATTACTCAACCAATAAGATCCATCTCTACCAGGTGTTATAACAACATTATTAGAATATATCTTAGTGTCGTCAATTAAGATAACCCCACGAACTGATTTGTCATCTTTAAAAATGTTTTTCACTTCAGTACCATAGAACATATCTATTTTTTTATCTAAATGCTCATATATGTTTGTTAGAACTTTAAGATTTACTTCAGTTCCTAAATGTCTTACATTTCCTCTTAATAATTTTAATCCTACTGCTAATCCTCTTTTTTCAATTTCTTTAACTTTTGATGTTGTAGGATCTGTTATTTCTTTTGGAGCACCAAATTTTAAATTGATTGAATCTGCGTAATTAATTAAACTAAGAATTTCTTCATCGTCAAGATATTCATTCATCCATCCACCATATTCACTTGTAATATTAAATTTACCATCTGAATATGCACCAGCTCCACCAAATCCATTTGTTATTGAACAATAAGGTAAGCATCCTACTCGACCATCTTTTTGAACTGGACATTTTTTTATTTTTTTATTTAAAATAGGGCATTTTCTGTTATAAATATCATTTCCTTTGTCTAATAATAATACATTTAACTTAGGATTTTTTTCTGATATTTCATAAGCACACATCAAACCTGCTGGTCCTGCACCTACTATAATTACATCGTATTTTTCTTTCATTAATATACTCCTCTTTGAAGACATAATAATTCTAACATTAATGACCATAAAAAACAATTTAAAAAGGCAAAAAAAAGATGGAGTTTTTACTCCATCTAAATTATTCAGTTCTTACAGGTAAAATTAATTGAGTCAATCCTAAATCATCATCACCTTGAATAATGAAAGGTCTTATTTCACCAGTGAATTTTACATATACTTCTTCTGAATCAAAAGTTTTTAATGCGTCTAAGAAATATTTAGAACTAAATGCTATTTTTATATTCGTTCCCATTGTTTTTTCTACAGGGTAAACTTCTTCAACAACTTTACCAATTTCAGGAGAATTTGATGTTATTTCTACAACATTATCTGATTTTAAATATAGTTTTACTATACTGTTCAAATTATCTTTTAAAGATAATAAAGAAGCTCTTTCAATCGCTGTAGTTAAATCTGATGTTTTAAATTTTATAATGATTGGAAATTCTACCGGAATCAATCTATTTGTTTCAGGAAAATTTCCTTCTAATAATCTTGATTGGAATAAAATATTACCATATTCAAATAATATCGTTTTATGATTTAGATGAATTAAAATTTCTTCTAAATCTAATTCTAATATTTTAATCAATTCGTCTAAACTTCTACCAGGTATGACAACATTCATGTTTTCAAAGTTATTTTGAATTTCAATCATTTTTTGACTTAATCTAAAAGAGTCAGTTGCAATTGAAGTAAGTTTATTTTCTTCTACCTTAATATTAACACCTGTTAAAATTGGTCTATTTTCAATATTTGATGTAGCAAATGTTGTCTGTCTAATAACTGACTTCATAATTTTAGATTCAATTTTAATTGGTACTTCATTCATAACAAAATTAATTTCAGGATAGTCATCTACATTTTGAAGATTTAAAGTTAAATCGGTATTATGAGAATGAATTCTTAATACATTATTATCTATGACAGATATTTCAACTAATCCTTTATCTAATTTTCTAATAAAATCAACAAATACTTTACCAGGAATTAATGCTTCTCCTGTTTGATCAACTTCTAAACTTTCATCTTTGATTGATATTTTAATTGCAATATCAGAATTACTTGTAATTAATTTAATTTCATTTTGATAAACTTCTAATTTGATTCCTTGTAAATAAGGTGCAGGAGTTTTAGTAGATAAGGCTTTTTGTGAAACTAATAAATTACTAAGTAAAACATCTTTGTTTATAGAAAAATTCATATAAACCTCCTATGTATATATTTATATTAATTATTAATATCTTTTTATTGTTGTTGTTAGGGGTGTTAATATGTGGAAAAACACCCTTTAAAACACAGTAATATTATACCATATTTAGCGATAAAAGTATAGTTTAAACCATGTTAATAATTAATATTTTTAGCTATCTTTTCCACATTTAACTAACAGTTTTTCTACATCATTTTTCTTATCAATATCTATCTGAATATCATTTGAAATTTGTTCAATACTATAGATAACTGTAGAGTGATCCCTACCATTAAATATTTGTCCTATTTTTTTATAAGTTAAATCATATAATTCTTTGATAATATACATTGAAACTTGTCTTGGAAATACAAATTTCTTTTTACGGTTTTTAGATAGTAGTTCTGATGTTGTAATATTATAATAATTGCTTACAACATCTAATATGTTAGAATAATTTAATTTGTCTGCTTTACTATTAGATATTTTTTTAGAATTAACTAAACTCTTTAAAGCTTCTTCTGTATTTTCAACCGTGAATTCATAATTGAAGGCTGTGCAATAAAATAATACTCTTTTTAAAGCACCTTCTAATTCACGAACATTATTATCAAAAACACTTGCAATATATTCTAAGATGTCTGTTGATATTAAATTAGAATCTTGGGTTTCAGCTTGAAGTTTTTTCTTTAAAATTTGGATTCTATGATCTAAATCAGGTCGATCAATATCTACAGTTAATCCCCATTCAAATCTACTTGTAAGTCTGTCCATAATATCAAACAATTCAGAAGCTTGTCTATCTGAAGTTATAACTATTTGCTTATTAGCTTCTTTCAATTTTTCAAAGATTTTAAAAAATTCTAGTTGAGTCTGAGTTTTTCCAGATAAGAATTGAATATCATCAACTAATAAAACATCCATGTCATCGTACTTTTTAGAAAATTGTTCAAAAGTTTTCTTTTGAGCAGCTCTACCAAAATCTTCAATAAATTGGTCTGTTTTTACATACAGGATTTTTTTATTAACATCATTATCTAATATATAATTACCAACGCATTGCATTAAATGAGTTTTTCCTAATCCTACATTACCAAATATATATAATGGATTAGCAAAAACACCCGGTTGGTCAGCAACTTTCATAGCTGAGGTGTAAGCTAATCTATTTGAAGATCCTACAACAAAATTTTCAAAAGTATATGAATTGTTTAATCCCGTGATATATTTATTTTCTATATTCTTTTCAGGAGTATTAATAGCATACGTTTCTGTTTTTGCTAATTCTTCAGCAGCTTGTTCCTTTGTAATTATTTTAAAAAGATACTTTTCTTCTGTATATTCATTAAGCAAAATATTTAATCTATTCAAATAAAAAGCCTCAATCTTACTTTTAACAAAAGGATTTGGAGCTATTAAATATATGTAATTATTACTAATCTTAAAGATATTTTTAATTTCTGAAAAGTGCCCGTTATAAACATCACTATCTAAACTAATTTGCAATCTAGATTTGATATTTTTCCATATTTTCTCAAAATCTTGCATAGCATCCTCCTTAAGTATAAATAATATAACATAAAATATGAAATGTGGAAAAAAAAGTTATCAACATTTTTTGTGGATAACTTTTTTGATATATAAGATATTTACATTGAATTTGTGGATAAAAAATAGCTAAATTGGGCTTTTAAAGATATTTTTCCACAAAAAAACTCACATGTTAATAAACAAGGAATGTTGAATAAAAAATATACGTTTTTTATAGAAAATAAAAGTTGACATAAAAATCAAAATTAAGTATAATGATAGAGCATGGTTTTTTAAGAAAACAAGGAGGTGTTGATCATGAGTAGAACATATCAACCAAGTAAAAACAAAAGAGCTAAAACTCATGGGTTCAGAGCAAGAATGTCAACTGCTAATGGACGTAAAGTTCTAGCAAGAAGAAGAGCTAGAGGAAGAAAATCTTTATCTGTTTCAGACCGTTAATAATTAAATAAAAATAACACCAATAAATATATTTGTACTTGAAATCACCCGAATAATATATTGTGGTGATTTTTTTGTTTTCTAAGGGAGGAATTATTTTGAAGAAAGAATATCGAATTAAGAAGAGTGACGAGATTCAAAAACTTATTCAAAAAAGAAAAACTGTTGGGAATAAGTACTTTGTCATATATTTTAATAAAAACCATGAAGTAAACAACTTTAGATATGCTTTATCTGTCCCTAAGAAATATGGAAACGCGGTTAAGAGAAATTTAATGAAAAGAAGATTAAGAGAAATAATTAAAGTTAATTCTTTTAATTCAGATTATGACTTCTTTATTGTGGTTAAACCAATAGCAAATAATTTGGAGTTTAATCAGATTAAAGAAATGTTAGAAAAATTATTCGTGAAAGCGAAAATACTAGGAGAAAAAAATGAAATTAAGAAATAAAATCATATCTATATTATTAATGTTAGTTCTTCTTTTAGGTGTTACATCTTGTGGTGCAGCGACAGGTGAAGTTAATTATACTAACTTCTCAAACATAATTACTGTAGAAGCAGCTGAAGAAGGAACGGACCCGTCAAGTTATAATGATGTCATTGTTTTATTAGGTCCTGCATCTGTTAATCAAAACTATGATACGAACACAGGTGATGGATATCTTGAATGGAATACTGAAGATGGAGAATATATTAAAGTTACATTTGATGACGAAGATGTAATTGAAACATATAGCGAAAATTTATATGAAAATGTATATTCTACACCAATTGGAGAAAAAACAGGTGTGTGGGAATGGATTATCTTACAATTAGGAACATTTACATTTCATGCATCTAATTTATTTGGTTTATTAGGAAGTAGCTATTTGTATTGGTTAGGATTATTAATTATGACATTATTAGTTAGAACAGTAGGTTGGCCAATCTATGCGAGAACGAATGATATGACATTAAAAATGCAACTAGCTCAACCCGAATTAAATAAAGTTCAAGAAAAATATAGAAACCGTCAAGATCAAGCATCTCAACAAAGAATGCAAATGGAAACTATGGATATCTACAAAAAATATAAAATTAATATTTTAGGATGTTTCATGCCATTATTACAAATGCCAATTTTCATTGCTATGTACCAAGTTGTACAAAGATTCCCGTTAACAGATTTATCAGTATTTACATCTGACGCTTCAGTTGTAATGAATGAAAATTTCTTATGGACAACTTTAGGAAATACAGAATGGTTAGCAAACTTACCTTTAGCTATCTTAGTTGCAGGGTTAATGTTCTTAAGTCAATGGTTAACTCAACATCGTTCTAAGATGAATCAAAGAAAAGGATCAGGAGCATATCAAACTCAACAACAAAAACAAAGTCAAAATACTATGAAATACATGATGTATTTTATGGTAATATTTATGGGATATATCGCATTACGTAATGCAGGTATCGCATGGTACTGGATTATTGGTACATCTTACCAATTACTACAAAGTTATATAAGTTATAGAAATATGGCTCAAAGACAAGAAAAATTAAAGAGACAATTCTAGGGGGTAATATACTTTATGAAAAGTATTAAATTTGAAACAAAAACACTAAATGATTCAGCAATTCAACAAGCAGCAAAAGAACTACGTGTGAATAAAGATTTTGTCGAACTTAATGTCATTGAGGAAAAAAAATCAATATTAGGATTAAATAAAACTTATATAGTTGAAGCTGTTGTAGATTTTGATGTAATTAAAGATGGAATAGAGTATTTAAAAACTTTACTAGCTAATATGGATATTGAAGCAGTTATTGAAGCAAAACAATTAAATGAAAAACAAATCCAATTTAATATAGAAGCTAAAGAAAACCCAATCCTTATTGGTAAGGGTGGAAAGACAATGGACGCAATTCAAACATTATTAAAAAATTACATTAATTTATATGTTGAAGATTACCATGTAATATTAGTTGACATTGGTGGATATAAAAAACAAAGAAAAAAACAATTAGAAATTTTAGCAACTAAAACAGCAATGGAAGTTGTTAAATCAAAAGTTGAAACACGCTTAACTAAGATGAATGCGTATGAAAGAAGAATCATCCATACTAAACTATCTGACTGGAGAGATGTAACAACTGAATCTGAAGGTGAAGAACCAAACAGATACGTTGTTATCAAACCTCGTCTTAAAAAGTAATGAAACTTATTGTGGGGTTGGGTAACCCTGGTAACAAATATAAAGACACCAAACACAACGTTGGTTTTATGTCTTTAGATTCATACGCAGAGTATAAAAAACTTAAATACAAAAAATCAATTAGATTTACTGCTGAAATAGCTAAAGAGAATAATTGTGTTTTACTTAAACCAAAAACATATATGAATAATTCAGGATTATCTGTAGTAAAAGCTATGAAGTATTATAAGATTGAACCTCAAGATGTTATGATAATTTTTGATGATTTGAATCTTCCTTTTGCAAAAATAAGATTGAGAGGTCTTGGAAGTGCTGGAGGACATAATGGAATTAAATCGATTATTTCTCATATATCAACAGATCAATTTAAAAGGTTGAGGGTTGGAATTGGTAGAAGCGCTTCTAAAGAAATGAAAGATGACGTTTTAAGCTCTTTTAACAAAACAGAACTAAAAGTTTTAAATGACTTACTCATAACAACAAACAATATAATTGATGATTTTGTAGATGAGATACCTTTTGATAAAATCATGAATAAGTATAATTAATTAAAGGGACTTAATCGCTAGATTAAGTCCTTTTTTATATGTTTCAAAAATTGTAATTCTCAGTTAAAAATAGATTAAATATAAGGTGTTGAATAAATATGTATATTGTTATATATATAGAATCTATACAACAGAACTTATACAATGGTATATATGTTATTTATGATAAAAATCCTTTTTATAAGTATATTTTTCTTTATAAATATGTTTTGTTTTAATGAAGAAAATCTACGCAAAAGACATATTTTGTGGATAAATCACACCAAAAATCTAAACAAAACATTTGAAAACCGCTAAAAATAGGCGTTTTTCAGTATTTTTTATAAATAAAACATTAAATACAATTGAAAATGTATAAAATTCATGTGGATAACTCTCATAACACAAAAAAGATATAAGCTTTTTAAAGACAAATGATAATATCATTAATAGTTGATTATATTTGATGTGATATAATTATATAAAGGTGATTCTATGTATGCATTAGTTACTGGAGCGAGTCAAGGCTTAGGAAAAGCTTTGTCAAAAATTTTAGCTTTGAATAATTATAATTTAATACTCGTTTCGAGAAACTTAGATTTACTTAACAGAGTAAAATTAGAGTTGAATGACTTCAATGTTAACATTGAAATTTTTTGTATGGACTTATCAAAACCAAAAAAATGCTATGAGTTATTTAACAAGGTTAAAAATTACAAAATAGACTTATTAATTAACAACGCAGCCTTTGGAAATGTTGGATATTTTGAAGATACTTCTTTAGAAGTTGAATTAAATATGATAAATCTAAATATTATAACCATTCAAATATTAACTAAACTATATCTTCAAAATAATGAATCTGGCCTTGTTTTAAATATAGGATCGCTTGCGGGAATATTACCCACACCTATCCATGCAACTTATTCGGCTACGAAATCATATATCAACAATTTTTCTAGAGCCATAAACTATGAGTTGAAAAAGAACAGGAAAAATGTTAGAGTATTAACTGCTGCACTAGGACCTGTCAAAACTAATTTTAATAAAACTGCAAATTCAACATCTAATAAAGGTATGGATCCTGATAAGTGTGCTAGAATAATATATAGAGGAATTTCAAAAAAGAAAGAATTCATAGTTCCTGGATTTAAAATGAAATTGGTATACTTGTTTAGTAGGTTTATTCCTACAAAACTACTTATGCGTTTATCTCATAAAATACAAAGTAGAAAATAATCAAAACAATATATAACCCAGCGAGTATTTAATACTCGCCCAAAGCACGTGGAGGAAAATATGAAAAATATATTTAAATTATTAAAAAACAATGAATACATGAATAAAATTATAAACAGTATATCAAATGAACAACGTGTATTTATTAATAATACAAATGAAGAGAATGCACTGTTAACGATGATGCAATATTTTTATACAAACAACGAAACAGTTTTCATCATAACTCCAAACATTTATAAAGCCCAACTGATTTACGATAAATTATGTCAAGTGGCAAGTACTGAGGATGTATGTTTTTTTCCACAGGATGAATTCATAACAAACGAAATGTTAGTTTCCTCTATGGAATTTAGAGTAGAAAGAATCAACACAATAAAGAAACTTATAAAGAATCCAAAGAGAATGGTTGTGGTTAATTTATTTGGAATATTGAAACCCGAACTCCCTTTAAAAAAATGGGTAGACTCAGTTTTATTGCTAAACAAAAATCAGGACTATTCTTTAGATGAAATAACAGAAAAACTTTTTGATTATGGTTACAAAAAAGAGTACACAGTAGAGAAAGTTGGTGATTTTTCTGTTAGAGGTGGAATTTTAGACGTTTACCCCTTGGGAGCAAAGCATCCATATAGATTAGATTTTTTTGGAGATACATTAGATTTAATAAAAGAATTTGATATTGAAAATCAAAGATCAATTTCAAAAATCAACCATATAGAAATATATCCAATGGTAGAATTTTTCTATACTGATTCAGAGTTTGAAGAAATAAATCAACTTATAAATCAAAAAATTAAAAACAACAATTTATCTCTAGAAACAGAAGAAAAGATAAAAGAAGACTTACATAATTTAGAAAATCATGACGAGTTGGATAGGTTAGTGAGATATTTACCATTCTTAACAGATAGGCATTATACTCTCGCTGATTTTTCTAAATTAAAAACTTTGTTTTTTATGGATTATCATAGAATTATAGAGCAAAACAATATTTTAATCGAGGAAATAAAAGATTGGTATGATCGTTCTGGAGATTATCCAAAGCTGGATTTCTCTATTTTATACGATTTAAACGAACTTTTAATCAAGAAAAACGTTATGATTGATTACTTAGAATATAATTATAACGAAGATAACGCTCTTAGATATTCTGTTTTTGGAAAACAACCTCTTATTTATAGCCAAAACCTTGATATGTTGTATAGAGAACTGCTGAGTAACATAGGAAAAAAGACAACGATACTAACGTTCAAAGATAATAAGTCAATGTCTAAATTTAGAGAGATACTAATTGACAAAGATATTAATTTTAATATAATTAACGATGATTCAGTTATTGAGTTAAATAAAATTAGTTTATGGGTAACACAAAATGTATTTGATTTTAATTCGGATAGCTATGAACTACAACTTATAACAGAAGATGCTATGACTAAGAAACTCATTGCTAGAAGACGAGGGGAATATGTTTCTGTATACAGAAAATCACACCGTTTGAATAGTATAAATGATTTAAAAAAAGGAGATTATATTGTTCATTATGATTATGGTATTGGAAGATTCTTAGAAATTAAAACTATGCAATTTGGTCACGCAACAAATGATTATATTCATCTTGAGTATAGAGGTGGAGATAAATTGTATGTTTCGTTAGATGCGATTGATCAAATTCATAAGTATTCAGGTAGCGAAGGGTTTGCTCCAAAACTATCTAAGTTAGGTGGCAAAGATTGGTCAAAAGCAAAAAACAGAGTAAGAGACCAGGTAAAAGAAATTGCTGATCAATTAATTAAACTATATGCAAGTAGAGAAAATTCAATAGGATATTCATTTAAAGAATACACTGAATTAGAAAAAGAATTCCAAGATAGCTTTCCTTATCAAGAAACAAAAGATCAGACGACCACAATAAACGATGTTTTAAATGATATGTCTAAAAGAACGCCAATGGATAGGTTAATCTGTGGCGATGTAGGATTTGGTAAAACCGAAATAGCTTTAAGGGCAGCATTCAAAGCAGTTCTCAACGGAAAGCAAGTTGCTTATCTAGCACCAACAACCGTTTTATCAAAACAACACTATTCTACATTTAAAGAAAGAATGGATGGGTACGGAATTAATGTTGAACTAATGAACAGATTCATAACTAAAGGAAAACAAAAGAAAATCATTCAAGCAATAAAAGAAGGAACAGTAGATATATTAATTGGAACTCACAGAATTCTTAGTAAAGATATAGAATTTAAAGATTTAGGATTATTAGTGATTGATGAAGAACAAAGGTTCGGCGTGCTTCATAAGGAAAGAATAAAAGAGATAAAAGTGAATGTAGATGTTTTATCTTTGTCTGCTACACCAATACCGAGAACTTTACACATGGCAATAATGGGTGTTAAGAACATGTCTTTATTAGAAACCGCACCCGAAAATAGATATCCTATTCAAACTTATGTATTAGAACGAAACGATGTCATCATAAAAGATTCTATTGAAAGAGAATTAGCAAGAGATGGTCAAGTGTTTTACTTATACAATAAAGTTGAAGATATAGATTTTGTTGCTGATAAAATTCAAGATTTAGTTCCAAATGCAAGAATTGATGTTGTTCATGGGAAAATGAGAAAAGCAGATTTAGAAAAAGTAATAGATAGTTTTATAAACAAAGAGATTGATGTATTGGTTTCAACTACAATAATTGAAACGGGGTTAGATATTCCTAACGCAAATACTCTAATAATTCACGACGCAGATCGACTAGGACTTTCTCAACTATATCAAATTCGCGGCCGAGTTGGACGAAGTGATAAAATTGCTTATGCATATCTAATGTATAAAAAACAAAAAATTCTTACTGAAGAAGCAGAAAAGAGACTTCAAGTAATTAAAGAATTTACAGAACTAGGTTCAGGTTTTAAAATAGCGGTAAGAGATTTATCGATTCGAGGAGCTGGAGATGTTTTAGGAAAAGAACAATCAGGGTTCATTGACTCTGTTGGAATTGATATGTATATGAAGATTCTAGAAGAAGAGGTATCGACAGCTAAAGGAGATGATTTAGTTGAAAAACAAAATACAGGAGTTAAGGCTCATGTATCACGTTTTATTGATAAGAAATATATTGAAGATGACTATGTTAAAATTGAAATGCATAAACGTATAAAAGAAATTGAAAATATAGATGAAGCAAATGATTTATTAAGTGAGTTTATTGATAGATTTGGAAAATACGATCCACAATTAGAAATATATGCTTATGAGAAGTTATTTGAATTTTTAACTAAAAAATTATTGGTGGAAAAAATCAAAGAAAACAAAACGAATGTAACTTTGATACTTTCTCAAAAAGGAACCAAGATGGTTGCGGGAGATGAATTGTTTAAAAGCGGAATAGAAATATCAAAATATATAAGGTTTGCATATCGCAATGATAGAATACATATCATATTAGACACAATTAAACTTGAAAAACATTGGTTATATACCATGGTTGATTTCCTTCAAAAAGTCGTTTTAATACAAAATTAATGAAAAAGCGTTAAATTTTAAATTTGACGCTTTTTTTATAATTCTAAAGGGGTGTATATTTAAAAAATAAATAACTGCATTTATGTCCGTTTTTAGACTGATATTTATTGATTTATATTATATATTATTATATAATATATATATAATATATGGGGTGAATTTATGGTTAAGGTTCCTATTAAAACAGAATATATAACTTTAGGACAATTATTAAAATTTTTAAGTTATGTTGGTTCTGGAGGAGAAGCTAAAATTTTCTTGCAACATAAAGAAATTTATGTGAATGGGGAAATAGAAAATAGAAGGGGAAGAAAATTATATTCAAGCGATGAAGTAATCATTGATAGTGATGAATATAAGTTAATTAAGAATGAAAATTAACAATCTAAGTCTTTATAATTTTCGAAATTATGAAAAAATAAATGTTTCATTAAATGATGGGATTAATTTCTTTGTCGGTGAAAACGGATCAGGGAAAACAAATTTATTAGAATCAATATATTTTCTATCTTTAGCGAAATCATATAAAACAAACGATAGTAATTTAATTAAATATAATTCTCAATTTGCTAGAATCGAATCTGAATTAAATTTGACTGATAAATCAAAAAAATTCAGAGTGATAATTACTGACAAAGGAAAAAAAGCAACGGTTGATGCGATTGAAGTAAAGAGATTGAGCAATTACATTGGGTTGATCAATGTAATTTCTTTTTTGCCTGAAGATATTATGATGATTAAAGGGTCTCCAAAAGACAGGAGGTATTATATCGATTTAGTCTACGGTCAAATTGATAGACAATATTTGCGTGAACTTTCTAATTATAAAATATTATTGAAACAAAGAAATGAATTGCTAAAAAAATTGTCAGACGATAAATCAACCGATTATACATTGCTAGATGTTATAAGTGAGCAACTATCAGATTCCGCTGATTTAGTTGTTAACTTTAGAAGAAATTTTATAAATAAAGTTCACAAACATTTGGATCAAATGCATAAATTTCTATCTGATAAAGATAAAGACTTTAAATTTGAATATAAGCCTTCAATAAAAAATAACTTTGAAGAAGAAATTAAATCTAAATACAAAAAGGACTTATATCTAAAGACTACAAGTTCGGGACCACATAGAGATGATTATGACTTTATTATAGATGGAAAACTTGCGAAAGACCACGCATCTCAAGGAGAACAAAGAATAATGGTTTTAGCTTTGATTCTTGCAATTGGTGAAATTGTATATGAAAAACAAAATGAAAGACCAATATTTCTGTTAGATGATGTCTTCAGTGAATTAGATTCAACTAGACAAAATAAATTAATTAATTATCTAATAAAATTAAATGCACAAACAATAATAACAACAACAAGTATTAAAGAGATTGATAAATCAATTATATATAAATCGAAAATTTATAACGTTAAGAATGATAACATAAGGGAGGAACATATAAATGGATGACTATAACAATAAATATGATGCCAGTAATATCCAGATTCTAGAAGGATTAGAAGCTGTTAAAAAAAGACCTGGTATGTATATTGGAACAACAAGTGCAAGAGGATTGCATCATTTAGTTTGGGAAATTGTTGATAACGCAGTTGATGAGGCTTTGGCTGGATACTGCGATACGATTAAAGTTGAAATCCTACCGAAAAATATAATTAGAGTGACAGATAATGGTAGAGGGATCCCTGTGGATATTCATCCTAAAACGGGAAAACCATCTGTTGAAACAGTTTATACAACTTTACATGCAGGTGGAAAATTTGATCACAACTCATATAAAGTATCTGGTGGACTCCATGGTGTTGGGGCATCAGTTGTTAACGCGTTAAGCACATGGATGACAGTTGAAATTCATAAAGATGGAAAAAGTTATATTATCAAATTTGATCATGGATTCTTAGACAAAGAACTTAAGGAACTTGGAGACACTGATAAATCAGGGACAATTGTTACTTTCTCGGCTGACCCAAATATATTTAAAGAAACTCAAGTTTATGAGTTTGAAATACTAAGAAATAGAATTCAACAACTTGCTTTTTTAAATAAAGGTATTGAATTTATAATCATTGACTCAAGAGATGAAAATCTAATTGTAGAAAAAGATTACATGTACGAAGGTGGAGTTAAAGAGTATGTTGAGTTCCTAAACGAAGGGAAAGATGTTTTACACAATGACATTGCATATTTTGAAGGTGAACAAGATAACATTATTGTTGAAATAGCATTACAGTACAATAATGGGTACGCTCAAAATATTTATCCATTTACAAATAACATTAATAATCCGGAAGGTGGAACTCACGAAGAGGGATTCAAAAGAACATTAACAACCGTACTTAATAACTACGGTAAAAATAATGGATTATTTAAAAAAGATGAATCTTTACAAGGTGAAGATGCTAGAGAAGGATTAGTTGCAATCGTATCTGTTAAACATCCAGACCCTCAATTTGAAGGGCAAACCAAATCAAAATTAGGTAGTTCAGATGCAAGAACAGCGGTCTCACAAATCATGAAAGAGGGGCTAGAGAGATTTTTACTAGAAACTCCTAATGCAGCTAAGACCATTGTGGAAAAAGCGTTAATGGCTCAAAGAGCACGTATAGCCGCTAAGAAAGCAAGAGAAGCAACAAGAAGAAAATCGCCGTTAGACGGGTTAGGTTTTGCATCAAAATTAGCGGATTGTCGTTCTAAAGACGCAAGTAAATCTGAAATCTATATTGTCGAAGGGGACTCAGCTGGTGGGTCAGCTAAACAAGGGAGAGATTCAGAATATCAAGCTATCTTACCTTTAAGAGGAAAAGTATTAAATGTAGAAAAGGCAAGATTAGATAAAGCTCTTCAAAATAAAGAAATATTATCGATGATTCAAGCATTTGGTACAGGTATTGGAGACGAATTTCAAGTTGATAATATAAGATATCATAAAATCATTATCATGACCGATGCTGATGTCGATGGAGCTCATATTAGAACCTTGTTATTAACCTTCTTCTTTAGATACTTAAAAAATCTAATTGAAAAAGGATATATATATATTGCTCAACCACCTTTATATAAAGTGCAATCAGGTAGAACAATTAAATATGCTTATGAAGAAAATGAATTAGAGGGAATCTTAGAAGAATTTAAGACAAAACCTGTTATTCAAAGATATAAAGGGTTAGGGGAAATGAACCCTGATCAATTATGGGAAACTACAATGGACCCAGATTCAAGAACATTACTTCAAGTGACTCTAGAAGACGCTATGGAAGCTGACAAAATTTTCTCAATGTTAATGGGAGACGATGTTGCTAGTAGAAGAGAATTTATTCAAGAAAATGCTGAGTATGTTAAAAATCTAGATGTATAGGAGGAAGATATGGACGAAAATAATAAAGTGATTTTAGAACAAGAAAATCAAGAAGACATTAAAAGTAAAGTATTGGAAATAAATATTGCCAATGAAATGAAGAATTCTTTCTTATCATATGCAATGAGTGTTATCGTAGCTAGAGCTTTACCAGATGTAAGAGATGGATTAAAACCAGTTCATAGAAGAATCTTATATGGTATGGATGAGTTGGGTGTATATCCAGATAAACAATTTAAAAAGTCTGCACGTATTGTTGGGGACGTAATGGGTAAATATCACCCTCATGGTGATTCTGCTATCTACGACTCTATGGTTAGAATGGCACAGGATTTTAGTTATAGATATCCGCTAGTAAATGGTCATGGGAATTTCGGTTCGATTGATGGAGATCCTGCAGCAGCTTCTAGATATACTGAAGCAAAAATGGAAAAGATAACTACTGAGATTCTAAAAGATCTAAAAAAGAATACAGTAGATTTTATTGATAACTATGATGGAAGTGAACAAGAACCAAAAGTGTTACCTTCAAAAATTCCTAATCTTTTAGTTAATGGAGCTACAGGTATCGCTGTTGGTATGACAACAAACATTCCTCCACACAATCTTAACGAAGTTATTGATGGATACATTGCTTATATTGAAAACAATGATATTACTTTAGAAGAAATGATGGAGTATATTAAAGGTCCAGATTTTCCAACAGGTGGTATTGTTCTTGGACTTTCAGGAGTTCATTCAGCTTATTCAACCGGTAAGGGAATTATTAGGGTTAAAGCTAAAACAGAAATTAAAGAATTATCAAATGGTAAAAAACAAATTATTGTTAAGGAAATACCATATCAAGTAAATAAAACGAATCTCATTGAAAAAATAGCTGAGCTTGCAAAAGATAAAAGAGTTGAAGGAATTACAGACTTAAGAGATGAATCAAGCCGTAAAGGTATGAGAGTTGTAATGGAATTAAGAAAAGATGTTAATCCTGAAGTTCTATTAAACAACTTATATAAAAACACTCAACTTCAAGTATCGTTTGGTGCCAACATGTTAGCCTTGGTAAATGATAGGCCAGTTGTACTTGGGTTAATAGATATTATTAAACATTACTATAATCATCAAGTTGAAGTGTTAGTCAGAAAAACCCAATTTGATTTAGACAAAGCTATACAAAGACTTCATTTATTAGAAGGATTTATCATAGCACTTAATAATATAGAGGAAGTTATTAAGATTATTAGAAATTCTTATGACGATTCTGAACAACAACTTATTGAAACATTCAATTTAAGTGAAGTTCAAGCAAAAGCTATTCTCGCAATGCAATTAAGGAGACTTTCAGGATTAGAGAGAGAAAAAATCGAAAAAGAGATTTCGGAACTTAATAGCCAAATAGAGCGCTTTAATGAAATTCTATCTAGTCGATTTGAACAAAATAAAATTTTAATTTCAGAATCTTTAGAAGTCAAAGAAAAGTATGGAGATGAAAGAAGAACTGAAATTGATTTATACGGTGATTATGACATTGAAGACGAAGATTTAATCCCTGTAGAAGACGTAATTATCGCGGTAACTACAAACGGATATGTTAAACGTATGAATATTGATGTCTATAGAGCGCAAAATCGCGGAGGTAGGGGAAAAACCGGTATGAACCTAAATGAAGATGATGTTATAGATTCTATTATATTCACTCAAACTCATGACTACTTATTATTCTTCACAACATTAGGAAGAGTATATAAAATGAAGGGGTATAAGGTTCCAAACCTAGGAAGAAATTCAAAAGGATTACCAATCGTTAACCTACTTAATTTAGTTGAAGGTGAAGAACTTGCAGCTATCATGAGTCTTAAAGATTTTGAAGAAGGATATCTATTCTTCACAACAGCAAAAGGTATAGTTAAAAGAACAAGCGTTTCTGACTTCCAAAATATTAGAGTTAATGGCATTAAAGCAATTGGGCTTCGTGATAATGACTACTTGCATTCAGTAAAATTAACTGATGGAACAAGGGATATAATCATTGGTGCATCTAATGGGAAAGCCATTAGATTCAACGAGGAAGACGTTCGTTGCATGGGAAGAACAGCTACTGGAGTTAAGGGTATCGAAATAGCTGAATCTGAAAATGTTGTAGGTGTTACGACAGTTACTGAAGATAAAACACAAATCCTAGCTATTACAAAATATGGATATGGTAAACGTACAGAAGTTGATGAATATAGATGTCAAAATCGTGGCGGAAAAGGTGTTAAGACAATTAACATTACAGATAAAAATGGTGATCTTGCTAAACTTGTTAGTGTCGTTGGAAATGAAGATTTATTAGTTGTATCTGATAAAGGAATTATAATTAGAACACCAATTGATCAAATTTCGATTACTAAGAGATCGACTCAAGGTGTGAAGATTATTAACCTAGTTGAAGGACATTTAGTATCTACAATAGCAATTGTAGATGACACTGATGATGAAGAAAGTGAAATCGCTCAAAATACAGAACAACCAGTAAATGAATCCGTAGCAGATAATGAATCAAAAATAGAATCTGAAGAGGATAAAGAAGTTGACGACTTAATAAATAATAGTCTATAAATTTAAAAGAGGCTGTAAAGAAA
>NPIG01000053.1_pt1 | contig 86199 bp, 79 predicted proteins | sample 8637441 | NCBI WGS metagenome assembly NPIG01 (sample SAMN07420675, study PRJNA396082) | bioreactor metagenome | isolation source: sample BR6 brine-fed electro-methanogenic bioreactor BR | place: Japan: Kochi | collected 2016-06-14
GTCGCGATCTTGTCGGTTTCGACAACGAAAACGATATCGCCTTGCTGAACCTTCGCGCCCGGATCTGCGCGCCATTCGGTGATGACGCCCTCGGTCATCGTCAGGCCCAGCTTCGGCATTGTCAGGGATGAGAGGGGGACATTCATCGCTTACTTTCCCTGGAATTCAGGTTGGCGTTTTTCGATGAAGGCACCGCATCCCTCATGCGCGTCATCGCTGTCCAGAACCAGCCCGATCATGGCCTGTTCATGGGCCAGGGCCGCAGGCAAGGGCATCGAGAGCCCGTGCCGAAGCGTGCGCTTCATCAGCTTGAGGACCAGCGGTGATTTCGAGGCCACGGTGGCGGCCAACGCCTTTGCCGCATCCAAGGCGGAGCCTGCGTCCACCACCGAATTTACCAGGCCGAGAGCCAGTGCCTCGTCGGCATCGATCCGGTTGCCGGTGAACATCAGCTCGCGCGCCCGGCAGGGCGCGATTTCACGGATCAGCCGCTGCGTCCCGCCGGCACCGGGGAAAAGACCAAGGTTGATTTCGGGAAGTCCAAAGGTCGCGGAGGCACCCGCAATCCGCATGTCGGTGCACAGCAGCAACTCGACCCCGCCACCAAGCGCCCAGCCGTCAATTGCAGCGATCGTCGGCTTGTCCGAGGCCTCGATCCGCGAAAAACCGCCGTGAAGATCTTCGGCCAGTTCCTGGTAGTGGGCCAAACCCTGGCGGCTGTTCAGATCGCGGATGTCACCGCCCGCGACAAAGGCCTTGCCCCCCGCCCCGGCCAAGACGATGACCCGGACGTCCTTGTCCCTGTTGAGCTGATCGAACGCGGTATCGAGGTGCCGCAGAGTCGGGCCGTCGAGCGCATTCAGGGCGTCCGGCCGGTTGATTGTCAGGATGCCAATCCCGTCCGCAATTTCTGTTTGGACATGCTCTGGCATGGTTGTCTCCCTATTGCATGACGCGGCGAACAGCGTCGGCGATCTTGTTGGAATTTGGGCGATATTCGTCCTCGAGCTCCCGCGAGAACGGCACCGGCATATGCGGCGCACCGACGCGAAGAACCGGCGCATCAAGTTCGTCGAAACCTGCATCCACGACATGCGCGGCGATTTCGGCGCCAATGCCGAACTCGACCCCTGCTTCGTGCACGATGACCATGCGGTGGGTTTCGGAGAGCGAGGCCAGAACCTGCTCCTTGTCCCAGGGCTGCAGGCTGCGCAGATCGAGGATTTCCACCTCCACCCCTTCGGCAGACAGGACCTCTGCCGCAGCGGCCGCCTCGCCGACCATCGCCCCGTAGGCCACCAGCGTGACGTCGGAACCGGCGCGCACACGCCGCGCCTTGCCGATCTCGACCGGTTCGGGATCGTCGGCCAGCGGTCCCGGTGCACCATACATGGCCTTGTTTTCGACGAAGATGACCGGGTCGGGATCCTCGATCGCCGCGCGCATCAACCCATAGGCATCCGCCGGATTGGACGGGCAAACCACCTTCAATCCCGGCACATGCGCGAACCAGGCCTCCAGGCATTGGGAATGCTGGGGACCCGCGTTGATGCCGCCGCCATGCGGCGTACGCAACACCATCGGAACCGACACCTGCCCGCCGAACATGAAATGCGCCTTCGCGGCCTGATTGACCAAGGCGTCCATGGTGAAGGTGGAGAAGTCCATGAACATGATCTCGACCACCGGCTTCAGCCCCGTCATCGCCGCGCCGACCGCCGCCCCGGCTATCGCGGCCTCTGAAATCGGCGTGTCGCGCACCCGGTCGGTGCCGAAACGCTCCTGCAACCCGCGGGTCGCACCGAAAGGACCGCCCACGGCGCCGATATCTTCGCCCATCACGATCACCGATGGGTCGGCTTCCATGGCGTCATTCAGTGCGCGCGTAATGGCGCGTCCAAGCCGGGTATCAGACATGGTGGGATCCGATCGTTTTTCTGTGAACATCGCTCAGGGCTGCGGCAAAGTCGGGGGCTGTGCCGTGACGCGCGGCCGCCACGGCCGCTTCGACCTCGGCTTTGACCTCAGTGTCGAGCCCGTCGAGCGTCGCGGCATCAACGCCATCCTTGGCGAGGCGATCGCGTTCCAGCGCGACGCAGTCGGTGGCGGTCGCGGTGTCCTGGTCCGCCTCGGCCCGGTATTTCTGCGGGTCGCCCTCATAGTGCCCGTGCCAACGCACCGTTAGGCATTCCAGGACGGCCGGCCCCTGCCCGGCCCGAAGCCGGTCGCACAGCTCGCCGGCAACACTGCGCACGTCACGCACCCTGGTGCCGTCGACGCGTTGAAACGGGATCGAGAACGCCTTCGCCAAGTCGGCGATCGACGTCGTGATCTGATCGGAGCTGCGGGAAAATTCCGACCAGCCGTTATTCTCACACACCAGCAGAAGCGGCAGTCCCCAGAGCGACGCGAGGTTCAAAACCTCATGGAGCAGCCCTTCGCCAAGGGCACCGTCACCGAAGAACACAACCGCGACATTATTGGACGCCTTGACCGAATGCGCCAAGGCGCTTCCAAGCGCGATGGAAAGACCGCCGCCGACAATGCCGTTCGCGCCCAACATGCCGACCGACATGTCGGCGATGTGCATCGACCCGCCGCGCCCGCGGCAAATTCCCCCGTCCTTTCCGAACAGTTCGAGGAAGAACGACTGCAGCGAAATACCCTGTGCAAGCGCATGGCCATGGCCGCGATGGTTCGAGGCCAGCGTGTCGCCCTCCTGAAGCGCACCACAGACGCCGACCGCGACAGCTTCCTGCCCGAGGGAGAGATGAATGAAGCCGGGGATTTCATTGTTAGCAAACAGTCCCGACAGGCTGGTTTCCGCCTCCCGGATCACGCGCATCTTTCGGTAGAGGTCCACCCGCTCCGCGCCCGTTTCATTGCTGCGTTCTTTCGTCATTACCGCACCAGAGATTCGTTTCATGAATTATGACTCATGATTCATTTTATGAGAACGGTAGTAAAACCGTCAAGGAAAACCTTCCTGACGTTCTCGACGGCCGGCTGCGATTAGAGCTTAAACAACCCTGAGCGAACGAATTTTTCGTACGCGCTGTAAACCTGCTGCGGGACCTTTCTGGAGCGCCCGCCACGAACCGCGTACCCGAGGCTCAGATATCCGCGTGCGGCAAGCAGCATATAGGCGACAACTTCCAGCTCATCATCTGTGAAATTGTTCAACTCGTCACGCTCCCGGCTTCTCCGAAAGGCGGACAGATAGCCGGAGATCAACAGGTCGAAATGCTTCTCATGCGCTTTCGGCGCGAAGATCTCCGCTTCGTTCAAAATTCTATAAAATTCTGGGTTTTCATGGAGATAATCGAAGTATGCGGTCAACCTCTGCAGTTCCCTCTCGACGCCCATGGCCGCCGGGTCCACCTGTGCCTTGATATGATCCAGCATGACGCCGCCGACCTCGGGCAACAACTGGTCAAACAGATCCTGCCGCGTTTCGAAGTAATTGTAGAATGTCCCCTGGGCGATGTTCGCCTCGGTGGTAATCCGGGAAATCGACGCATCCGCATAGCCGTACTTTCCCACGATCTTGGCCGCGGCCCGGAACAGGGCCCGACGGGTTTCCTCTGCTTTTTCTTCGCGGCTAAGACGATTTTTCCGACGATACGACGTGTGTGCGCGGGCCATGGCAATCTGTTTCCGAATACTGATGTCTCACGCGAGAATATGAACAGTGAATCACATTAGCAACGTGCAAGCATCAACTCTGATCGCAGGTCCCGGAAAACTTGCGCCACGGAGGCCAGGTCAGGCATCGGCCGCCTGAGGGCGCGGTCCAGTCGCGTCAGAGTATGCTCCGGTGCCGAGACATCCCGGAGCGCGCGGGTCAACGAGGACTTGAGATTGAAATCTTGCGGATTGGATCCGGCTGCCGCGGACCTGGTTTGACCGTCCTCCATCGTAAGGCACATCTTGCAGCTGAGAGGCCCCACCGTTTCGTCGGGACGGACCTGGATTTTGTGCATAAGCGCGCGTATTCCGGCGCTGCCTCCCGCCATCAGGTTGTCCAGGGTCGGTGCGCCGTCCACCAGGGTGGCGGCGGCGGCAAGCGGAACGCTCATGATCGCGTCGGTCATACCTGAAAACGGCCCGGAAGACGGGATTCCCGGCAGGCCGTGTTCGAATGGATTCATGAGAATTTCGATACTGGCGACCTTCCCGATCTCCTGCGGAGCGGTCGAAAGCGACGCCGCCGCCGTGCAAACGGATTGGGCGTAGGCACAAACCGGATAGGCCTTGAAGGCTACACGTTCGATCGCCCAGAAACGCCCCAAGCCGCTCACATCCGGATCGTCTACCTCTCCGCATGCGGATCGGATCAGGCCATAACGACCCTCCAATGCGCGTGGCGCGGCCACCGCCCCGGCGGCGGCCAATTCCACCGCGGACAGCGCAAGTTGAGCGGACAGGCCGGCCTGGTAACGCCAATCGTCGCTGCCATCCACGAAGGATTGCCCCCCGCCCCCCGCCATGCCGGCGGCGAGCGAAATCGCCGCGCCGACACCTTCCGCCGAGAGGTTCATGGCATAGGCAGCCGCCGCAGCGGCCGCGAGGGGCGCGTACAGCGGTGTCGACCGGTTGCCACGTCCGGTCGATATGCGCCCGAACGCGTCATCGAGAAAGCCGCCGATCTCATAGGCCGCCAACAGCGCGGCGTTCAGTCGTTCCGGCTTTGCCGCGCCGCTTTCCTGCAAAGCCAGGAGGACCGGAACGACGACGCAGCCGATATGGGTGCCGCCGAGGGTGTCCTCCTGCGTTCGCCCGTGCAGCAGGACCGCATTGGCGAAGGCCGCCGCAGCCGGGCCGGTTCTGCACCCCGAGACAAGGAGCGTGCAGTTTCCCTCCGGCCCGGAATTACGCAAGGCGGCCTTTTCCGCGACGCGCGGATAAGGTGTCGTCAAAGAGGCCAGCCCGATCGCAAACGCATTCAACCAGCAATCGGCTATGCGCGACTCGAGGTGCTCGGGTATCATGCCCGGCCCAAGGCCGGCCACGAATTCCCCCAATCGCGCAGCCATGCCGCCCAGTTCCGCCTCCGGCATTCCCTGTGTCATGCTGTCAAATCAAGTGATGACCGCCCGAAACCACCAGCGCGGTACCGGTGACAAAGCGATTTTCCATAAGGAACAGCACCGCATGGGCGATTTCTTCGGGATCGGCAAAGCGCCCTGCCGGGACGTTCTCGCGGAAGAAGTCCTTCACCGCGCCGGCGTGATCGCCCAGCAGGCCGTTGAGAAACGGCGTATCCGTTGCACCCGGAACGATCGCGTTGAACCGGACGGGTTTCATTTCCAGCGCCAGCGACCGTGCCAGCGTTTCCACCGCACTGCACGACATCCCGCCGATGCCTTCGCCCGGGATGGTCTTATGCGCGGAAATCCCCGAGGTGAAGGTGACCGAGCCGCCGTCGCGGATCTTCGGCGCCGCGTATTTCGCGGCCAGAATGGCCGCCCGGATCCGGTCATCCACCATCGGCATCATGTTTTCCAGCGTTTCGCCCAAGGCATGAACCTGGTAGCCGGATCCAACCGACACATAAACGTGGTCGACCACATCCTGCTTGTCGAAGAACGCCTTGACGGAAGACTCATCTGTACCCTGCAGCACCTCGGTCTGAATTGCGGGCAGTTCTTGCTTGAGAGCGTCCAGCCGGTCCGCCCCGCGCGCCGCAACGGTGACGGTCGCGCCACGGTCCAAAGCCGCGGCCGCGGTGGCACGGCCAATTCCCGAACTGCCGCCAATCACCACGACATGTTGTTGGTCGAGACTATTCATCATTCTTGTCCTTCTTTGGATTCACTCTGTTGACCGACATTGGCCGGGGAAATGTTCCAGTCGTGGACAACTTCTGCCCCCGTTGCCGCGAACATCTGCGAGAAGGGATCGCGGCGGATCATTTCCTTGAACAGGCGGTCCACATCCTGCGGCTTGGCCGAACTCTCACCTTCGATGCTGATGACGATGCCGGGGAACGGGGTTGCGACCGGGGCTTTGCCGAGGAACCCCCAGGTGTCGAGATCGGCCTTGATATCGACGCGGTGCAGCGTCACGTCGATCCCCATCTCCTCACCCACCAGGGTGACGAGGCAGTTGGTGACCGCCGCAGCACTGCCAAGCGCGTATTCCAACGGTGCCGCCCCAAGATCGGTGCCACCGAAAAGCACCGGCTCGTCGACCGTCCAGACATGATCGCGAACGGAAACCTGGCTGCGGATCGCATCTTTGCACTCTGCGGTCGCCTGCATCGTGTGTATGCGCGGCAATTCGTAGAGCGCCGGATTGACTACGCCCATCGTGAGTTCCTCCCTGTATACTTTGTCTCCTGTCGGTCTGCCGCTGCGCCCGCGATCAAGTCATCGGGCGCAGCGGCAGGAACCGTGGTCAGGCGTCCTCCTCGACGCCTTCCATTGCTTTGCGCAGGTCCGTCTTGAGAACCTTGCCATAGTTGTTTTTCGGCAGTTCGGTGACGAATTCGTAGCGCTTCGGCCGCTTGAACCCGGCAAGGTTATCCCGGCAGACCGTGTCCAGATCCTCCTTGCCGACCTTGCTGGCCTCTGACGTCACAACAAAGGCCACCGTCTCCTCGCCCCATTCCCGGTTCGGAACACCGATGACCGACGCCTCGACGACATCCGGATGGGTCAAGAGAGCCTCTTCGACCTCGCGCGGATAGATGTTCAGGCCGCCGCTGATGATCAGGTCCTTCGATCGGTCCTTCAGCGTAAGGAACCCCTCCTCATCGATCAGCCCGACATCACCGGAATAGAGCCAGCCATCGCGCAGCGTTTCGGCATTCGCTTCCGGCCGGTTGAGGTAGCCGGTCATCACCACATCCCCACGAATGGTGATTTCCCCGACCTCTCCGGCAGGCAGCGGATTGCCGGCCTCATCGCGAATGACGATCTCGGTCCCCATGAACGGAACGCCGACAGACCCAAGGTGTTCTTCATAGCGCGGATGGCTCACATCGCCATGCATCGCCTTGGACAGCCCCGATACCGTGAGTGGTGCTTCAGTCAGTCCATAGCCCTGGTGGAAACGGTTACCGATCGCCGCAATCGCCCGCTGGATGTCTTTGACATACATCGGGCCGCCGCCATAAATGATCGTCTTCAGGTTCTCGATCTTTGCGCTTCCCAGCGACGGATCATCGATCAGCCGCATCACCATCGTCGGCGCCCCGAACATCGAAACCTTCTCGAATGTCGACAGCAGGTCGCAGATTTCCGCGGGTCGGAAGCCTCGCGATTCCGGGATGATCTGAGGCCCGCCCTGCAGCAGATAGGAGATCCCGAACGCCCCCGCCCCGTGCGACATCGCCGCGGCATAGAGCTTCGCGTCATCGGGCCCCACCGGCTCCATCGAATAATGGCGCAGCGCGGTCGTCATCAGCGACTTGTGCGACAGCATCGCCCCCTTTGGCCGACCGGTTGTGCCCGAGGTATAGCCAAGCCATGCGGTTTCGCCCCCGGTCAATTCGGCGACCGGGATCGGGTCCGCCTTTAGCAGGTGCCGGAAATCGTCGCTCGAAACGCTGATCAGACGGCCGTTTTCCAAGAAGTCAGATGCTTGCGGCAAGAAGGCCTCGCCGATCTCAGGCGTGCAGAAGCAGACCTTGGCGCCGGAATCCTCCAGGATATAGGCCAGTTCCTTGGGGTGCAGCCGGGCGTTGGTCGGCACCAGCGTCAGACCCGCCCACCAACAGGCATATTGAAGCTCCAGGAACTCGGGACAATTCAGCATCGCCAGCGCGACACGATCACCGGGCTTCAGGCCCAGTTGATCGCGCAACGCACCGGCCAGCGTGGCAACCCGCTGTCCGAACTCGGTATAGGTGGACACCTGCCTGGTGCCGACATAGATCGCCGGACGGTCCGAATGCAGGCGGACGACCCGCTCTACCAGTTTCGCAATATTCATGCTGCCCTCCCTTCGGCAGGCCGTTCGAGAACTGAAACCACGCAGGACGCCTCATCGAAGCCGATGAAGCCGCCGCCGTTTTCCTGAACAGCGATTTTCGCACCTTCGACCTGGCGCTGCCCCGCTTCACCGCGAAGTTGTGTGACCAGTTCGTGGATCTGCGCGATCCCCGTCGCGCCCAACGGATGGCCACGGCTGACCATCCCGCCCGACGGGTTGATCGGAATGCGTCCGCCGACCGTGGTTTCCCCGCGCTCAGCCGCCGCCGCACCTTCGCCATAGGCAAAGAAGCCAAGGTTTTCGGACTGGGCGATTTCCCCGAAGGCCGATGCATCATGGACCTCGGCGACCGCAACCTCCTTGGGGTCGACGCCCGACTTTTCATAGGCCTTAAGCGCGGCAAGCCGCCCAATCTGCTTTTCGTAGTCGCCCGCCTGCCGGTCGACGCTGCCGGTCAGGATCGAGGCGCGCACCAACACGCTACGCGACGCCCCCAGCTTTCTCAGCATCCGGCCGGAACACAGGATCGCCGCCGCAGCGCCGTCCGAAATCGGTGAACACATCGGCACCGTCAGAGGCGAGGCGACCTGACGCGCGGCCAATACCTCTTCAACCGAAAACGGTTTCTGGAACTGTGCCATCGCGTTGAACTGCGAATGCGTGTGGTTCTTTGCGGCCACCGCCGCAATCTGCTCGACCGTGGTCCCGAAGGTGTTCATGTGCCGCCGCGCCAATGCCGCGAGGACCTCAACGAAGATGGATTGCTTACCCTCATTCTTCGGCGCATCTGGATCTGCGGCAAGTGTTGCAAGATATTCCAGATTGCGCTCCGGCTCATGCACATCCCAACCGCCGTCAAAGACACTGAGCAGCGCGCGCTTGTCACCGACGACCATCTTCTCGGCGCCAACGGCGAGGGCGATATCCGCCGCGCCGGCACGAATGCTGTTCTGCGCGAGATGAAATGCCGTCGACCCGGAGGCACAGGCATTTTCCACATTGGTCACTGGCAGGCCCGAGAACCCCATGGCGCGCAAAGCAATCTGGCCACGGATCGCGTGCTGCCCTTCCAGCGCCCCCTGTGCGGCGTTGCTGAAAAACGCGGCCTCGACGGCAGACTTGTCAAGCTGCGCGTCGAGCAGGGCATCGGTGACAGCCTCTGCGACAAGGTCTTTCACCGAACTGTTCGAACGCGCCCCGAACTTCGTGATGCCTACGCCAATTACATAGACGTCATCCATCAACGTTTCCTCTCCTTTTTGGGACTCCCAAAATCTCCTTGAAAGGCAAACTAACACGCGGACCGCTCTAGAGCAACAAAAATGAATCGTGGTTCATTGTTCATCATTTAGCGCGACCCTCACCGACCAAGGAAACGCGACATGGCGCGCGCTCCAATCCGCCCGCCTTGCGCGATTCGGAAGAACCCAGAAACAACCTGCCGTGCCGAGCGGGGTGGAAAAGCTCAAAGGTCGAAGCGGAACCCGACACCCCGGCGGGAGCCCTCGATCCGGTTGCGACCAGATTGGTTCACCCCTCGACCAAAATGGCCTCGGCCTGTTCCGGACAGGGAATCCCGTGGACGCCAATTGGGCGGCGCCCCGCACCCGGGCCGCATAGGGAGCCTGAAAACCCGATTGCCGTTTCGCCCTGCGCTCGGCGATGCAAGGGCCGGAGTTGCCAATTTGAGTGGCGATCCATCACGTCAACACCGGTCGCCTTCATCTTGCGCGCCAAAACGCCCGCATAATCCAGCAAACCGCCCTTCAGATGATCCTGGTCATGAAAGCTCGCTTTCGCCAGGCACCCGAAGCAAGGGGTCGGTGCGCGCAGCCGCAATGATAAAGTCAAAGAAGGCCCGTATGCGTGCCGTTCGGTGCAGGTCTTGGTGACATACTATCCAAAGTTCTCCGGCGATGTCCGGCACTGGGGCTTCCACACACCGCAGACCCGGCCAGCATTCCCCGAGGATGCACGGAAGCAATACCGTGCACGCGCTGGCCTGGGCGATCGCCGCATTGGTCACAAGGCTGCTGCTGCGCAAAAAGGCTTCCGACATCTCTGGTGTCGCGCGGTCCACCAATACGCCCCGGATGTTGCCTGCCCCTGAAGCAAACCCAACAATCCCCTCCTGATCTTGGGTCCCTTCGATCTCCTTCGGCGCATCCTCGGATGTGGAACTGCGGTAACGCCCCCAGTGCAGCGCGGCGACCTTTCGGCCGACCAGGTTCGGGTCCGTAGGACGAACAGGGCGCAACGCGATGTCAGCCGTCTGGTTTTCCAGGCTGAAGATGCTGTTTCCGCTGAGGATTTCGATCCGCAGTTGAGGGTGCAGCCCTCTGAATTCGGCGATATGACGCGCGAGAAAGAAGGTCGAGATCACCTCGCTCGCCGTGACCCGTAACGTGCCGATCAACTGCTGATCTTTTCCGCTGATCGCCCTTTCGCCCCTCTGGATCTCGGTCTCGATGCTCTCCGCGACACGAACAAGCTCCGAACCGATTTCCGTCGGCGCATAGTCCTGCCTTGCTCTGTGGAAAAGGCGTTGAGCGCGATCGCTCTCGATCTTCTCGAGGCGGCGAAAAACGGTCGAAACGGATACCCGCAGTTCGGCGGCGGCACCCGGTAATCCGCGGTGACGGGCAATCGCCAGCAACAGACGATAGTCATCCCACTCCATCCATAAACTTCCGTTTCTGCAAATTCCAAATGCAATAATGAAACTTTTCTTGCTCATTCGCAAGTCGTAGCAACCGCCTGAAACCGACACAGCCACAACGAACAAAGGAGTGCGACATGGGCGATATTTCGATAATTGGAGGCGGATTTGCCGGGGTGTGGGCCGCCATGAGCGCCGCTGCCGAACTTGACACCCATGGCGTTCGGGATGTTGAGATCCGGCTTTTCAGCCAGGACGAAAACCTGGCTATCCGGCCGCGGTTCTACGAAACGCCGACCCGCGAAATGTTGGTGCCCCTGCCCCCCCTGCTGTCCGAGATCGGCATCAGCTTTGTGAAGGCAAAGGTAACCTCCATCGGCAACGACGCGATAGAAACCGACAACGGCCAATCCGCCGTTGATCGCCTGGTCTTGGCCACCGGAAGCGCCCTGCGCCGGATCAACGGCCTGTCAGATGCCCAAGCCATCTACTCGATCGACACGTTCAGCGAGGCGGAGCGGCTGAATACCCACCTCCAGTCTCTGCAGGAGGGCGCAACCCTTGTGGTGGTCGGCGCGAGCTTTTCCGGTATCGAGTTGGCCACCGAACTGCGGTCCAGGACAGGCGACGACAAGCGTATCGTTCTGCTGGAGCGCGCAGAGACCGCCGGCCGGGAATTGGGCGACAGCCTGTCAGATGTGCTGCAGGAGGCCTTTGCCGAGGCAAGGATCGAGGTCCTGACCGGCAATTCCATTCGCGAAATCAACAATGGCACCGTCGTGCTTACCGATGGCCAGACGATTGCAAGCGCGACAGTCATTCTGACAACAGGCTTGGAAGCCAGCCCTCTGACCAGGACTGTTTCGAAAGGCATCCTCGGCAGCGACGGTCGCCTGGAGGTTGACCGGCATCTCAGGATTACGGGTCACGATGGCTGCTATGCGGCCGGCGATGTTGCGAAAGCCATGGCAACGGCCGATCATGCCACTCTGATGTCGTGCCAGCACGCGATGCCCATGGGCATGGTGGCGGGCAGAAATGCCGTACGCGACATCCTGGGCAAAGATCTTTTTCCCTACAGTCAGGAATTCTATGCAACCTGCCTCGATCTTGGCCCCTGGGGCGCGGTCTTCACCACAGGTTGGGACCGCCAAATTGCAAAGGTCAGGGAAGACGGCGCGGCCATGAAACAGGAAATCAATCAGGCCTGGATCTACCCGCCCGACCCGGCACTGGGAAAGGAAGCCATTTTTCGGGCCATGCACGACGCATTCAATGGCTGAGCGGCTGTAAAATATGTCCGCGGACCAGCTGTTTCCTCCTCGTCTGGCCCTGCGAACTTTTTCAGCCTCTCCGTCAGCCTGCGGGGCGTCCCGCGGCCCGCCAGTCCGGACCGGATCAGTGGGCGCCCCCTTTCAGCGCGCTCGGTACGTGCAGGCTCTCCTCTGGCGCCGCGCGACGACGCGGAAGCCAGCCAGAATTGCCAAAAGTGGTGGCCACAGCTTCTCATCGCCTGTCTTAGAAGAGTCAGGGCCGCTGCTTTTAGACCGTGGAACTGGGGAAAATATGTCGGCCACTGCGGCCGGTTCGAACGCCCCAAAAAGCGGACAAAACCGCCATCCATCGGGTGCCGCGCCCGCCAATTGGCGCGCGTTCGTGTGACCAACACCGTACCGCCCGGTTTCGAAACGCCACGGCGTCTTTCCCACGACGCTGCCGCAACTGACCCGCGGGCCGCTTTCCGGTTGCATAGTAAATGGGCGTCAATGACGATTCCGATGAAATAAGCATCACTCACCAGGACTCTCGAGTGCTGCAGCGCGGCGAAAGTGCTCGATTTCGCAGCGTAACATGCAACCAATTGAGCGCCGGCCCCGAGGGTCGGCGCTTGTCGTGCGGTGATGCTGGCCGGTCAAACCAATACATCACCGCACTCCGCAATTGATGCGTGGTAGGCATATGGGCGACGCGAGGCGATCGGACAAGTCCTGCTGCGCACACCGCATGAAGGAACCTTGCGATGTTGAAACTTCTTCTTTCCTCAACCTCCGCCGCGATGATCTTTGCCGCGCTGCCGGCGATGGCACAGGAGGTGAGTTGCCCGATCAAGGTGGGCGTGCTGCACTCGCTCTCCGGGACCATGGCGATCTCGGAAACCACGCTGAAAGACACCATGCTGATGCTGGTCGAACAGCAAAACGAAAAGGGCGGTCTGCTGGGCTGCGAGCTTGAGGCCGTCGTGGTCGATCCTGCCTCGGACTGGCCGCTTTTCGCCGAAAAGGCGCGCGAGTTGTTGACCGTACACGATGTGGACGTGATTTTCGGCAACTGGACCTCGGTCAGCCGGAAATCGGTTCTGCCCGTGATCGAGGAACTGAACGGCCTTCTGTTCTACCCGGTCCAGTACGAGGGCGAGGAAAGCTCGAAAAACGTCTTCTACACGGGCGCCGCGCCGAACCAACAGGCGATCCCGGCCACCGACTATTTCCTCGAAGAACTGGGGGTCGAGAAATTCGCGCTCTTGGGCACCGACTATGTCTATCCGCGCACCACGAACAACATCCTGGAATCCTACCTCAAAGGCAAGGGCATCCCCGAAGAGGACATCTTCGTCAACTACACTCCCTTCGGCCATTCCGACTGGTCCAAGATCGTGTCGGACGTGGTGGCGCTGGGGGCCGACGGCAAGAAGGTCGGCGTGATCTCGACCATCAATGGCGACGCCAACGTGGGCTTCTACAAGGAACTGGCCGCCGCCGGCATCTCCGCCGACGATATTCCGGTGGTCGCCTTCTCGGTCGGCGAGGAAGAGCTGTCGGGTCTCGACACCACCAACCTTGTCGGTCACCTGGCGGCCTGGAACTACTTCATGTCTGCCGACACGCCGGAAAACGAGGCCTTCATCGCCGCCTGGCATGATTTCATCGGCGACGAGGCGCGCGTAACCAACGACCCGATGGAGGCGCATTACATCGGCTTCAACATGTGGGTGAACGCGGCAGAAGCCGCCGGCACCACCGATGTCGATGCCGTGCGCAGCGCCATGTATGGGCAGGAATTCCCGAACCTGACCGGCGGGACCGCCGTGATGCTGCCCAACCATCACCTGGCCAAGCCGGTGCTGATCGGCGAGATTACCGCCGACGGCCAGTTCGACATTCTCAGCAAGACCGAAGAGGTGCCCGGCGACGCCTGGACCGACTATCTTCCGGAATCGGCGGTGCTGAAATCCGATTGGAAGGATCTTGGCTGCGGTATGTACAACACCGAAACCAAGACCTGCGTGCAGATCAAGTCGAACTACTGACGGTGCACGAAGACATGCCGAGGGCGATCCAAGCCCTCGGCCATTGCCAGGGACGGCCCCATGAAAACGATACTCTCCGGGCTCTTGACAGCCTGTCTTTGTCTGCTGGCCGCCGCCGCGCCCGCGCAGGACGCCCAGGCCCCGATCCAGCAGCTGTTGCAAGAGCATGGCGAGATCATCGCCAAAAGCTCGCGCCGTACCATTGGCCCGGCCATCGATGCGCTGGCCGCAAGCGGGCTGACCGAGGCGCAAGAGGTGCTGGAACGCTGGCAAGCCAAAGAGATGTGGCGCGACACGAAAACCGGGCTTTTCGTCTTCGCCGAAGAGGTCGACCGCGACACGCTGCGTCTTTTCGACGTGGCGAACGGGGCCGAACTCGGGATGGTTCCCGATGACAGCTATGACCAATTGAAACCGAATTCGGGCATCAGAGGCATGATCGGCGCGGCGCTGGTACGTTTTCAGCTCAGCGACCCCGACCCGGTCAACCGCGCCACGGCGCTCGATGCCATCGAACGCGATGCCGAAGAGTCGCACCTGGCCGCCCTGCGCGGCGCAATCGAGGGAGAGGACGAGCCGGCGCTGAAAGCGCGCAAAGAGCGGTTGGAGCGGCTGTTGACCATCCGCTTCGACCCAGACGACGCCGCGCGCATCGCCGCCATCGAAAGTTTCGCGGGCGATCTGGGTGTCGATGTGCGCGCCACCCTGAACCCGCTTGTCGCCACCCGGACCGAGGTGGCCCGGACCCCGCCGGACGCCCCCGATGTCGCCCGGGCGTTGACCCCGGGCGCGGATGCCCTGCCCCGGGACGCGGCCTATGCCCTGCTCGTCGACGCAGGGCTGGCCCAGCCGACAATCACCTCCGCCGACCGCCGCACCGCATTGGTGGCCAATATCGCCGATGGCGCGGTGGCGGGCATTCCGGTTGCGCAGCTGAACACCGAAGCGGCCCGCGCCCGCGCCTATACCGCGCTGGCCGGCGCCGGGTTGGTCCCCCCCGCCGCGACCGAGGCCGAGGTTGACGCCACGCTGGACCGCCACGCGTTTTACACCCGCTACGTCGGCGCCCCCGCGCCGGTGGCCGCCGCCGCGCAAGCGGCGCTGTCGGACATCGAAACCGCCGTGGCCGTCAACCGGGCCTTCGACCTTGGTCTCGATGCGCTGTCGCTGGCCTCGATCTACTTCCTGGCCGCCATTGGCCTGGCCATCACCTTCGGCGTGATGGGCGTGATCAACATGGCTCATGGCGAGTTCATCATGATGGGCGCCTATACCGGCTATGTCGTGCAGCAGCTCATTCCCGATTACACCATTTCGATCCTGGTGGCGCTGCCGCTGGCCTTCGCCGTCACCTTCGCCGCCGGCGTGGCAATGGAGCGCCTGGTGATCCGCTGGCTCTATCACCGCCCGCTGGAAACCCTGCTGGCCACCTTCGGCATCTCCATCGCGCTGCAGCAGATCGCCAAGAACATCTTTGGCACCCAGGCCCGCCCGCTCACCTCTCCGGCCTGGCTGGACGGATCGTTGGTCGTCAACGACATCGTTTCGATCAGCTATATCCGCATCGCGATTTTCGTGCTGGCCCTGCTGTTCCTGGGGCTCTTCCTGTTCCTGATGACCCGCACCCGCCTGGGGCTCGAGGTGCGCGCCGTGACGCAGAACCCGCGCATGGCGGCCTCGATGGGCATAAATCCCGACCGGATCAACATGCTAACTTTCGGGCTCGGCTCGGGCATCGCCGGCATCGCGGGGGTGGCCATCGGCCTTTACGCCAAGGTGACCTCGGAAATGGGCGCCGATTACATCGTGCAATCCTTCATGACCGTGGTCGTGGGCGGGGTCGGCAATATCTGGGGCACGCTTTTGGGCGCGACCCTTGTCGGCACTCTGCAAAAGGGGATCGAGTGGTTGAACCCGTCGAACACGCTGGCCGCCCAGACCTATATGATCCTGTTCGTCATCCTTTTCATCCAGTTCCGGCCGCGGGGGCTTATCGCCCTCAAGGGCCGTGCGGCGGAGGCCTGAGCGATGAGCGACGCAAGCCTTTTGCGCCCCACGCGCCGTTCGATCGCGCTGCGCCACCCCTCGGTGTTGATCTTCATCGCGACGCTGGCGCTTTTCACCCTGGGGATCACCATCCTCTCCGAGGGCTTCGGCATCGGCGTGATTTCGACCAGCTTCGTCAAGACGCTGGGTAAAACGCTCTGCCTGTGTCTCGTGGCGCTGGCGATGGATCTCGTGTGGGGCTACTGCGGAATCCTGTCGCTCGGACACATGGCGTTCTTCGGCCTTGGCGGCTACGCCGTCGGCATGTGGCTGATGTATGCCCGCACCGAACTCATCGTGATCGAAAGCCTGGCCGCGGCCGAGCTGCCGCCAACCCCGCAGGAAATTTCCGACGGGATCGCCACGCAAATATTCGGCGTGGTTGGCGCGTCGGAATTTCCGCCCATATGGGCCTTTGCCCATTCGCTGCCGCTGCAACTGTCCGCCGTGGTGCTGGTGCCGGGGCTCTTGGCGATGGTCTTCGGCTGGCTCGCCTTCCGCAGCCGGGTCACCGGCGTGTACCTGTCGATCCTGACCCAGGCGATGACGCTGGCGCTGTCCCTCTACCTGTTCCAGAACGACAGCGGGCTGCGCGGCAATAACGGACTTTCCGGGCTGCAAAACCTGCCCGGCCTCGAAGCCGTGCCGCAAGCGGTGGTCTCGGTCTGGTTCTTCTGGGCCTCGGCGCTGGCGCTTGGGGCGGGCTATGTGCTGTGCGCCTGGCTGGTGTCGGGCAAGTTCGGATCGGTCATCCGCGCCACCCGCGACGACGAGGCGCGGGTGCGCTTCCTCGGCTACCCGGTGGAGGAATTCAAACTGGTGGTATTCACCCTGACGGCGGTGATCGCGGGCATCGCGGGTGCGCTCTATTACCCGCAGGCGGGCATCATCAACCCGGCCGAAATCGCGCCCATCGCCTCGATCTACCTGGCGGTCTGGGTCGCCATCGGCGGGCGCGGGCGGCTTTACGGTGCGGTGATCGGCGCGGGTTTCGTGTCGCTGTTGTCGACCTGGTTCACCGGCGGCCAGGCGCCGGACGTGCCCCTCGGATTCTACACCATCAGCTGGGTCGATTGGTGGACCGTGCTCTTGGGGCTTTCCTTCGTCGCGGTCACGCTGTTTGCACCCAGAGGCATCGGCGGGCTGGTCGACCTGATCGGCCATGTCAGAAGCCCCAATCGCCATGGCGCCGACCTTGGCCCCGACGCCGGCGCCCTGCGCGAGAAGGAGGCGGATGAATGAGTACTCTGCTAGAGGTCTCCGGTGTCTCTGTCTCCTTCGACGGGTTCAAGGCGATCAACAACCTGTCGTTCCAGATCGGCCAGGCCGAGCTGCGCGCGGTGATCGGCCCGAATGGCGCCGGCAAGACCACCTTCATGGATATCGTCACCGGCAAGACGCGGCCGGACGAGGGGCGCGTCACCTTCGGCGAAAAGAACGTCTCGCTGCTGGCGCTCTCCGAAAGCCGGATCGCGCAGCTGGGCGTGGGACGCAAGTTCCAGCGCCCCACGGTGTTCGAGGATCAGAGCGTCGCCGACAACCTGATGATGGCGCTGAAGAAGGACCGCAGCCCCTTTGCGGTGCTGATGTTCCGCCCCATCGCCGCCGACCGCGACCGGGTGGCGGAACTGGCCGATGAAATCGGCCTTTCGGCCGCGCTCCACCGCAAGGCGGGAGAGCTGAGCCATGGCCAGAAGCAATGGTTGGAGATCGGCATGCTGCTGGCGCAGGAGCCGCGGCTGCTGCTGGTCGACGAACCGGCGGCGGGCATGACGGTGGCAGAGCGCGCGCATACCACCGACATCCTGAAAGAGGCCGCCAAGACCCGTGCCGTCGTGGTGGTCGAACACGACATGGAGTTCGTGCGCCGGCTGGAGTGCAAGGTCACCGTACTGCACGAAGGCTCGGTTCTGGCCGAGGGCTCGCTCGACCACGTCACGAAGAACGAAAAGGTGATCGAGGTGTATCTTGGACGCTGATCTGCTGAAACTCGAGGGGCTGACGCTGCACTACGGCGGCAGTCAGATCCTGAACGGCATCGACCTGACCGCCCGGCTGGGCGAGGTGACCTGCGTGATGGGCACCAACGGCGTGGGCAAGACCAGCCTGCTCAAGGCGATATCGGGCACCCATCCGCGCTCGGACGGGCGCTATGTGCTGGATGGCGAGGAGATCGGCCGCGTCCCGGCCCAGGTGCTGGCGAAGAAGGGCGTGGCCTATGTGCCGCAGGGGCGCGACATCTTTCCGTTGCTGACGGTGCGCGAGAACCTTGAAACCGGCTTTGCCTGCCTGCCCAGGAACGATCACAAGATCCCCGGCGAGATATTCGAGCTGTTCCCGATACTGAAGGATTTCCTGAACCGCCGCGGCGGCGATCTGTCGGGCGGGCAACAACAACAGCTGGCGATCGCCCGCGCGCTCATCACGCGCCCGAAGCTCTTGTTACTTGACGAACCGACCGAGGGCATTCAGCCCAATATCATTCAGCAGATCGGCCGCGTCATCGCCCACCTGCGGGAAAAAGCGGACATGGCCATCGTGCTGGTCGAGCAGTATTTCACCTTTGCCTACGATCTTGGCGACGCCTTCTACGTGGTCGAACGCGGCGCTGTGAAACTGAGCGGCCGCAAGGGAGCGTTGGAGCGCGAGCAGTTACTGGGAAGCGTTTCGGTATAGCCGGACCGTCCCGGCGGCTTTCGGTTCCCGGGATGTTTTCCAAGCGGGCTGTCTTCACCGGGCGACCTCCATGCGCCGCCAAGGTTTGCTCCGGTGCGACGGTGGCGACGACGGGTGGTGAGGCCACGGTGGGGTGGCGGCGCCGTTCCACCACCCCGCCCCCCCTGTCCCGCAACAGGTCCGGGGCGATCTACAACGCCCCGGACCTGTTGCAGGTCTCACGATTTGCCCGCCAGCATCTGCTCGACCAGCTTCTGCACGCGCAGCGCCTCGTCCGGGGTTGCCAGGCGGTTCGGCTCGCCCGCGATGCACAGCGCCAGATCGTCGAGCTGTGCCTTGAGGCTCACCGCGCGCGGATCGGCAGGCCGCTCACCCAGCTCGCTGAACGCCCCGCCGTCGGACACTGCGTCGATGTAGAATTCCGAGATCCGGCGGCTGGTCTTTGTCCCCTTGATCGTCATTTCCTGCCGGTCGGGCTGCGCTCCGCCGACACTGGCCAGGATGCTGACCGGTATCCCGTCCGCGTTTTCCAACCGCGCCAGCATATGGGTTTCGCAAAGGGCCGGGTCCGCCGGGTAGGACGGACGCGCCCAGACCACCGAAAGCGGCCCCAAGATGCGTTCGGAGAAGAACAGGAAATGCGACAGCACCTCGCGCGTCATCCCGCCCTCGTCGCGGAAGCGCAGCCAGTCGGCGGCCTTCTGCCAGGCGCGCGGCCAGGCGGCATAGGTCACCACCATATCGACGCCCGCCAGGTCGCCCAGCGCGCCGGATCGCGCGGCCTCGCTGACACCTGTCAGCGCTGCGCCCGCGGCCTGGGTGAAATTGACCGCCGCCGGAACACCCGCCGCCTTCAGCCCCGCGACCAAGGCCTCGCTTTCGGCCACATCGACGCCCAGCGGTTTTTCGAGGAACACCGCCTTGCCCACCTCTGCCGCGGCCAGCGCATAGGCTTTGCGCGGCACCGGCGGACAAGCGAGATAGATCAGATCGGCCGCCTCGATCGCCGCCTCTGCCGCGGCGGCAATATCGGCACCGGGGGCGATCCGCTTCGCCTCTTCACAGGCCTTGGAATCGGGATCCCACAGCGCCACCGGGGCGTACCCTTCGTGCAGTTCCATATGCTCCAGCATACGCCGGCCCATGATGCCCAGACCGATAACCGCCGTCTTCACCGCCATAGCCTTCCTCCCTCAGCCCTGCCGTTCCGGAACCAGGGCGGTTTCCATCATCATGTGAACGCCCTTGTTTCCGTTCACGGTTTGCGTGATCCGCAGGTCGCCGGCAAGAGAGCACAGCATATAGGCATCCTCCCGGCTCAGCCCGGTGCGGTCGACGATCCAGGCGATCATGTCCCGCAACGCCATTTCTGCGCAGCGGTCCAGATCCTCATGCATGCCCATGGTGATCAGATGCGTCGGCGTTTCGGCGCGGGGATAGGTGAACGCCAGATCCTCGCGCAGGTTTAGGCGGAATGTGCCCTCCAGCGCGGTCTCGATGGCGGTGACGCAGACCTCGCCGTCGCCCTGCGCCCCATGGCCGTCGCCGCAGGAGAATAGCGCCCCCTCCGCCTGCACCGGCAGGTAAAGCGTGGTGCCCGCCACCAGTTCTTTGTTGTCGAGGTTGCCGCCATGCACCCGCGGCTGGATGGTCGAGATCCGGCCCCAGTTCGGCGGCGGCGCCACCCCCATCACCCCGAAGAAGGGTTTCAGCGGCAGCTCCAGCCCCCAGGACAGCCGCGCGGTCATGGCATCAAGGTCAAGCGGGATGATCTCCGTCCGCCCGGTCTGGAAATCCTCGGGCAGCGTCCCCGCCAGCGGCCGAATGATGTTCCAGCCCCAGTCCTGGCGCAGCTTGATGTCCAGGATCCGCACTTCGAGCACATGGCCCGGCAATGCGCCGCGGACGGCCACGGGTCCGGTCAGGATATGGCCCGGCACCTGGCGTTCGGAACGGGCGTGAATGTCCAAAAGTTCGGGTGGAATGTACAATCCCGATTCCGCAGCCGGTATCTGGTCCGGGCCGCCAGTGACGGTCTCGATGGTGACCACCTCGCCGCTTTCGATTTCCAGAGCCGGCGCCAGCCCGGCGTCGAAATACCCCCAGGCGCAGGTTTCGGGGCTGGCTGTGATGCGATGTGTCATGACGAACAGGATGCTTTCGTTTCGGGCGGCAGGCCGAAGGACGGTCTGCGAACCCCGGGTTTCAGGTCACGGTATCTTTCAGGACGAGATGGCCCGGCGCCACCTCGGTATACTCCGACGGGCCCGGTTCGTACCGCAGCGGGAACACCGGCGAGGGGATCGGGCGAAAGGTCATCTCCTCCCCGATGGTGCGGCGGGACGGATCGGCGACGGGCACCGCGCGCATCAGCGATTTGGTATAGCTGTGCTGCGGAACCTCGAAGACCTGCGCGCGCGTCCCGATCTCGACCAGCCGCCCGCGGTACATCACGCCGACGTGGTGCGAGACCCGTTCGACCACCGCCATGTCGTGGCTGATGAACAGGAAGGAAATGCCAAGCTCCGCCTGCAGTTCCATCATCAGGTTCAGCACCTGCGCCTGCACCGAGACATCGAGCGCCGAAACCGCCTCGTCGGCGATGATCAGCTTGGGCCGCACCGCCAGAGCCCGCGCGATGGCCACCCGCTGGCGCTGACCGCCCGACAGCTCATGCGGGAACCGCGACATGAAGCTGCGCGGCAGGTGCACCCGGTCGAACAGGCCCGCCACGCGGTCGTCGACCTCGCGGCCCTCGGCCAGGCCGAAGTTGCGCACAGGCTCGGCCACCTGGTCGCGCAGCCGCATATAGGGGTTGAGCGAGGCAAAAGGATCCTGGAACACCATCTGCATGTCGCGCCAGGCGCGGCGCAGGTCACGGTCGCCGAGCCCGATGATGTCGCGCTTGTCCAGCAACACGGAACCGGAGGTCGGCTCGGACAGACGCAGGATGGAGCGGCCGCAGCTTGATTTGCCGCAGCCGGACTCGCCCACCAGCGACAGGGTCTCGCCCTTGTTGATGGTGAAACTCACGTCCTCGACGGCGTGCACATTGGCCACCGTTCGGCGGAACAGCCCGCCCTTGACCGGGTAGCGGGTGGTCAGGTGCGACACTTCCAGCAGCGGTTCTGCTGAGACCGGCAGAACCGGCACCGGGGCCGTCGTGTCATCCCCGATCAGCCGCATCGGCTCGGGCGCGGGTTTGCCGTGCATCTCGCCCAGACGCGGCACGGCGGCCAGCAACGCGCGGGTATAGTCCTCTTTCGGGTTCCCGAAGATCTCTTCGACCGGCCCCTCTTCCACCAGGTTGCCCCGGCACATCACCACCACCCGGTCGGCCACCTGCGCCACCACCGCCATGTCATGGGTGATGAACAGAACCGCCATGCCGGTTTCACGCTTGAGCCGGTTGATCAGCGACAGGATCTCCGCCTGGATGGTGACATCGAGCGCGGTGGTCGGCTCATCGGCAATCAGCAGCCGCGGTTCGCAGGCCATCGCCATGGCGATCACCACCCGCTGGCGCATGCCGCCCGACAGCTCGTGCGGGTATTGCTTCAGCCGCCGCTCCGGTTCGGGAATGCGCACCTGTTTCAGCAACTCCAGCGCCCGCGCGCTGGCGGCCTCGGCGGAAAGGCCCAGATGCATCCTGAGGCCGTCGGTCATCTGCCGTTCGATGGTGAAGACCGGGTTGAGCGAGGTCATCGGCTCCTGAAAGATCATGCCAATCTCATTGCCGCGAATGGCGCGCATGGTGGCGTCGTCGGCATGGGCCACGTCGATCGTGCCCTTGGCGCTGGCGAACTCCAGCCTGCCGCCGGTGATCTTGCCGCCGCCGAATTCCACCAGCCGCATCAGCGACAGCGAGGTCACCGATTTGCCCGAGCCGCTTTCGCCCACCACGCAGACCGTCTCGCCCGGGGCGATGGAAAAGCTGACGTCCTCGACCCCCACGATGGGGCCGTCTTCGCCCTGAAACTCCACCCGCAGGTTATCGATGGAGACCAGCGGTTTCACGTCGTCCAGCATCAGGAGGCTCCCTTGGCTCTGGGATCGAGCGCATCGCGCAGCGCATCGCCGAACATGTTGAGGCCGAGCACGGTCAGCGCCACTGCGGCGCCGGGCACCAGCGCCGTCCAGGGCGCGCGGTCGAGGTAATCGCGCGAGGCCTGGATCATCAGGCCCCAGGAGGCATCGGGCGGCTGGGTACCGAGACCGAGAAAGCTCAGCCCCGCCTCGGCCAGGATCGCGAAGGCCAGGCTGATGGTCGATTGCACGATCACCGCCGGCATGATGTTGGGCAGGATATGGCGCAGGATCAGCCGCGCGTCGGAATTGCCGGCGGTGCGCGCGGCCTCCACATAGGGCATCTGCGCCACCCGCAGCGCCTCGCCCCGGATGATGCGGGCGAGGAAGGGGGTGAAGGCGATGCCGATGGCGATGATGGTGTTCTGAAGGTTCGGCCCCAGCACCGCGCTGATGGTCAACGCCAGCAGCAGTGCGGGAAAGGCCAGCAGCGTGTCGACCAGGCGCATCAGCACATTGTCGGTCGTGCGCCCGGCATAGCCGGAGATCAGCCCCAGCGGCAAGCCAATGACGATGGACATCAGCACCGCCGAACTGGCGATGACGATGGACGTGCGCGCGCCCAGCAGCACCCGGTACATCAGGTCGCGGCCGAGCTGATCGGTGCCCAGCGGATGCGCCCAGGTGGGCGGCGAAAGCCGCGCGCGCATGTCCATCTTGGTGGCCCAGTCGGCGGGGATCACCATCGGCGCGATCACCGCCACCAGCAGGATCGCCAGCACGAGGGCGACGCCGAGCACGCCCTTGGAGGTGCGGAAAGAGGCGGGCAGTTTCATGACAGACGGATCCTCGGGTCGACCAGAACGTAGAGCAGATCGACGATCAGGTTGGCGAGCATGACCACGGCGGCGATAACGAAGACGCTGGCCTGGATGAGGGGGATGTCGCGATTGAGCAGCGCCTGATAGGTCAGCCAGCCCATGCCGGTGTAATTGAACAGGCTCTCGATCACGATGATCGACCCGAAGAGATAGCCGACCTGCAGCCCGGCCACGGTCATCACCGGCCCCACCGCATTCGCCAGCCCATAGCGCCAGACCACAGTGCCTTCGCCCAGACCCTTGGCGCGGGCGACGCGGATGAATTCCTGATTGAGGATGCCGGTCATGGTGGCGCGCGTCATTCGCGTCAGATGCGCCATCAGGCCAAGCCCGAGGGCCAGCGAGGGCAGCAGCGCGTGGCGGAAGGCCAGCAGCAGGTCCTCGCCCGGGTCGACAAAGCCCGAGGACGGCAGCCAGTGCAGCGCGCGGGCGAACAGCAGGATCATCATGATCCCCCAGAAGAAATCCGGCAGGCTGACGCCCATCAGCGCGGCGGAGCTTGATGCGGTGTCCTGCCAGCGGTTCGGGTGCACCGCCGCCCAGACCCCGAGCGGCACCGCGCAGATCAGCGCGATTGTCATGGAGAACAGGACGATCAGCCCGCTTGCCGTCATCTTCTGCAGCAGGAGCGGCGCAATCGGCTCCTTGAACACCAGCGAGGTGCCCCAGTCGCCCGAGAGCATGCCGCCGATCCAGCGACCGTATTGCACCAGCAGCGGATCGTTCAGCCCCAACGATTCCCGCAGACCCGCCAGCGCCTCCGGGTTGGACTGGGTGCCCATGATCATCATCGCCACGTCACCCGGCAGGATGTTGGTCACCGCGAAGGTGATCGCCGAGATCAGGAACAGCGTCAGAAGCATCGAAAGGATGCGGTTGAGAAGATAGCTCACGCCCTGCCCTTTCCGCACGCGGGTTCGAGCCGCGCGAAACAGTTTCCCGGAAACGGACCGGGGCACGCCGTCGCGGTGTGCCCCGGCCGATCACTCATGCCTGAAGCCAGACCTTGTGGAAGTTCAGGTTCGACCCGTTCGGATGCACGATGGTATCAAGCCCCATCACGCTGGGCTGGGCGCCGATGGTGCCGTTGCGGAACCACAGGATCACGTCCAGCGTTTCGTCGTGGACGACCTTCTGCACCTCTTTGTAGATGTCGGCGCGCGCCGCCGGATCGACGGTGATCCGCGCCTTGGCGGTCAGTTCGTCCACCTTGGCGTTGGAGATCTTGCGGTAGTTGAAGGCGCCCTCGGTGTTCCACAGCGAGTAGTAGAGGAAATCCGGCTCCCACAATGTGAAGAAGTTCATCATGGTGATCTGGAAGTCCTTGTCGACCCAACACTGGCTGAGCCAGTCCGACCAGGTGAGCTGCTCGATGGTGGCGTTGACGCCGGCCATGCGGAACCACTCCAGCATGATCTGCGCCGCCTCGATGTGGTAGGGGTAGTTGGTGGTCGCCTTGAACACCACCGACAGCTCGCCCTCGCCATAGCCGGCCTCGGCCAGCAGCGCCTTGGCCTTGTCAAAGTCCTGCGGGCGTTGCGTCAGGTCGTGGTTGTAGGAGGCCGAGGTGGGATAGCTGGGCGATGCGGTGACCGCGCCCTGACCCCAGAGCGCGCCTTCCAGCAGCGCCTCCTTGTCGATCATGTAATCGAAGGCTTCGCGCACCTTGGGGTTCTTGAACGGCTCGAAATCGTGGTTGAAGTTCACGAAGTCCCAGTTCAGCGGGAACCAGGAGACCACCTGCAGATCCGGATCCTTTTCGATCTCGGCGATGCGGTCGGCGGGGATGTCGTTGATCATATGCAGCTCGCCCGTCCGTAGTCCGGTCAGGCGCACGGTGGGTTCGGTGATCTCGCGCGCGATGACCTTGTCCAGATAGGCCGGGCCGCCCCAGTAGTCGTCGAAACGCGCCAGCTCCACTTCGTTGCCGAACTCGCGGCGGACGAATTTGAACGGGCCGCAGCCGATCGGCGTGGTGCCCTGCACATCGCCGCTGCCCTCGGGCATGATCACGCCGGCGCCGTTTTCGGCCAGACGCGACAGGAAGGGCGCGTTGACCTCGCTCAGCGTGATGATGACGGTCAGGTCGTCGGGGGTGTCGATGCTCTCGACCGCCTTGAACACCTCGAAGTTGACCGCGCCGGTCTCCGGGTTCTTGCAGCGCTCGAAGGAGAATTTGACGTCCGACGCGGTCATCTTCTTGCCGTTGTGGAACACCACATCGGGGCGCAGCTTGAAGGTATAGACCAGACCGTCGGCGCTGACCTCGAAGCTTTCGGCGAGGTTCGGGATCACGTTCAGATCCTTATCCACGGTGACGATGGAATCATGCACGTTCTGCAGCACCCGGCCGGTGGAGGCGGTGCCGGTCTGGTGCATGTCGAGGTTCTGGGTGGTCTCCGAATGGCCCCAGATCAGGGTGCCGCCGCTGACCGGCTCGGCCGACGCCAGCGCGGGCATTCCGACGGCATAAAGGATGGTCCCGCCCATCAGAGCGGAGGAGGATTTCAGGAAATCTCTGCGTTTCATCTTCGTCTCCTTGTTGAAGGAACCGGGGCGGAGGACGCCCCGGCCATGGTGAAAGCGCCCCGTTCGGGGTCGTTATCTGACGTGTCAGTCGGGCAGGACGGGACGCTCGGCGGCAACGCCGAGTTTCGCCTCCAAAGCCTGCCCGAGGTTGAGGATGGTCCCTTCCTCGAAGAGCCGCCCCCAGAGCGAGATCCCCTGCGGCACCCGGTGGGTTTCGCCGCTGTCGTCCGCCTCGCCGGTGGTGAGCTTGCCGGCGCCCAGCGAGGCCGGGCTGCGGGTGCCGAGCTGGTCGAAGCCCGCCCGCAGATGCAGGCAGGGATGACCGGTGAAGTTCGACGCCACCAGCATCGGCCCGGTCATGAACGGCCCGATCAGCGCGTCGACCTCTTTGAACAGCCCGTCGAGCGCCTGCATCACCAGATAGCGCAGACGGTCGAGCTGCACATGATCGACCGCCGAGAGGAACCGCGCCTTGCGGAAGGTATTGGGCCAGGCGCCGTCGTCCTGCCAGGTCAGCGTGTCATCGAGGCCGGTGAGCGTCAGGTGTTCGAAGGCCGCCGCCGCCTCGGCATAAAGCGTGTTCATCAGCGCGCCATAGGGCAGATCGGGCAAGGAGACCTCGACCACCTCGATGCCCAGTTCCTTTGCGGCAGCCAAGGCCGCGTGATCGACCGCCGTTGCCCCCTCGCCGAAGGCCTCCGGCAGGTAGCCGAGCTTCAGCCCCTCGATCCCCTTGCCCGCATCGAAGGCCAGCGGCGCCTGAATGCTGCAGCGGTCGGCAGCATCGGCCCCGTTGATCGCGGCGAGCACCAGCGCGGTATCCTCCACGCCCCGGCAGATCGGCCCGATCTTGTCGAGCGACCAGCACAGTGCCATGGCGCCCGCCCGGCTGACCCGCCCGAAGGTGGGGCGCAGCCCGGTGGTGCCGCAGCGCTGGCTGGGCGAGGTGATCGAGCCCAGCGTCTCGGTCCCGATGGAAAAGCCGCAGAGTGCGGCGGCGGTGGCGGAGGCCGACCCGGCGCTGGAGCCGGAAGACCCCTCCTCGCTGTTGAACGGGTTGCGGGTGCGCCCGCCGTACCAGATGTCGTTATAGGCCAGCGCGCCCAGCGTCGTCTTGCCCAGCAGCACCGCACCGGCCTGCCGCAACAGGGTGACGATGCGGGCATCCGCCTCCGGCACGCGGTCCTGAAAGGGCTCCGCTCCCCAGCCGGTGGTAATGCCCTTGGTGTCGAACAGGTCCTTCACCCCGTAGGGGATGCCGTGCAGCGGGCCCAGATAGGTGCCCTTGGCCAGAAGCGCGTCCATCGCGTCGGCTTCGGCCAGCGCCAGGTCGGGCGTCACCGTGGCGAAACAGAACAGATGCGGGTTCAGCTTTTCGATGCGCGCCAGGTAGATCTCGGTCAGCCGCCGGCTCGTCAGCGTACCGGAGCGGATCCAGGCGCCGAGTTCCGGCAGGCAGGCAAAGGCGATATCCTCGTCCTTGTCGGGCAGCGGCGCGGTGGCCTCCGAAGGGGTCACCCCGTCGGCTGTCGGCATTTCGAACCCCGGCAGGCGCGGATCGAAGCGCAGCGCCATCGGCACCGAATTGGGCAAATCCACCGCCCGCCGCGCCACGGCAGAGGCGATCTGCCCGTCGAGATTGCCCACCATCTGCGCCCGTTCGCGCGCGGTATAGGCAAGGCCCATCAGGCGCTCGGCGGCCTCGATATCGGCCTCGGTAATGCTCTGGTCTTCCATCGGTTCCCTCACAGGCAGATTTGATTTCGGATCGCGGCAGGCCCCATCTCAGCCATCCAGCGCCTGGCGCACGTCCAGCGCATCGCGCAGCCAGTCTCCGACGAAGTTGATCGCCAGCACCACCAGCATGATCGCCAGCCCCGGGAACACGCCCAGCCACCACGCCTGGGTGATGAAGCCGCGCCCGTCGGCCAGGATCAGCCCCCAGGTCGGCGTATAGGCATCGACGCCGAGGCCGAGGAACGACAGGCTCGCCTCGCCCAGGATCGCGTAGGACACGCTGACCGTGGCCTGCACGATGATCGGCGCCACCGCGTTGGGCAGGATATGGATGAACAGCGTGCGTGCCTTGGAAAAGCCCAGCGTGCGGGCGGCGTCGACATATTGCTCTTCCCTCAGCGTCAGGGTCATGGAGCGAGCGACGCGGGCAAAATCGTCGACGAAGGCCAGCGACAGCGCGACGATGACGTTCAGCAGGCCGGTGCCGAAGACCGCGACCAGATAGACCGCGATGATGAAGTTCGGGAACGCCCACTGCAGGTCGATGTAGCGCATGATGATCAGATCGAGCCAGCCGCCGAAATAGCCCGCGACCAGCCCCAGCGCGATGCCGATCACCAGCGCAATGCCCACGGTGGAGATGCCGATGAAGAGCGACACGCGGGTGCCGTGCAGAATGCGGCTGAGCAAATCGCGGCCCAGATCGTCGGTCCCCAGCGGGTGGGTCCAGGATAGGCCCGACATCATGTCCAGCGTCATGTCGTTCGGGTCGAAGGGCGACAGCAGCGGCGCGAAGACCGCGCCGATCACGAAGAGTAGCAGCACGGCCAGCCCCGCCTGCGCCTTGCGGTCGCGCACCAGCGTGGCGCGGAACCGCGAGCGGCGTTTGGGGAGCGGATCGCTGTCGAGGTTTTGCGTGATATCACTCATCAGTTCAGCCGAATGCGCGGGTCGATCACCCCGTAGAGCAGATCGACGATGAGGTTGGAAAAGACGAAGATGGCGGAGACGACCAGAACCGCGCCCTGCACCACCGGGTAATCCCGGTTCAGGATGCCTTCGATCAGAACGCGGCCCAGCCCCTTGATGGCAAAGACATTCTCGACCACCACGGCGCCGGAGATCAGCAGCGCGAAGGCGATCCCGATCACGGTGATCACGGGGATCATCGCATTGGGCAGCGCATGGCCGAACATGATCATCCAGGGCGTCAGCCCCTTGGCGCGCGCGGTGCGCATGTAGTCGGACTTCAGCACCTCAAGCAGGGAGGAGCGGATCATCCGCGCGATGATCGCCGAAAAGGCGGTGCCGATGGCGATGGCGGGCAGGATCAGATGGCTGAACCAGGGCCAGACCCCGTCGGACAGCGGCACATAGCCGATGGCGGGCAGCCATTGCAGGTTGGCGGCAAAGACGATGATCAAGAGGATCGCCAGCCAGAAATCCGGCATCGACAGGCCGAGGAACGCCAGCAGCGACACGGTGGTGTCGGTCGCCGTATTGCGCCGCGTGGCAGACAGGATCCCCGCCGGCAACGCGATGACCAGCGCGATCACGAAGGCCAGAAGCGACAGCGACAGCGTCCGCGGGATCGCCTCGACCAGCACGTCGGTCACAGCCGCCCGGCTGCCGTAGATCGAAGCGCCCAGATCGCCCTGCAGCATGTTCTGGAACCAGATCGCATATTGCACGAAAAGCGAGCGGTCGAGACCGAGCTGGCGCTTCATCGCCGCGATCTCATCCGGGCCGCCGGCATCCGCCAGCATTGCGGCGATGGGATCGCCCGGAACGAGGCGCAGCATGAAAAACACCAGCGTCGCCACCGCCCACATCACGATGACCGAGCCGATCAATCTGCGCAGCATATAGCTTGCCACTGGGCCGTCCTTTCAGAATTGGGAGAGACCGGGCCGGCTTTTCACCGGCCCGGAAGGGGTCGTCGCGCTTAGCCCAGGGTCACACGGTCGAAATCGTGCAGCCCGGGGATGCGGCTTTCGGCGGGGAAGTTCACCGACTTGTGGCGTACCTGCACATCTACCGGATGGTAGAGGAAGCCGCAGGCAACCCGGTCCGAGGTGATCTGGTTGGCCTCCTGCACCAGCGCCTTGCGCTTCTCCAGATCGGCAGTCACCGATTGTTCGTCGATCAGCTTGTCGGCCTCGGCATTGCTGAAATAGCCGAAGGCGTATTTCTCTTTGTCGCGGGTGCGGCCGTTGAACTTCGACGTGGTCTTCATCCAATCGACAACGCCGTCGTCGGGGTCATAGTCGCCGCCCGAACCGCCCAGGCGCATGTCGTATTCGCAGTTGTTGAAGTCCTGGATGCCGACCGAGAATTCCTTTGGCACGACCTTGATGGTGATACCCAGAACCTGCTTGTAGATGTTGGCCAGCACTAGGCCGTTGCGTTTTTGCGCCGGCGTGGTCATCAGTTCCAACTCAGGGAAGCCCTTGCCACCCGGGAAGCCTGCCGCGGCCAGAAGCTCGCGTGCGCCGTCAGGGTCGAAAGCCTGCATCGACTTATCCGCGATCCCCTCGTCGTAGTAGAAGGCCATCGCCGGGTTGATAGTGCCGTAGCCGGGCACGGCATAGCCGAAGTGCGCCTGTTTTACGTAAGTGTCCCGGTCGAGCGCCTTGGCCAGCGCCAGACGCACCATGAAGCCCTTGTCCTTCATCAGCTCATCCATCGGCTTGTCGAAGTCGGTCACCTTCATCGGCTCGCGCCAGGGGTTCATCCAGACCGACTGGAAGCCCGGGGCCGGTTTGATGTCGACCACCAGATCGGGGTTCGATTTGAACCGGTCAATCAGCTGCGCCGCCAGCGGGTTGCCACCGATATACTGGATATCGCCCGCTTCAAGCGCGGCGGCGATCGGTTCGACCCCATCGATCGGCTTGATGGTGATCTTGTCCAGCTTGGGCCGCTCGGGGTCGTAGTAATCGGCGAATTTCTCCAGCACGACACCCTGGCCCAACACATGTTCGGTCACCTTGAACGGGCCGGTGCCGACCGGGGTCAGGCCGTATTGCGCGTCGCCCATCGCTTCCAGCGCGCCCTTTGACACGATGGTCATCGCCCGGCCCGAGGCGCGTTCCAGCGTCTTGGTCAGGAACGAGGCCTGCGGCTGCTTCAGGGTGAACTTCACCTGGTAATCGCCTAGCTTTTCCAGCTTTTCGACATTGGCGAGGTTCTTGGAGTGGATCGAGATATCTGGGTTCGACGACCGCTCGAAGGTGAACATCACGTCATCGGCGTTGAACGAGTCGCCGTTGTGGAAGGTCACGCCTTCGCGCAGCTTGAAGGTGTATTCCAGGCCGTCGTCCGACACCGTCCAGTTTTCCGCCAGATCGCCCTGGGCCACCAGCGAGGCATCGATATGCATCAGTCCCGACAGCACGTTGGAGGTGATCTGGAACTGCAGCACCTGACCGATCTTTGCCGGGTCCAGCGTCTGGATCTCGGCGACACCAGCCCAGCCGCAGTTCAGCGTGCCGCCTGCGGCGCCTTCGGCGCGGGCCATGGTTGAGAAGCCGGGCAGCAGATGGGCCGCGGTCAGCGTGCCGCCGGCGGCCAGCAGGCGCAGCGTGGTGCGGCGCGACAGCTTCGGGCCGGACAGGTCCCTGCCGGTCAGGCCGACCATCGGATCGCGGGGGTCGAAATCATGGGCATCGTCCCACAATTTCCGCATCTCTTTGGTGAGGTTCTTGAGGTTCATCTCTGGCTCCCTGTTTGCTTTCTGTTGCGTGTGTGGTCATGCGGTCGGGGCAAGCGCGCCGGTTTCCCAGCAGGCCGCGAAATGGCCGGGCTCGACCGGGTCGAGGCGTGGCACCTCCTGCCGGCAGCGGTCGGTCGCGCGCGGGCAGCGGGGATGAAAGAAGCAACCCGACGGCGGGTTGGCGGGGCTCGGCACCTCGCCCTCCAGCGGCACGATCTCGCGCCCGGCCTCGTAATCCGGGTCCGGGTTAGGCACGGCGTCGATCAGCGCCTGGGTATAGGGGTGCTTAGGATGCGCGAAGAGCGGGTCTGATGGCGCCGCCTCGGCGATCCGGCCCAGATACATCACCGCCACCTGATCGCAGATATGGCGCACCACGGAGAGGTCGTGGCCGATGAAGAGATAGGTCAGCCCCAGCTCTTTCTGCAGCTCTTCCAGCAGGTTGATGATCTGCGCCTGGATCGACACGTCGAGCGCCGAGACTGCCTCGTCGCAGACGATCAGGTCCGGGTTCATCGCCAGTGCCCGGGCGATGCCGACGCGCTGACGCTGGCCGCCCGACATCTCATGCGGGTAGAGGTCGGCAAACCGTGTAGGCAGGCCACAGATGTCCAGCAGCCTTGCGACCTCCGCCTTGATCTCGCTCTCGGGCTTGAGAGCATGCACGCGCAGCGGCTCGGACAGGATGCGCCCGGTGCTCATGCGCGGGTTGAGCGAGGAAAACGGGTCCTGAAACACTGCCTGCACCCGACCGCGGAACTTTTTCAGCGCCACCGCGTCCATCTTCGCCACATCCTCGCCGTCGAAACGGATCGCGCCGGCGGTTGGCTCCACCAGCTGCAGCACGGCACGCGCCACGGTGGTCTTGCCGCATCCCGACTCCCCCACCAGCCCGAAGGAGGTGCCGCGCGGCACCGAGAAGGACACGCCGCCGACCGCGCGCACCTCGCCCACCTGGCGCTGAAAGAACCCTTTGCGGATCGGGAAGCTGACGTGAAGGTCATCGACCTCCAGCAGTGGACGGGTGTCGGTCATGCCGCGGCCCCCTTGCTTTGTTTGATGCCGGAATTCCAGCAGGCGACCTCATGCCCGCCTTCGGTCACGAAATCGGGCACCCGCTCCGAACAGATATCGGTTGCCTTCGGGCAGCGCGGATGGAACCGGCAGCCGGGCAGAACCACGGTGGGATCGGGCGGTGCGCCGGGCACCGGACACAGCGGGGTATCGCGCGGCAGGTCGAGCCGCGGCACCGAGGCCAGCAGCCCCTGGGTGTAAGGATGCTGCGGATCGCGATAGAGCTGCCGCGCGGTGGCGCGCTCCACGACCCGACCACCGTACATCACCGCCACGTTCTGGGCGTGCCGCGCGACGATGCCGAGGTTGTGGGTGATCAGCACAAGCCCCACCCCGTGATCCCGGCAGAGCCGCGAGGTCAGGCTGAGGATCTGCGCCTGGATCGTCACGTCGAGCGCCGTGGTCGGCTCGTCCGCAAGGATAAGCTGCGGCTCGCACGAGAGCGCGATGGCAATCATCACGCGCTGACGCATGCCGCCCGACAGCTGGTGCGGATATTGCTTCAGCCGCCGTTCGGGATCCGAAATCCCCACTTCCGCCAACAAATCCAGCGCCCGGGCGCGCGCCGCCTTGCGGGTTAGCCCATTTTTTAGGCGCATTCCCTCGGTCAGTTGGTGCTCGATCGACCGTACCGGGTTCAGAGAGGTCATCGGCTCCTGAAAGATCATCGCGATTCTGCTCCCGCGAAGATCGTTGTGCCGCTGTGCGGAAAGCTGGGTCAGATCCTCTCCGTCGAACAGGATGCGCCCGCCCGAAACCGAAAGACCCTCGCCAAGCAGCCCCATCACGGCCAGCGCGGTCAGGGACTTTCCCGACCCGGATTCCCCAACGATGGCAAGGGTTTCCCCCCGGTCGAGCGCGAAGTGGGCATCATGCACCAAGCGGCAGGATCCGCCCTCCCGACTCACATCGATCGCCAGATTTTCAACGCGAAGAAGCGCCATTTTCTTTTCATCTTTCCGGTCAAATGTCTGGACATTTGGTCCAATTATCATTATCGATATTGATGGTATGAGAAAGGTTAAAACCATGTCAACAGCGGCGGGCCCGGGCCTCACGGAATTGATGGCCGATTTGCCCAAGGTGGGCGGAAAAAAGTCAGACCAGATTTATGCCGCGCTGAAGCGGGCGATCTTGTTCCGCCAGCTCCCCCCCGACGCCCAGTTGCTCGAACAGGAGCTTGCCGGCCGGTTCGGGTGCAGCCAGGGCACGGTCCGCGAGGCCTTGCTGCGTCTGGACGATGACGGCCTGGTCAAGCGCGCAGGTTACCGCGGCACCCGCGTGACCGAGACCAGCCTCGACGAGGCCGTCGAGATGGTGCGCATCCGCCTGTCGATCGAACGCGGCGCGGCGCGCAAGATCGCGGTGGCCGACCTGTCCCAGCACAGGCCCGCGCTGGACCGCCTGATCGAGCAGATGGCCGCCGCACATCAAATGGACGACCTGTATCAAGGCAGCGAGTTGGACCGCGCCTTCCATTGCGGGCTGGCCTCCGCGGCGGGCATGGACCTTCTGTCCCCCCTGCTGCTGCGCTGCGCGCTTCACATCCACCGCTTCACCCTTGGAAGTGTCGAGGTGCCCAGAGAATTCTATCAGGAGGCCGGTGTCGATGCCGAACATCGCGCGCTCCTGAATGAGCTGGCGTGCGGTGATCCAGATCACGCCGAACACGCGATCTCGGATCATCTGGCGCATGTCTTGCAGCGGTGGTCGCCGTCGCTTTACCAGGCGGTCGGTCCCTCCGTCTTTCGCGATCTCAGAATAAAATAAACAGTATCGGAGCCCCGAATGGCCGCATTCACCACCCGCCCGGAGATCACCGGAACCTTCGGCGTTGCCACCTCAACCCATTGGCTCGCCTCCTCGGTGGGCTTCGGCCTGCTGGAAAAGGGCGGCAACGCCTTTGACGCCGCCGTGGCGATGGGTTTTGTCCTGCAGGTGGTCGAGCCGCATCTGAACGGCCCCGGCGGCGATCTGCCCGCCATCGTCTATTCCGCGAAAGAGGACAAGGTGAAGGTCCTCTGCGCCCAGGGCAGCGCGCCGCAGGGCGCCACCATCGCCAAGTACCGCGACGAGGGGCTGGAGCTGATCCCCGGATCGGGCCTCTTGGCCACGGTGATCCCCGGTGCCTTCGACGGCTGGCTGCTGATGCTGCGCGACCAGGGCACCATGACCCTGCGCGAGGTGCTGGAACCGGCGATCTACTATGCCCGCACCGGTCACCCGGTGCTGGAGCGCGTCTCGATGGCGATCGAAAGCCTGACGGAGCTGTTCGAAACCGAATGGCCGACCTCCGCCGCCACCTGGATGCCGGGCGGCAAGGCCCCTGCCCCGGGCAGCCTGTTCCACAACCCCGTCCTGGCCGACACATGGGAGCGCGTGTTGGCCGAGGCCGAGAGCGTTTCCGGCCGCGAGGCACAGATCGACAAGGCGCGCGACGCCTTCTATCGCGGCTTCATCGCCGAGGCGATCGACGACTACCTCAAGGATGCCTGCGTCATGGACGGCACCGGCGAGCGCCGCAAGGGCGTGCTGACGTCCGAGGACATGGCAGGCTGGAGCGCCCATTGGGAAGATCCGCTGACCCTCGATTACGGCGACTGGACCGTCTGCAAGACCGAGGCCTGGAGCCAGGGGCCGGTGCTGCTGCAAAGCCTGCAACTGCTCAAGCATGCGGGCATCGCGGATATGCCGCTGATGGGCGCCGATTTCGTCCATACCGTGATCGAGGCGATGAAGCTCACCTATGCCGACCGGGAGGCCTATTACGGCGACCCGCGCTTCTTCGACATCCCGATGACGAAGCTTCTGTCCGACGCCTATGCGTCCGACCGCGCCAAGCTAATCGCCGGCACCGCCTCGTTTGAGCAGCGCCCGGGCGTCATTCCGGGGTTGGAGCATCTGGCGCAGGCCGCCATTGAGCGGGCCAGCGGCGGCGCGAAACTCTCTGTTGGTGCCGATGCCGGCGAGCCCACCATGGCGCATCTGTCGAACCGGCGTGGCGATACCGTGCATATCGACGTGATCGACCGCTGGGGCAACATGGTTTCGGCCACACCCTCGGGCGGTTGGCTGCAATCTTCGCCCATCATCCCCGGCCTCGGCTTTGCGCTCAACTCCCGCGCCCAGATGTTCTGGCTCGAAGAAGGGCTGCCCAGCAGCCTTATCCCCGGCAGCCGCCCGCGTACCACGCTGACCCCCTCGCTGGCGCTGAAACACGGCAAGCCGCATCTGGCCTTCGGCACCCCTGGCGGCGACCAGCAGGACCAGTGGCAGCTGATCTTCTTCCTGCGGCTGGTGCATGGCCAGCAGAACATGCAGGAGGTGATCGACGCCCCGCTGTTCCACTCGCAGCATTTCACCGGCTCGTTCTACCCGCGCGTCGCCACGCCCGGGCGGATGATGATCGAACCCTCCGCCGGGGCCGATGTGATCGCCGAGCTGCGCGCGCGCGGCCACGATGTGGAGGTCTCGGATCCCTGGGCCATCGGCCGGCTGACCGCCGCCGCGCGCGATGCCGACGGGCTGCTGCGCGCCGCCGCCACGCCGCGCCTGATGCAGGCCTACGCGGTCGGACGGTGAGGTGGCCCGGTCATGACCTATTCCATCGTCGCCCGTGACCCCGAAACCGGCCATCTGGGCATTGCGGTGGCCAGCCGGTTCTTCGCGGTGGGCGCCCTGGTGCCGCATGTGCGCCCAAACTCGGCGGTTGCGACCCAGGCCTTCATCAACCCGATGTGGGGGATCGAAGGGGCCGAGCGCCTGCAGAACGGCGAAAGCGCCCCGCAGGTCCTGGCGGATTTCATCGCCCGCGACCCCGGTCAGGCGCAACGCCAGGCCCACATGATCGATGCTGACAACACGATCGCGGCGCACACCGGCGCCGATTGTGTTGACTGGGCCGGTCATTGCGCCGCCGATGGCGTTTCGGTGGCCGGCAACATGCTGGTTGGCCCCCGCGTGATCGAAGATACCCTGGCCTGTTACCTCGACAATCTCGCACAGCCCTTTGCGCAGCGCCTTCTCCTGGCCATGAAGGCAGGAGAGGATGCCGGCGGCGACAAACGCGGCCGGCAGTCCGCCGCGCTGCGCATTCATCGCGGCCAGGACTATCCCTGGCTCGACTTGCGGGCCGACGACGATCCCGATCCGCTGGCCGAACTGTCCCGGCTGCTGGATGTCGCCGGCGAGCGGTATCTGCTCTTTGCCGAGGGGTTCGGAACGGACGACAACTTTCCGGGGGTGACGGACCGATCGAAGGTCGACCGGACGATTGCAGAGCGCGAAGCCCGCGGCGGCCCGGAGAAACACAAGGCGTAGGGCCCCGGCCGATTGCCCCGCGGACCGACGGGACCGGGGCGCTCGACCGCGCCAAAGCGCATCAGCATCGCCGGTCGGGAAAACGATCAGACAGAGGCATCCACGCCGGCGGCAGGGCCCTTGTGCAGGGCAAGCGGGATATCAATGTGGAAGGTGGTTCCAACGCCCAGTCGGCTTTCGTAGCAAATGGAGCCGCCCATGCGCTGGATCAGAAGCTTGGAAATATGCATCCCCAACCCGGAGCCTCCGGCCGCCCGCGTCGACGAACTGTCGACCTGATTGAACCGGCCGAAAACCTTATCCTCCGCGTTTTCAGGAATTCCGATCCCGTTATCCCGGATCGACATCCGCAGCGTGCTGCCGGACGCGGAAATGGAGCATTCAACGTGGCCACCTTCCGGAGAGAATTTGACCGCATTTGACAGGACATTTCCAACGACCTGCTTCAAACGGTAGGGGTCGGTGCGAACCCGCCGAAGCTGGTCGTCGGAGGTCACCGAAATCCGAACCTTGGCCTCGGCCGCTTGTGCCTCGTGCTCCCGGACGGTCTCTTGCAGGAATTCGCTCGGATCCACGTCCTGGAACTCGAGGCTGATCTCATTCAAATCGAGTTTCTGAAGATCCAGGATGTCGTCGATGAGTTTCTGAAGCCTGACGCTGTTCTTCTGGGCGATGCCCAGCAAATCCCGGACCGGTTCGCTGACCTCGCCAACGACACCGTAGAGCACCAAATCCAGCCCCCCCTTCAAGGAAGTCATCGGGGTGCGCAATTCGTGGCTGATCACGGCCAGGAATTCGCTCTTCGCACGATTGGCGGCTTCTGCACGCACCAGCGCCTCGCGCAGCGCTTCGGCGGACCGTTCCCGTTCCGTTATGTCGACCAGCGTCAACGTCCAGCCCAGCAGATTGCCCTTGGTTTGAATCGGGCTCGCGATGGGGAGGACGCGCGGATCGAAGATCCGATCTCCGAACTTGATCGGTTCGGCACAACTGAGTTCGCCTGTTTCCGCCAGAAAACCCAGGATCGGACCAATCTTTTCCAGATGGCCGAGATCCTCGCCATATTCGGGCATCTGGGTCCCGAACAGGGTCTTTGCGGCAGAGTTCGCGCCCGCGAACCGCCCGGCCGCATCCAGAATGATCACCGGATCGAAGGTGGCATAGAAAAGCTGATCTCGTCCCAACGCCTGGGTATCCATCATCCGGTTGTTCGCAAGCAGCCAACTGAAGGTGATAAGCGCACCGCTGAACATGAAGGATGTCGGGTCGAAGCCGAGAATTGTGAACCCCCAGCCGACATAGGCCGCATTTGCCGCCAAGGGCGCGACCGTGACCAGAACCAGCACCCCCAGGAACGGCCGGATGTTCCTTTCCGACTTCAAGAAGGCATAAGCGAGGACGCCCAGGGAACTCATGACGAAAACATAAAGCCCCGCCGCGATAACGAAAAACAGGGGCCCATGTTCATATTCGACCGCCGGTCCGGCGCTTGTGGTGACAAGATCTGTGCCGGGGCCGTAAAGCAGGTGGTGGGCCCCGTTCGTCAGGGCAATCGCCCCCACGATTGACGGCACGCCGACATAGCACATCAGCCGGAACGGCGTGCGGACTTTTCCGATGTTGAAGGTATAATCGAACACGAAGAACGTCCAGGCGATGGGCAGCAGCGCAATCGCGGGCCAGGCCGCCAAAGCCCCCGCTATCCGGCACGACAGCCCCTGCGAGGCCAATTCGAACCCGACGGCAAAGAGCCACCAAAGCATTGCGACGAACGCCAGGACAAAGGCAGGCTTTCCGGCGAAGCGATGGTTGCGTACCACCCATGCCAGCACAAGGGCGGCAGTGGCCCATAGTGCGGCAACCGCCGCCGACATGAAGTTCAGTTCAAGGCTCGTCAGGCAATCCATTTTCCACCCCGTAGCACAGTCTTACCTTCCAAGCCGTTTTCGACCAGGAGATTTGGAGGCTGCTTCAACGTATCACCCACATCTGTATAGTTTGCACAAAGCAAACAAAGTTCCCTTGGTTCCGAACCGACGGTGTGGCGGAATTGACTGTGCGAAGGTGTTGAAAACAAGGCAAAGCAGGGGAACTTCTATGCACTTTCAGAAGCGGCGCAAGGCCCCGTGGCCACCGGCATAATCCCGGGGCTCGTCCTGAAACCCGCGCAAGGCAAGGGCCCGCTCCTTGGCACAGGCGAAATGATCACTCTGCCCTCCCCCCGACCCATCCTGCCGGACAATGCCGCCCGCAGACAACAGGCCCCGATCGCCAACCTCGATTCCAGGCGCGTGCAAGCCCCCTCGTGAAGTGCGGCACGAATCCCGGACAAAAGAGATTTCGGATCGAGGCCTTTGTGAGTGCCGGCGCATATGGGCCCGGCGGGCGGGCGCACCCCGGTTCCCGCGCCCGTCAGGCCCGCCCTGTCCGGACTTGCTTTCGTCTTTGCCCGTGCGCCTTCACCACACCGCACACCATGCGTCCTGCCCCGCCGCCTACCCGGCCGTGCCCGAAAGCTCCTCGAAGAGGCGCGCGACGGCTTCCGCGCCCGGATCGTTATGCCCGGAGAGGCTTTCTTCGGCGAGATAACTTGCGCGGCCCGCTCTGGCGCGGGTCATCTTCGCGGTCGCCTCTGCGCCGTCGCGGGCAGCACCTGCCGCGGCATCAAGTCCCAGGTGCAGAGCCTCCAGCGCGGGGAACAAGGCGTCGATCATCGTGCGGTCGCCGGGCCGCGCGCCGCCGACCTGCTGGATGCGGTCGAGGCCCGCCTTCAGCGCGCCGATCACATCCTTGCCGGCCGCCGACGCGTCGCCCGCCGCTGCGAAGAAGATGGCCAGCAGGACGCCGGAGGATCCGCCCATCGTCTGGCTGAGCTCAAGTCCGATGGCGCGGTAGAGCTGCGTCTGGTCGGCCAGGGGAAGCCGATCGAGTGCATCGATCAGGGCCCGTGCAGCGGTTGCCAGCGTGCTACCCGTATCGCCATCCCCGGATTTCGCATCCAGCGCGTTCAGGTCGGTTTCCGCGGCGATAAGGATCGTGCAGCACCGTTCGATGAACGCACGCGCCTCATCGTTTCGGGACGGGATCGGATGGATCGGGGTCAGCCCATCGGGCAAAGGCTCCACGGCAATGTCGCCGACGGCGAGGCATCCCGGCCACGCCCAGGGCGCCACGGGCGCGACCAGTGCGGTCTCGTCTGCCTTGGTCGCGGGCAGCATCGACACCGAAAAGCCCCGCATGTCCAGCGACGTCATCATCAGCGCGGGCCCCACGAGCCACCGGATCTGCTCTCCGATCCGTGACCGGGTCAGTTCGTTGGTCAGGACGGCCATCTCAAGCGGCGTAGCGCTGCCGAGATTGTTCAGAAGTGCGACATGCGGACCCGGGCCGACGTTCGGGGCAAGCCTGTCGACAACCATCTCCATCGCTTCGCGCGCCGTCGAGAATTCGACCTGCTCGATCCCGGCTTCGCCGTGGATGCCGAGGCCGAGTTCGGCCTTTCCAACCGGAATGCGCTCCTCCTTGGGCGAGCCCGGCACGGTGCAGGTATCGAGCGACATGCCGATCGATACCACCCCCTTGATGACGCGCCGCGCCGCGTCGGTGACCGTTTCAAGATCGGCGCCCTGTTCGGCCAAGGCTCCGGCGATCTTGTGCACGAAGAGCGTGCCGGCGACCCCGCGCGCCTGCGGCAGGTCGGGCAGAGCAATGTCGTCGTCAACGACAACCATGTTGACCTTCAAACCCTGGGCGCGGGCGCGCTCGGCTGCGAGACCGAAGTTCAGGCGATCGCCGGTGTAGTTCTTGACGATCAGAAGACACCCTGCCTTGCCGGTGACCGCAAGAATGCCGGCGAGCACCGCGTCAACCGAGGGCGAGGCGAACACCTCGCCGCAGACCGCGGCGGTCAGCATGCCCTGCCCGACAAAGCCGGCATGGCTGGGTTCGTGCCCCGATCCGCCCCCCGAAACGAGCGCGACTTTCGAACGGTTCCAATCGGTGCGCACAACGACCTTGATGTGCGGATAGCCATCCAGACGCGCAAGGCGGCCTCCGGCGGTGCGCAATGTCCCGTCGATCGCCTCGGTGACGAGGGTCTCCTTGGTGTTGATAAACTGTCTCATGGCATTCCTCCTCAGGCGATCCGGGCGCCGGCAGCATCGAAATAGAGGGCGTTACGGGGTTGAATGGCAACCGTGTCGCCAGGTTCGAGATCGGTGTGGACGTCGGTCAGCGTAACGATGTCGTGGCCACCCAGCGAAAGATGCAAACGGGTCTGATCCCCCAGGTGTTCAATGCGAACGACCTTGGACGGTGTGCCCTCGCCCTGCTGGATATGCTCCGGCCTGAGGCCGATCGTCTTTGCCCCCGACGGAGCACCACCAAAAAGATCGGCAGGCAACGCATTGATCCTTGGCAGTCCAAGACGCGCGGCGACGTACAGGCTGACGGGATTTTCGTAGATTTCGCGGGGGGTTCCGAACTGCACCAGTTTCCCCTCGTCCAAGACACCGACCTGGGTCGCCATGGTCATCGCTTCGACCTGGTCGTGCGTTACGTAGAGGAGCGTGGCACCAAGGCTGGCCTGGATCCGCTTGAGCTCAATGCGCAGGTCGGCGCGCAACTTGGCGTCAAGCGAACTAAGCGGTTCGTCCATCAGGTAGATCGAGGGATTTCGGACCAACGCGCGCCCGATGGAGACACGCTGCATCTCTCCCCCCGAAAGCGCCGTGGCCTTGTTATCCAGCTTGTGGGCGATCCGGAGAACCTCGGCGACCTCCTGGACCTTTCGCTTCACCTCGTCCTCGGGGGTCCTGAGGATCGGAGACCGAAGCGGGAAGGCCAGATTGTCCCGGACCGTCATGTGCGGATAGAGAGAATACTGCTGGAACACCATCGCAACGTCACGCTGCGCCGGCGTTTCGTTGATCACGGGGCGGCCATCGATGTGGATTTCGCCGCTGTCCGGCCGCTCCAGACCGGAGATCAGCCGAAGCGTTGTGGTCTTGCCCGCGCCGGTCGGCCCGAGCAGAACCACGAAGGCGCCGTCCGGAACCGTCATCGAAACGTTGTCGACGGCGATGGTATCCCCGAAGGACTTGCTCACATTCTGAAGCGTGACATCAGCCATGGGACAGCACCCCATCGTTAAGATCGGACCGAATGGCGTGCCCGGACTGATTGTCGAACAGCGTCACGGTCGCGGCATTGAAGTCGAGGCCGACAGTTTCGCCGACGCGTGCAGGCTGATCCGAAGCGATCCGCGCCTTCACCTCTCCGTTATGGGTCTTCAGCGTGACGATCTGGGTCGTGCCGAGATACTCGGTCGCGACGATTTCCCCACGGTAACCGGAACCGTCGGACAGCCGGACGTGTTCCGGACGCACGCCATAGACCATGTCACCGTCGAAGGGCTCGCGCAGGGTCGGGATTCCAAGCGCCTGATGATCCAATTCGACCGATGTCGCGCCGGCCTCCAGGCTGCCGTGGAATTTCAGGAAGTTCATGTGCGGCGACCCGATGAACTCGGCCACGAACATTGTCGCCGGCTTGTCGTAGATATCCTGAGGTGTGCCGAACTGCTCGACCACACCATGGTTCATCACGACGATCTTGTCGCCCATCTGCATGGCTTCCAGTTGATCGTGTGTCACGTAGACCGTGGTCGCGCCCATCCGGTCGTGCAGCGCACGCAGCTCTTCGGACATGTGCTCGCGGAACTCGGCATCGAGGGCCCCGAGCGGTTCGTCCATGAGGAAGCACTTGGGGTTTCGGACGATCGCGCGTCCGAGTGCGACGCGCTGCCGGTCCCCGCCGGACAAACCGCCCACGGGACGGTCGAGAATGCCCTCGATGCCGAGGATGCGCGCCACTTCAGCGACCTTCTCGCGCACCTGGGCCCGTGGCATTCCCTGGCTGACCAACGGGTAACTGATGTTCTTTCGGACATTCATGTGCGGATAGAGCGCAAACATCTGGAAGACGAAGGCGATGTCACGCTGGCTTGCCGGTTTCTGTCCGACTTCCTCTCCATCGATGTAGATCTCGCCGGAAGTCGGCAACTCGAGCCCCGCGATCATTCTCAGCGTGGTTGTCTTTCCGCAGCCCGACGGTCCGAGCAACATGAAGAACTCGCCGTCCTCGATCTTGAAGGACGAAGACTGAACCGCCGTGAAGGTCCCGAATTCCTTGCGCAGGTTCTGAATCTTGATCTCTGCCATCGTTCACTCCGGGAAATGGCTCACAATGATGAACATGACGGTGCCCACCAGTGTGACGATGAAGGAGTAGGAAAAGGCCCAGAGCACGTAGGGCTGCATCAGCATGACCACACCGACGGCGATCAGAATGCTTGCCACCATTTCCCAAGGGCCACGGCGAAGCCGCAGCAGGCCACTGACGAACTCGTTCATTTTCGAACCGCTCCGAATGTGATGCCCCTCAGCAGGTGCTTGCGCAGCAGGATGGTGAAGACCATCACCGGGACAAGGAAGATCGTCGCCCCCGCAGCCACGGCGGGCCAGTCCTGCCCACCGACGCCGATGATGGTGGGGATGAAAGGCGGTGCGGTCTGGGCCGATCCGCTCGTGAGAAGAACGGCGAAGGCGTATTCGTTCCAGGCGAAGATCAAACAGAAGATCGCGGTCGAAGCGATGCCCGTGGCCGCTTGCGGCAGCACGACCTTGTAGAAGGCCTGGAACCGCGTGTAGCCGTCGATCAGCGCCGCCTCCTCGTACTCTCGCGGGATCTCATCGATGAAACCTTTCAAAAGCCACACCGACAGCGACAGGTTCACCGCGGTGTAGAGCAGGATCATTCCCACATGCGTGTCGCTGAGGCCCAGCGACCGGAACATCAGGAAGATCGGGATAGCCACGGCGATTGGCGGCATCATCCGCGTGGAGAGGATGAAGAAGAGCAGGTCGTCCTTCAGCGGAATTCGGTAGCGGGAGAACGCGTAGGCCGCGAGCGTGCCGAGGAAGACGGACAGGAAGGTGGAGCCGAACCCGATGATGACCGAGTTCAGGAAGCGCTCACCGAAGCGCGACGGCCCTGCGATCACCATCCCCTTGTCGTGAACGATTTCTTCGTACCAGGTCGTCGGGGGGTTGGCCGCGAGATATTCCTGGGTCTGACGGGTCTGCGTCGTGAAGAGGTTCACATAGCCTTCGAGAGAGGGCTCGAACACAACTTTCGGCGGATAGGCGATCGCGTCGGACGACGACTTCAAGCCAGTCGCCAAGATCCAGAGCAGCGGCAGCAGGGTGATCAGCGCATAACCAACGACGAGTGTCCCCGCGATCCACTTCTGGCGGGCGGACGGTTCGGTGACGGAAAAACTGCTCATCTCTCTTTCACCTTGTTGAGGGCCTTCACATAGATCGACGCCAGCCCGAACACGGTCACGAACAGGATCACCGCGTAGGCCGAGGAGTAGCCCGTGCGCCATTTCTCGAAGGCTTCGCGCTTGAGATCGATCGAGGTGAGCGTGGTCAGGTTGCCGGGCCCGCCGCCGGTCAGCTGCACCACGAGATCGAACATCTTGAAGTTCTCGATGCCGCGGAACAGGACCGCGAGCATCAGAAAGGGCAACGCCATCGGGACGGTGATTGTCACGAACTGCCGCCATTTCGACGCGCGATCGCACTCGGCGGCCTCATAGATCGAGTCCGGGATCGACCGAAGACCTGCAAGGCAGATCAACATCACGAAAGGCGTCCACATCCAGGTATCCACGATCACGATGGCCCAGGGTGCAAGGTTGACGTCCCCGATCATCGAAAAGCCGGTCGGATCGGCGCCGGTGAAAAAGGCCACGACGTTGTTGAAAAGTCCGATCTGCGGTTGGTAGAGCAGCGTCCAGAAATTGCCCACGACCGCAGGGGACAACATCATGGGAAGGACAATGATCGTCGTCCAAAGGTCGTTTCCCTTGAACTTCCGGTTGATCAGCCAGGCAAGCGCAAACCCGATCAGCACCTGGAAAAACAACGTCCAGAACAGGAAATGCGCCGTCGCCTGCATGGTCGTCCAGGTGTCGGTGTCCGTCAGGATGCGTTCGTAGTTGCGCAGGCCCACCCAACTGACGTCTGCATTCGGCCGGTTTGCGCGGAAATTCGTGAAGCTCAGGCGGATCGTCCAGATCAGCGGAAAGATATTGACGGCCAGAAGCAGAAAGATCGTCGGCGCGACGAAGATCCAGGCGATGGCTCGGTCGGAGAGCCCCCTGATCTGGCGCGCAACTTTCGGAGGCGTTGCTTTCGCAACACGGTCCATGGCTGTCTCTGACATGAGACGTCCTTCTCGAAGCTTTCATTCAGATTATGCGCCGGGTCGGACCTGATGGCGACCTCCGCGCGGCGAGGCGCGAGGCCCGCTCCGAAACGAGCGGGCCTCAGCCCATCCTCAGAGCTTGCCTTCGTCCTCGAAGACTTCCGTCCAATCCTTGACGAGCGCGTCGAGGGCCTCTTTCGCCGTGCCTTGGCCGGCCACGACGTAGTTGTGCACACGCTCCTGCATCGGAAGCAGCAAGGACGCATAGGCCGGCTCGGCCCAGAAATCCTTTACGATGGACATCGATTCCAGAAACGCCTTGTTGAAGGGTTGCGCCCCCGGGAAGTCAGGTGCCTCGACCACCGACCGCATCGCAGACGCGCCACCCATGTCGGTCCAGCGCTGCTGGATCTCGGGCTGGGCAAACCACTTGATGTATTCCAACGCGGCGTCCTGTGCCTCGGAATTGGCCATCACGGAAATCCCCTGGCCACCCAGTTGCGCGAACTGGCCGGCAGGCCCCGCCGGATTGGCGAAATACCCGCTGCGCGCGCCGCCCACATTCGGGTCGGCGTTCACGCCCGGCCAGATGAAGGCGAAGTTCATCTGCAGCGCGACCTGACCCGACTTGTAGGCGTCGATGTTCTCGGACATGTACCAGTCCGACGACCCGGGTGCGGTGCAGCAGTCGTAGAACTCCTTGTAGAATTCGAGCCCGGCGACAGCTTCGGGGGAATTCACGAACCCTTCCAAATCATAGGGCTGATTGGGGTTTTCGTAGAGGAAGCCGTAATTGTAGAGCGCGTTGGTCACGCCCATCGTGATACCTTCCGAGCCGCGCTCGGTGTAGATAGCCGCGCCATAGACGGTGGTGCCGTCGATCTCGCGCCCCTGGAAGAATTCGGCGATGTCCTTCAACTCCGCAAGCGTCGCCGGAACGTCCAGATCACGGCCATATTTTTCGCGGAATTCGGCCCGAAGTTCGGGGCGCTCGAACCAATCCTTGCGATAGGTCCAGCCGACCACGTCCGCATAGGCCGGCAACGCCCAGTAGTTCGGGGTGTTCTTGGGCCACTCCGCATACCCGGTGACGGTCGCCGGCAGGAAATCGCCCATCGAGATCCCGTTGGCGTCGAAGAAATCGTTGAGCTTGAGGTAATGGCCATTCTCTGCCGCGCCGCCGATCCATTGGCTGTCGCCGATCATCAGGTCGCACAATTTGCCGCCGGAATTCATCTCGTTGAGCATTCGATCCGCGAAGTTCGGCCATGGCACGAATTCGAAGCTCATGTTGTGGCCGGACTGCGCCTCGAAGTCCTTTGAAAGCTCAACCAAAGCATTGGCTGGGTCCCAAGCGGCCCAACACAAGGTCAGATCGTCGGCCTGGGCACTGGTCGCGGCGAGGCCGGACGCAGCTGCGAGCGCCGTTGCCGCCAATAGGTGGGTCTTTTTCATGGATGGTTTCCTCCCGTCTCCTCGGCGTTCCGTTAGACCGTCACACCTGCGCACCTTAAAGGGATGCTTTCGACCTCATATATGAGGAACGTACCTCTTTGCAATATTCTTGTTGAGGTGCGTTCATCCTTCCCCCTGGATCAGCCGGCTCCGCGCGCGCCCTGAAACGCGCCAATGCCTGTATTTTCGGGACCTTGAGCACCGGGCGCACGACCGCGCGATCCCCCTCGCCCACGAGGCGCGACAAGAGACCCCGACGACGCGCAACACAGCCGGAAGCCCGGGGCGCCAGCAGCCACCGCCCCCCTTGATTCGACTCACCGGCGCTGGATGGAATGCCTCAGGGAAGGTTTTCCCGCAGCACCACCTCGATCCGCACGCGCTCCTGGGATTCGAAGATCGGCAGATCATCACAGATGTTCCGCAGCACCCTGAGCGCGCTCCGAACGAGGTGGCCGACGTTCTGCGCGATCACAGCCGCGACCTCGTCGTCCTGCAGGGCCTTGCGCGTGGCCGGCGTCAGCTCATGGGCCAGGACGACAAGATCGCCAAGACGGCCACTCTCACGAAGGGCCGCCAGCAACGTTGTGTTGCCGGACCCCATGGAGTAGACGCCGACAAGCTGCGTCCTGCGCGAAACCGCCTCTTTGATGATCTGCTCCATGCGTTCGCGATCCCCGTGCGACTCGACGGTTGGAAGAGCTATCAAGTCTTTGAAATCATTTGCCATAACGGCATCGAATCCAAGCCGCCTTTCCAGGCTGTCACGAGACCTCAAGGAGTTGGTCACAACCAGAACCTCTCCAGCAGACTTGACGAAGCGCCCCATCAGCAGCGCCGCGGTCCGCCCGGCCGCGATACTGTTGACGCCGACGAAGAAGTCCCTGCGCGAATTGGGCAGGTCGGAAACCAGGGTAACGACAGCGAGCCCCGCATCCTTGAGCCGCGACACCGCATCCCGCACCTGCGGAGTCTCGGGCACCATGAGCGCAAGCCCGTCAAGCTGACTGGGATTCAGAGTCTTCAGCGTCCGGACGATCTCATGTGGATCATGCAAAGGCACGCGAACGATCTTCAATTGCGTCCGGTCGGCAACGTGAGACGAATACGCCTCCTGCAGGGCATCCTTTAGGCCATTCACGAACTGGCTTGACCCTTCGGGCAGAACGAAGACAAACCGATACAGGCGCTGCCGGGCCAAGTTGGCGGCATAGGTGTCACGCACATAGCCAAGCCGCTCGACCGCATCGTTGACCTTGGCAATCGTCTTTTCCCGCACACCCGGGCGCGCGTTCAACACGCGGTCCACGGTGGCAAGGCTTACCCCCGCCTCCTTCGCGATGTCGTGAACGGTGGGTCTGCCCAAGTCTTTGCTCCTTTTGGTGAAAGATAGATACGATTCTGAAGTACGTCAATCAGCGCTCCACGACGCATTTTCGCGCGCCGCAGACCCCATTCGGGCAGCCTCGCCCGCGGCGATATCGCCGGCAATCGGCACCGCGACCGCGGCTCTCAGCGAGAGCGCCGGCGCGGTTCAGCCTGAAATTTGATCTCGAGGTCAGGTCGCGCTTCGAGTTGAACGGGCTGTAGATCGGGGCGCGGACGGCGGAGAATTTCTGCAAACTTCGCATCTTCCTGAACCGCAACATCGCCCGCTCTCGTCGTCGGAATGGCAGGTGCGAATTCGCAACTCGGTTGTTCACCCGGCATCCCGTTTCCTGGCGATGGACGGCACCAAATTTGCGCAAAGCGGCGCCGTAGGGCCGAAGTTTGTCGGTCACGTTCGTTTCGGGACGGCCGTGCTTCCGCATTGCATTTCCTAAGAATTTCAGCGCCGCGTTGTTGTCTCTCCCCTTCGTGGCGAAACTTTCCAGTATCTCGCCGTCGTGCTTCACGGCCCACCAAAGGTAGTGCCGTTCGCGCTTGATCTTCACGCGTGTTTCGTCCAGGCGCCATCTCCACCGGCTCGATCGCATGCCCTCGATCCGACGCTTTCGGATTTCGGGGGCAAACACCGGTTCGAACCGACGCCACCAAAAGCGAACAACCTCGTGGCCGACATCAACCCAACGTTCGTGAAGCAGATCTTCGACGTTTCTGAGCGACAGCGGAAATCGGACGTAGAGCATCACCGCCAGGCGAATGATCTCGGGGCTCGTCTTGAAGCATTTATGCGTCGAAGGCCAGGCCATGGCCGGAGGCTACAAAGCCGCCCTCCCTGCCTCAAGCCGAGTTCCTCTCCCACTGCCTGCCGCTGAGGCCGATCGCAGGCCCTTGCATGTCAGAGATCCGTCAACGTGCCGAGCGCGCGCTCGGTGGCGAAGGCGATGGTTTCCGACAATGTCGGATGGGCATGCACGGTCAGCGCGATATCTTCCAGCCTGGCGCCCATTTCCATGGCCAGAACGCATTCGGCCAAGAGTTCCCCGGCGTTGCGCCCCACCAGCGTTGCCCCCAGAACGCGGTGGCTGTCGGGACAATAGACCAGTTTGGTCAGCCCATCGCCACCGCCGGAGGACAGGTTGCGTCCGCTCGCGGCCCAGGGAAAGCTTGCCACCTTGTGGGCGATGCCCCGCTCTTTGGCCTGCGCTTGGGTCAGCCCGGCCCAGGCCAGTTCGGGGCTGGTATAGGCAACCGAGGGGATCAAATCGGTATCGAGTGCCGCGGCATGGCCCGAGGCCGCTTCGGCGGCGACATGTCCCTGATGGGTGGCGCGATGCGCGAGCATCGGGTTGCCGGTGACATCGCCGATCGCGAAGATGGCCGGATTTGCGGTCCGGCAACTGGCGTCGACCGGGATGATGCCCCGGTCGGTGACCTCGACCCCGGCTTTTTCGGCTGAGATCAACGCGCCGTTGGCGCTGCGTCCCACCGCCTGGATCGCGGTATCGGCCTTGATATCACCGGCAAAACCGCCTTCGCAGCTCAGCGTCAGGGCCGATTTCGTCGCTTTTACCGCGGTAACCTTGGTTCCGGTGTGGATGGTGATCCCATCACCCTCAAGCGCCGCGTGCAGGATGCGCACAGCCTCGGCATCGGCGCCAGGGGCGATCTGATCCATGAACTCGATCACAGTCACCTTCGCGCCGAGCGCGGCATAGACCGTCGCCATCTCGAGCCCGATGATACCGCCGCCGACGATCGCCAGCCGCTTCGGCACCTCGCGCAACTCCAGCGCGGCGGTACTGTCCCAGATGCGGTCATCCTCGGGCCAGCCGGGCAGACGGATCGGCGCGGACCCCACGGCGATCACCGCCTGTTCGAACGTCCAGGCCGTCCCGTCGACCTCTAGGCTCTGCGGCCCGGTGAAGCCGGCAATCCCACGCACGACCCGGACCTTGCGGCGCTTGGCCAGGCCGTTGAGGCCGCCGGTCAATTGCCCGACGATGTCGTCTTTCTTCGCTCGCAACGCGTCCAGATCGACCTCTACCGGACCAGAGGAAATGCCCCAATCGCCGCCGTGGCGGGCCTCGCGGATGATCTCGGCGGCATGCAAGAGCGCCTTGGAAGGGATGCACCCCTCGTTCAGGCAGACCCCGCCCAGCGTGGCACGGGGATCCACCAAAACCACGTCACGGCCTAGGTCAGCGGCGCGAAAGGCGCAGGCATAACCGCCAGGTCCGGCGCCCAGTACGATGAAATCGGCGTGATTGTCAGCCATCTCAACCTCCTCAGACCATCATCCGCCGCGGATCGTTTAACAACCCGGCAAGATAGGTCATGAACCGCGCTGCGTCCGCCCCGTTGATGACCCGGTGGTCATAGCTGAGATCGAGCGGCACCATTGGCACAGGCCGCGGCGTGTCGTCCTCCCAAACCGTGACGGTTTCGGTGCGTGTAATCCCCAGGATCGCCAGTTCGGGCGGGTTGACGATCGGCGTGAAGCCAAGCCCGCCGATGCCGCCGATGTTCGAGATCGACATCGACGCGCCGCCCATCTCGTCAGGACCGATCTTGCGGTTCTGCGCCCGGCCCGCCAGATCGGAGATCTCGGCCGCGATTTGCCATAGCCCCTTGCGATCGGCATCGCGGACAACCGGGACCATTAACCCATGGGCCGTATCGACGGCGATGCCGATATGGACATAATTCTTGAGGATCAGCGTCTTGCCATTCGCACTGAGCGATGCGTTGAAACGCGGGAACTCGCGAAGCGCCCGCGCCAGGGCCTTGACCTGGAACGCCAGCGCCGTGAGCTTGACACCGCGCGCCTGGGCCTCAGGTTTCAAGGACTTTCGCATTGCCTCGATCGCCGTCACATCCGCCCGATCGTGATGCGTGACCTGTGGGATCAGCGTATTCGCGGCGGCCAGGTTGGCGGCGGCCACCTGGGCGAAACGGCTCATCGGTTTTTCGGTGACGGGTCCGTATTGCGCGTGATCCACATCCCAATAGGACGTATCCCCCGCAGGAGCGATCGCCGCCCTGCCCCTTTCCAGATCCTCGCGCGCGATGGTGCTGCGGCCCAGATCTTGAGCCAATTTCTCCAGGTCGATGCCCTTGTCTCGGGCCAGCGCCCGAACCGACGGCGGTGCAATCACATCCGGCATATCCACCCCCTACCAACTGGCCGAAATATACTGGGTTTCCATGAACTCGAGCATGCCCTCATGCCCGCCTTCGCGGCCCAGACCCGATTGCTTGACGCCGCCGAACGGCGCGGCCGGATCGCTGACCAACCCGCGGTTGAGGCCGACCATACCGTATTCCAGCCGCTCGCAGACTTGCAGCGCGCGCTTCATGTCCTCGGAAAAGACATAGGCCACCAGCCCGTATTCGGTGTTGTTCGCCCGTGCGATGACGTCCTCCTGATCACTGAAGGTCTGGATCGCGGCCACGGGGCCGAAGATTTCGTCATGCACGCAATCGGCGGTCTCGGGCACGCCGGACAACACCGTCGGCGGGTAGAAAAAGCCCGGCCCGTTCGGAACGGTTCCGCCCAGTTCCACCTTGGCCCCCTTGGCCACGGCATCGTCGACAAAGGCCGCAACCTTGTCGCGCGTGTCGGCATTGACCAATGGGCCGACATCGACGCTTGGATCGGTGCCGTCACCAAGCTTGAGCGCCCCCATTGCGTCTGCAAAGCGGCGGGTGAATTCCTCGGCCACGGTTTCGTGCACATAGATCCGATTGGCGGCGGTGCAGGCTTCGCCCAGGTTGCGCATTTTGGCCAGCATCGCGCCTTCGACAGCAACGTCGAGATCAGCGTCCTCGAAAACGATCAGCGGGGCATTGCCGCCCAGTTCCATTGCCGGTTTCAGCACCTGATCAGCGGCCGAATGCAGAAGCTTGCGGCCAACGCCGGTCGAGCCGGTGAACGACACCACCCGCACCCGCGGATCGTGCAACATGTGATCGACCAGCGCCCCGGTGCGTTTGCTGGGCAGCACGTTGACGAGCCCCGGCGGCACGCCCGCCTCTTCCAGCAGCGGCATCAGCGCCAGCATGGTCAGCGGCGTTTCCGAGGCCGGCTTGATGATCACCGCGCAGCCGGCGGCCAGTGCCGGCGCGATCTTGCGGGTGCCCATCGCGGCGGGATAGTTCCACGGTGTGACCAGCACCGCCAGCCCGGCCGGTTTGTGCTGGACCATGATGCGCGCGCCGGATGCCGGCGCATGGGTGATCAGGCCGTCGGCGCGCACGGCCTCTTCCGCGAACCAGCGGAAGAACTCGGCGGCATAGGCAGCCTCTCCCATCGCGTCGGCGCGGGCCTTGCCGTTCTCCAGCGTGATGTAACGCGCAAAGTCTTCCAGCCGCGCGGTCATCAGCTCCCACGCCTTGCGCAGCACCTCGGAGCGTGCGCGCGGCGTGCGCGCGGCCCAATCCTTCATCGCCGCCTCGGCGGCATCCATCGCCGCATCGGCATCGCTGATTTCGGCCGAGGCGACCGAGGCCAGGGCCTCTTCGGTGGCCGGGTTAAAGACATCGAAGCGCTCCTTCGCGGCGCCCGGTACCCATTTGCCGTTGATATAAAGATCGGTGAATTCCATGACTGTCTCCACGGCTCAGAGCAGGTGGCGGACGGGCTCTTCCATCCGGCCTGCGAAATTGGAAAGAAGATCGACGGCCTCGGCCGCCGTCAGGCTATCGCCGGCGCATTCGAGCGTAATGGCGAGGCCCTGCCCGGATCTGGTCAGGGTCAGGACCGGCACATCTTCGGCCCCCAGTTCAACACGGTTGATCCGGCTCATGCGCAGATCGCGAAGGCGCAGATCGGGCACGCTACCCGGGTCCGCGGTCACGATGTCACCGAACGGGCCGTTCGGGACCGCGTAGATACGGGTCTGGCCAAAGCTCTCAACGGCGATCGTGGCGCTCCGTCCCAGGCTCGCGCCCGAAAAACCGGCCAACAGCGCGGTTGCGTCGGGCAGTCCCGCCTCCTCCGCAGCCCATGCCGCGAAGTCGGAAAAGCCCTCGGCGGGCAGGTCCGCGGTCAGGCGGCGTACGGTCGCGTGCGCGATCTGAGGTGCCTCGGCGGGCAAGGCTTTCAGAACCTCGATATCCGCCGCGTGATAGGGCTGGGGATACCCGGCCTCCGCAAGGTGGGTCAGGTCGAGCCCCTGCTCCATTGCCAAGCGCCGCGCTTTGGGCGTGGCAAGGATGCGGCCGTCGGCCGATTGCGGCGGGGCCTTGCGCACGGGGACCTCTTCCTTGACCGGCGCGAGGCCCGCTGGTTCCGCCGCCGCGGGCGCGTCCGCAGGTGTGGCGGTTGCGCCAGCCGCGCGGCTCCTTTGAACCGGATTCTCCGGTTTCTCGGCGGAGATCACCGCGATGGTTTCGCCCACCGGCGCTTCCTCACCCGCCTCGGCCAGCAGGGCCGCGACGAAACCGTCGAAACCGGCCTCGACTTCCATTGTCGATTTATCGGTTTCAACCTCGAACAGCACGTCGCAGGCGGAGACCGCGTCTCCGGGCGCCTTGTGCCAAGCGACGATGAGACCGGTATCCTGCGCCATGCCAAGCGCCGGCATGATGACGTTGTTTCCCTCCGGCAAATCGGCCGCAGGAGGCTCCGAACTCGCCTGGGCTTCATCGCTTTGCACCGCGTCCGCGGTCTCGCCTATCAGCGCAATCACCTCGCCAACCGGCACATCGTCGCCGGCACCATGGCGCACCTGGGTCAGAAAGCCATCGGCCTGCGCCTCGACCTCCATTGTCGCCTTGTCGGTTTCCACTTCGAACAGCACGTCGCCGGTGCTGACCGCATCACCCGGGCTTTTGTGCCAGGCGACGATCAGGCCGGTATCCTGCGCCATGCCGAGGGCGGGCATGATCACCTCATGCGGCATGGATCATCTCCCCTGACATGAGCTTGCGGGCATTCTCCACCACGCCTTCCGGCGTGGGCACGGTCAGGTCTTCGAGCGCCGGGGTGAACGGGACCGGCACATCCATTGCACCCATGCGCAGAACCGGCGCATCGAGATGGTAGAAAGCCTTTTCGTTGATCCGGCTGGCAATCTCGCCGGTGATGCCAAAGCTCTGATGACCTTCGTCGACGACGATGACGCGGCTGGTTTTCCGGGCCGATTTCAGCAGGGTGTCCTCGTCCAGCGGAACGATGGTGCGCGGATCGATCACCTCGGCGCTGATGCCCTCCTTGGCCAGCAATTCGGCGGCCTTTTCGCAGACCTGGACCATCGACGAGGTCGCGATCAACGTGATGTCCGACCCTTCGCGCAGGATATTCGCCTCGCCGAAGGGAATGAGGAACTCCTCCTCCGGCACCGGCGCCTTGTCGTTGTACATCAGCTTGTCTTCGAAGATCACAACCGGGTTGTTGTCGCGGATCGCGGACTTCATCAGGCCCTTGGCCTCGTAGGCCGAAGAGGGCAGCGCCACTTTCAGCCCCGGAATATGGGCCACCAGCGCATGCAGGCTTTGCGAGTGCTGTGCGGCCGACCGCCGCGTCGCGCCAAGGTTGGTGCGCAAGACCAGCGGCACGTTCAGTTTGCCGCCCGACATGTAGTGGGTCTTGGCCGCCTGGTTGCAGAGCTGGTCCATGATCAGGAAGATGAAATCGCCGAACATCAGATCGACCACCGGTCGCGATCCGGTCATGGCCGCGCCCACGGCCATTCCCATGAAGCCGGGCTCGGCAATCGGGGTGTCGATCACACGTTCGGTTCCGAATTCCTCGACAAGCCCCGAGAGCACCTTGAACGGCGTCCCGGCCTCGGCCACGTCCTCGCCGAGGATGAAGACATTTTCATCGCGCCGCATTTCTTCGGCCAGCGCTTCGTTCACGGCCTGGGACAGTGTGATATTACGCATTTTGTCTCTCCTCAGTCCGCAAAGACATGCATGTCGACTTCGACAGCATCGGGGTATTTGGCCGCGAGCGCATATTCGACCGCGGCCGCGGCTTCGTTGCGAATTTCGGCCTGCATCGCCTCGAGCTCTTCGGCGCTGGCGATGCCTTCGGTGGTCAGGTAGGCCGCGAAAAGCGTGATCGGATCCTTGTTCTCCTTCCAGTCCCGCTCTTCGTCCTTCGCGCGGTAATATTCGCGGTTGATGTCGCCGACATGATGGCCGTGATAACGATAGGTCATCAGTTCCATCATGAAGGGGCCTTCCCCCTTCCGACAGCGCTCGACCAGCTTTCGGGTCAGGTCGTTGACGGCCAACACGTCCTGACCATCCACCTTGAACGCCTCGATGCCGAAGGCCTCGGCCCGGGCGGTCAGCGATCCGGCCGCGATTTCATCAGTGCGGGTGTATTCGGAATATCCGTTGTTCTCGCAGGCATAGATGACAGGCAGCCCCCAAAGGGCGGCCATGTTCATCACCTCGTACCACAGGCCCTGCGCCGTGGCGCCATCGCCGAAAAAACACACGGTCACGTCGTCCGAGCCCTGCAGCTTGGCGCGCAGGGCCGAACCGGTGGCGATCCCCATCGAGCCGCCGACGATGGCATTGGCGCCCAGGTTTCCGTGGCTCTGGTCGGCGATGTGCATCGAGCCGCCCTTGCCGCGGCAATAGCCCTCTTCTTTTCCCAGAAGTTCGCAGAACATTTCTTTGAATTCCGCGCCCTTGGCCACGCAATGACCATGGCCGCGGTGAGTCGACGTGATCCGGTCGCTATCGGTCAGGGCTTCGCAAATGCCCACGGCGACCGCTTCCTCGCCGGAGTACATATGGGTGAGCCCCGGCATCTTGGCCGACAGGTAGAGCTGGTTGGCGTTGTCCTCGAAGGTGCGGATGCGCACCATCTGGCGGTACATGCGCAGATAGTCTTCGGTGTTGGTCTTGGCTTTCTTGGCGGGGCTCATGGCAGTCTTGCTCCGATATGATGTCGCCCGGCCCTGCGACAGGGCCGGGCCGTCAGGGAGGTGTCAGTACCGGTTCGCGATCGGAAGTTCCTTGGCCGGGAACAGGCTGATCACTTCACAACCCTTGTCTGTCACCACGACCTCTTCCTCGATCCGTGCGGCCGAATACCCGTCTTTGGCCGGGCAGTAGGTTTCCAGCGCGAAGACCATGCCGGTCTGGATCTCCATCGGGTTTTCCAGGCTCACAGCACGGCTGATGATCGGCCGTTCGTGCAGCGCCAACCCGAGTCCGTGGCCGAACTGGAGGCCGAAGGCGGACAGCTCGTCGGGGAAGCCGAATTCCTCGGCCTTGGGCCAGGCCTGGGCCACCACGTCGGTGGTCACGCCGGGGCGGATCAGGTCGATCGACGCGTCGATCCACTCGCGCGCCTTCACATAGGCGTCGTTCTGCGCCGGGGTCGAGAAGCCGACGTTGAAGGTCCGGTAATAGCAGGTGCGATAGCCTTGGTAGCTTTGCAGGATGTCAAAGAACGCCTGATCGCCGGGACGGAACTGCCGATCGGTGAAGTTGTGCGGATGCGGATTGCAGCGCTCGCCCGAGATCGCGTTGATCGCCTCGACGTCGTCCGAGCCCCATTCGTAGAGGAGCTTGTTGGAAAGGGCGACAATCTCGTTTTCCCGCACGCCGGGCTTCAGCTCTTCATAGATCGCGTGATAGACGCCATCGACCATGCTGGCCGCCTGGTTCAGCAGTTGGATCTCGTCGATGTTCTTGATCTCGCGCGCCGACAGCATGACCTGCTGGCCGTCGACCACGTTCAGCCCGGCGTCCTGCAGGGCAAAGAACATCGCCGTTTCGGCATAATCGACGCCCACCGGCATGTCCGCCATACCGGCCTTCTTGATCAGGCTGGCGATTTCCTCGGCATAGCGTTTCATCAGGCCGAAGGAGGGTGGAATGGTGCCGCGCATCCCGACAACCCCGGCCAGCATCCGGTCCGGGTCGAGCCAGTCGCAATATTCCCGGTGGTGCACGGCGGCGGACCCGAAATCCCAGACATAGGGTTCCTCGTCCCCCGCCAGCAGGCAGAACCGGCACATCTTGTCCCGTTCCCACTCGCCGATCTTGGTGCCCGAGACGTAGCGGATGTTGTTGACGTCGAACATCAGCATCGAGCCGAGGTTCGATTTCTTCAACGCATCCTTGGCGCGGCTCAGGCGGTAGCGGCGCAAGCGGTCATGATCGACCCGGCGTTCGAAATCCACGGCGGTGTGGCCGAGGGCGGGGATGTGCCGGTCCCAGCGCCAGCGCGGATCCATGTCGCCGGGCTGCAGGATGCGGGGGTTCAGGGCATTGGTGTTCATAATAGGTCTCCATGCGCCCGCGGGCGCCGCTTTGGTTCACGTGTTTGGGAACGGGCCGAAGCCCCGGGGTCACTGGATGCACCAGCCCCCGTCGATGTGGATCATCTGGCCGGTCATGTAGTCGCTGTCGTTGCTGGCCAGGAACGACGCGGTACCGACGATGTCGTTGGGGTAGGACACGCGCTTGATCTGCAGCGCGTCGCGCACGATGTCGTCATAGGCCTGGCCTTCACGCTCCTTGAAGCCGATGTCCACCAGGTCCTTGTCAAGCTGTTCCCAGAGCGGGGTAACGACGACGCCGGGCGCATAGCCATTGACGGTGATGTTGTGCTCGGCCAGCCCGATGGCGCCGCAGTGGGTCAGTGCCAGGCAGCCATATTTCGACGTGCAGTAGACGGTCACGTCGACCAGCGGCTTGCGCGAGGCGATCGAACCGACATTGATGATCTTGTAGGGGTGATCTTCCATCGGGCCTTGGGCGATCATCTGGCGTGCGGCCTCCTGCATGCCCAGCCACATCGCCTTGGTATTGACGTTCATGATCATGTCCCAGTTGTCTTCGTCGATATCCATGAAGAACCGGGGCTTGTTGAGGCCCGCGTTGAACAGGGCCACGTTGAGGTTGCCGAACGCCTCGACAGTGGCGGCCACGGCGGCGGCGTTGTCTTCGCGCTTGGTCACGTCCATCTTGACCGCGATGGCCTTACCGTTGCCTGCCTCATTGATGCGGTCGGCGACTTTCTGGGCCTCGTCTATGTCCAGGTCCCCAATGCACACATTAGCGCCCTGCGCGGCAAAGCTTTCGGCATTCGCCGCCCCCATGCCGCGGGCGGCACCGGTGATCAGGATGTTCTTGCCCTTCAGGCGATTGGGGTCCATGGGTCAGTCCTCCTCGTGTTACGTAAACCCGTTTTGTCGCATCAGCGCGTCCGCCCGCTCCTGGGCCTGACGCAGCGCCACGCGCGGGGTGATGATCCCGCGCAACATGTCGTGGAATTCTTCGCCGCAGATCTGGATGATGTCGCAGATCTCGGGAACCGGGGGCCGCGGCCAAAACTGAAGCTCGTCGCGCCAAGACATCGCGTCCACTGCTTCGAAAATCGCCGAGCTGCGACGCACCTCGGGGTCGGCCCCGACCGAATAGCGTGGATTGGTGCGGCTGCCGTTCTGGATGTAGAGCTTTTGCGCCGCCGGTGAGGTGAAAACCGTGAGAGCTTCGACGGCGGCGCTGATCCGTTCGGGCGGAAGATTGGCCGGGATGCCCATGACGTATCCGCCCACAGGGGCGACCGAGGTCGCACCAGGTCCGGCGGGATGGGGCAGGTACCCGGTCTGACCGCACGCGGGAGACGCTTCGTCCAACTCGAAATACGGCGCGAGCAGCGTGTACCCGTAGGCCATGGCGATGTTGCCTGCGGCGTAGGGGCGGATCCGCTCGTACCAGGACATCGACAGGATATCCGGGGGCGAGAACTTCAACAGCTCCATGAGGAACTCGGCCGCACGCAGCCCGGCCTCGGTGTCGATCGTCGGCCAGTAATCGCGGTCGGCCAGATGGTCGGTTTCGAACCCGCCCGCGATCTCGGGCAGGTTCAGCACCGGCTGGCCGAAATCAGCCATAGTCATCAGAACAGTATGACCCAGTGCGGTGCCGCGCGCCGCGTTCCAGGCGATGCCATACCGGCCCCGGGTCGGTTCGTGCAGGGCGGCCGCGGCTTTCAGAAGCATGTCGGTGGTGGCCGGTGGCTCAAGCCCTGCCTCGGCAAACAAATCCTTGCGGTAAAACAGGAGTTCCGGGGTCGTCTGGGCCGGAACGCCGTAAGGCCGCCCTCCCCAGTGCGCCGCTTTCCATCCGGCCGTNNGGTCCAGCCGGGCGATATCCATCGCCTCGTCAAGCGGCATTAGAATGCCACTCTCGGCAAAGCCGCCGACCCAGGGCAGGTCGAGAGCCACGATGTCATAACGGCTGACCTTGCGTTCGGCATTGCGCATCGCTTCCTCGCGCAACCGATCGATGGAAAAGGCACGTTGATGGATCTGGGTGCCGATAACCTGCTCGAACTGCCGTTTCAGGTTATCCATAACCATGAAGGTAGGATCTCCGTGAACCAGCACGCGAATCCCGCCCGGCACCTTCAGGGGCTCGGGAAGCACCCGAAGGGGCGGGATGGTCTGGGCAGACATGTAGGATCCGCCGTAGAAATAATCCTTGGTTTCTACACCGCGTTCCCGGCCTCCGAACTGTGCCTCGGCCAGGCGGCGGACTCGGCTCGAAAGCTTTGTCCATTGACCCAGCAACTTGTCGCTGGGATGCATGGAGAAACTCTTGCCGCTTTTGGTGCGCGGGCGCTGTTCGATAAGCCCGGCCTCGATCATTTCTTTCATACGCCGCGTGGCCGTCGCATAGGGCACCCTGCTGGCGCCGATCAGCGATGTGGGCGTGATCGTCTTTGCGTCGAAATGCCCCTGAAGCAGATGCAAAGCCATCCGCAAATAGGGATTGGGCGCGATGAGCTCCATGGTGTCTTCGAGCTCGTCGCTCAAATCCTCAAGAAAGGACAAATTCTGGATCATCTCGGACTTCGCCCGGGGCGACGCCGATGTATGTTCCATCTGTTTGTCCATAACATTCATGAGAGTCTTGCGAGCCTTTGTATTCTGCTTTGTTCGCCGCGCCGAAAGTTTGTTCACTTTGGACGAATCGAGATCGGTCATTGCGCCAGTCCCATGCAAATTGTTCAAATTGACCCTCGAAGCGTATCGCGAAAAAATCCAAAACGGATACCAAAAGGTTCACTTTGAACATTTTCACTGCGTATTGGATGGGGGCGAACCTGCATGGTGCTGTCCATTCATCCGATAGGCAGGATGATGATTCTCAGCCCAGGACGGGCGAAGAAAACTGACGCAGAAACTGGGAAAACCGGGGAGGAGACCCACATGAAACTTCGCAATGCACTGGCTGCGACCACTGCCACTGCCGCGCTGGCTTTTGCCGGCGCCGCCGCGGCCGAGACCATGAAGATTGGCATCACCCAGAACAACGTGGGCGTTGACAGCTATCAGACCACCTATGAAAAGGCCTTCATCGCAGCGGCCGATGCCAATGCGGATGTGGATTCCGTCGTCCTGGACGCCGGTGGGGACGTGGCGCGCCAGATTGCGCAGATGGAAGACCTGATTCAGCAGGAAGTCGACGCCATCATCATCTGGCCGACCAACGGCGAGGCTGTGATCCCCGCCGTGCGCAAAGCGCACAAGGCCGGCATCCCGGTGATCGTCACCAATTCGAACATCGCCGAAGCCGGGTTTAACTTCGTCGCGTCGTTCTCGGGCCCCGATAACATCACCCAGGGCGCACGCTCGGCCGAGATCATGTGCGACAAGTTCAAGGACATGGGCATCGAGAACGAAGCCCAGGTCGTGCACATCACCGGCCAGCCCGGCTACACCACTGCGATCGAACGCGCCAAGGGCTTCGAGGACCGTTTGCCCGAGGTCTGCCCGAACGTGACCGTGCTGGACACCCAGCCGGGCGACTGGAACCGCGAAAAATCGCAGAAGGTCATGGAAGCCTTCCTTGTAAAATACGACGACATCGACGGCGTCTATGCCGGCGACGACAACATGGGCGTGGGTGCTCTGAACGCAGCCAAGGCTGCCGGCCGCGACGGCATTATCTTCGTCGGTGCGACCAACTTTGCCGTCGGCTACGAAGCGATGGAACGCGGCGAATACTGGGGCTCGATCTATCAGTCGCCGGTCGACGATGCCGAGGCCGCGCTCAGGACCGCGATCGATGTGCTCGAGGGCAAAGACGTTCCGTTCCTGAATTACTTCGACACGCCGAAGATCACCCAAGACAACATGGGCGATTTCACCAAGCCGGTCTTCTGAGGCCGCTTGCACCCGGGTGCGGTTCCCCGCGCCCGGGTTTCCAATCAAGAAAACCAAGATTTCCCGAGGAGGGAGCCATGGGCCGTGTTTCTGGTCGTTCCTGCATTGTAACCGGCGCGGCGCAAGGTATTGGCCGCGCCATTGGCGAGGCCCTGCTCGAGGAAGGTGCGGACGTCTGTTTTGCCGATATCAACGGCGAAAAGGTGGCCGAGGTCGCCGCGGCAAACTCCGAACGCGCAGCGTCCTATGGGGGGAAAGTCACCTACGCGTCCGTCGACGTCACCAACCGCAAGCAAGTTCAGGAAATGATCGCGCACGCGGTCAAGGTCTTCGGCAAGCTCGACGTCAAATTCAACAATGCCGGCGTCAACAAACCGATGAACTTTCTCGACGTAACCGAGGATAACTGGAATTTCATAATGAGCGTGAACGGGCTGGGCTGCCTGATTGGCATGCAGGAGGCCGCGCAACAGTTCATCCGGCAGGGAACGCCTGGCAAGATCATCAACACCGCCTCGATCGCCAGTCGCCAAGGTTTTGACAATGTCGCGCCCTACTGCGCGTCGAAATGGGGCGTGGTTTCGCTCACCCAGTCGGGCGCGCGGGATCTGGCCAAGCATGATATCACGGTAACGGGATTCGCTCCTGGCGTGGTGGCCACGGAAATGTGGGAACAGGTCGACAAGGACCTGATGGAGATCGGAGCCGCAGAGCGTCCAGGCCAGGCAATGGAAGAGTTCTCCTCCGAGATCCTGAAAGGCCGTGTGGCCAGACCGGAAGATATCACAGGGACTACCACGTTCCTGGCATCGAAGGACAGCGATTACATGACCGGCCAGATCGTCATGATCGACGGCGGAATGACGCTGGTGTGAGTGCCGGTGGAGCGGCAGATGGGAGGAGAAGCCATGGCAGGGCAGAAAAAAGTACAGATTGGCGGCTTTCTTGCCCGACAGGGCATCCTCGTCGCTTTCGTGTTGTTCATGGTTGGGTTTTCGATTGCGAATGCGCGCTTCCTCGACCCGGACAACATCATGGGCGTGGTGCGTTCGTCGGCCATTCTGGGGGTCATGGCGCTCGGCGTGACCTTCGTGGTGATCAGCGGAAATCTCGATCTTTCCGTGGGGTCGATGATGTCGTTCTCAACCATCGTCGTGCTCGATCTGCACGATAAGATAGGCCCAACGCTGGCAATTCCCGCAATGTTCGCCATGACGCTGTGCCTCGGGGCCTTCATCGGTTTTCTTGTCGGCTATCTGAAACTGAACTCCCTGATCGTCACATTGGGTATGCTCTCTGCGATCCACGGCCTGACGCTGACCTACTCCGGCGGCAAGAACATGGATATCGCCGACAAGGAAGGCACCTGGTTCAGCGTGTTCGGGCAAGGCAATGCGCTGGGTATTCCGGTGCCGATCCTGCTTTTCGTTCTGCTGGCGACGGTTCTTGGCATTATGCTGGCGAAGACACCCTTCGGGCGCAAGATCTATGCCGTGGGCGGCAACGGAACGGCTGCGACGTTCTCCGGCATCCCGCGCGCACGGGTGGTGTTCTTCTGCTATCTGATGTCGGCCTTCTGCGTGGCGACGGCGGGGCTGATCCAGGCCAGCCGCTCGCTGGGCTCGCAAAACACGGTCGGCCAGGGGCTGGAGCTTGAGGTTCTGGCGGCCGTCATCCTCGGCGGCGCCTCGCTTCTCGGCGGATCGGGCACGATTTTCAAGACGGTGATCGGCGTGCTGATCCTGGGCTTCATCCAGAACGGTCTGTTGCTGGTCGGGCTGCAATTCTACGTCCAGTACGTGGTGACCTGGGTCATCATTATCCTTGCTGTCTGGCTCGATATCGCGGCCAAGCGCGGCAAGCTCTGGTCCGCGATCGCGTAAGGAGGAGAGATCATGCAACCGGGAACGCTCAGCACTTTCCTCAAACGCGGCGCCATCTGGGGCTTCATCGCGCTGGAGCTCATCTTCTTCACCGTGGCCGGCGAGTTCCTCTCCTTGAGCGAGAAAGCCTTCATGGATGTCGACAACATGCTCTTGCTGTTCAAGCAGTCGGCCCCGATCGGCATCATCGCCATGGGCATGACCATCATCATGGTCAACGGCAACATCGACCTGTCCGTCGGCGCCACCTACGCCATCTCTGCCATTGTGCTGCTGGACAGCATGACCTGGCCGGTTTTCGCGGGACTTGGCGACTGGGTTATTCCCGTGGGTTGGCTCCTGGCACTTCTGACGGGCACCGTGTTGGGGGCGTTGAACGGGCTGATCGTCTGGAAAACGGGCGTCGATGCCTTCATCGTGACGCTTGGCTCGATGCTCGGGTATCGCGGCCTGGTCTTCATGTACAATGGCGAACAACCGACGAGCCACCTGAACTGGACCCTGGTCGATTTCGCCGAGGCGCAGTTCCTCGGTCTGCACACCGCGACCTGGTTCCTGGCCCTGGTGACCGCTGCGATCTGGTTCCTGATGAACCGGACGGTACATGGCCGCAACGCCTATGCCATCGGCAACAACCGCGACGCCGCGGTCAATGCGGGGATCCGCGTCGGGCCGCATTTCATGATCAATTTCATGATCATCGGTTTTCTGGCGGCCCTGTCGGCGGTGGTTTTCTATTCCGAAAGCGGCTCGGTCAATCCCAATGATGGCGAGTTGTACGAGCTTTGGGTCATCACTGCCGTCGTGCTGGGGGGCACCAAATTGACCGGCGGGGCAGGCTCGATCATCTCGACCTTCGGCGGCGTGCTGGCGATCCAGTTGCTCCGCAAGGGTCTGGCCCATATCGGTGCCGACACCGAAACGGTGAACCTCGTGATCGGGCTCATTCTGATCGCCGTCCTGTACCTGGATCGACAACTGAACATCCGGGGCAAAGAGGAGTTGAAAATATGACTGAGCAAACGCCTGCTCTGCGCCTGGAAGGCATCGTCAAGACCTTCCCCGGCGTGCGGGCCCTGGATGGCGTCACGTTTTCCGTCCTGCCCGGCGAAGTGCATGCACTGATGGGGGAGAACGGCGCCGGGAAGTCGACCCTCATGAAGGTTCTGGGCGGTATCTATCAGCCCGACGAAGGCCAGATCGTGGTCAACGAACACCCGGTGGTGATGGCTTCGCCGCTAGAGGCCAAGGCCAAGGGCATCGTGTTCATCCACCAGGAACTGAGCCTCGCAGATGAACTGTCGGTGGCCGAAAACATCTATCTGGGCGAGCTCCCGCGCAAGCGGTTTGGGCTGGTGGACCGGGACAAGCTCGAGGCGCAGACCAACGAAATTCTGGCCAAGCTGAAGGTCGGGTTCGACGCACGCACGCGCGTGGGTGACCTTTCGATCGCCAACCAGCAGATGGTCGAGATCGCCCGCGCGCTCACGGTCGATGCCAAGGCGGTGATCTTCGACGAACCCACCGCGTCGCTGACCGATGCGGAAAAGGTCGTGCTGTTCGATGTCATCGAGGACCTGAAAGCCCACGGCGTGGGGATCATTTATATCTCGCACCGGATGGAGGAAATCTTCAAGATCACCGACCGCATCAGCGTGCTGCGTGACGGCCAATACCGCGGCACGTTGAACACGGCAGAAACGAACGAGGAAGACGTCACCCAGCTGATGATCGGGCGCAAACTCGATCTGACGCGTAACGTCAGACACCACGAGTTGGGCAATGTCGCGCTGGAGGTCCGAAACCTGAGTTGCGGCGATCTCTACAGGGATGTGAACTTCGAGGTTCGGCGTGGCGAAGTGGTCGGATTCTACGGCTTGGTCGGTGCGGGGCGGACGGAGATCGCCGAAACCCTGTTCGGCCTGCGCGACCCCTCTTCCGGTACAATCTTGCTCGACGGTGAAGAAGTGCGCATCCACTCGCCTGCCGATGCCATCGCACGTGGCATATCCTTGGTGCCGGAGGACCGTAAGGGCCAGGGGCTTGTCCTGGGCATGAACTGCCGTGACAACATGACCCTGCCGCAGGTCGACGACCTCAAGGCCGGACCGTTCGTGGCAGAAGGGTCCGAGATCGCGATCTTTGACCAGTACCGCGACAGACTGGACATCCGCACTCCGGGCTGGAAGCAGCTGGTCGGAAATCTCTCGGGTGGTAACCAGCAGAAAATCGTGATCGGAAAATGGCTGTCAATGCACCCGAATGTGCTGATCGTCGACGAACCCACGCGCGGCATCGATGTCGGCTCCAAGGCCGAGATCCACAATCTGATCCGGGAATTGGCAGCACAGGGCTATGCGGTAATCGTGATCAGTTCGGAAATGCCCGAGGTGCTGCACGTTTCGGACCGGATCATCGCCATGTACAGCGGCCGGGTTATCCGCTCCTTCACCTCGGACGAGGTTACTGAAGACAACCTGATCCAGGCGATTTCGGGGATCGGGGCCGAAAACGGCGTACAGGTGGCATGAGCCGCCGGGGAGCTGTCAGACGGATGCAAACCAGTCTCGGCAAGGGCAGGATGAATACCTTTTTTCAGCACAAGAACCGCGCCATTCAGCGAGAGCAGCAGTACGGTTCTCCCCCATGATCCTCAGCGCGCCACAGGTGGTGCGCCTCGCCGTTGATCATCACGAAAACCTCATCCAGATGCCACTTCCACTGCGACCTGGACCGAAGACGCGCAGCCCGCTTGTTGCGGATCTCGGCAGCGAGCATCGGGCCGAACCGCTGCCGCCGGAAACGAACGGGTTCCTGGCTCACGCCGATGCCACGCTCGTGTAGCAGATCCTCGACGTTCCGCACGAAAGCGGAAATCTGCCGTTCAGCGAAACCGCCAGGCGGTTCACTTCGCGGCTGGGTCGAAAGCAGCGGAACGGGTCGGGTGTCTTCATCACGAAAAGCCAAGCTCCCGCCCCGCCCAAGCCCATCGCCTTGGCAGCACCCTTTCCTGCTAATCCGGTTGTCATCAATGGTCCTGATATGCGATGCCTGCCGTGCTCAAACATCGCCCTTGCACAAACTCCGGATCGTTTCTTGCCCAAGCTCGATGAACGCCTTCTGACCGGGTTGCCTCCGTTCAGTCAGCTGGACCGCCAGCAGATCCGCGAGATCCTCGATCAGGCGACATCGCACCGCCACGAGGAAGGTAAGGCCTTGTTTCGCGAAGGCTTCGACGCCGACCGCTTCTTTCTATTGCTGGACGGCCACATCCGCGTGGTGCGCTCGACCGAAACCGGCGAACAGGTGATCGTGCTGCACATCTCGCCGGGCCAGCTTTTTGGCATCGCCCGCGCCCTTCAGCGCGACACCTACCCAGCGACGGCGATCGCCGCGGCCGAGTCGATCGCTCTCAGTTGGCCCACCACGCTGTGGGACAGTTTCATCGCACGCTACCCGGGCTTCGCGACTGAAAGCTACAAGACTCTGGGGCGCCGGCTCGGCGAGATCCAGTCCAACCTGACCGCAATGGCCACCAAGGCGGTCGAAAAGCGCGTCGCGGCCGCCCTCCTGCGTATGGTGAACCAAAGCGGGCGCAAGACCGAGGAGGGAATCGAGATTGGATTCCCAGTGACCCGCGAGAACATTGCCGACATGACTGGCACCACCCTGCATACCGTCAGCCGCCTTCTGTCGGGCTGGCAGAAGGACGGAATCGTGAAATCCACGCGCAAACGCGTGGTGGTGACCGATCCGCACAGGTTAGTGGTTCTCAGTCAGACAACCGTCTGACCGCATCTCGCGCTCAGGTCGCGTCGCTGGCCGCTCGCCGGATCTCGGTGCGAAAGGCCATCTCGTCCAGCCCGTATTCCTCGCAGGCTTCGATCACCGTGTGAAACGGCGCGATCGGGCAGCCCGGGCATAACATGCCACGGTCCAGAAAAACCAGGGACACATGTGGCCAGTGGCAGAACAGGGCGTCCAGCGGCAGATCGGGATTGTCTATGTCGGGGGTTTTCATCGTTGGCTCCTGCATACCCTGCACTCTGAGCCGTCTTTTCGTTCTGGACTTTGTGATTCAACAAATACCGATCAGACCGGCACGGCTATTCCGGGTCCAGTCACAACAAGACCGGAACCGTAGAGAATGTCAGAAATGTTGACGAAGTCGCGGGCCAGGAACGTGTTCTACGGAGGATCTATATTCTTCGTCGTCGTGTTCGGCGTCCTGACCGCGCAAAGCCACAGCCACATCACCCAAACTGCCACGGCCGGCATGGAGCTTACTGACAAGGTCCGGCTGGGCAAACACGTCTGGGAGAAAAACTCTTGTATCAACTGCCATTCGCTGCACGGCGAAGGCGCCTATTTCGCCCCTGAGGTCGGCAATGTCATGACACGCTGGGGCGTCATCGACGACCCGGAAGCCGCCTACGAGATGCTGGACGGCTGGATGATGTCGCAACCCTCCGGGATCGAAGGCCGGCGCCAGATGCCTCACTTCGAGCTGACCGAGGACGAAATGCGCGGCCTGACGGAGTTCCTGCGCTGGGCGGACCAGACCGACACGCAGAACTGGCCCCCGAACGACGCGGGCTAAGGAGGACCTACAGATGAAATACAAATCGCAAAAAGTGGCCTACTGGTACTTCCTGGCCGCAATGGCGCTGTTCGGCGTTCAGGTGCTGGGCGGGCTGCTGGCCGGCTGGATCTACGTTTCGCCGAACTTCCTGGCCGAGATTCTGCCCTTCAACATCGTTCGCATGATCCACACGAACGCGCTGATCGTCTGGCTGCTTCTGGGCTTCTTCGGTGCGGCCTACTACCTGGTCCCCGAAGAATCCGAACGCGAAATCTTCTCGGTCAAGCTTGCCTATGTCCAGCTTGTCATCCTTCTGGTGGGCACGCTGGGCGCGGTCGGGTCCTATCTGGCCGGCATCCACGGCGGGCGCGAGTTCCTCGAACAGCCCCTCTGGGTCAAGTTCGGGATTCTGGTCGCCGCCGTGATCTTCCTCGTGAATATCTCGCTCACGGTCCTGGCGGGCAAGAAGACGGCGATCACCAATATCTTGCTGATGGGGCTCTGGCTGCTGTCGCTGCTGTGGGTGTTTGCCTTCATCAACCCCGACAACCTCAGCCTGGACAAGATGTACTGGTGGTTCGTCGTCCACCTCTGGGTCGAAGCGACCTGGGAACTGGTGATGGCCGCGATCCTGGGCTACCTGATGCTCAAGCTGACGGGCGTGGACCGGGAAGTGGTCGAAAAATGGCTCTATGTCATCGTCGCCACAGCGCTTTTCTCGGGGATCCTCGGCACCGGCCACCACTTCTATTGGATCGGCACGCCCGGTTACTGGCAATGGATCGGCTCCATCTTCTCGACGCTCGAAGTGATCCCGTTCTTCGCGATGATGTCCTTTGCCTTCATCATGGTCTGGAAAGGCCGCAAGAACCATCCCAACAAGGCTGCTCTGCTGTGGTCTCTGGGGGCGTCCACCGTCGCGTTCTTCGGTGCCGGGGTCTGGGGCTTCCTGCATACGCTGCACGGGGTGAACTTTTACACCCATGGCACACAGATCACCGCCGCGCACGGGCACCTGGCCTTCTATGGCGCCTACGTGGCCCTCAACCTGGCGATGTTCAGTTACGCGATGCCGGTGCTGCGCCAGCGCGCACCCTATAACCAGGTGCTCAACATGACATCCTTCTGGCTGATGACCGGCGGCATGTCGTTCATGACCTTCGTGCTGACCTTTGCCGGAACGATCCAGACGCACATGCAGCGGATCGTGGGTGAATACTATATGGTCGTTCAGGACCAGCTCGGCCTGTTCTATTTGATGCGGTTCGGCGCAGGGGCCGCGGTGGTCCTGGGTGCGATCCTGTTCATCTACAGCCAGCTCGTGGTGCGCCGCGAAATCGTGAAGCCCGGCCCCATCGCCGTTCCCGGAGAATAAGCCATGAAAGACATCCGCTCCCCCGACCTGCCGGGCTACACGCCTCAATCCGACGAGTGTGAGGTATTCGAGACCGCCCATGCCAACGGTTTGCCCCTTCTTTTGAAGGGGCCCACCGGCTGCGGAAAGACCCGCTTTGTCGAGCACATGGCCGCCCGTCTCGGCCGGCCGCTCTACACCGTGGCCTGCCACGACGATCTGTCGGCCGCCGACCTAATCGGACGCTACCTGCTCAAGGGCGGTGAAACCGTCTGGGTCGACGGCCCTCTGACCCGCGCGGTGCGCGAGGGCGGGATCTGTTATCTCGACGAAGTGGTGGAGGCCCGCAAGGACGTGACAGTGGTGCTTCACCCGCTGACCGATGACCGCCGCAGGCTCGTCATCGACCGCACCGGCGAAGACCTGCCCGCGCCCGAGGGCTTCATGCTGGTGGCCAGCTACAACCCCGGCTACCAGAACATCCTCAAAAAGCTCAAACCGTCCACGCGGCAGCGCTTTTTGTCGATCGGCTTCGATTTCCCGCAGCCCGACACGGAAACCGGCATTGTCGCGGCGGAAAGCGGCCTGGATCGGGCCCGCGCCGGCGCGCTGGTGCGCCTGGCGGGCCATATCCGGGCGCTGTCCGGCATGGATCTCGAAGAGGGCGTCTCGACCCGCCTTCTGATCTATGCAGCATCGCTGATCGCCGGCGGCATGAAGGTCGAGCGCGCCCTGGAAGCGGCGATCATCGCGCCGCTCTCCGACGAAGCAGAGGTGCAGCAGGCCCTGCGCGACCTCGCGGCCAGCGTCTACGGGTAATCGACATGATCAGCGCCCTTGACCTTCTGGAACCCGAAGAGGCCGTCGGCACGATCTGGCACGACATGGCAAGTCGGCTCGGGCGCGACGCGCCCGACGCTGGGTCCGGCGCCGCCGTGGCGTTCGAGACGGTCCGCCCGAGTGTCGCGGCGCTATTCCGCGCACTCGGTGGGCCGGATGGTGTGGAGATCGCCTCCGCCCCCCCGTCGCCCTCCAGCCACCGCCTGAAACGTCTGCGCCGTCTGGGCACGGTCCAGGAGGTGCAGTACGTCACCGACTATGACGGAGAGCGCCTGCGCCTGCCGCCCGAGATGGACAGCTTCCCGACCGAGGCACTGAACCGCCAGGCCTATCTCTGGCTGGCCGCACTGGCCGCTTCGGTCACCCTGCCGGACCCGTCGCCCGACCCGCTGACGCGTGATCGGACCGAGATCGCGGCGCTTTCCGCCGCATCGGACGCTGCCTTTGCCGCCTGCCCTGGCCTGCGCCACCCCTACCAGGCGATGTGCCGTCACATCGTCGCGACCCGCCGCCGCCCGGGGCTGCCGCGCTGCGAGGCCGGGGTCGAACGCATGATCCTCGATCAGCTCTGCGGCAGGTCCAAGGACGACGAATGCCTGGACTGCCCGGCTCCGCGCGGCTACCGCAGCTATGCGCCGGTCCCGATCTGGCTTCGGCTGCGTGACCGCGCCGCGGGGGCCGGTGCCGCCGCCGACCCTGCCGAGGCGCCAGCCGAAACGCTGAGCCTGCCGATGCGAAAGCAAGGCCGGCGCGAAGCCCGCGAGCAGGCCGACCGCCGCGACAGCTTCATCGTCCACCGCTTCGAGGCGATCCTCTCCTGGGCGGAAAGCCTCAACATCAACCGCATGGTCGACGACAACGACCAGGACAACGCCGCCAAGGCCGCAGAGGACCAGGATCACATCACGCTCAGCGAACACGCACGCCGCGCGGCCACCCGCCTGCGCGTGTCGCTCGACCTGTCGCCGCAGGACGCCGAGCACGAACGTCTGGCCGGCCAGCACACCTATCCCGAATGGAACCGCCGCAGCGCAAGCTACATGCCCGATCATGTGCGCGTGCTCGAAGCGCCGGCCCAGCCGTCCGACAGCTATCACCCCGATCCCCGCCTGGTCGCGCGGGTGCGCCAGCAATTCGCCCCGCTTCACCCGCGCCGCGTGATGCTGCCGCGCCAGCTTGACGGGAACGAGATCGACCTCGATGCCCTGGTCGCGCGCGAGGTGGATCTCGGGATGGGCCACGAGGGATCGGACCGCGTCTGGCAGGACAACCGCCCCATGGCGCGCGACCTGTGCGTCGCCTTGCTGATGGACTGTTCCCGTTCGACCGAGGCGGTCGTGGGCGACCGGCCGGTGATCGACACGGCAAAGGATGCCGTTTCGGCGCTGGCCGCTGGGATCGACACCGCCGGCGACAGGCTCGGCATCTGGGGGTTCTCCTCGCTCCGCCGCGACCGCGTTTTCATTCACCATTGCAAAGGGTTCGACGAACCGGTGTCGGCCGCGGTCACGGCACGGATCGGTGGCCTGCGCCCTGGGCACTACACCCGCCTCGGCGCCGCTATCCGGCACGGCACCGCGCAGCTGTCCGACGAAGGCGCCACACGGCGACTTCTGCTTGTCCTGACGGACGGCAAGCCGAACGATCTCGACCACTACGAGGGCCAGCACGGGATCGAGGACAGCCGCATGGCGGTCCGCGAGGCCCGTGCGCAGGGCCATGCCGTGCACGGCATCATCGTCGACGCAGACGGTCAGGACTGGTTCGCGCGTATTTTCGGACGTGGGGGGTTCACGCTCCTACCTGATCCCGCGCGCCTGCCGCAGGCCTTGCCCGAAATCTATCAATCCCTGACATTGGAGACATAACATGCGCTTCTTGTTCCCCCTTTTACTCAGCGCCGGACCCGCCCTCGCATTCGAGCGTCCGATCCCGCAACCCCAGACCGAAACGGCCGAGTTCTGGTTCCTGATCGCCTCGCTGGTGCTCGTCACCGCGCTATTTGCGGTACATTGGATGGTGAACCGCCGATGACACCGTCCTGGAAACTCGTGGCGGGGCTTTATCCGTTTGGCGCGGGGGCGGTGGCCGTGAACCTGTTCTTCGCCTCTCTGATCGGCTCCTGGCTGGGCTGGCCCGTCATGACGCCGTGGCAGGCGGCCGCTTGGGGCGTACCGCTTGGCCTGCCCGCCGCCTGGGCCTTCGCGCGCCATATCGCAAAGCTGATGCAGGAGGCTGATCCGTGAACGGATGGCTGGAATTCACCCTGGCTATGGCGGCCTTTGCCGGAAGCCATTTCGTGCCCCGGCTCCGGGATCTGCGCGGCCGCTTGGTCGCCCTCGTCGGACGCCGCACCTATTTCGGCGTCTACGGCCTGGTGTCGGTGGCGATCCTCGCCTGGGTCATCGCGGCCGCGGGGCGCGCACCCTTCGTCATGCTCTGGCCGCAAGAGCCCTGGATGCGCTGGGTACCGAACCTCGTCATGCCGCTTGCACTGATGCTTGCCGCTGTCGGGTTCGGGATTCGCCAGCCGCATACCGTCGGCGCGAAGCGCGGCGCAACGTTCGATCCCGGCAATCCCGGCCTGGCCGCCGTCACGCGGCACCCGCTTCTTCTGGCCCTGGTCCTTTGGGCGGGGGCGCATGTGCTGCCCAATGGCGATCTTGCGCATGTGATCCTGTTTGGCGGCTTCGCCGCTTTGTCGCTTGCCGCGATCCCGTTGTTCGACGCGCAGGCGGGCCGGCTCGAAGGCCCGGCCTTCTTCGGGCAAACCGCGATCCTGTCGCTCCGCCCGTTTATGTGCGCAGCGTGGTGGCGGGCGAACGGACGCGCGCTGGTTTTACGCGCCGCCGTCGGACTCGTCCTGTGGGCCGGGCTGCTGCACGCGCATGCCATGCTTTTCGGGGTTTCGCCGCTTCCGGTATGAACCTTGCGCACGCGCAAAGTCTGCGCGGCGGGATTCCGGCATTCGGGCGCCATGACACAGATGCAACGCCTCGAATCCCTCGGCCTCTTCGATGCCAGGGTGCCCCGCTACACTTCCTATCCCACCGCGCCGGTCTTCAGCACGGACATCGGATGCCCGTTCCAGACCGAGCAGCTATCGAACCTCGATCCGGCACAGCCGGTCTCGGTCTACGTGCACATCCCGTTCTGCGAGCGGCTCTGTTGGTTCTGCGCCTGCCGCACGCAGGGTACGAAAACCCTCAGCCCGGTAGAGAGCTACCTTGAAACCCTCGAAGCCGAACTCACCCTGATCCGATCCATCCTGCCCCGCGGGCTGCGCATGGGGCGGCTGCACTGGGGTGGCGGCACGCCCACGATCCTGCCCCCGCAGATGATCCAGCGACTGGCCCAAGCGCTGAAATCCGTCATTCCACCAACCGAGGATTGGGAATTCTCGGTCGAGATCGACCCGACGATGGTGAACAGCGAAAAGATCGCCGCCTTGGCCGCCGAGGGGATGAACCGTGCGTCCATCGGAATCCAGGATTTCGACCCGCTGGTGCAAACCTCGATCGGGCGCATGCAGCCCTTCGACGTGACACGAGATTGCGTGAACGAGCTGCGCGAGGCCGGCGTATCCTCGCTCAATACCGATCTTGTCTACGGGCTGCCCCACCAGACCGAGGCACGCCTGATCGACACGGTCGACAAGGTGCGCATCCTCGCCCCCGACCGGATCGCCCTGTTCGGTTACGCCCACGTGCCCTGGATGTCCAAACGGCAGAAGCTAATCGACGAGACGACCCTGCCCAACGAACGTGCCCGCTACCGCCTGGCCGAAACCGCGGCGGGTCTCTTTTCCGAGGCCGGGTTCACCGCCATCGGGATCGATCATTTCGCCCGCCCCGAGGACGAACTGTGCCAGGCTGCCAGGTCCGGCCGCCTGCGGCGCAACTTCCAGGGCTATACCGCCGACCATTGCCCGGTGCTGATCGGCCTCGGCGCGTCGTCGATTTCACGCCTGCCGGGGGGTTATGTCCAGAACGCTCCGGCCACGGCGGCCTATACGCAACGCATTGACGCTGGTCAGCTTGCAGGATCGCGCGGGCATGTCTTTTCACAAGACGACCTGCTGCGCGCCCGCGCGATCGAAATGCTGATGTGCGACATGACGCTGAACATTCCGGCGCTCGAGGCAGAGTTCGGCCCGCCCGCAGCGCGTCTTGCTCCGATACACCGTCAGATCGCCAACCGGTTCGGTGCGTTCGTTGAACTCGGCGACAACGCCTTGTCGATCCGTCCGTCCGGACGGACGCTGACCCGGATCATTGCCAGTGCCTATGATGCCTATTTTGAAGCTGGTGCGCACTTCAGTCCGGCTTGCTAAGGCACGATTTTGCAGTCTCGCGCGCACAAAAAACCAATCCGAACAGCAGACATTCAGGTGGTGTCTGACCGATTAGACCCGTTTCCACAAAGGCAGGGTAGCTGTCCCTCATGTCGCGAAAAAGGTCGCGCCACTCGGCGAGAGCGGCGGCACGGTTCAGCTTGAAATTTTCTCGTGAGAAGAGACCACGTTCCTGGTTGAAATGGTTGTAGACACAAGCATGGAGAGGGCTCCGGCGTGGGCCATATCACCGCGACCGCCCTTGCCGTCAGCGCGGTCGATCCGGCCGTTATCAGACACGGCCGACCGTTTGCGGCCTACTTCGGCCTCATACCCTGGCAGAACTCGTCGGACGGCAAGGATAGGCTCGGGCAGATATCGAAGATGGGACTGGCTCCTCGCTCAGGTTGCCGATCGTCGGCGCCCCCTCGGGTCACACGACGGGGGCCAGAAACCGACACCCGAACCAGGGCCTGGGTCAGATCGCTTCTCGAACGGCAACCACCTCGGGTCGTCACCGTCGCTATTGCCAACAAACCGGCTTGAACGGCGTGGGCAATGCTCAGGAAGGGTGAAAGCCACTGGATCACACCGGCTATCTGATCCAAGGGGGACCCATCGTCGCCAAGATTGCAATGGAGAGATGCAAAGGAAAAAGAAAGTGACGTTGATTGAAACGGACCGCTGCAGTGATGCGCCGAGGCACTGTCTGGACATCAAAAACCCGATCTTCTGATCGGGACCCGGCATGCGGACTTCATCAGGGCCAGCGGTGACATGCACCGTGCAAACGGGCTGGACACACGACCGCACCGCGCAACGACCCTCGCAAGATCAAGTCGATCTTTGCACAAACGGAGCCTTCCACACAGGACTGTTCCGCGGGGCGCCTAGGCGGCGGGCAGCGTGACCGTGATCGTGGCTCCGCTCTTGCCCGCGCCGTCCTCGAACGCGACCGATCCACCATGAATCCCGGCAATGCGGGCCACGATCGAAAGGCCGAGGCCGCACCCCTGTTGCCCGCTGCCGGCCACACGGTAAAACCTGTCGAACACCCGCTCGCGCAAATCCATGGGAATGCCCGGACCACTGTCGCGGACCCGGAGAATGACCACCCGATCAATGACTTCGGCCGAAACCGTTACCTCCCCCTCTGCGGGGGTGTAGCGAACCGCGTTGTCCAGCAGATTGCGCAACAGGATGCGCAGCAGATCCGCGTTCCCGATCACGACGGCCGGATCATCAGAAGCACCGGCGACCCCCAGATCCACCCCCTTGGTCGCGGCCCTGGGTGCTACTTCCGCGACACATTCGATTGCCAGCTTCGTGAGGTCCACCGGCCCTGTGGTCCCGATCGCCGCATCCTGATCGACCTGCGACAGCACCAGTAGTTGCTCGACCAGTCGGCTGCCGCGATCGGCACCTTCGATCACCCCGGCAAGCGCTGCATCGCGCTTCTCGGGGTCGCGCTCCTGGCGGGCCACCTGGGCATGGGTCTTGATGGCGGAAAGCGGGGTGCGCAACTCATGCGCGGCATCCGCGGCGAAACGGCGTTCACGCTCAAGCAACAGTGCAATTCGGGAAAAAAGCCGGTCAAGCGCCTTTAAAAACGGGCGGATCTCTTTCGGCGCGGCGTCGAAACCGAGTGGCTGCAGGTCATCTGGGCTGCGCCGCTCGACAGCCGAGGTGACGTCTCGCAAGGGTCGCAGCCCCCATCGCACTGACAGCCAGATCAGACATGCAAGCAAAGGAATCGCGACCCAAAGCGGATGCAGGATGTGAGCGGCCACGAGGTCTGCGAACCGTCCCTTTACGTCATGGCGCAGCGCCACCTCGACAAGGCGCCCCGAACTGTCGGAGGTCCCGAACACGCGCCAGATCTGACCAGCCGCGGTTGCATCATGAAAGCCCGGCAGCCAGCTTTCGGTCGGAAAGGTCTTGGTCCCCACGCTGCCGGCCGGCACACCGGCGGCACCGGCAGAGACGCGAAAGGCGATCATCTGATCATCAACGGGACCCGGTTGATGCAGCTTCGCTTCAGCCAGGTCGCCCTGTGGCAAGTGGTCAAGTAGAACGACGAGGAGGTCGGCCGATTGCTCGAGATGGGTGTCCAGCATCTCGTCAATCATTTGTCTGGTGTCGAGATACGAGAAGAATGCCGTGGCCAGCCAGGCCATGGTGATACTGCCGCCAAGGATGACCAGCAACCGTTGGCGCAGCGACCGGGTCATCCGTCGTCTCCTGCAAGGATGTAGCCGACGCCGCGAACGGTGCGGATGAGGTCGGCATAGAGCTTACGGCGCAAATTGTGGATGTAGACTTCGACCGTGTTGCTCCCGATCTCTTCGCCCCAGCCATACAGGCTGTCTTCCAGTTGGCTGCGGGTGCGTACCCGTCCTGCGTTCATCATCAGTTCCTGCAAGGTGGCGAATTCGCGCGCGGACAACTCCACAGGCTCGCCATCCAGAAACACTGCATGGCTGGCCGGGTCGAGCGTGACCCGGCCCTGCTGCAGACGCGGCGCCGCCGTACCCTTTGAACGGCGCAGGAGTGCGCGCAGCCGCGCCTGGAGTTCGGCCAGTTCGAATGGCTTGGCCAAGTAATCATCGCCGCCCGCATCAAGTCCGGCAACGCGTTCGGCAAGGGTATCCCGCGCCGTCAGGACAAGGACCGGAGTGCGGTCGTTCCCGGCGCGCAACCTTTTCAGCAGCGTCAGCCCGTCGATGCCTGGCAAACCAAGGTCGAGGACGATGCTGTCATATCTATTGGTGCGCAAGGCCACTTCGGCATCAAGGCCGTCGTCAACCCAGTCAACCGCCCAACCCGCCTGGGCCAGCCCCGCGGCCACGCCCTTGCCAAGCAAGACATCGTCTTCCACCAGCAAAATGCGCATCGTCCCAAATCAACCTCGGTTTCCACGACACCCCACACTCCAGACAGTGAACGTCGGAAGCGTCAACTTGACAAGCGCGGAGCCCGCCTTTTCGGGCCCGCGCGCCTTGTCGATCGAACCGATCAGTTGAACGGTTTCCAGCCGGGATGCTCGAAATGCTCCCCATAGGCGTTGAGGGCCTGAACGACCAGAACGGCGCCCTGGCGAGGTTGTTTGCCCTCTTCCATTTCGGACGCGCCTTCGATGATCTGACCAAGCACGCTGTGGAATTGTTCATCGACCGCCGGCTCCAGTTCGCAGTTCTCGATCATGAAGTCGGTCTGTTTCATCACGACCGCCGCCAGCGACTTGTAGTCTTCGACCGGCAGATGATCGTGGTGAATCGCTTCGATATTGGCGGCGACGGCCGTCCGAATGGCCTCCATGCCCGTGATCATGCTGTCGTCCCCTTGCCATTTCGCACCGGCATTCAGTGTCAAGGCAAGCTCGCCCGCCCCGTGCCCCTGGTGCGAGGTGCTCTCTGCAAAGGCCGGTCCAGCGGACAGGGAAAGTGCAATCCCGAACAGGACGGGTGCGATGTGTTTGATGGTACGCATTCTCAAGTCTCCTTTTTGGATCGCTTTGGCGTCACGAAGGACGCTCTGGATCCTGTCTGATCCGCCTGCCTTAAATGCCGCTTAAGCAAGGTGAATGGGCGATGACATCGTTGTATCACGGGAGGTGGCAAGAGGACCTGCCAGACCAATTCCGGCCAATCTCGGCACGGGCAGGATGGCTGTCCCCTACTCCCCCAAAGACCGTGTCACTCGGCGAGAGCGGCGGCGCGGGTCAGCTTGAAATCTGATTTAGAGCTGAGGCTGCGCTCCGAGTTGAATAGGTTGTAGATCGAGGCGTGGACGACAGAGAATTTCTGCAAACTTCGCATCCTCCGAAAGCGCAACATCGCCCTCTCCCGTCGCCGGTTTCGCGCCCGATGTTGCCGTTGTCTCTAAACGCTATTGCATCGGGATATATTGGATAGTAATCACTCACTATCTTTAGGGGCAATCAAATGATTACTGCCAGGAAGCCCGCGGCTGAGCGTCAACAGGAAATCGTGGAAGTGACCCTTCGTTTGCTCTCCGAACCGGGTGAAGGTGGTTTGTCGCCACCGACGATTGCCGATCATATTGGCAGCACTCAAGCCGACCTCTTCCGACACTTCCCCACCAAGAATGATCTCTGGATTGCAGTTCTGTCGGAAATCGAGCGACTTGCCCGCCGCGCCTGGGACCGTGCGAGCCGGGAACGCGACCCTGCAGTTGTCCGACTTCGCAAGATTCTGTTGGCACAGCTCAAGCTGATCGAAGATTATCCGGCGGTCCCGACACTGCTGTTTTCAACTGGACGTCTCGCCGCCGAAGACGTCGTCCATCCGATACATGTCCGTATCATGACGGCGCTCCGGTTACGCATAACGGAAGAACTCTCCGTGGCGGTGCAGGAATGCGGTCGACGCATTCAGATCGATACCCTCGATATGGAATCCTTGCTGCTCGGAGTGGTTCAGGATTGCGTATTGCGCTGGTCATTTACCGGACGCGGTTTCGATTTGGTGGCAGAAGGTGATCGGCTGATCGGGCTGCAGCTTCGCCTGTCCGGACTGGAAACCGGGGGAGACAAATCGTGATAATTCCACGTTTCATGAAACTCGCACCACCGGTCGTCCTCGGCCTCGGCGCCGCTGCATGGTTTGTCTCAACGGCGGCGCCTCCGGCGCGGATGGACCAAACCGAGCGCAGCGTCGTCGCGCGTATTGTGGCAGCCGAGATGACGCGAGTGCGGACCACCGTGCGGGGCTACGGCAATGTTCAGGCCGCGCGAAACTGGGAAGCGGTGGCCGAGGTTGCCGGAACGGTCGTCTGGCGTCATCCCGATCTGGAAACCGGCAATGTTATCGCCGAAGGGACAAAGGTTCTCCGGATCGACCCAACGGGTTACGAACTGGCAATTGCTCAGGCCGAGGCCGATCTGGCCGCATTGGAAGCGGATGCCGCGCAGCTGACCGTTGACGAGGCAAACACCAGCCGCCTTCTGGCCCTGGAAGAAGACCGGCTGACGCTGGCCGAGGCCGAACTGGCGCGGGTTCGCGACCTGGCCGAGCGCGGAGTCGCAGCCAAGTCTACGCTCGACGCGCAGGAACGCACCACCTTGCAGGTGCGTCGGGGCGTGGAGGAACTGCGCAATGCCAATGCTCTGATTCCCTCGCGCCGCGCACGGCTCGAGGCCCAGACGGCGCGGACAAGAACAATTCTGGCCCGCGCAACGCGTGACCGCGACAAGACCGATATCTTCACGCCATTCGATCTTCGGGTCAGCGAGGTGCATGTCGAGCACCACCAGTTTGTGAGCGCCGGTCAGTCTCTGGTCGCGGCCGACGACATCGACCAGGCGGAGATCACGGCGCAGATTCCGGTTAACTCGTTCCGCCGTCTGCTGAGTGGCGCGACGGCAAACGGCCCATTGACGATTTCGGATCTTTCCGAACGGTTCACAGACATAGCGGCAAAGGTACGCCTCGTATCCGACCCATCCCAGACTTGGACAGGCCGGCTGGTGCGGGTGGAAAGCGCACTCGACCCGCAGGCCCGGTCCGTTCCCGCTGTCATAGCTGTGGATGCCCCCTATGCCGGCACGAACCCGCCGCTGCGCCTGCCACTGGTGCCGAACATGTATGTCGAGGTCATCCTCACCGGGCCCGAAAACCCTGCGCGCATCACTCTGCCTGATGGCGCGATCCATGAGGGCAATATCGTTTATCTTCGAAACGAAGAAGGCCGCCTGGAGCTGCGCGCGGTATCGGTCGACTGGCGGCAGTCGGGGATGGCGATGCTGGATGGTGGCATCGCAACGGGCGAAGAGGTTATCGTCGACGATCTGATGCCGGCGATCCCGGGCATGATCGTCGAACCGGCGGAGGTGTTGGAATGATCCGTTGGTTCGCCGGGCACCCCACGGCCGCCAATCTGCTGCTCGTGCTTATCTTCGCGGCCGGTCTCATGGCTGCGCCGACGCTGAAGCGTGAGACTTTTCCAGATTTTCGTCCTGTCGAGGCGGAAATCAGCGTGGTCTATCGCGGCGCCACGGCCGAAGAGGTCGAGGATGCAATCTGCCGTCGGATCTGGGATGCGGTCGAAAGCGTCGAGCATCTGGACGAATTGACCTGCACCGCGCAGGGCGGCGTTGCGCGGGCCATCGCCACGATGGCCCCGTCAGGCGACAGTGCCAGATTCGTGAATGATCTGCGCACCGAGGTGACGGCGATCGACGATTTCCCCGACCAGGCCGACCCGGCGATCGTGCGCGAGCTTTACCGAACCGACAATGTCACCTCGGTCGCCGTTGCGGGCGATCTGCCGCCCGCGCATCTGCAACGCTACGCTGCGGAACTTCAGGACAAATTGTCGGCCCTCCCCGGGGTGGCAAAGGTCACGATGTCCGGCTTCGGAACGCGCCAGTTCCGGATAACGGTGCCTCGAGCGGTGCTGGAACAGCATAGCCTGACCGTCACGCAACTTGCCGGAACGATCGGCGCACAAAGCCTGGATCGTCCCCTTGGTACGCTCGAGACCGTCGACCGAGAGATCAGTCTCCGTTTCACCGATGAGCGACGCAGCGCAGCCGGCCTCGCCGGTCTTGTCGTCCTGTCCCGGCCGAACGGCGCCGAGCTCACCCTCGGACAGATCGCGTCGATTTCCGAGCACTACTCGCCGGAGGAGGAACGCGCGTATCTCGACGGGCGACGTGCGGTCTACCTGCAAGTGGACAAGGCGCTTGGCGCCGACGCGCTGGAAGTGTTCAGCAGCGTCGAGACGCTGGTCGCATCCGAGCGCCTTGCCCTGCCCGACACTCTGCGGTTGGAAATCGTCAAGGACATGACCAGCATCGTGCGCGACCGTCTGACGATGCTGGTCGAAAATGGTGTTCTGGGACTGATCCTGGTCGTCGCGGTGATGAGCCTTTTCTTCCGCCCCGGCTTCGCGATCTGGGCGGCGATGGGCCTGCCGGTGGCCTTCATGGGCGCATTCGCGGCGATGGCCTTGCAGGGGCTGACGCTGAACATGATGACGCTGGTGGCGTTGTTGATGGCAATTGGGATCGTGATGGACGATTCGATTGTCATTTCCGATGCCATCGCCGAAGCTGCGGCGGACGGCGCCTCGCGCACCGAGGCGGCAGTAAAAGGCACGATGGCGGTGATGCCGGGGGTGCTCTCGTCCTTCGCCACAACCATCGCGGTCTTCGGCCCGCTGGCCTTCCTGGTGGGCGAACTGGGCGCAATCCTCGAGGTGATCCCCATGGTGCTGATCGCGGCACTGGCGGCTAGTCTCGCCGAGGCGTTCTGGGTTCTGCCGCATCACCTCAGCCACGGCCTGAAGGGCGCGGACAAGCCGCCGTCACGGTTCCGTGCCGGTTTCGATGCGCGCTTCGAGTTGTTCCGTGAGCGGTGGATCGGCGGGCTGGCCGACATGGCGATCCGCCGAAGATACCTCGTGACCGGCGCGACAATCGCGGCGCTGATCGTGACCGTGGGGCTCCTGGGTGGCGGGTATCTCAAGCGCGAGGCGATCCCGGCGATCGACGGCGACGTGCTGGAGGCACGCCTACTCATGCCGCAGGGCACGCCATTTGCACGCACCGCAGAAGTGGCCGATCGGGTAAGCGCCGCATTGCGCCGGGTGGATGCCGCCTTTGCGCCCGATCAACCGGACGGCACAGCGCTGGTGAAGTCCGTCCAAACGCGCTTCAACTACAATCCTACCTCCGGCGAATCCGGCCCGCATGTCGCCACGATCAGCGCCGATCTGCTGGGCGCCGAGACACGCACCGTGACGCTGGATGAGATCGTGACGCTTTGGCGCGAGGAGATCGGAGATGTGCCCGGCGCCCTGGCGATCCTGCTGATGGAACCGAGCATCGGACCACAAGGAATCGCCATCGAGATCCGGCTGTCGGCACCGGATCTGAAGGAACTAGCGACGGCCGCCAATCGCCTTCTCGCCGAGATCCAGACCTATGCCGGGGTGTTCAACGCCACTCATGACCTGCGCCCCGGCAAGCCGGAACTTCGGCTGCACCTCGCCGAGGGCGCGACCGGGCTGGGCCTTACTGCGCGCGACGTGGCCGATCAGATCGGCGCCGCGTATCTGGGCCGCGTGATAACGACCGTGCAACAAGGTGACGTTGCCCACGAGATCGAACTTGAGCAAGCCGCGGAAGATCGGGACTCCTACGACGATCTGCGCGACTTCACCATCGCCCTGCCGGACGGCCACGCAGTACCGCTTTCGACGGTCGCGCTGGTTGACGAGGCTCGGGGCTGGTCCTCCATCACCCATGTGGACGGGCAGCGCACCGTGACGGTGCAGGCCGATGTCGACACGCGCATCGGCAATGCCGACGCAATCGTATCTGAACTGACGAACGGCTTCCTGCCGCAACTTGCAACTGATTTCGCAAGCCTTGGTTTCGAAGTTGCCGGGCAGAGCGCCAATTCGGCCGAAACCGTCGCCTCGATCCTGCGCGGTTTTCTCATAGGGCTGATCGGCATCTACGTCGTGCTGTCCTTCCAGTTCCGCAGCTATGTGGAACCCTTGATCGTGATGCTGTCGATCCCGCTGGCCTTCATCGGCGTGGTGCTGGGGCACCTGGTCATGGATTACAATATCTCGATGCCATCGTTGATCGGTGCGGCGTCGCTGGCCGGTATCGTGGTCAACAACGCCATCCTGNNCCGCCGGCGGCGTCGGCGGCCTGGCCATCGTCAATCTGTTCGTGCCGCAGCAGCTCGACATGCTGACGCTGCTCGGCTTCATCATCCTCATCGGCATCGTCGTCAACAACGCCATCCTGCTGGTGCAGGTCATCAAAACGCGCACCGCCGAGGGCATGGATCTGGCCCGCGCCGCGGGCCAGGCCAGCCGCGCTCGGTTCCGCCCGATCCTAATGTCGGTTTCGACCACGATGATAGGACTTGTACCGCTGCTGCTTGAGACCAGCACGCAGGCGCAGACGTTGAAGCCTCTGGTGATCTCGGTCGTCTTTGGCCTGTTCTCCGCAACCGTCCTTGTCCTGGTCGTCCTGCCGGCCTTTTACGCCATTCTCGGCGACCTTGGGCTTGCGCGGGCGAAGGATGACGAAAACCCGATTGCGTCAGGCGAGAAGGAGGCGAGCGCCCCATGATCGAGACCCCGCCGGTCCGGCGCCCGCATGTCTTTCCAAAAGGACCATTTCGAGACTTGAGTTCACGCGCGGGCCTTGCGGCCACGGGGCTGGTCGGGCTTTGGATCAGACTCGGGCCGTTGCGGTCGGACCCGGTGTCGGGCCGCATTTCTGCTGCCCCCCCGAAACACCGAGCCCACCGAACCGTGGACAAGCATCGATACCAAGGCGGAGAGAGAACGTGATGTGGATTGACGTAAATGGCAAACTGTACGAACAGTTCACAGATCGATCTTCTTCGAGGTTTCCATCTAGAGCCAGACGCGAAACGATGCGGCGCCTCGCCGTGTACATGGGCTGCCCGCTGCCGCAATACCTGAAAACCGGCCTCCTGGCGGCCGCTATTTTGATCGCACTCTGCATGAAGAGCGACGCTCAGGAAACGCTGTCAGCAGCAGCGATCGAAGAGCATATCATCGGTCATGCCTTCCAGGGGCGGAAGGGCATCCTGTCGGTTTCGTTGCAGTATGGCACCGATGGCACGGTCACGATGCGCTCACCACTCGGCATCGGAACCGGCAGCTGGATGCTGGCTGACGACCGGCTTTGCGTCAAACTGGAGACCGGGCCGAGGAAAGCGGATGAGTGCCTGGCATTTGTGACCGAGCCGGATGGCACATATCGCGCCTCAAATGGCATGCTGTTGATCCCGGTGGAATGAGTTCCGCGCCAATTTTTCGATCATCAACCCAACCCATCGCGATGCCGCACCCCGGACGGTCGGGCGGTCAGATCGACGCTCTTCCCTGGAATGGCTTTGACTCTTTTCGTTGTCCTGCGAACCGCCCTGCCCTGCGTCCGCCTGGGTTTAGGCTCCACGTGGACATTCGATAACCATGCGTTCCAGTTCCCTTGCAATAATCTCGGTCCGACACAGGAGATAGTTGCTCGCATCCTCCCTTGGGGCCGCCGAGCAGAACGTGGCCTGGGAAAGCCCCGGCCATCGGTCAAATTCTGTCCTTGGAGACCGCGCAGGGTTTGACGTGCCGCGACCAGATCGCCAGAATTGACGTCCCTGTGCAAAGCCATCGAAGACTAGAACGCCACCATCCGTTCGACCTGCCGTTCTTCATCGTCCCCCGCCCGTCGCCCCAACCGGCAGCCCGTTAATTCAGCAAGCATCGGAAAGCGAACCGTTGCACGGCGTACGTGGCATGCGGTGCAGGCCTCTCTCATCCGGCCAAACCGGCCCTGCATCCTGTCCCATCGCCGGCACAGTAAATCCCAGCCCGACCGCTATCGCCAACGCAGAAGCAATGACCGGAAACTGGCCTGTTTTTCCGCAGCTTGACCCTTTCAGATCTTCCTAGTTCCGCATCACGTGACTGTATCAGGGACGTTCGTTCCGCAACTTTGGAGCGCGCCTGTCCGGGTTGCGGACCGCGAGGCGGACAACGACGCCCCAGACAACCGTCCGCAGGCTCATGGCCCAGACCGTCCGCATCTCGTAGGCGCCGCCGAGCAGAACGTGGACTCCAAAGGCGATCATTACCAGGACCGTGGCAGCAAGGATTGCGATCGACAAATTGGCCGCCCAGTTCGTCTTCAACAGAAGCCCGATACCTGCCGCGACATAGGCGAAGCCGGCCAGGAAGTTGAACCACAGAACGAAGGGAACCGCATCGCCAACCGCCGCGCGCGCCTCCGGACCACCGAAGAGTGCGCGTCCGCCCGATAACACCGTCAGCAAGCCGAAAAGCGTGACAACGACCGCCGCAATCAGGATATCCCACCGTCTTTTTTGCATGATTTCGGTTCCTATTCTTGGTTCTTCTCAGCTTTTGCTGATACTTTTTTTCGAAAACACATGGTTTCCCGTTGCGCCCCGGGAGCGCCACCACGCCCCCTCCCGTTCGGGTGTCTCTTCCAACCACGTTTCGGGATCAACGTGCAGATCCCCGGTCCTACAGTGCCTCACCCGGCAGGTGCGACGCGGGTGGCCGGGCTCGGAGATGATCCCGGCATTGTGTCCGCCGCTGGTCCGCGCGAAGGTCACGTCGGTGTCGCTGAGCGTGTCGCTCTTGAAGGCCGATCGCCAGGGTGTCACACGATCTTTCACCATGCCCACAGCGAAGGTCGGCACCCGGGTCTCCGAAACAGGTACCAGGCGGGCCGCCGCCTTGCGCCGACCCTCGGCAAGTTCCGTGAAATCGACCTGACTGACCAGCAGCGACTGCGAGGCCGGCCGCGCATCGTCGTCGCGTCCCATTGCGGCGGCGGCGGCCGGCAGCAGCATATACCCGAGGCAATATCCGACGGCCTGAACCTTCTGATCCGGGACGATCAGGATCGGCCCAGGTCGTACTTCCTCCGTGAGTGGAGCATCGCATGCATCCGACCAATCATTGGTATCAGACTTCATTACCGCAACCTGCTCCGTCCTGATCTCTGTGTCTGACATATCGTGTGCGGCGCAGTCGGACGCTGCTTGCTCGCTCGCCAGGCGTTCCTTGCGCATCACGTCGTTTCACCACCTGGCCCGACATTTACGGCTCCATCGATATTCCTCGATGTCTGATCGGTGATATCGCGACGATGGCCGACGGCACCGCTGGACAATCTCGACTCAAGATAGTAAGTAATTACTATAATTAATCAAGCCACGATGCACGGCAAGGCATGCCAGCGCCGTGCGTGACCGAGGAGGAAACCGATGCTGACGTCTAAGGCCGATGTCGCGACGGGCTTCGCGTTTTTGGCACGCCTCATGCCGCACAGGTTCGTGCCGATCCTCCTGCGCAATTTCCCGCCGGGCAAGGAGCAGAGGGTCGCCGACTATGCGGAAGGGGCGCAATTCGAATCGTGGCTCGCACAGGTTCACGGCAACCTGTTCGCACGCCTCGATATCGCGGTGTGGCCCGCCCTGTCGCGCGCGCCAGACA
>NPIG01000057.1_pt1 | contig 85970 bp, 76 predicted proteins | sample 8637441 | NCBI WGS metagenome assembly NPIG01 (sample SAMN07420675, study PRJNA396082) | bioreactor metagenome | isolation source: sample BR6 brine-fed electro-methanogenic bioreactor BR | place: Japan: Kochi | collected 2016-06-14
CCCGGGAGAGCACCACGTGCCCGTCCAGAATCCCCCGCACCGCATCCGCCACGGGTTCGTTCATGTCATCCCCCTCCACCAGCACCGTGTAGAGTCCGGTGATGCTGCCGGTCTCCCCCGCTCCGGAGCGTTCCAGAAGCCGGGGGAGAAAGGCGAAGACCGAGGGGGTGTATCCCCGGGTGGCGGGGGGTTCCCCCACCGCAAGCCCCACATCCCGCTGGGCCAGGGCGATGCGGGTGACGGAATCCATCATGAGGAGCACCGAGGCTCCCTGATCCCGAAAGTACTCCGCGATGGCGGTAGCGGTGAGGGATCCCTTGAGCCGCACCAGAGGGGGCTGATCCGAGGTGGCCACCACCACCACGGAGCGTTTGAGCCCCTCTTCTCCGAGATCTCGATCCACGAACTCCCGAACCTCCCGGCCTCGCTCTCCGATGAGGGCGATGACGTTGATATCCGCCACGGTGTTTCGGGCCATCATGCCGAGGAGGGTGCTCTTTCCCACTCCGGAGCCCGAGAAGATCCCCACTCGCTGTCCTTGTCCCAGGGTGAGAAGGCCATCCATGCACTTCACTCCCACCGAGAGGGGGGTGCGGATGAGCTTTCGCCGAAGGGGATGGGGGGGCTCCGCATAGAGGGGATAGTAGGCGGTGGTAGCCATGGGGCCGCCCCCGTCCATGGGTCTTCCCATGCCGTCCAAGATTCTGCCGAGAAGGGCGGAGCCCACGTGAACCCCCAGGGGTTTTCCCATGGCCACCACGTCACATCCCGGACCGATTTCCTGAAGATCCCCCAGAGGCATGAGGAGTACCCGGTCGTCCCGGAACCCCACCACCTCCGCCCGAAGAATTTTGTTTTTTCGGCGATAGCGGATCTCACAGAGGTCCCCCACCTGCACATCCGGACCTCGGGATTCCACCACCAGCCCTACCACTTTGGAGACCTTCCCGTTGATGCGAACGCCGTCAAAATCCCGGAGCCGCCCTTCAAGAACTTCGAGGTAATCGACAGCCCTATTCGGTGCGTTCATTCTTGGTCTCCTCCGGGGCTCTCTCATCGAGAAGCACCTGATTTACCTCTTCCGCCACCTGCTCAAGCTGGGTTCGCCACCGGGCATCATAGACGCCCATGCTGCTCTCCACAAGGCAGCTTCCCCGATCCACCTGGGGGTCCTGCAGAAATTCCACGTGCTGGATTCCCCGGAGAATGTCCGCAAACTCCTCCTGCTGGTTCGTCACCATCTCCAGATCCAGAGGATGCAGATAGACCACGATGCGATCCCGATCCGTGAGGCGCTGGAGCACCGATCGAAGGATCTCCATGGCGGTGGCTTGGTTAAGGTGTACCTCCCGGCGAAGTAGGTTTCCCAGCACGGTCTCCCACATACGGATGAGACGGTGCTGATTTCCCTCCGCCAGAGCTTCAAGCTGTTCTTCGATCTTCTTGTAGACTCCCTCAAGAAGGTTTACCTGGGCATCGAACCGTTCTGCGTAGAGCCTTTGGGCCTCGTCCAGAGCCTTCTGCCGTCCCTCTTCGTATCCCTTGGTGCGGCCCTCCTCAAGTCCCTCGTTCCGGGCGCTCTGGCGCTCCTTCTCCAGAGTTTCCGCCAGCTCCTGCCGCAGGGACTTCTCCTGGCGCTGCAACTCCTCCTCCCGCTTGCGCATCATCTCTTCCACGTCAAGCACCCGCCTGGAGGAGGCTTCCGCCCGGGAGGTGAGCTCTCGAACTTTTTTTTCGAGCTCTTCTTTCTGTTTTCGGAGCTCCTGGATCTCTTTTTCCGAGAGGGAAGGCTCTTCCGCTTCGGAGCCCCCCCCTGCGTCGGGAGGCTCTTCGGAGGCCCCCGAAGCAAGGTTCTTTTCCTTTTCCCCCAGCGGAATGGAGACCGCCCCGGGAATCAGGCGAACCGCCCGATAGAGGCGCCGCCGGCGTTCGAGCTCAGACAACCAACTCTTCCTCTCCGCCCCGGGCTATGACGATCTCTCCGGCGTCTTCGAGCTGCCGCACCACGCTGACGATCTTCTGCTGGCACTCCTCCACATCCCGCACCCGGACGGGGCCCATGAACTGCATGTCTTCTTCGAGCATTTCCGCAGCCCGGCGGGACATGTTCCGGAAGAATTTCTGACGCAGATCTTCGGTGGCTCCCTTGAGGGCCAGAGAGAGATCCTTCACGTCTATCTCTCGGAGCACCCTCTGGAGAGACCGGTCGTCCAAGCTCATGATGTCCTCGAAGACGAAGAGGCGCCGCTTGATCTCTTCGGCGAGATCCGGATCTTTTTCCTCCAAGGATTCCATAATGTTGCGCTCGGTCCCCCGATCCACCCGGTTGATGATCTCCACCACCGAGTCGATCCCCCCGGCGGCGGTAAAGTCCTGGCCGAGGACGCTGCTCAGTTTTCGTTCAAGCACCCGTTCCACCTCCCGCAATACTTCGGGGGTTACCCGGTCCATGGTGGCGATACGCCGTACCACTTCCCACTGCACATTCGCCCCAAGCCCCCCCATGATGGCCGCAGCCTGCTCCGGGGAGAGGTAGGAGAGAATAAGGGCAATGGTCTGGGGATGCTCTCCCTGGATAAAGCTCAAAAGCTGGGAGGCATCGGTATGGCGCATGAAGTCGAAGGGGCGCACCTGGAGACTTGCGGTGATACGCCGCAGAATCTCCTGGGCCCGCTCGGGGCCGAGGGCACTCTCCAGCAGGGTTCGGGCGTAGTCCACCCCCCCCTGGGTGAGGAACTCCTTGGCCATGAGAATCTCCTGGGCCTCCTTGAGCACCGCCGCCTTGGTTTCGGAATCGATCTTACGCAGATTCGCGATCTCCAGAGTGAGTAGCTCTATGACACTCTCCTCGAGGTGCTTGTAGATCCCTGAAGAGATATCCGGCCCGAGAGTCACGAGAAGTATGGCCGCCTTGGTGCGCCCGTCAAGATCTTTTTTACCGCCGGATTTCGCCATGGCGCAGCCTCCTTAGTCCTCTTCAAGCCAGTTGTTGATAAGCAGGGCCACCTCGTCGGGATGCCTCATGGCATAGGCCTTGATCTGCTCTTCCAGCACCACAATCTCATTCTCCCCCATGAGCTCCGGGTTCTCCATAAGGTCCTGAAGCGAGGGAAGAGGTCCCTCCTCGGATCCCGCCAGAGCCTGGAGACGCCGCCGGCGCCGGAGCCACCAGATGGCGGCGAGCACCGCCGCCAGGAGAGCCAGGGCAGAGATAACGAGAATCACGATGAGCTGCTGGCGCCGTTCCGCCTGAAGCTGGGCGAGCATGGCATCCATGAAGGTGGTGGAGAAACGGATGGGATGAATCACCAGGTTGTCTCCCCTGGCGGGATTCAACCCTATGGCGGCGGATACTGCGTCCCGAAGCCCTTCAAGCTCCGGGGGCTCCAGCTCCGCATCCACCAGCACCGAAGCGCTTACCCGGCGCACTCCCCCGGGGGTATCCACCTGTTCCTCCTCCCGGGTGGTGATGTCATAATTGGTTACCGTCTCGGTTTTACTGTACTCGCTATCCCCCTGGCCTCCCGGAGGCACCACGTACCCCGGGATATTGGTGGTGGTTCCCGGAGGGGCTCCAGGATAGCCTCCGGGACCTTCGTAAAGCTCTTCCATGCCCTGCTGGCTTCGGATAATCCCCTTTCCGGTCTCCGTGGGAATGTACTCTTTGATGCTGCTCCGGCGCTTGTCAAAATCCAGCTCCACCCGAACCCGAACCACCGCTTTGCCGGGGCCGAAGACCCGCTCCAGCATGATCCGAACCTTGCGTTCAAACTCCGCCTCCTGCTGCCGTTCCAACTCCCGCTGCACCGAAGAGACTCCCCGGCCGTCCGCCCCCGCACCGTAGATGAAATTTTCATCTCCGATCATATCCGAGAGCACCGTCCCGGAGGTATCCACCACGGTAATGTTATCCATGGTAAGCCCTTCCACGCTTCGGGCTACCAGATGAACCATGGCCTTCACCTGCTCGGGGCCCACAGTCTTTCCGGGCTTGAGCCGCACCAGCACCGAAGCGGTGGAGGGCTGTTGCTGCTCCAGAAAGAGGCGCTGCTCGGGGATCACGATGTTTACTTTGGCATACTCCACCGCGTCAATCTCCTGCACCGTCCGGGTAAGCTCCCCCTCCAAAGCCCGGAGGTAGGCGATTTTCTGCTGAAAATCGCTCATCCCCATTTTGGATTCGTCAAAGAGCTCATATCCCACGCTTCCTCCCCGGGGAAGCCCGTCTTGTGCCAAGGCAAGTCTGGTTTCATAGACCGTCTCCCGGGGAACGAGAATGGCGTTGGCTCCGGGATCAATGCGGTAGGGGATTTTTTCTTCCTTGAGGATGGCAACAATGGAGGCCTGATCATCCACATCAAGCCCCGCAAAGAGGGGCTCGTAGGTGGTCTGCCCCGCCCAGAAGACCATCAGGAAAAGCGCTCCAAGCACCAAAGCCCCCGCTCCGAGAAGCGAGAGTTTTTGCCACAGCGCCAATCCCCCCAGAAAAGAGCGGATTTTCCCGAAAATCTCCTTGAGCTTATCCATAAAACTTTTCTTTCATCATCCTCATAAACGTTATATGGACATTCGGGCGATTTCCTGATACGCATCCACAAGCTTGTTCCGAATCTCCACCACCAGCTTGAGAGCGAGTTCCGCCTGGGAGACCGCCGTCACTACTTGAGAAATATCTTCCACATCCCCGAGAGCAAGCCTCTGGGTCTCCCTATCCGCGGTCTTGTGAAGGGTGTTCACCCGTACAAGACTCTCCTGGAGAAGATCATCAAAGGAGGGAACCTCTCCGGGAAGCCCTGCAACCGAAGAAATTTTTGTTTCCCCATCCTGCATAAAAGGCATGGTTCGCTGGTTCAAATTGATCTGTATATTCTGGCTCACGAAAAGGCCTCCTTAAAAATAGCGTTTCCTCGAAGATGGAGATGTCACTCCCCTACGTTACCACATAAGGGTATTTGATTATACCCCATAAGACATCCCGGCTGTTACCATACAACCACATTTCCCTCAGGGAAAGATACGAAAAAAACGAAAAAAGTGCGGAAAAAACTCCCGCACTCATTTTCCTGCTATTTTGCCTTTTCGAACAGGGACTTTCTCATCATGTTTCGGGCCCTTTGTTATCCCCGCAACACCTCAAGAGCACTATTCCACATTCCTTCGGCGGAAGTTACCACCGAAAGATTGGCTTCGTAGGCCCGGCTTGCCACCATCATGTCCGCCATCTCCCGCACTACGTTCACGTTGGGGTAGGCCACGTAGCCCTCCTGGTTGGCATCGGGGTGCTCCGGCATGTACTCCAGCCTCGGAGGCAGGGGATCTCGCTGAATGGCGGTGACCTTCACCCCTCCTGAAGCGGAGTGCGGATCAAGCTCCCGGGCGAGGCGCTCTGCAAAGACCGGCACCCGCCGCTGATAGGGACCCCCTTCGGCGGAACGGGTGGTGTTGACATTCGCCAGATTTTCCGAGATCACATCCATCCAGAGACGATGGGCAGTGAGAGAACTTCCCGCCACATTCATGGAATGAAAAACGCGCATTATCTTCCTCCGATAACGTTCTTGTAGATTCCCGCTTTTTTCGCCAGAAGGCTGTTCATGGCCCGGTAGGTCATCCGGGTCTGGGCCATAAGAGCCTCTTCACGCTCGGGGTCCACGTTATTTCCGTCAAGACGGTACACTTCATCGTAGAGCCGCAGGGTTTCGGGTTCCACCTCCGAGACCTTGAGAGGCCTCAGGGGAATGTGATTTTCATGGGTTACCGCCAGAGGAAGTTTGCTGGGACCATCCACGAGCTCTCGAAGCTCGTCTTCAAAGGATGTCTGTTTACGGGCATACCGGGGAGTGCTGCCGTTGGCCATGTTCTCCGCCACGGATTCGAAACGCCGGGCAAGCCCCTCCACATCCTTGGTCATAACTTTCCAGGTAAAATCTCCTCGCACCACTCCACCCCCTTTAACTCTTATGAGTATCGGATATTTGAGAAAAAAAGTAAACCCCCCGAAGGGGGTTTGGATGCTCTCAGATACGGCAGAACCTTTTTACTCCTCCCCGAGGCCGAGCTCTTCCATGAAGAGAGGGCTGAGCACTCGGATGTAGGTTCCCTTCATGCCAAGGCTCCGGCTTTCGATGATTCCTGCACTTTCGAGCTTCCGAAGGGCGTTCACGATGACACTCCGGGTTACTCCCACCCGATCCGCCACCCGGCTGGCCACCACCACACCTTCGGAACCTCCCAGCTCCCGGACGATGTGGCGCACGGACTCCACCTCGGAGTAGGAGAGAGCCCGCATGGCCATCTGCACTACCAGGCGTTCCCGAGCACGCTCTTCAATGGAGCGGGTGCGTTCGTGGAGAATTTCCATCCCCACCACGGTGGAGAGGTACTCCCCCAGCACGAGGTCCCTGGTATCGAAGGGCTGGCCGAACCGGGCAAGAATGAGGGTTCCCAGGCGCTCCGCACCGCCGTATACAGGAATGTAGAGTACATGCTTGTTCGAATAGGTACAGGGTTGGTCCGAATAGGCACAGAGGCCGTGATCCGTATGATTCAACACGGATTCATGGTACTGATTGAGCTTCTCCACGTAGGCTTCGGGCATGCGGCTGTCCGCAAGGAGATCCCCCATGATGGGGCAGTCGTAGGTGTTGACCCAGGAGTAGCCGAGAATTTTGCCGTCCCGGTTGATGAGATACACATTGGCCGCCGCAAGATCACAGAGGAGCTTGGAGAGCTTTTGATAATCCGGATGGGGCTGTTCTTTCCGGCTCTGAAGAGCCCGTCCCACAAGACGGGCCTTTTCCAGGAGATCCTCCATGGCAGAGGGATTGAGTATTTTTGGGCGTGATTCGATGAGTTCCTTCGGGGTGTTCATAATTCGTATAGTACCTCCTCGTTGTTCCGCTGAAATAATGGGATTTCTTCATTTTCCACAGATGCCTTGAAGCGCTAATTCTACCAGAAAATTCGAAGCATTGCGAAAATTCTTCAAAAAGTCCGGGGTTTCCCTTTGGATAGTACATTTTCATGTTCGAAAAATTCGGATCTCCCCGATGACTTCTGTTATTTAGAGCAGATATTTGCGCATATCTTCGTTTTCTGCGATATCTCCGAAGGTATGCCGCACCTTTTCCGGGGTGATCTGAAGATCCTCCGGCGAGACCTGGGGAGCCCGAAAGTTGAGATCCTCCAGGAGAAGCTCCATCATGGTGTGAAGCCTCCGGGCGCCGATGTTTTCCATCTCCCGGTTCATGGCGGCGGCGTAGCGGGCGATCTCCCGGAGGGCTTCCTCCTGAAAGGTCACCTCCACATCTTCGGTCTCCAGCAGAGCCTTGTACTGCTTTATCAGGCTATGTTCGGGCTCTTTGAGAATGCGGAAGAGATCCTCTTCCTGAAGGGAGTTCAGCTCCACCCGGATGGGGAAGCGCCCCTGAAGTTCCGGCACCAGATCCGAGGGTTTTACCTTGTGGAAAGCTCCGGCGGCGATGAAGAGAATGTGATCCGTCTGCACCGGGCCATACTTGGTCTGCACCGAGGTGCCTTCCACGATGGGGAGGAGATCTCGCTGCACTCCCTCCCGGCTCACGTCAGGACCGCTCCCCCGCCCTTCGGAAGAGGCTACTTTATCAAGCTCATCGAGAAAGACGATCCCCTCTTCCTGGGCCTTTTCAAGGGCTTCCGAAGTGACCGCATCCATATCCACCAGACGCTCCGCCTCTTCCGCCTGAAGGATTCTCCTCGCCTCCCGGATCTTCATTTTTTTCTTTTTAGTCTTTTTGGGGAGAAGTCCTCCGAGCATTTCGTTGATGCTCATCCCCATTTCGTCCATGCCCCCTCCCCCTACAAGGGGGATGCCCATGCGGGAGCTTTCGGTGATCTGCACCTCCACCTCCCGATCCTCCATGCGACCCGCCTGAAGCATTTCCTTGAGCCGGGCCCGGGTGGAGGCAAACTTTTCGTCATTTTCGAAGGAGGGATCCGGCTCGGGCTCCTCTTCTTCCTCCCCGAAGGAGAAGAAGGAGGGCATCTTGCGTTTTTTGGGCACCGGCAGAAGGGCATCGAGAATGCGTTCTTCCGCCATGAGGGCGGCTTCGTCCTGAACCTCCTCCACCTTCCGAGCCTTGACGATCTGCACGGAAGATTCCACGAGATCCCGGATCATGGACTCCACATCCCGACCCACGTATCCCACTTCGGTAAACTTAGTGGCCTCCACCTTGCTGAAGGGGGCATCCACCAGCCGGGCGAGACGCCGGGCGATCTCGGTCTTTCCCACTCCTGTGGGACCCACCATGATGATGTTCCGGGGAGAGATCTCCTTGGCCATCTCCTCGGGGAGGCAGCGGCGGCGCATGCGGTTTCTGAGAGCCACCGCCACCGCCCGCTTGGCCTTGTCCTGCCCCACCACGTAGCGATCCAGGTAGGTGACGATCTCCTGAGGGAAAAGGCCTTTTTGGGAAGAAAGCGTCATGCTAGAGCACCTCCAGGGTAATACAGGAATTCGTATAGATACATATCTCCGAGGCTATGCCGAGTCCTTTTTGCACGATCTCCTCCGCCGAGAGGGGGGAGGAAACTTCGAGAAAGGCTCGAGCCGCCGCCAGAGCGAAGCCGGATCCGGAGCCGATGGCCGCCGCATCCCCCTCGGGCTGAAGCACATCTCCGGATCCTGAGAGCAGCAGGGTTTGTTCCGCATCCGCCACAAGCATGAGGGCCTCCAACCTTCGGAGAGCCTTGTCGGAGCGCCACTCCCTCACGAGAGAGATGGAGGCCTTCATGAGATTTCCCGAATGCTCCTCCAAGCTCTTTTCAAAACGCTCCAGCAGGGTCATGGCATCCGCAGTACTTCCCGCAAAGCCCGCCAGAATATTATGTTTTCCCAGGCGGCGCACCTTTCGGGCGTTTCCCTTGATGATCTGCTGGCCCAGGGTTACCTGTCCATCCGCCCCGAGGGCGACCTTGCCATCTTTACGTACACAGAGCACGGTGGTTCCTTTAAACATCCACTTCACCTCCTGCCCTTGGATGGGCAGCACTATAACTCCGGATCATCTGTCCTGGAGTAATTTCCAAATATTTTTGGGTAGTTCCCAGATTCTCGTGTCCCAGAAGCTCCTGCACCACCCGAAGAGGGGCGTTCCCCTCCAGAAGATGGGTGGCGAAGGTATGCCGCAGAGTGTGGGGGGTGACGTTGTAGAACCCCAGCTCCTTGGCAATTCCCGTCACCACTCGATGCACGGTACGCACGGTGATACGCACCGCCCTCCGGCTGCCGGGGAAAACCGGTCCCTCGGGAGAAAAACGATCTCTTAGGGAGCTTTTCCAAGCTTCAAGAGCCTCCCGGGCGGGGATGCTCAAGGGGACGTACCGCTCCTTCTCCCCCTTACCGAGCACCCGAACCCAGCGCTCTTCAAGATCGAGGGCATCCCAGTTGAGATCCACCAGCTCCGCTATCCGAAGGCCGCTTCCGTAGAGCAGCTCGAGAATGGCCCGATTCCGGCACTCTCCCTCCCCCTTGGGGCCCTCCTCCAGAAGACGGCGGGCATCCTCCCGGGAGAGAGCCACCGGAAGATGCTTGGGAAGCTTGGGGGTTCGTACTAATGCAGCGGGATTCTCGGAGATCATCTTTGCATCGCAGAGATATTCAAAGAATCCCCGTATGGCCGAGAGCTTGCGAGCTGCGCTGGTCTTGGCATAGCCAAAGCCCAGGAGTTCCCGAAGAAAGGTACGGATATGCCCGGGGGTAACTTCCCCGGGAGTCTGTACACCCTCCTGTTCGAGAAAATCCAGGAACTGCCCGAGATCCACCCCGTAATTGACGATGGTGTTCTCTCCCCGGCCAAGGCCATGGTCCATATGATAGAGAAATGCATCCAATGCAGAGGATACTAATAATTCCATGAGAGTATTGTACCACTTTTTCTTTGGAGTCTACACAATTCTCGACAACTTGCGCATATTTTTTACTTCATAAAAAAATCCCGAACAATCGGGATTGATTTCGGAAAATTGCAGCATGAGTGAAAAATCTTGCTCTCCTTCACTCTTCCAAAAGAGGCTTGCGGTAGATGCTCCCCTCTCCGGAGAGAAAGGCTTCTCGGGCCTCCAGAGCCCGCTGGGCCACCTGGAGACAGCGCTCTTGACGCTTTTTGATCCGTTTTCCCAGAGGAGGAAAGAGCCCCAGATTACAGTTCATGGGCTGAAAAGATTCGGGAAGGGCATCCTGAAGGTAGTGAAGGAGGGATCCCAGGGCGGTCTCCCGGGGCCAGAGAGGGGCTTCCCCCTGGGCGATAAAGGCATGAAGATAGAGGGCCGCCGCATATCCCGCAGCAGTGCTCTCCATATACCCCTCCACGCCGCAGAGCTGCCCCGCCAGAAAAAGAAAAGACTCTCCCCGAAGGCGCAGCCAGGAATCCAGGACCCGGGGGGCGTTGACAAAGCTGTTTCGGTGCATCACCCCGAAACGGACAAACTCCGCCTTTTCCAGCCCCGGAATCATCCGAAAGATGCGCTCCTGCTCCCCCCAGAGGAGGTTGGTCTGGAATCCCACCAGATTGAAAAGGTTTCCTTCCAGGTTGTCTTGCCGGAGCTGCACCACCCCGTAGGGATCCCGGCCCGTGCGGGGATCCTTGAGCCCCACCGGGCGGAGAGGGCCGAACCGAAGGGTGTCCCGCCCCCGGGAGGCCATGATCTCCACGGGAAGACATCCTTCGAAGTAGGAGGGTTTTGATTCAAACTCCCGAAGGGGAGCCCGCTGGGCCTGTGAAAGGGCCTCCCAGAAACGGTGGTATTCCTCTTCGTTCAGAGGACAGTTGATATAATCCTCTCCTCCGTCTTCCCAGCGGTTTCCTCGGTAGGCCAGGGAAAAATCGATGCTCTCCCGGGTCACCACAGGAGCCACTGCATCGTAGAAGGCCAGAAGCCCCCCCGCCTTGGCACGGAGCTCCTCCCCCAGAGAGGGGGAGGTGAGAGGACCCGTGGCAATAATGGCGGGACCCGGAGGAAGTTTCGTAACTTCCTCGTTAATCCGGGTTATCCCGGGGTGCTGTTCCACCGCCTCGGTGATGTACCGGGCAAAGCCCTCCCGGCCCACCGCCAGAGCCTTTCCTGCGGGTACCCGGGTGGCTTCGGCGGCCTGGATGATGAGGGATTTTCCCCGGCGAAGCTCCTCCTTGAGAATCCCTCCCGAGGTGGTGAGCACATCTCCCCCCAGGGAGTTGCTGCATACCAGCTCTCCGAGATAGGGGGTGGTGTGGGCGGGGGTCTGAACCTCGGGGCGCATCTCCCGAAGGAGCACGGAATAGCCCCGTTCTGCCAGCTGCCAGGCGGCTTCAGACCCTGCAAGGCCTCCCCCCACCACGGTTATGTCAGGATTTTTTAGCACGGCTCTTTCCCTTCCCTTTCCCCTTCTCCTTCTCTTCTCCCTTTTTTTCTTCGCTCTTTTCCTTTTCTTTTTTCAAATCCTTTCCCCCCTGGGAACAGTCCTTGCAGAAGGGGGGCTTATTCTTGCCCTTGGTGACCATGGCTCCTCCACAGTCGGGGCATTTCTCCCCCGTGGGGAGAGCCCAGGAGGCGAAGTCACACTCGGGAAAGCGAGAACAACCATAGAAGAAGCGCCCTCCCTTTTTACTCCGCCGGCGCACCACCTCTCCGGTGCCGCACTTGGGACAGGAGACCCCGATGGTTTTGAGAATGGGGCGGCTGTAGGTGCAGTCCGGGTAGCCCGAACAGGCGATGAACTCCCCGAAACGTCCTCGCTTGATGATGAGGGGGGAGCCGCACTCCGGGCAGTTTTCTCCGATCTCCCGAGGGGGGACGGTGACTCTTTTGGCGTTTTCCTCCGCCTTGGCGAGATTGCCCGAAAAGGGGCTCCAGAACTCCCGGATAACCTCTTTCCAGCCCCGGGCCCCCTCTTCAATCTGATCCAGATCCTGCTCCATGGTGGCGGTAAAGTCCACATTCACCACCCCGGGGAAATGCTCCACCAGAAAGTCGTTTACGATGAGCCCCAGCTCGGTGGGCTCCATACGTTTTTCTTCGTTGCGATCCACATAGCCCCGATCGTAAAGGGTTTGGATGATGGTGGCATAGGTGGAGGGGCGGCCGATCCCCTTATCTTCCAGAGCCTTCACCAGGGCGGACTCCCCGAACCGGGCGGGGGGATTGGTGAAGCGCTGCTGGGAGGTGACCTGCTCCACCCCGAGATCCTCCCCTTCCGTGGCGGGGGCGATGATCCCCTCTTTGAGATCCAGGGGCCACACCGCTCCCCATCCCGCAAAGATGAGCCGGGATCCCGCCTGCTTGAAGAGGTACTCTCCCCCCTGCACCTCCAGAGTGCTGTTTTTCACGTGGGCCTTGCTCATCTGACAGGACACGAAGCGCCGCCAGATGAGATCGTAGAGCTTGAACTGCTCCGGGGAAAGGCTTGCTTTGATCTCCTTGGGCTCCAGAGTGACATCCGTGGGGCGAATGGCCTCGTGGGCATCCTGACTCTTTCCCTTGGAGGCATAGAAGTTTGGAGATTCCGGAAGATATTCTTTTTTCCAGTGCGCTCCGATAAAGTCCCGGACCATGCTCAGGGCATCTCCGCTCAATCGGAGGGAGTCTGTACGCATGTAGGTAATGAGCCCCACGGGGCCCCGGCCGGGAAGTTCCACTCCTTCATAGAGCTGCTGGGCGATGCGCATGGTCTTCCGGGGGGCGTAGCCGATCCTCCGGGAGGCCTCCTGCTGCAAGGTGCTGGTGCGAAAAGGGGGGAGGGGGGCCCGGTATCCGTCCTTCTCCTTGAAGGAGGTGACGGTAACGGTGCCCTTCCTGAGAAGGGCCTCAATACTCCGGGCTTCTTCTTCGGTTTTTACGGTATAGTTCTTTCCCGCCTTTTTGAAAAGCCGGGTCTGGTAGCTGCGGCCATCTTCCGAGGCAAGATCAAGATCCACCAGCCAGTACTCTTCCGGCACAAAGGCCTGGATCTCCCGCTCCCGCTCCGCAATGATCCGGAGCCCCACGGACTGCACTCTCCCTGCGGAGAGCCGGGGCTGGATCTTTTTCCAGAGCAGAGGGCTCAGGGAATACCCCATGACCCGGTCGAGAATCCTCCGGGCCTGCTGGGCATAGACCTTGTCCATGGCGAGGGGCTCGGGGTTTTTCACCGCCTCCTTCACTCCCTTGGGAGTGATTTCATACATCCGCACCCGGCAGGGTTCTTCGGTATTCACCGAAAGGATGTGTGCCAAATGCCAGGCGATGGCCTCCCCCTCCCGGTCGGGGTCCGCCGCGAGAAGGATTCTCTTCGCCTTGGAGGCGGCGCTTTTGAGCTCCTTCACCACCTTGCCCTTTCCCCGGACCTGGATATACTGGGGTTCAAAATCGTTTTCGATATCCACCCCGATCTTGCTCTTAGGAAGATCCCGAACATGCCCCATGCTGGCGGCGATGGTGTAATTTCTGCCGAGAATCTTCCCCAGGGTTTTCGCCTTGGCGGGGGATTCTACGATAACAAGGGTTTTTTCCGATGCCATGGGCCCCTCCTATACAATCCAGCGAGTTCCCGCAAACCCCTGGTCGGATGCGAGGAGCTCCCCTTCGGGAGCAGCGCAGGGGTACTCCCAGAACATTTCCACGAGTTCCCGAAAAACCTGTTCCGACATGATGCTTTTGGTCATGCTCCCGAGAAGTACCGCATGAGAGAGAGCCCGTTCCACCGCATTATCCGGTTCCCCTTCACAAGCAAGAAGCTCCAGAGCCGCTCGCCGAGCCATAACATCAAGATACTGCAGTTCCAGAGAAGAAAATACCCGTACCGGCAAAACCTGCACCTCCACTGTGATTTCACATAAAGTAACGGGACTTCTAGAACCGATACAGCCGTCTTCGAGATCCCGCATGCGTAAAAGCAACCATATTTAGAGAAACGCCTTCCGGAGGATCTCCGGAATACGTAAAAATCTTTTCTACGACTTCCTAGAGAACCGCTCGCCAGCGGCCTGGACCGGAGCTGCGCACCCTCCCCAGAGATTCGAGAAGAGCCAGCTCTCCCGTAATGGAAGCGGCGCTCATTGTAACCCCTTGAGCGATGTTGTCAACCGTCCGATCCCCCTCACGTCGTAAATACGAGAGAATTTTCTCTCCCTCCGGTGAGAGGAGGGGGTTCTCCTCGCACTCTTCGGAAAAGAGGAGTTTCTGCTCTCTCCGAGGCGCCAGGAGCTCCGTAAAATCGGGGATGGAAACCAGGGGATAGCTCCCTTCTGCAAGAAGGGCGTTGGATCCCGCACAAACTTTTTCGTCGATCCGCCCGGGCACCGCCCAGATCTCCCGGCCTATCTCCCCGGCAAGCCGAGCGGTGATGATGGCCCCGCTTCGTGCGGGAGCTTCCACCACCACAATCCTTTGAGAGATTCCGGCAATAATACGGTTTCGCCGGGGAAACCGCCAAGCCTTTCCTCTGGTGGCCAGGGGATATTCCGAGAGGAGAGCCCCTCCTTTTTCGAGCAGGTTGGCAAAGAGATCCTGGTGTTCCAGAGGAAAAACTTCATCCACGCCGGTGCCGAAGACCGCCACGGAATATCCCCCAGCTTCGAGACATCCTCCGTGGGCGGCTCCATCCACCCCCAGGGCGCCGCCGCTCACCACACCGCAGCGGCTCTCCCCCAGAGCCCTGCCGAGGGATGCCGCCACCTCCCGACCGTAGACGGTGCAGCGCCGGGTGCCCACCACGCCAATGAGCTCCCCGGTCTCTCGGGGGGGTGGAAAGGTTCCCCGGCAGTAGAGAAGCATGGGGGGATCCGGAAGATCCCAGAGCCCCGGAGGATAGGCGGGATCCTCGAAAGTGATATGCGAGACCCCCAGGGCAGAGCAGTTTTCGTATTCCAGGAGGGGCCACTGGAAATCAAGGCATTCTCTAAGAAACGCCATAGCCCTGGGGGAGATCTTTCTCTCCTTCCAGAGGGTTTCGCCTCCCCCAAGAAACTCCTCCGGGGAGAGCCCGTCTTCCTGGAGCTCCTGGATATAGCGTGCGTCAAGAGACTGAACTGCGTTGAGAAGGAGAAGAGAGGCTAAACGTTCATCCACGGATTACCATCCTTTCGATATCCCAGGGCCTCGGCGAACATGGGGAGAGTAAGCTCTTCCTCCCCCGCAAGATCTCCTATGGTGCGCACCACCCGAAGCAGCCGGGTCATCCCTCGCCCTGTTAGCGTGTGCTTCCGGGCGGCGTCCCGAAGAAAGTTCTTTTCTCTGGTACCAAGCTTCATGGTCTTCCGAAGAATCCTTTCGGGAATCTCCGCATTGCAGGAGTATCCTAAGGAGTTCCACCGAGACCGCTGGCGCTCCCGGGCGGCGATAACCCTCTCCCGAATGGCGGCGCTGCTCTCCCGGGAGCTGTCCTCCTCCGAGAGAAGCTCCTCCGGAGTGAGCCGGGGAACCGCCACATGAAGATCCACCCGATCGAGAATGGGGCCGGAGAGTCGCTTAGCATAGCGGCGACGCTCTGTGGCGGAACAGCGGCAAGAGACTTTGGGATCTCCGTAATAGCCGCAGGCACAGGGGTTGGCAGCGCAGACGAGAAGCACCCGGGAAGGATAGGTGACGCTTCCAGAAGCCCGATTCACCGCAATATAACCATCCTCCAGGGGCTGCCGCATGGCCTCCAGAAGTTCTCGCCGGAACTCAGGCATTTCATCTAAAAATAATACACCTCGGTGGGCTAGGCTTATCTCTCCGGGCTGCATGCGTGAGCCCCCTCCGCAGATGGAAGGAGTGGTGGCAGTGTGATGGACATTTCTGAAAGGAGGCAGAGGGCTTACGTCGAAGGGGAGCCCCAGAGTGCTCCGGATACGGTGCACCTCCAAAAGCTCCTCCCGGGAAAGAGGGGGAAGAATGCCCCGAAGAGCCTTGGCGAGCATGGATTTCCCCGACCCCGGAGCACCTACCATGAAGAGGTTGTGATGCCCCGCTGCGGCGATCTCCAGAGCCCGTTTGGCCTGGCTCTGCCCTTTTACTTCCTGAAAATCCACCTCCGGCAGGGGGTAGACCTCCTCGGGAGGATCCTCTCGTTCCAGCCGGGGCAAGGGTTCTTCCCCCCGAAGATGGCAAAAGAGGGAGGCGAGATCCGGCACACCGTAGGCCTCCACCCCCTCCACCAGGGAAACCTCCGGGGCATTCTCCCGAGGGAGATAGAGAGGAATACCGAGATCCCGGGCAAGCAGAGCCCCGGAAACGGCCCCCCGCACTCTTCGAAGCCGTCCGTCCAGGGCGAGTTCACCCAAAAAAAGAGCCCCTCCGCAAGGGGGGATCACCTCTCCCTGCACCGCCAATCCCACCGCTATGGGGAGATCCAGAAGAGCCCCCTCCTTGGGGATGTCCGCGGGAGCCAGATTGATGGCAATACGCCCCCTAAGGGGTATATCCAGGCTGCGCAGGGCCGCCCGCACCCGCTCCCGGGCCTCTCGAACCGCCACATCCGGCAATCCCACCAGGGTCATCACAAAGAGCCCCCCGGTCATCTCCACCTCCACCTCCACCCGAAGAGCCTCGGCTCCCCGGAGGGTCATCCCCCAAACGGCGCTCAAGAAAGCATCCCTCCCGTAATATCTTCGAAATGTTCTATCTCCCATGAAGAACCCCGAACCAGAAAGGTTATCAGGTCGATTCGCCAGTATCCCTCCCAGCGCTTCCGATTTACGTAGCATCGGGCCGCATGGAGAAGGCTCTTGATTTTTCGGGGCCCCAGGGTGGTCTCCGGAGGTTGCAGAATCCCTACGGTTCGGGCACGAACCTCTACAAAGACCAGCTCCTTCCGCAGATCGAGAAAGACCAGGTCGATCTCCCCCCGGGGAAAGCGCAGATTCGCCCCCAGGCAGTGCCACCCCTTCTCTTCGAGGAGAACCCGAGCCCGGCGCTCTCCCTCTTTGCCGAGTTCCTGAGGCGTTCTGGAGCTCATCCCTTTTCGGGCCCCCGCTGCTTCTGATCCACCTTGTAGATGAAGGCAAGAATCTTCGCCACCGCCTGATAGAGCTCTGCGGGGATTTCCTCCCCCATCTCCAGCACCATGAGGGCGCTCACCAGAGCAGCATCCTCCACCACGGGGATATCCGCATCCCGGGCGATCTCCACGATACGCTCCGCTATGCGTCCCTTCCCCGCCGCCAGAAGCCGGGGGGCCTGATCCTCACTCCGATCGTATCCCAACGCGGCAGCTTTCTTGTGAGAGAGCCGTTCTTCCCCCATGCTACACCTCCATGTCGATGGCCCGATAGGAAGCCTGAGCTTCTTCTTCCGCAAAGAACATGGTGAGAGACGCCAGAGAGAGGGAGAGCTCCTTCAGATCCGCCGTAAGCTCCTTCTGGTGGGATCGGAGAACCCGGAGGGCCTTTTTTTCCTCCGCCCCCAGTGCCACCACCAGGGAGGTTTCATCGCTGGCGAGATGTCCCCGGATAGCTCCCAGGGCAACCCCCTCCATCTCGAAATGCACCCGCCAGAGGGTGCGCTCCCCCCGCTTTTCCCTCTTGAGATGTACCCGAGCCAGGGAAGATTCCGAATCCCCCAGAGGCCAGAAGGCGGGGGTAAGCAGGGAGGGATCCACCCCTTCCCGGGAGGGGGTGGAGAGCATGCCATGGGCCTTGACAAATCGCTGGAGTTCCGGATCATCCCCCGCGAGCTTCTTCGAACTGAGAGAGGAGAGATTTTTCTCTCTTCCCATACGGCGAAGATTTTCCTTGAGCCGCTTCCAGTTCCGGGCCACCTGCTCCTCCTGAAGGTTCATATACCAAAGGAGGAGCTGCACGTTATCTGAAGAAAGGGGCAACCCTCGGGCCCAGAGCTCCGCCAGAGGCCCCGGAAGCTGCTCCCCTGCGCCCAGGCGAAGCCAGGCGGCCCGCAGGGAGGCGAGCACATCCTCCGAGAGAGGAAGCCCCCGGGCGAGGAGAGCCTGGGCGAGAGGCTGCTCCCGGGAGGAGATGGAACGGAGCAGGGAGAGATCTGAAGGAGTGAGCCGCAGTACCGGCATACCCTGGGATTTTTCCCAGAAGGCCTGGAAATGCTGTCCCGGAAGGAGAGGAAGATTCGCCATGGCCCGGAGCTGCCGCCCCAGAACACGCACGAGGTAGGTGCCGTCCTGCTCTGCGCTGAGCACCACTCCCTTTACGAGGGTCCCCTCGGGGATGTTCGGAAGCCGCCCCGCCCCCCGCTGAACCTCCTGCCCCTGCTGCTGGGGCTGGGGAAGCCCCGAGGGGGTTCGAATACTGTTCCCGTGAAGCGGATCCAGAGGACTCATGGCATCACCTCCCTAAAGGGGTTTCACCAGGAAAAGCTTCTGCGATGCCAGGGGGTGGGCCCCATGCGCTGCAGAGCTTCCCGGTGCATTTTCGTGGGGTATCCCTTGTGCCGGGCAAAACCGTAGTCGGGATAGAAGGGGTCAAGGCTTGTCATTACCCGATCCCGGAGCACCTTGGCCACCACCGAGGCGGCCCCCACCGAGAGCACCCGGCCATCTCCCTTGATCACAGTTTGCTGAGGGCAGGTAAGGGAAGGAATGGGGCAGTTCCCATCCACCACCACGAGATCCGGGGTAAAGGGGAACTGCTCCACAGAACGCCTCATGGCCCAGAGGGAGGCCTGAAGGATGTTCTCCCGGTCTATCCGGAGAGGAGAGGCCGCCTGGGCCCGCCAGAGAACCCCCAGCCGAAGCATCTCTGCGAAGATCTTTTCTCTCCGAAGGGGAGAGAGCTTTTTAGAATCCCGAAGCCCCATCTTCCAGAGGGTTTGCATCTCTTGGGGCTGGAGCCATACCGCCGCCGCCACCACGGGCCCCGCCAGAGGACCCCGGCCCGCTTCGTCTACTCCGAGAACTCTCATGAGAGGGCGGGAGAGTCTGGAGATTCCAGAGAGATGCGTCCCAGTTTTCCCCGGGAGAAGCCATCCAGAAGGCGCTTTCCTGCGTTCCCCCGATCCACCACCCCTCCCTTGCGAAGGCAGCCGAGACGGCGCCCCAGCCGGGAGAGATCATCTTCCTCGGGATCTAAGGCCTCCGGAAGCTCCCCCCAGGTCTCCTCCACAAAATGCCACAGATTCCGGGAACGGAGAAAGGCGAGAAGCTCTCCCCCAAGGGTCTCGAAGCTCCCCACCACGTCGCTCCGGCTACTCCCCAGCCAGGCGAGCATCCGGTGCACCCGGGGATCCGACTTGGGGTCGAGAATCCCCGGAGAATCCACCACGATCATGCCATCTTTGCTGGAAAACCAGGAGACCCCCCGGGTTACTCCCGGAAGAGCCCCCACCTTGGCGGCATGCTTTCCCATAATACGGTTGAGAAGCTGGGATTTTCCCACGTTGGGAATGCCCATCACCGCCAGCCGGACCCCCCGGTGAGGAGGAGCCAGGGAGGCGAGTTCCTTTTTGAGAGGCCCCAGAGGATCCTGGAGCAGGGAGAAGGCCCAGGCCCGGCGCCCCTGCTCCCGGTAGTAGGTCACCCATTGCCGGGTGATCTCTTCATCTGCCAGATCCCGCCGGGAGAGCACCGTCCAGAGGGGACGTATTTTCTCAAGCTCCTTCGCCTGGGGAGAGGCACTCAGCTCCGGCGCCCGGGCATCCCGAATTTCGATGAGCACATCAAGCTGTTTCATCAACTCCCGGAGTTCCCGGGAGCCCTTGGCCATGTGCCCCGGGTACCATACGGTTCTTCCTGCCACAATTTTATCCTTTCGTCATACCCTCATGCCATCACAGGGAAGAGAGCTATTCCAGAAGCCCCAGACGATCCAGAGGCCAGTACCGGAAAAAAGCAGGCCCCTTGATGAAAGCCTTGGGAACAAATTTGGTCCCCTCGGGCCAGAAACGGCCGTCCTGAGAGTTGGGGCGGTTATCCCCCAGGACAAAATACTGATCCCGAGGCACCACAATCTCTCCCATGTTGTAGGAATCGTGATGACGCACATAGGGTTCTTCCAGGGCTTCCCCGTTCACGTGAACGATGCCGTCTTTCATGGTAATGTGATCTCCCGGAAGCCCCACGATGCGCTTCACAAAATCCCTTTTGGGATCCACGGGATACTTGAAGACCACCACCTGCCCACGCTGGGGCTCCTGTACGTAGTACCAGAACTTGCAAACCAGAACCCTATCCTTGATCTCTAGCGTGGGAATCATGGATCCGCTGGGAATCCAGAAAGCCTGAACCACAAAGGTGCGCAAAATTAGAGCTAGCACAAGGGCCCACAACACTGTCTCCAGAGTTTCGCGCCACCACGGCTTTGAAGCCATACCAATCCCTCCTGTCATGTTTGCTCCCCGAGGAGCGTGGAAACGTTCTCCTTTATAACCGCATCCTCTTCATATTTCAAGGGTTCATCTTCTGAACCATAAGTCTTCCGAAGAGGGAAACCGTTACGGTGGCTGCGGGAGACGCAGAAAATTTCTTTTCACACCGGATGTAAAGGGTAAAGGCGGGAGTAAAGGTTCCCAGCGGAAGGGCAAAGTGCGACTCCGGCACTCCGGGAACAAAAAAAACATACCCTCCCCCCTCCCAGACTTCGGTAAGTCCCCGGGTTTTCCAGATAATACTGAAGGATTCTCCCAGACGCGAGGCGGGGAGAACAAGGCGGAATCCCTCGCCCCGAAGCCGGGCCTCCAGCATTTTGCTCTCCAGCCAGAACCCCAGATTTTCACCGTGCCGCACCGCCCCGGCGGGGGAGACCGAAAGAAGCCAGGAGGAGGAAAAAAGCACCCCCAGAAAGGCGGTGATAATCCCCAGAAGAAGAAGCACCACCAGCACCTCCAGAAGAGAGAACCCCCGGAATCGCCTCGCGAGAAGGGGACGGCGAAGGGGAAGCCCCTTCGGTGAAGCTCCCCCCTCGGCAGAGATGGAATCTCGACATTGATTTCGGAACATGCCAGCCCTTTCTCGATTTTCTGAAAAAAGTACTCCGAATCAGAACAACGTTCTGCTAGGAGGCGAAAAAGGCTCGTCCAAGCTCCAGCACGTCCAGATTAGCCTTTCGAAACTTTTCCGGTGAAAGTGCCTCAATGGCTTCTCGAAGCTCTTCCGGGGTGATGTCCGAAACCTTGGCTCCCCCCATGGCTCCGAGAAGAAGCACATTCAGAAAGAGGAAGCGCCCCCCCATATGCTGGCGGAGAATATCATATCCCGGAAGGGTGTGCAGATGGATATCCCGCTCCTGAATAAATTTTTGAAGATGTTCGTTCTTCGCCGCCTGGGGCTCATGAAGATTGATGAGCGCATGCCCTCCGGGACGGAGAAAATGAAGATTCCGGAAGCCTTCGTTCTGATCGAAAGCGAGAAGAAGATCCGCATCCCCCACCCGCACCAGGGGACTGGCATACTCCCCGATCTTGAAATGGCTCACCACGGAGCCCCCTCGCTGGGCCATGCCGTGCACTTCACTTCCCATGACATGAGAGTTTCTGGAGAGAGCAATATGTCCCAGCACCTTGCTGGAGAAGAGAATTCCCTGGCCTCCGAGACCTACCACCACATACTGCATAATCTACGCCTCCTCCCCGGACTCTACGATGGCCCCGTGGGGGCAGACTTGAATACAGACCCCGCAGCTCACACAGAAACGCTCATCCACGTAGGCTTTTTTCTTCTCTTCGTCGAACCGAAGGGCGGGGCAGTTGAAGAAGTTTATGCAGAACTTGCAGCCGATGCACTTTTCCTGATCCACCCGAACGGGGATCTTGGGCTGTTCGCACCGCAGGAGCATACAGGGATGCTTGAAGATCACCACCGCGGGCTCCTGGTTCGCCTTGGCGTGCTCCCAGGCCTCTTTCACCGCAGCGACTCCCGCCGCCACGTCGTAGCTGGCCACCTCTTTAACCAGAGATATGCCGCACCCTTCACAGGCTTTGCGGATATCCACCACTCGTCCGGTATCTCCCTTGCGGAGCTTGGTTCCCACCGCCGGGTTGGGCTGCCCCCCGGTCATGGCGGTGATGCTGTTATCCAGAATGGCGAGCACGAAGGCGTGGCGGTTGTAGACCGCATTCACCAGCCCGGGCAACCCCATGTGGAAGAAGGTGGAATCTCCGATGGTGGCGATGATGGGCTGATCCTTATCATCCACCTTGTGGGCCAGATAGAACCCCGAAGGCTGGGTTACGGAAGCTCCCATGCAGATCACGGAATCCACGGTCTTCTGGTTTACCCCCAGGGTGTAGCAGCCGATGTCCGAGGGATAGATCCCCTTGGGATAGGCCTTGCGGATGGCGAAGAAGCTCGCCCGATGCGGACAGCCGGGGCAGAGCATGGGGGGCTTGGGCTTCACCGAAAGCTCCTCCAGAGCAGTTTTGAGCTCCGATGTATCCGGGAGGGGCTTCTCCTCTCCCAGAGCGGTATAGAGAATCTCCTCCACCACCTCGGGAAGAAGCTCCCCCGCCGAGGGGACCACCCCGTTCCAGCGGCCGAGAAGTTTTGTTCTGTCCGGAAGCTGCATTTCGATCACCGGATAGGTCTCCTCAAGAACAAGCACCTTCTCATGCTTGGCCATGAAGTTCTGCACCATCTTCACCGGCAGCGGCACGGGGGTGCCGATTTTCAGCACCGCCACATCCTCCCGCCCCAGGGTTTTGAGAAGATCCATGATCACCGCAAAGGAGACCCCCCCGGCGATAATGCCGAGCTTGGGCTCCTTTGCAGCGGGAATTTCGTAGTTGTAGGCCCCGAAATCCTTTTCAAAATCCTCCCGGATGGCGGCGTTTTTATCGTTGAGCTTGGGGTGGTTCAGCCGCACATGGGCGGGGAGACAGACCCAGCGCCGGATATCCTTTTTGAAGTTCACCGGACGCTCCACAGGAATCACTTCCCCGAGTTCCACATCCTGCCGGCAGTGATCCACCCGGCCGGTGGGACGGAGCATCACCGGAATATGGTACTTCTCGGAGAGATCGTAGGCGTGAAAGACCATGTTTTTGGCCTCCTCCGCCGAAGAGGGGTCCAAACAGGGGATCTTGGCGTACATGGCAAAGTAGCGGCTGTCCTGCTCGGTCTGGGAGCTGTGAGGCCCCGGATCGTCCGCCACGGTGAGGAGGAAGCCCCCTTCAAGCTCGAAGTGCGCCACGCTCATGAGGGCATCCGCCGCCACATTGAGCCCCACCTGTTTCATGATGGCACAGGCCCGTTTTCCCGCAAAGGAAGCCGCCGCCGCCACCTCGAAGGCCACCTTTTCGTTGGTGCACCACTCCACGGCGGTGCGGGTGTTCAGCTCATCCGCATACTTTGCCACCGCAGGAAGAATCTCCGAAGAGGGGGTGCCCGGATAGGCCACCGCCACCTCGCATCCCGCCTCTACAATTCCTCTGGCAATGGCCTCATTGCCGAGAAGAATGGCCCGCTTACCCATGTTCTACCACTCCTTTTATTCGGATTCGGAAGATGCCATACGCTGCTCAAGCATGCCGTAAAAGGGCTCGGGGCGGCTCAAAAGCTTGCCCTGAGGATCCGTAAAGGCATGTTTGGTGTACCCCTGGGCGAGAAGAAGCTCCTCCCGGAAAATAGCATAGCCGAAGGTGACGCTGCACCGCTTCAGCTCTTGAATCACCGTGCGAACCACGAGAAGATCGTCGTACCGGGCAGGGTTTTTGTAGCGGCAGTGGACCTCCACACAGGGGAGAAAGACCCCCTGCTCCTCCCACTCCTTGTAGGAGATACCGAGCTGCCGGCAGAATTCGGTTCTCCCCATCTCGAACCAGGGGAGATAGTTGGCGTGATAGACGATACCCATGGCATCGGTCTCGCTGTAGCGAACCCGAAGGGATATGGTCCATTCGTTGCTCCTGGTATTCTGGTTACTCTCCTCATTTTTCAATGCCTTCAATGCCTGGGGTGCTTGGTTTTTCATAAAAAGAGTTCCTCCGCAAATTGTAACAGATCGCAGGTAATCATAACATGAAAACGTGGGGGATATCACAAGGGTCCGTAAAAAATGCCCGGCGAGAGAAATCCAGACAAAGAGATTTGCTTGATCCTCTGCAGCAAAAAATTGTACCCATGAAAAACTATTTGCCATTTTACCACAGGCCCGGAAGAAAAAACATGCTGTACCTCCCCCTGACACGCTCTTCACGAAACAGGATTTCTATGCTACTCTGTACCGCAAGTTTTCAGGAAGGGAGGTGCCTTTCATGATGCAACGTTTTGAATGACCCGCCACGCAAGGGATTGTGCACGGAGTGCATAGGTGGTTTTTCTGCGGCGTTTTTGGGCGCTCGAAACAGCGGATCGGAAGGTATATCTCCCCTGAAAAGGTTTTTGTGTTTTCTCCCCTCCCCCTCCCTCTTCCTTCCGCAGGAACTCTCAAAATTTCCGCATAAAAACAAGCTGTCCTGACAGATCAGGCAGATCCGACTCGAAGAGCCAGGAACCTTCGGGGAGTCGTGTTTTTCGCCCTCCAGAGTATAGCGGGGCGAGGCTTTCTCTCTTCCTGTCTTTTCTCCTGTGCTATGCTGTTCCCAGCTCTCTCTCTGTGAACCAACGGCAAGCAACAACATTTAATTTATCAAAAAGACAAAATACCCAAAGGAAGATGTCCATGTCTGGCTGCTCCATTGGAATTGATATCGGCTCTGTAGCGGTAAAGGGGGTTCTCCTTGAGGGTTCCTCCCTGAAGACCGCCATGGCTCCCACGGGGTGGAATCCCCGGGAGAGCGCATTTCAGGTACTGCACCATCTCTGCGGACAAAGGGGGATTTCCGCTCCGCCCCCCTCCATACCCCTGGTGGCCACGGGATACGGCCGCAAATATCTGGAGTGCGCGGGAAAGCACGTAACAGAGATTACCTGCCATGCCCGGGGGGTTCGGCATCTCGCTCCGGGGGCCCGCACCGTGCTGGACATCGGAGGGCAGGACAGCAAGGTGATCCTCATGAACTCCCATGGAGGGGTGGAAAACTTCGCCATGAACGACAAGTGCGCCGCCGGAACAGGGCGGTTCTTTCAGATGATGGCCCACGCTCTGGAATTCTCCATGGAAGGGTTCGGCAACGTGTCTCCCGAAGGAGAATTTCAGCCCATTTCAAGCATGTGTGCGGTCTTTGCGGAGAGTGAAGTGGTGGGGCATCTTGCCCGGGGGGTGGCACGGGAGAGCATCGTACGGGGGCTTCTGCGCTCCATCGCCTCCCGCTCCGCCACCATGCTCACAAAAAACGGGATTCTCCCTCCGCTCTTCTTCTCCGGCGGGGTCTCCCAGAGCCCCTCCCTTAGACGCTTTCTGGAGATGGAGCTGAAGGTACCCGTCCTCTGGGATCCCTGTTCCCAGTTTGCGGGAGCCCTGGGAGCGGCACGTATCGGATTGGAGGAAAAGACGAACCATGGGAACCGTGGATAGCATCGTACAATACGTTCAGGATCATCTGCGAGACGGCCCGGTGGCCATTAAGGAGGCCTCTGAAGCGGGCACAATTATTCTTGGCCTGTACTGTACCTACATGCCCTGGGAGCTTATCCATGCGGCGGGAGCCATCGGGGTAGGGCTCTGCGCCAAAAGCGCCAAACCGATTCCCGCAGCGGAGGAACACCTCCCCCGGAATCTCTGTCCCCTTATCAAGGCGAGCTACGGCCATGCCCTGCTGGACAGTTGCCCCTACTTTCACTTCTGTCATGCGGTTCTTGCAGAGACTACCTGTGACGGAAAAAAGAAGATGTACGAGCTGCTCAACCGTATCAAACCCGTCTACACCCTGCAGATCCCCCATCGCTCGGATCGCCCGGAGGATCTGGAGCAGCTGAAACGGGAGTTTTACAAGATCCGGGAGTATCTGGAAGAGCTGGTGGGGCGCAAAATCACCCAAGAGGATCTGCGGCAGGCCATCGCCCTGAGAAATGCGGAACGCCGGGCTCTTCGTTCCCTTTGGGAACTCTCCCGGGAGGATGATCCCCCCCTTTCGGGGATGGATCTGGAGCATTTCAGCGAGTACATGCAGTTTTCCTTCGACAAGGAGAGCGCCGTGCCCTGGCTGGAAGAGCAGGTTCGGTCTATTCGGGAGGCCTGGGAAAGGGGAGAACGCCACCAGGGTTCGAGAAGGCCGAGAATTCTGGTAACCGGATGCCCTCTGGGGGGTGTTCCCAAGGTGATTGAGGCCCTTGAAAACGCCGGAGGAACCGTGGTCTGTTACGAAAACTGCGGGGGGCAGAAGGAGATGGGCTTTCTGGTGGACGAGACAAAGGAGCCCATGGAAGCCCTGGCGGAAAAGTATCTCGCCACAGGGTGTCCCGTCATGAGCCCCAACAGGCACCGCATGGAATCTCTGGAGTTCCTCATGGAACATTACAGGGTGGACGGCGTGGTGGAGGTACTTCTTACCGCCTGCCACACCTATGCGGTGGAGGCCCATATAGTACGGGAACGTGTGCAGCTTCAGGGAAAGAAATATCTTATGGTGGAGACGGATTACTCCGAGAGCGATCGGGAACAGCTCGCCACCCGGATGGATGCGTTTATCGAAATGCTGTAATACCCCCTCAAAAAATGAGGGGCAATACGAAAGGAGAGATACAGATGTGGCAGAAAAGCATGTGGCGAAGCATCAGTATGGCGGTAGTTGGAGTGCTTCTGGGAGGAAGCCTTGCTTTCGCAGGAGAGCTTGACCCCAGCGGCAAGGGTATGAGCGTGTGGTTTGATGCCGGGGGTGCCCCGGGGGAACCCTACGCCACCATCGTGGTGAACGGTGCAAAACAGGCGGCGGCAGACTTGGGGGTGGATCTTACCATCGTCTACTCCGACTGGAATGCAGAGAAGATGCTGGAGAACTTCAAAACCGGCCTCGCTGCGAGACCCACGGGGTTCGTGGTGATGGGGCATCCTGGAGATGAGGCCTATGCCCCCCTCATCGACGAAGCCTTTGCAAACGGCATGATCGTCACCGCTGTGGACACGGAGCTTCCTCAACTTCAGCCAGCATACCAGTCCCGAGGATTCGGCTATATCGGCCCAGACGGATGGAAGCAGGGAGAGGATATGGCAAAGGAAATTCTCCGGCGCAAGGATTTTCAGCCCGGAGACCGGGTCTTCGTCTGGGGGCTCAAACGCCTTGAAAGCCGGGGCCGGCGGGCTCGGGCCATGCTGGAGGTCTTTGAGCAGGCGGGGCTCACGGTGGACTATCTGGAGATCTCCGACGAAATAAATAAGGATGCTGCCCTGGGGGCTCCTATTCTGGCGGCCTATCTGGGATCGAACCCGGATTGTAAGCTCGTGGTGGTGGATCACGGGGCCCTTACGGGGCAGATGGAAAACTTCCTGCGAGGGGCAGGACTGGAGCCCGGGGAGATCTACGCCGCAGGATTCAGTCTTAATCCCGCCACGGCGGCTTCCATTGAGAGCGGCTATCTCAATCTGGTCTCCGAGGCCCAGCCCTATCTGATGGGATATCTCGGGGTGCTCCAGATCGTACAGACCGCCAAGTACGGCTTCGGGGGCCTGGTGGTAGACACCGGCGGTGGATATGTATCGAACGAAAATGTCCACGCCATCGCTCCTCTGGCCAAGGTTGGGATACGCTAATAACCCTTTAAAGACAGAGATCTGACCTGGAAAACGGAAGGGAGAGAAAAAACCTCTCTCTTCCGTTTTCATCCTTTCTCCAACATTTCTACAAGGAGTTTTTTATGGAACCCCTGGTTCGTATGAGAAACATCACCAAATCCTTCGGCTCCATCTCCGCCCTCCGGGGGGTGGATCTGGATCTCTACCCCGGGGAGGTTCTGGCTCTTCTGGGGGATAACGGGGCGGGAAAATCCACTCTTATCAAAGTGCTCTCGGGGCTTCACTCTCCGGACTCCGGGGAGATGGAGATTCGGGGAAAGCAGGTGAACTGGAGAAAACATACCGTGGCAGCCGCCCGAAAAATGGGGATAGAGACGGTCTATCAGGAGCGCTCTCTCGGGGAGAAGCAACCCCTGTGGAGAAACATCTTCGTGGGGCGGCATATCACCCGGGGGCCCTGGGGGCAGATTCATGTGGCCCGGGAGAAGGAGATTACCATGGAGCTCCTTTCGGGCTTTCTAGGGCTCTCAGGGGTGGGGCTCACCCCGGATGCCCGGGTCTGCACCCTCTCGGGAGGAGAACGCCAGGGGCTCGCCATCGCCCGGGCCATGCATTTTGATGCCTCCATCATCATTCTGGATGAACCCACCACCGCCCTAGGGGTAAGCGAAGTCCGCAAGGTGCTCTCCTTCATCGACAGAATACGCCGAGAGGGACGCTGCTGCGTTTTTATAAGCCATGAGCTGCATCACGTTCATGCCATAGCAGACCGTTTTGCCCTCATGGAGCATGGCAAAATTGAGGGAGTGTACCCCCGGGAGAACACCTCTCTGGAGGATCTGGTGGGGCTTCTTCTGCTCGGAAAAGGAGGATGCTCATGAGAGCTTTTCTTCACCACCACCGCAAACAGGCTATCCTCTCTCTGGCCTTTCTGATGCTCTGGGGAGTCTTTGCCGCCGCCAGCCCCGGAACCTTTACGAACCTGAGGATCTACCGCTCCTTTCTCTCTACCCTGCCGGTTCCTCTCATTCTCGCCCTCGGCATGACACTGCTGGTGACGCTGGGAGAGATGGACCTCTCCTTTCCTTCGGTTACGGCGGTTTCCGCCTATGTCTTCGCCTTTCTCTACAGCCAGGGTTACGCCTCCCCTCCAGTGGCTCTAGGGGCGGCTCTGGTAGCGGGACTGCTCATGGGATGGTGCAACGGCCTGCTGGTGGTAGTTGTGGGGGTTCCCTCCATCATCGCCACCATAGGGACCCAATTTCTCTGGAGAGGGCTTGTGCTGCTTCTGGCGGACGGACTCGCCATTCCCCTGGGATCCCTTCGGGGAGAGCCCCTTCACTTTCTTCTGGTGGGAAGAATCGGAGAATGGGGGATACCGCTCCAGGCTTTCTGGGCGGTGGGAATAGCCCTTTTTCTAGGATTTCTTCTGAACCGCCACCCCTTCGGCGACGCCCTTCTTTTCATCGGGGATAACCGTAAAACCGCAGCCATGATGGGCATTCCGGTACAGCGGGTGCGGATCATGGCTTTTATGCTCATGGGGCTTCTGGCGGCTTTTGCGGGGGTACTGGCAACCTTCGAACTGAACAACTGGTGGCCCACCCAGGGAGAGGGGTACATGCTCATGGTCTTTGCGGCGGTCTTCGTGGGGGGAACCTCCGCCTACGGAGGGGAGGGAACCATCTATGGCTCCTTCATAGGCGCCATCATGATCGGCATCATTGAGGCGGGGATCGTGAGTGCGGGGCTTGTGGGGTTCTGGACCCGTTTCATCCACGGCCTGGTGATCATCCTCTCGGTTTCGCTCTACGCCATCCTGGAACGAGGAAAAAAGGGAGACCAGGGGTAAGGTAACGCCATAAAACAGACCGGAGAAGGCTCCTGAAAGCCCTCTCCGGTCTGTTTTATGGCTATTTGCTCTCTTGTTTCAGGTCTATATCTGCTCTTTCTCCCCAGGCTCGCCCTCCTGGGGAAACCACACCACGGCATCCCCGGGGAGCACCTTTCCGCCCCGGAGAACCTTGCAGAAGATCCCCTTGGTAGGCATGATACAGCTTCCTACGGCCTCGTAGATGGCGCACTTGGTATGGCACTCCTTGCCGATCTGGGTCACTTCGAGAAGAGTTTCTCCCAGAGTGAGAGTATCCCCCAGAGCCACTTTATGCAGGGGGACATCCCGGGTCACCACGTTCTCCGCAAAGGCTCCGTAGCTTATGGAGGGGAGGATCTTCTGCATCTCCTGAATATCCTCATCCCCCAGAAGGCTCACCTGACGATGGCCGTAACCGTAATGACCATCCCCCAGAATACCTTTATCCTCTTCCAGCACAATCTCTTTCACAGGCTGTTTCGGTACCCCCCGCTCCTGAGATATGCAAAGAGCTGCCACACTTCCCTTCATATCGCTCTACCCCCTGGAAACGGTTCGCTGGCGATAATCCTCCACCGCCGCCTTGATGGCCTCTTCCGCAAGAACGGAGCAATGGATCTTCTCCGGAGGAAGCTCTCCCAAAGCCTGAATGACATCCCGGTTTTTGAGCTGTACCGCCTCATCCAGGGTCTTTCCCTTCACCATCTCCGTGGCGATGGAGCTGGTGGCGATGGCGGCAGCGCATCCGTAGGTCTCGAAGGAGATGTCCGTAATCCGCTCATCCTCAATCTTGAGATAGATCCTCATCACGTCCCCGCAGGTGGTGTTCCCCACCTCTCCCACCGCATCAGGATTCTCCATAGCCCCCACGTTTCGGGGGTTCAGAAAGTAGTCTTTCACTTTGTCGTTATACATAACCGCTCTCTACCCCTTTCTCCCGAAGGGAGACATTTTACGAAGCACCTTTATCACTTCTTCCAGATTCTCGGCAGTGTAGCGGATATCCTCCTCGGAGGTATCCTTCCCGAGGGTCATCCGCAACGATCCGTGCGCCGTGGGGTGATCCAGCCCCATGGCGAGGAGCACGTAGCTCGGCTCAAGGCTTCCGGAGGTGCAGGCGGAACCGCTGCTGGCGCCGATTCCCCGAGCGTCCAGCCGCAGGAGAATGGCCTCACCCTCAATATGCTGGATGCAGAAGCTTGCATGATAGGGAAGGCGTTCCGTGGGGTGCCCCGTAAGGATCACCTCATCGTTGCGTTCGAGCACCTGCCGGATAAGGAGATCCCGGAGACGCCTCTCCTCCTCCACGGAGCCGTCTTGAAGCCGCCGGGCCCCCAGAGCGGCGGCGGCACCGAACCCTACGACGGAAGGCATGCTTTCGGTACCCGAACGAAGGCCAAACTCCTGCCCCCCTCCGTGCACCAGAGGAACCAGGGGGGTTTTCTTACGCACGTAGAGAGCCCCGATACCCTTGGGGCCGTACATTTTGTGCGCCGAGAGGGTGAGCAGATCCACCGGCAGCATCTGAAGATTGATGGGGATATGCCCCGCGGTCTGCACCGCATCCACATGAAAGAGAACTCCCCGCTCCCGGCAGAGAGCGCCGATCTGCGCAATGGGGTTCAGACTTCCCACTTCGTTGTTGCCGTGCATGACGGAGACCATAAAAGTGTCTTCCCGGAGAGCTTCCCGAACCTGCTCCGGAGTGACCTGGCCGTACTCATTCACCGGAAGCACCGTAAGGGAGAAACCCTGCTCCTCCAGCCATCTACACGTATCCAGCACCGCATGATGTTCCACCGCAGTGGTGATGAGATGCTTACCCCGGTTCTTTTCAAGGAGGGCGGTTCCCTTGATGGCGAGATTATCCGCCTCGCTTCCTCCTCCGGTAAAGATGATCTCCTCGGGCTTCGCTCCCAGAAGAGATGCCACCTGTTCCCTCGCCTTTTTCAGGCCCCTGGCAGCATCCTGCCCCCAGGCGTGAATGCTGTTGGGATTTCCCGGAATTTCCGAGAAGTAGGGAAGCATGGCTTCCAAAACTTCCGCGGCCACCGGAGTGGTGGCGGAGTGATCAAGATAGACCTTTCGCATGGACATGAAGCACACTCCTTTATGGATTCTTATACAGAAATCTCCTCAAAAAGCCTCTCCCCCTAGGGGCTTTGGCCTGCTTTAAGCCGAAAAAATCAGGCTTTCCTGCGCTTTCTCCGGGCTCGGCGTTCCGCCATAAGGCAGTACCCCGAAAAAACGGTAAACCCCTTGGAACGAAGCATCTCTTCCCCCTGGGGATTTTCCGCCCCGGGCTGAAACCATACCACCGGAGAGGCACCGCTTTCGAGAATCGCCTCCAACACCGGTGCCTGATGGGCCGGGGCGATAAAGAGAGCCACCACGTCAAGATCCGCAAGGTGGAGATCCTTCAGGCTTTCGGCATAAGGAAGGCCGAGAATCTCCTCCCCCTCATAACCGGGATTCACCGGAAAAAGGTTATATCCTTCGTGATGGAGATAGGACATGACCACGAAAACCGGCCGTTCCTGCTTGGGAGAGGCCCCCACTACGGCAATGCGCACTCCCCGAGTATCGAGAATTTTCTCCATAATGAGGTTTTCTTCAGCGTTCATTTTGAGCACCCTCTTTCTCAAGACTCAAAACCTGATGCATTGTACTCCATCTCCGGGCACTTTTCCACCATTCCCACGAGACTACTTCACTCATGCAATCATACCCGGGGAAGATTATTAAATGCAGTAATCCCAAGATTTTCTGTCATCCTTTCGTCTCTCCAGAAGATCTTGTAACGTTAACCCCTTCAGTATATTTTCCACGGAAGCGGCTATCTCACACCAGACGTGCCGGGTAGGACAGGTATCCACACGAAGGCAGACACAGGGTTCGGAGACGCACTCTACGGGAATCATATCCTCCTCAAGAGCGGAGACTACGTCAAATGCGGTTATGGTGGAGGGATCCCGGGCAAGTTCATAACCTCCCTTGGCACCTCGGATTGATCTCACAAGCCCCGCAGTTTTTAGCCCTCCCATGAGCACCCGAATGTAATTTGAAGAAATATTCTCCTCCTTGCTTACCGGCTCCACGCAAAGGGGGCCCTGATCATAATGTGCTGCAAGAGCCACCATCAGTCGCAAGCCGTATCTACCTTTGGTCGACATTTTCAAGGCTCTAAACCCTCCTTGGCATAGAATTATATCAATTACAGAGATGACTGTAGCACAGCCCCCCTGATAATGTCAAGTAAAACACTTAAGATTACTTTGAAGTAAGCCTGTTTTTTGCACGCAGCAAGCACGTTTAAATGCTGCCACAGATGATTACTTGTTTAATCTCTTTTTTTGTCAGCATAGTGGGCCATTCCGCCTGATAGAGCGGTTTCACAAATAATGTGTTGTGTACTGTTTCACGGAGCCGGAGCTTGTGTGTCCCCTCTGCTCCCCCGAATGGTCGAAACCGCTCCCTTGCTTTGCTGCGCTCGCCGACCACTATGGTCGCGCCTTCGGACACACAAGCTCCGGCTCTCCTGTTACTGTAGTGTCACATGGCAACGAGAACTGCTCTATGTTATGTCTTGAGTCGTCGAGGAGTCTCTGCGCAGAATTGAATGAGCGATTGACCCTCACCCTTATGCTCATAATATACGCAGGAACGACCCAATGGTCTTCACCAGCTTCTTTAAATTCCCATATATTTAGCCATCAGACTTCTTGCTTCGGCTACATCCGTAGTTCCCATTACCAACACCCGTCCATCCGGGAAAATTACCAGACGATGGCTACCGCAAAGAAATTCGAGAATCAACCCGTTGACGGTCACAGAGCCAAGGGAAGCCAGTCGCCTGCTGAGCTGGGTGAAATCCGGGAGAGTAGTTCCTTGTTCCGGTGTAATTTGAACAGCATTTCGTCCACAGAATATGGTGGAGGAAGAACCTCGTCGAGAATGCAGAAAATCAAAGCGCTTTTCGCCGCAGCAGGGACATTTTTCGCTTTTTTCAGCTTTCACAGGGGTAAGCATCCCTTCCCAGATATTCAGCGCATAAAGTTTGAACTCCTCCGCCGGATATCCCAGCAGAACCTTGAACGCCTCGGTGACCTGAAGTGCCGCCACCCAGGATACGGCAGCATTAAGAACACCATGGCTCTCACAGGTCGGGAGGTTGAAAGCTTTCGGAGGCTCCGGAAAGACACAACGCAGACAGGGGGAACACTCCGGCAGGACCGCCATCACTGTACCGGAGGTTCCGAGAACCCCACCGTAGATCCAGGGAGTATGTGTTGCGACAGCAGCATCATTCAACAGATACCGTGTTTCGAAATTATCGGTTCCATCCATAAGAAGATCTACCGAGGCAAGAAGCTTTTCCACATTGGCAGAGGTAACATCCTCCACGAAAGCTTCGACTTCGACCTGAGAATTAATTTTTTGCAGCCTTCGCAACGCCCCCTGGGCCTTGGGCATTTTTTCCCGAACATCTTCCTCGTCAAAGAGAACCTGCCGCTGAAGATTATGAATCTCAAGCACATCCCGATCCACAAGAATCAGCCTGCCCACCCCGGCTCGGACAAGCAGCTCCGCCTGAGTACTCCCAAGAGCCCCGCAACCTACAATCATGAGGGTGCTTTGGGCAAGCTTCCGCTGCCCCTCTTCTCCTATTTCCGGCAACACCACCTGGCGGGCATAGCGTTGAGCAGCGATCCCGCCACCCGCAGGAGTTTCAGCAACCATAGATCCATCCCCTTCCCAAAACCAGATCTCCTTCATAGAAAACAGCAGCCTGTCCCGGGGTAATCGCCCGTACCGGCTGCTGGAAGATAACTCTTGCAGAATCTTTTGAAAAAAATTCAACCTTCACAGGCTGAGGAGACTGCCGATAGCGAATCTGAACATCACACTCCCGGAGAGAACCGGGGAAAACCTCCTTCTGCCAGGAGACTTCTCGAACCGTAAAATGACAGCTGTAAAGGAGGTTTTCCTCTGTGGTGAGAATCACCGTACCATCCTCGGGGGAAATCGCTTTTACCCAATGACGCCGGGGAGAGGAAAGGGCAAGTCCTTTTCTCTGTCCCAGTGTAAAGCGGTGAATTCCCTGGTGTCTCCCGAGGATTTCCCCTTTCTCGTTAACAAAAACTCCGGGCCTTTTCTCACCCCCAAAGCGCTTTTGCAGCATTTCTCCCAGGGATTGGCCAGGTGCGACAAGACACGCATCCTGGCTCTCTGCGGCATCCGCAGTCTGGAGCCCCCTGGAGAAGGCATATTCGCGAACTTCGGATTTTCTCCACTCTCCCAAGGGAAAGAGCACGGACTTTAACTGATCTCTACCAAGACCTCCGAGAAAATATGATTGATCCTTGCTTAAGTCTTTGCCTCGCCGCAGGAGGGGGTTTCCCTCAGAATCCCTCGCAATTCGTGCATAATGTCCCGTAGCAAGAAAAGAGGCCCCCATTTCCCGCGTCCAAAGAAGCAACGTTCCGAATTTAATTTGCTCGTTACAGAGCAGGCAGGGATTGGGGGTTCTCCCTGCCTCATACTCTTTCCATGCCTCCAGGAGTACCTGCCTTTCAAAAGAGTCCACACAATCCACCACATAGTGAGGAATCTTGAGCTGTCCTGCCACAGCTCGGGCTCGGACAATTCCATCAGCTCCGCAGCAGGATTTACTTGCCTGGGATTCGTAGCATTTCTGAAACCTTAAAGTAACTCCCACAACATCGTATCCCGCTTCCTGAAGGAGTGCAGCGGCGGCGCTGCTATCCACACCACCGCTCATGGCTGCTACCACACGCATTTTTCCGGGAGAATCTCCGTGGGGACTCGGAGCTTCCCAGATCATCGGAAGCCCCCGGAAAGCATTTCTACCGCCTGAACAACAAGATCCAACGCCTGTGCGACCTCATCCTCTGTATTACCACGCCCGAATGAGAAGCGTACCGACGAAGCTGCCTCTTCAGGAGAACACCCCATGGCTGTAAGTACATGGGAGGGAGCATGATCCGCGCTACTACATGCAGCTCCTGTGGAAGCTGCCACTCCCAGGATGTCCAGGTTAATAACAAGGGATTCCCCGGAGATTCCCCGGAAACGAATGCTCGACGTGTTAGGAAGCCTCGGAACACCTCGAGCATTCACGACAGCTCCAGGAAGCCTGCGAAGAATGCTCGTTTCAAAAAATGAGCGGAGCTTTTCCAGGTAGGCCGCATCGGATTCCATTCGATGCGCCGCAAGCTCACAGGCTTTCCCAAAACCGGCAATGGCAGGAAGATTCTCCGTACCCGGCCTGAGATTCCGCTCTTGATGCCCCCCATACATGAGCGGTTTGAGAGAACCCCCCCGGCGTACGTAAAGAGCCCCCACTCCTTGAGGCCCATGAAGTTTATGAGACGAAAAGGAGAGCAGATCAACCCCAAGGGAATCCACATTTACCGGAATTTTCCCCGCAGCCTGGACTGCGTCAGTATGAAAAAGTACTCCTCGATTGCGAAGCTCCTGAGAAAAGGAGCGTATAGGCTGGATAACTCCTACATCATTATTGGCAAGCATGATAGAGACAAGAGAGTTCTCCTGTTTCAATGCAGCAAAGAGATCTTGCGGATCCACACACCCCTCCGCCCCCACAGGAAGATAGGTAACAGCCCCTCCCAGCTTTTCGATATGTCTGCAGGGATTCAACACCGCCTGATGCTCTATGGCCGTAGTGATAACATGGGAAGAGTCGATTCCCAGAGTGCTCACTCCTCCCAGGAGAGCAAGATTATTCGCCTCGGTCCCTCCGCTGGTAAAAAGAATTTCTTCAGGCTGTGCCCCGATAAGATCTGCCACTTTTTTTCGGGCATCATCAATAATCCGCCGGGCTTTTTGCCCGTAGCCGTGAATGCTTGAGGGGTTGCCGAGAGAGCCATCCATGCAGGACATCATAACTTCGCACACCTCGGGATCTACGGGAGTGGTAGCGTTATAATCCAGATATACAGATGTTTTTGCAGACATTATGCGTCTATCCCCTCAAAGAGAGCTGTGGATAGATAGCGCTCTCCTGCATCCGGAAGAATGGCTACGATAATTTTTCCTGCGAATTCCGGAAGATATGCCAGGCGAACCGCAGCTGCCACGGCGGCCCCGCTGGAGATTCCCGAAAGGATGCCCTCATGCCTCGCCAGGGCACGAGCAACATCGAGAGCCTCTGCACTGGAGACTGCCTCTACTTGATCGACCAGAGAAAGGTCAAGGGTGTCGGGAATAAACCCCGCCCCTATGCCCTGGATCTTATGAGATCCGGGCTTAAGCGGCTCTCCCGCCATTTTTTGTGCGATCACGGGACTTTCCGAAGGCTCTACTGCCACAGAAACAAGGTTTTTTCCGCGGATTTTTTTCCAGTAGCGGGAAATTCCCGAAATGGTACCTCCCGTTCCAACACCCGAGATCAGAACATCCATGCTTCCATTAGTGGCATTCCAGATTTCCGGAGCTGTGGTGGCCTCGTGAATGGCGGGGTTTGCGGGATTTTTAAACTGCTGGGGCAAAAAATACCGCCCCGGCTCGGCAGCTACCATTTCTTCGGCCTTTGTGATGGCGCCGTTCATACCCTCCACCCCGGGAGTCAAAACAAGCTTCGCTCCGAAAGCTGCAAGAACCCGCCGGCGCTCCACACTCATGCTGTCAGGCATGGTAAGGGTAAGCTTATACCCCCTGGCCGCAGCAACGTAAGCCAGAGCAATTCCCGTATTCCCGCTGGTGGGCTCCACGATCTCCCCTCCAGGCTTCAACAACCCGCTTTTCTCGGCATCCCATATCATGTTGGCTCCCACACGGCACTTTACGGAGTACGAAGGATTCCGCCCCTCAATTTTCACAAGCACCGTAGCTTTGGAACCCGAAACAAGCTTGTTCAGTTTAATCAATGGCGTGTTTCCTATGGATAGCGAATTATCTCGATACAATGAACTCAAAGCACACCCCTCCTCCTGCAGTACAAAAAATAATCGTCCTAAGAAACCTCTTCCTCTGAGGCGAGTATATCACCTGCTTCAGAAGCCCCCGGCAGGGGGCCCCAGCTTTCCCGCAAAAGATCTAACGATGCATCGCGATGAACAGCCACCATTTCCGCTGTGATCGAAAGAGCGATCTCCTCGGGAGTTTGTGCATTGAGAGGAAGCCCCAGAGGCTGATAGATTCGATCCAGGTGCCGCTGCGATATTCCTTCCTCAAGGAGCCTCTCTCGGACCGAACGTATTTTATTGCGAGATCCGATCATGCCAATATATCGTGCAGGCTTATCTTCAAGAAGCCGCACCACCTCGGCATCCAGAGCGTGCCCTCGAGTCACCACAAGGGCAAAAGTGTTCTCGTGAAGTTTTAAACCCCTGGAAAAAACTTCCTGTAGAGGGCAGCAAATTTTCCGAGCCCGAAGGCTTCCATCGGGAAGGGCAGCGAATTCTTCCCGATCGTCCCAAAGAACGCTTCTCCACCCCAAGAATGAAGCAATTTTAAGGGCAGCTTTTCCCACATGTCCGCCGCCAAAAATTACCACCTCCGGCACAGAGACAAGGCGCTCAAGGAAGACAGTCATCCCTCCTCCACATATTCCCTGATCTTCTGCAGCTTCCTGATTGTTCAAGTCTTCCCTCACGAGCAGAGTGCCCGGACCCCGAAGCAGAAGTTCCCGTGCCTTTTGAAGAACCCGATATTCTCCCACCCCGCCGCCGATGGTACCGGTAATGACATTGTCGGGAAGCACAAGCATCTTGGCTCCCCTCTCTGTAGGAACAGAACCATAGCTCTCCACCACGGTACAGAGGACACAGGGCGTCCCTTCGTCCAGGCATGCCCGGATTTTTTCGAAAACGGAATACCCTTCCTCGATGAGAATCATGGCTTTCACCCTCTCGCTTCTTCAAGCGCCTCAGCGATATCCTTCTTGATATCCTCGGGGTCCTCCAAGCCAATAGAAAGTCGGATATAATCTTCGGTAACCCCCGTAGAAAGCTGCTCCGCAGAATTTAATTGCTGATGTGTCGTAGAAGCCGGATGGATGACCAGGCTTTTGGCATCTCCGATGTTCGCCAAATGAGAGAGCAGCTTGACGGAATTGATGAATTTTTTTCCGGCCTCAAGGCCTCCCTTGATACCGAATCCCACCAGTCCTCCGTAGCCTCGCTTTAGATATTTCGATGCCATGGCATGGTTAGGGTTGTTCTCCAGCCCCGGATAGTTCACCCAACTGACGGAGGGGTGGCCTTCAAGCCATCGGGCGATGGAAAGAGCGTTTTCAGAGTGCTTTTGCTGGCGCAGGGGGAGAGTCTCCAATCCGAGAAGAAACTGATGTGCATTGAAAGGGCTCAGAGCAGCTCCAAGATCGCGCAACAATGTTAGCCTAATTTTCATAATAAAAGCCACGTTACCCATACCGGGAACATCTTTCAAAGCATCCCAATAGACAAGCCCGTGATAGCCGGGATCAGGCTCGGTAAATTCGGGAAAATTCCCGTTATCCCACTTAAAGTTTCCAGAATCTACGATTACTCCACCGATGGAAGTTCCATGCCCCCCGATGTACTTGGTGGCAGAACTCACCACGATATCTGCGTGATGTTCCATAGGGCGCACCAGCCCCACACCGACGCTGTTGTCCACCACCAAGGGTATCCCCGCCTCATGAGCGATATCGGCCAGAACACGAAAATCCGGCACGTCCAGCTTGGGATTCCCGATGGTCTCTACATAGATAGCCCTGGTCTTCTTAGTGATGGCCCGCCGAAAGGCTTCGGGATTCTGGGAATCCACAAAGGTGGTTTCCCGTCCAAATTTTGGGAGCATGTGATGGAGAAGCTGATAGGTGCCGCCATAAAGGTTGTTCGCCGCCACTATATGATCTCCCAGGCGGGTAATTCCCAAAAGAGCGTAGCTTATGGCAGCCATTCCCGAAGCGACGCCGAGAGCCCCTGTTCCACCTTCGATGGCAGCTATGCGTTGTTCAAAAACATCCGTGGTGGGATTCATGATGCGAGTATAAATGTTGCCAAACTCTTTCAATGCAAACAGATTCGCCGCATGATTCGTATCTCGAAAAGTGTACGATGTGGTTTGATAGATGGGAACAGCCCGAGAGCCCGTAGTTGAGTCTGGCTGCTGTCCGGCGTGCAGAGAGAGCGTTGCAAGATGTGCGTTTTTCATGAAAATACCTCCAAATTTTTAATAAAAATTGCGTTACACCGCAGTTCCTCTTGCGTGGTGTAACGCCGTGCGAGCTGAAGCCGGGGTCATCTGTTCTCTAAAAGCTTCACCATGATCCGCAACCGCAGCTAGGACTCCACATGAAAAATAAAAAATATTTGTCCCGGAGACCCGGGAACGATCCTCAAACCTCTGCCCTTTCCTGCAGTGGTTTTTCCCGAAAGAAATCGATTTCTTCGGCGGATAGGGTTCGATTCATGGAACCGCTTCTATACCCCTGTAAATCAACGCATGCAAAGGAGTAGCCATTTTCACGACATATAGTCGCCACGTTTTCACGAATCTGAGGAGCGAAAAAGCTTTCCATTTCATGACTCTCCAACTCAATTCGAGCAAGATTACCGTGATCGCGTACACGGAACACCCGAAAACCCATGGTCCGTAATGCCGTCTCCACCGCAGCTACTCGCTGAAGCCTCTCGGAGGTTATTCTTTCCCCAAAGGGAATTCTTGATGCGAGACATGCCCCCGCAGGCTTATTCCAATTTGGCAAGCCTCTGTTTCGAGCCAGGCGACGAACCATTTTCTTATCAAATCCAAGCTCCAGCAGGGGAGAAAAAACGCCTTTCTCTCGGGCAGCCCGACGACCGGGACGAAAATCGCCCTCATCGTCCTTATTGGTGCCATCAAGAACGGTAGCGAACCCTTTTTCATCAGCTACGGTTCGAAGCTGTTGGAATAAAGACGTTTTGCAGTAATAACAACGCTGCGAAGAATTTTTCACAAACAAAGGATCTTCCATTTCACGAGAATGCACTACTATGTGGCGGATTCCGAGGTCATGCGCCAGCTCTATGGCCTCCCGGCATTCCCATTCCGGACAGGTGGCCGAGAGAGCGGTAACAGCCAAAGCCTTATCCCCCAGAGCATCATGCGCAGCAACTGCCAAGAGGCTACTATCAACACCTCCGGAATATGCCACAAGGGCACTTCCCCTTTTTTGAATACACCCCACCAGCTTCTCGTAACACGTACTGTCAAAACTATCCGGATCCCCCATAACATTCGCTCCTTTCCCTATTGTTTGGGAGTCGCATTTACATTGCGACGCACTCTACCACAAAATTCCAAAGTATGTCAATCATGATACTTAAGATTTATCTCCCCCGAGCAGATTCTCGAGAAAAATCAAGAACCCCTATATACCCTTTCCAATCCACCACGCCTCGGAGCACATAATCTCTTCACATCTTTTTTCTATCATGCGAGGCGCTCTCGGAATCATTTTTCAGACTACCCCAGAGGAAAAGCCACAGATTCGCTTCCCTATGGACGTTACCTCTGAGGATCCAGGTTGAAAAGAGCAGATCGCGGGAGGGTTTATTCATCCAGTTTTTGCCAGGACTTTATACTTGAAAAAAGGAGACCGTGTTATGACAAAGAACGTTGCAACCACAAGGCTCTACGTAAAGGGGATGACCTGTCCAGGATGTGAGGGGATTATCGAGAATGCCCTCAGAAAGATTCCACAGATCAGCGGAAGCAAGGCGGACTTTCCCGGAGGATACATAGATCTGTATCATGCTGAAGAACTTTCCGGAAAGACACTCACAAAGATATCGAAGACTCTCGAGGATGCGGGAAGCTACCGCATCCTCTCCGAGGAAGAGAGGAAGCGGGCGGGGGGATTCCGACGATTTCGACCTCTTCTTCCTGTCGGGGCGGCGCTTCTTCTCTTTTTCCTCCTGCGTTATTTCGGTGTGGATCCCGCACTTCTTCCGACGGTTGATTCCTCGGCGAGCCTGGGAATACTCTTTGTGGTGGGCCTTACCACGTCGCTGCACTGCCTTGCCATGTGCGGAGGAATTCAGATCTCTCAGTGCACTGGCCTCAGCTCGAAGAGCCACTCCTGGATACCCGCTCTTCTCTACAACGCGGGACGCATTACCTCCTACACACTGCTCGGGGGGCTTATCGGCGCCGCAGGATCAGTACTGAGCTTCTCCCCTCGCATCCAGGGAAGCATTATGCTGGGGGCGGCGCTTTTCATGATCCTTATGGGGGGGCACATGCTCTTTCCGGCACATTCTCCCTTTCGCATCGCCCTTCCAAAAAGCTTCGGTGCCCTTCGTGACCGTCTTTCTCGGGGGCATGGAGCCTTTGTGATAGGTATTCTTAACGGTTTTATGCCGTGTGGACCTCTTCAGGCGATGCAGCTCTACGCTCTCGGCACGGGAAGCTTTCTCGGCGGAGCCTCTGCCATGTTCGCCTTTAGCCTCGGCACCGCACCGCTGATGTTCGCCCTGGGGACGGCAAGTTCACTCCTTACCCGAAAGTACCAGGGCATGATGCGGGTTGCGGGGGGAGGACTGCTCCTCGTTCTGGCACTCTTCATGGCCCAGAACGGTTTTCTTCTGGGAGGATTTTCCAGCTCCTACGCTTCGGAATCTGCGGGGCTTCTCACAAGCGGGGAGTCTCAAGAAAAAGTTTCCGCCTCTCTCCCTGCTCCTGCACTCCCCCCCAGCCCCGCTCCTCAGCCCTCTCAGGAAGAGAAAGCGGCGCCACAGGAGATCCGAAGCGTGGTGGTAAACGTATCCCGCCGGGGATATGCTCCTGTAGAGATCCCCGCCGGCGTTCCAGTGAAGCTTGTCTTTCGAGCTGCCCAGGGCTCTCTTAACGGCTGCAATAACGCCATCGTCATTCCGGGGTTGAATCTCCGCCTCCCCTTAAAACCCGGAGATACAGAGACGCCTCCCTTTATAGCGAGAAACCCCGGTTTTATCTCCTATTCCTGCTGGATGGGGATGATTCCCGGACGTATCACCGTTGTGGAGGAAGTGGCAGAAGTGCCTCAGGCCGCAGCCGCCACAGCGCCGTTGGGAAAAAAAACTCCAGATCCGCTCCCTGAAAAGAGCATTGCCTCGGTCGAAACAGCTTCTGAAGACTTTTTTTCGGGAACACCTGGAAAGGGTTCATGCTCCTGCTGCGGTATCTAAGCAGATACGACACGAAAATTCTTAGCAAAAAATACATTTTGATGTATACGCAAAGAGAGAAATGGAGGAAATCCCTTGAAATACACTTTTGAAATTACCGGTATGAGCTGTGCCGCATGCGCTGCAGCGGTGGAGAGAGCCGTATTGAAGGTTCCCGGCGTGACAAAGGCTTCAGTTAACCTTGCTACGTCCAGACTGACCCTCGAACAGGAACCCTTCACCGAAAAAAACATTACAGAGGCAATTGAAAAGGCGGGCTTTGGAGCAGTATCACAGCAGGAGCGCAAGACCGAGCTTGTTCTTTCCATCGGGGGAATGCACTGTGCCGCATGTGCCGCAGCTATCGAAAAGGAGCTGGAGAAAACCCCCGGAGTGCTTGCCGTTTCAGTTAATCTTGCCACAGAGAAGGCACATCTGACCTATGACCCGGAGGTGACGAACGCCGAAGCCTTTCGAGAATCCATCAAAAGACTCGGCTTCGATGCGGGAGAATCGACCGTTACGAACACTCTGGAAGAATCCCGGAGACGACGAAAGAGGGAGATGCGCGCAAGTCTGGAGAAGGTGATTGTGGCATGCTTTTTCGGAGCACCGCTCTTTTATATCGCCATGGGGGGGATGCTCGACTGGCCGATTCCCGCAAGACTCTATCCCATGGAGTATCCGCTGACATTCGCTCTCGCCCAGGTGATACTTTTAATCCCCGTCGTAGCGGCGGGGGCACATCTCTACTCTTCGGGGGTTCGCGCTCTTTACCGCCTTGCTCCGAACATGGATTCTCTTATTACCCTTGGAACATCCGCGGCGATACTCTACAGCTCCATCACTGTCGTAAGAATGGCGATGGGAGATCTTGAGGCGGCAGAGGAGCTTTATTTCGAAACCGCAGGGGTAATTATCGCCCTTGTTATGCTGGGCAAATACTTTGAGGCCCGATCAAAGGGAAAGACCTCGGAGGCGATGTACCATCTTATGGAACTTGCCCCTCCCACCGCGCGGATAGTGCGAGATGGAAAAGAGGTGGAGGTGGACGCTGTACTTCTGCGAGAGGGAGATCTGGTGGTAATCAAGCCAGGAGAGCGTATTCCTGTGGATGGCATCGTCGTGGAGGGGCACTCCGGCGTGGATGAATCGATGCTCACCGGTGAAAGCCTTCCCGTGGAGAAGAGCCCCGACGATGTGGTGGTCTCCGGAAGCATGAACCGGTACGGCAGCCTTCTCTTTCGGGCAACCCGGGTAGGAGAGGATACGACGCTCTCCCGCCTCGTTAAGCTTGTTGAAGAGGCCCAGGCGCAGAAAGCTCCTATCGCACGGCTTGCCGATGTGGTGTCACGCTATTTCGTCCCCCTGGTAACACTTATCGCCCTTTTCTCGGGAATTGCATGGTTTCTGGCAGGGGCCCCGCTCCCCTTTGCGCTTACGGTGTTCATAGCGGTTCTTGTTATTGCCTGCCCCTGCGCACTGGGGTTGGCTACTCCCACAGCAATCATGGTCGGCACAGGCAAGGGGGCGGAGTACGGCATTCTGATAAAGAGCGGCGAGGCGCTGGAGCGAGCGTGCAAAATAGGGACGGTGGTGCTCGATAAAACGGGAACCATTACGGAAGGACGCCCTAAGCTCACCGACGTGATCCCCCTGGGGAATTACGAGGAGAGCACGCTTCTTGAGCTTGCAGCATCTGCGGAAAAGGGGTCGGAGCACCCCCTCGGAGAAGCTCTTGTGAAGGGGGCGGAGGAGAGAGGGCTGCAGCTCGTTTCTTCACAAAAATTTGAAGCCCTTCCTGGAAAGGGCATATCGGCGACGGTGGGAGAGCATGAGATCCTTCTCGGCAATATCGCTCTGCTTGAAGAGAAGAACGTGCATTACGAGAGGGGGCTCTCTTTCCTTGAAAAGCTTGCGGATGAGGGAAAAACGCCCATGCTTCTTGCGGTAAACGGAGAGCTTGCGGGAATTCTTGCGGTGGCGGATACGGTTAAGCCGGATAGCCCGGGGGCGATAGCACGAATGAAGGAGATGGGGCTCAAGGTCATCATGATAACCGGAGATAACCGACGTACGGCCCAGGCGATCGCCAGAGAGACCGGGGTTGACATGGTACTTTCGGAGATACTCCCCCAGGGAAAGGCAGAGGAAATTCAGCGGCTGCAGCAGGAAGGATCTATTGTGGCGATGGTGGGAGACGGCATTAACGACGCCCCGGCACTGGTTACTGCGGATGTAGGCATTGCGATTGGCTCGGGGACAGATGTGGCGATGGAATCTGCCGACATCGTTCTGGTACACAATAATCTTCAGGACATTCCTTCCGCCATTGAGCTTTCGCGGCGTACGCTGAAAACGATAAAGCAGAACCTTTTCTGGGCCTTTTTCTACAACATCATTGGCATCCCCATAGCCGCAGGGGTGCTCTACATTTTCGGAGGCCCGCTGCTGAACCCGATCTATGCGGCCCTGGCCATGTCCTTCAGCTCGGTTTCCGTGGTAACGAACGCCCTTAGGTTGCGTACATTCAAGCCTCTCAGGGGAGAAAATTCCCTGAAGAAAGGAGCGGTGGCATAATGAAAAGAGCAGCTTTTTGTGTGGCAATCCTCTGCCTTATGGCTCTCCCCGCCATCTGGATAGTTTCGGGAGAGTCCGATGTAGTAGTTCGGTACGCCATGCCCTCTATCGAATATCTGGCGACACATCCTCAGAGCGGCGCCTCCCTCTCGCAGGGAGTTCTCACAGTGACGGGACCGGGAGGAAAGAGCTTCCTCCTCTGGGAGAAAGGAGCAGCTTTTCTCATTCCTGCGGAGCCTTTTTTACAAGCCGGGCTTGACCCGGAGCAATTACCCGATACCATACGGTATGATGCTTCAGAGCAGCGTCTTCTCATCGGAGACACTCCTGAAGAGGGAGAGGAGAGAAGCGCCAGCGAGATCCTTACGGCCTTTCTGAAGGTTCGGCGCCCGGATCTGGGATACCATGCGGCACTGGGACACTTTGGCATCAGCGTGGGAGAGGACGACGGCATCACCGGAGGCGGAAAGTTCGAATGGGCGCAACACCCTGCATCGAACAACAAGGATGTCGTCTTTATTCTCGATCCCAGGCCCTTTGAGAGAGCAGGGGTACGCTCCGCAGAGGTGGAGGGATGGTTTCTCCTCAATCTTGATGTGACCATGGCGAAAAAAGCACCGCGGCTGGCATCCCCTTACGAATTCGAATAAGATACACATCCTGTCGAGGAGCGTGGGCATGAATATTCTGGTTGTAGAAGATGAACCGAAAGCCCGAGGAGTCATCCGGGCCTATCTCGAAAGGGAGGGACATCAGGTTTTCGAATCCGAGAACGGAGGAGAGGCTCTGCTGCTCTTCGAAACCGAGGAGATCGACTTCCTGGTGCTGGATCTCATGCTTCCTGATCTGAGCGGCGAAGATATATGCCGTGCGATTCGGACATCCTCTTCAGTTCCGATCATCATGCTCACTGCAAAATCCGCCGAAGAGAGTAGACTTGAGGGGTTGAACATGGGAGCCGATGATTATCTCGTAAAGCCCTTCAGCCCCAGAGAACTGGTGGCGCGAATCAACGCCATTCTCCGCCGGGTACACCCCCTTGAAGCCTCTTCGATTCTTCGCTTCAAGGGGGGGCTCTCCATCCACGTTCAGGAGCAGAGAGCCTTTCGAGAGGAGACCCTTCTCCCCCTCACTCCCGCGGAGTTCCGCATTCTCCTCACCCTCGCCAGACAGCCCTTTCGGGTCTTTTCCCGCGATCAGATCATCCGCCGGATTTTCGGAGATGAATATTCGGGATACGACCGAGCCATCGACGTGCATATAAAGAATCTGCGGCAGAAGATCGAACCCCTTCCCCGCCGCCCGATCTACATCGTCACCGTCTACGGTACGGGATACCGTTTCGAGGGAGAAGCTCTGTGAAAGACTCGTACTCGCTTGGAACAAGGCTTATTCTCGGCTTTCTGATAGTGGCGGGAGCCTTTTCTCTCACCACTACAATCTTTCTCGAATATACGGCAAACCGCCAGTTTCACGAATATATGGAAAAGGTTCGTCAAAAAAAACATCAGGAAATTCTCCGCTATTTCGAGCAGGTTTACGCCAAGGAGGACACCCTGAAAAGCAGCTCGGGAACTGAAATTGCAGAGCAGGCGATGAGGGATGGCAACGTGGTGACTCTTCTGGATGAGAACGGCACTCTCCTCTGGGAAGTAGAGCGAGAGATGGTGGCCCTTCACTACCAGATGATGGGTCACCCTTCGGGGTTGTACGAGGAAAAGGAGTACCCCCTCCGCATCAATGGGAGCCAGGTGGGAACGGTACGGATCGGCAACTTCACCGGCATTATTCTCTCCCCCGAGGACATGGCCTTCCGAAACAGCTTGCGACGGGGAATTCTTCTCGCCTCTCTTTTCGGCATTCTCATCGCCTTCTGCCTCTCAATTCTTCTCTCCAGAAAACTTGTAGCGCCTATCAAGAAAATGAAACGTTTTGCGGATCAGCTCCGACAGGGAGATCTGCGGGCACGGCTGACGGAAAAATCCGGCACCCGGGAGATGGACAGCCTGGCAGAAGGGTTGAACTACCTCGCCAAATCGCTGGAGGATCAGGAAGAGCTTCGCAAGGAGCTTACCAGGGATATCTCTCACGAACTGCGCACTCCTTTGAACACGCTGAACGCGCTGATCGAAGCCTATATCGACGGAGTTATGGCACCTACCGCCGAACATCTTGAGGAGTGCCGGGAGGAGATCCTGCGTATGGCTGACCTAACGAGAGATCTGGAGAGGCTCAGCGATCTCGAAGGCGGCATTCTTCGACTCTCCCCGGAGGAGCTGAATCTTGGGAACCTCGTCTCCGGTATAGCCCGCTCTTTCGAACCACTCTGTGCACAGAAGGAGATAGCCCTGGATTTTTCGTTGGAAGAGGATCTTCTCATCCAGGCAGATCGCGATAAACTACGACAGGTGATACTTAATCTCCTCTCCAATGCGGTGCAGTACACGCCCTCGGAAGGATCCATCGGGATCCGGGGCACCCGTTGCGGAACATCAATTTGCCTCGCCATCTCGGATTCCGGAGTGGGAATAGGGGAAAAGGATCTGCCCCGTATTTTCGAACGATTCTATCGTATCGACAAATCCAGGAGCCGCCACTCCGGAGGAGCTGGGATCGGGCTTGCCATAGTTGACAGGATAGTCCGAGCTTCGGGCTGGAAGATTTACGTGACCAGCAGGCCGGGAGAAGGAAGCATCTTCACCGTGGAATTTCCTCAAGAACCTTGAGAATCCGGAAAGGCCCAGGCTCTCGCATGCAAATCCCCCGGAACCCGTTACCCACCGACCTTGACGCTTCTCCTCTCTGAGGGTACCCTCTATACTCGTACGCCACAAGAAAACCCGGCTACACAGAAAGGAGAATGTTCCAATGCTCGAATCGCCCAAGAAACTCCCATCTTTCGTACTGCCTCTCGCCCTGGGATTTGCAGTAAGTCTTGCCTACCCGCTTATTTTTGCTCTGGCGGAGCTGTACGGCATGTGCGGCGGCTGCGGTACCGTAACCGTACGCCCGGAGATGGTGGGTTTCATGATCGGAGGTTTTATTCTTGCCCTCTACCGAAGAGAGTTCCACTCCCCCTCCTTCGCCCCCCTCTCCCCCCTTCTTCTCGGTTTTGCCACCGGGGTGGTGCTGCCGGAGTTTTTCGGCTGCCCCTGGTGCATGTTCATGCAGCTAGGAGCGGGAGATGTGGGAAGGCTCCCCCAGATTGCAGGCTTTATCGCGGGCATATGGGGTGGCAGTGTCCTCCTCCGGCGGGGAGCTTCGGTGGAAGCGGGGCCAAAGGTTCATTTCTCCTCCAGAGTAACCCCCTTGCTTGTTCTTGCGGTTATTGGGGGATCCCTCTGGTGGATGAAGGAGAACATGGAGGTCTCTGGAACGTCGGAGGTTCTCGCCATGGCTGGGGTGGTGCTGGTGGGGGTGCTCCTGGGAACCGCCATGCAGCGCATCCGGTTCTGCCTCGTGGAGGGACTGCGCAACGCCTTTCTCATTCCCTCCACCGTCCTCAAGGGGGTGGCACCTCTGGTGGGTATGGTGGGAGGAGCCTTTCTCTACGCCCTCGCCAGAGGGGAGCTTGCCTTTGTGGGACTTGATCTGACTCAGTGGGATCTGCTGGTACAGCAGGGCTTTGCCTTTGCATGCGCGGGACTTGCGGGGATGGCCTTTACTCTTGCGGGGGGATGTACCGTGTGGCATGCGGTGAATACCGGAAACGGCAGCATGCATTCCCTCACCTTTCTCGGAGGAATGCTCGCCGCCGCATGGCTTCATAAACTGCCGGGCTTTCTCATGTTCACCCGGGAGTTCCAGCAGGGGATCTTTGCCTGGGCTCCTCGAATGAACTACCTCTACCGATGGATTGGGGCTCACACCCTCTACCTTCTCATAGGGGGAGCCGCTTTTATGCTGGTGCTCTGGATCAACCGGCGTTCTTTCTTCTCCGAGGAGGATCTGTAGAAGCGGGGATTTACAGCAATTACAGCAAGGGGATTTCACAAGGCAGACAAGTGGGGGGATTCCACGGGACATACCCGTAGATCCCCCCACTTGCACTATCCCCTCCGGGGAAACGAAATCAGATCAGCGTCGCTTTTCTTTCGCCAGCTCCCGCAACGCCTCCAGGCATATGCGAATCTCTTCAGGGGTGGTGAAATATCCTGGAGATATGCGCAGCGCTCCCTGAGGAAAACTCCCCAGAGTCTTATGCGGCAGGGGCCCGCAGTGCAGGCTCGGCCGGGTTTCGATATCATAACGCTCGGTAAGTTCGTAGGCCAGCATGCCGTTATCCCATCCTTCGAGGTTCAGGGCAAAGACGGGGAGGCGATTCTCCATGGTCTGGGATCCGTAGAGGGTGCATCCCGGGAGCGAGAGAAGCCCTTGAAGAAGCTCTTCTCCTCGCTGATGCCGAACCTGGCGGATATGATCCACCCCCTTGGCTTTCACCCACTCCAGGGCGGTGAGCATGCCTGCGATCCCCGGCAGATTGGGAGTGCCTCCTTCGAACTTATCCGGCAGTTTTCGGGGGTGATGCTCATCCTCGGAGAAGCTCCCGGTTCCTCCTTCGATGAGAGGCTCCACCTTCTCCGCAAATTCGGGTTCCCACAAAATACCCCCCATCCCCTGGGGCCCCATGATCCCCTTATGCCCGGTAAAGCAGAGGGCACTCAATCCCAGCTTTTCCATAGAGATGGGAATCTCTCCCGCTGTCTGGGCACTGTCCAGCACCAGAGGAACCTTGTAATGCCTACAGCGTTCCGCTATGGAGTCCAGATCCTGAATGGAACCGGAGACGTTGCTGGCGTGGCTCATCACCACCAGGTCCGCCCCTTCTTTCAGAGCCTCCTCCAGCACGGGCATTTCAAGGTACCCCGCGGCATTGCAGGGGAGCACCCGAACAGCGATTCCCCGAGATTGTTCGAGGCTTCGGAGAGGGCGGATCACTGAGTTATGCTCCATGCTGGTGGTAATCACCCGAGCTTTGGGAAGGCAAAAACCTTTGATGATAACGTTCAAGGCTTCTGTAACGTTGTTGCAGAAGGTGGCGTATCGGGGATCTCTCTCCACACACCCCTCGAAAAGCTCCGCCACGGCGCTCCTGCAGGAACTCACCATATCCAGAGTGGTGATATCCCGCTCCGCCGCAGCTCCCCGGGCGAGATTGGCCCCCCGAGAGAGAAGAAAATCCCGCATGGCCTCCGCCACACCCTCCGCCTTGGGCCAGGATGTGGCGGCGTTGTTCAGATAGATACCCATTACCCTACCTCCTTACAGACCCATACCCCCTGAAAAATCCAGGGGGTTCTCATACTCACCACGAGATCTCTTGGATCTCCTCTTCTTCGGTACGATTCGTCTCATGAATGCCGTTTACGAAGCTATACCGTATCCACCCCAAAAAGGGTCCATAAAAGAATGGCCCCAAGAAAAAAAAGAACCAGTACTGCCGCAGCTTTCGCCTTTTTCTTCGTGTCCATGAGTACTCTCCTCCTCTCATAAAAGAAATGCAGATCTCCCCTCAAGGAGAAAAGAGCAACGTAAAACACGCACGCCTTGTTATTCTCCAGGGGTTTCGAGATATTCCTCTCGCCGGAGAAGCCCCTTCAGGGTACTACCCTGAAGGTAGGCGGCCACATTCTCCAAAGCCTTCCGAAGAGGAAGTGTCTCCATCTCCCTCACGTGATCCGCCCGATGAGGAGAAGCCAGCAGATTGGGAAGCTCCAGAAAGGGATGCTCCAGGTGAAAGGCTCCATGATGGGCGGGTTCAGACCACCAGGTATCGATCCCCACCAGAAAATCCGGGTGTTTTTTCATGTGGTGGTAGAGAGCCTCCTGGTCCACGAGAGCCCCCCGTCCCACATTGATAAAAATAGCGTTACTCTTCATGCGCTTCAGCTCCTCTGCAGCGATAATACTGCGAGTCTGCTTCGTAAGAGGAAGAGTAACCACCACCAGATCCCAGGAGGGAAGCATCCGGGAAAGATCCTCTAAGGTTCCCGTGGCATCACAGATAGTATCGGGCTCTCCCCGGCGGTTGATTCCCTCCACTCTCATGCCGAGGGCCTTGAAAAGCCTTCCCATAGCCCGGCCGTTACCACCGTAGCCGATAATACCGCAAACCTTTCCCGAAAAGAAAAGGCTCTCTTCGGAGCTGTCGAAAAAACCCTCCCTCATGCGGTTATGCAGGGGAAAAAGCTTTTTTCCCAGGGCTAGAGCCATGGCGAGAACATGCTCCGCCAGGGGTTCCGCAAAACCTCCCGCATTGGAAGCTACCGTAACATGCCCGGGAATACGTGTAAAGGGAACATTATCTGCCCCGGCAAAGAGGAGCTGCACAAATGCAAGGCGGGAGAGAGAGTCCACCTCGGGAGGCGTAATCTCTCCGGGGGCAAAGCTCTTGCAGAGAAGCACCGAGGTTTCCTCCAGAGTCTTTCTCCTGGCATCTCCCTGAAGATGCGGGAGAACAGAGAACTTCCCCAGAGGTTCGAGTATTTCCCGGGCCAGGCGGAGCTGTTCCGGAGAGGGATCGAAGGTACAGAGCACATGGGGCTTTATCATAAAAATCACTCCTTTAGTGGAATGGCGGTAATTCTTTTGGAAAAATGAGCATTCGCCAAAAAACTCTCAAAACTCCTCAACGTTCTATAATTTTCTGCAAAAATACTGAAAAAATCCGGAGATATTGCGGTTGACACCGCACCCTTCTTCCCCCAAACTACGAAATCATTCGGAACCGAAGGCATCCAAAAACACCTGGGTTTTCGTGAAGAACCACCCCACTCTACCTAACCTTATCCTGGTGGTCAATTCCATAATCCCCACATGGCGAAGAGGAGGTTTACTTCGTATGATAAAAGAACACTGTACGCATCCGGGATGCTTCGTCTGCGGCCCCGAGGAGAGCAATCCCGGGGGGCTGCACCTCTCCATCCTCTGGAACCCTCAGGAGGAGGAGACATCCCTGGAGTTCACCCCCCAACCCTTTTGGGACGGCTTTGCAGGGATCACCCATGGGGGAATTCTCTCTTCCCTTCTGGATGACCTCATGGCCTGGGCGGTGAAGAAAAATACCGGCCGCTGGGCCGCCACGGGAACCATGAAGATCACCTTCCGGCATCCCGTGGAGATCGGAAAGCCTTACCGCGGGTACGGCAAAATCCGCAAGGCAGGAAGCCGGAAGGTAGAAACGGCTGCACGTATCGAAGACAGCGAAGGACGTTCCTGTGTGGAGGCAGAGGCGCTCTTTTTCTACCTCCCCGAGAACTCCGGAAATTCTCAAGATCCCAAGGAGGCATAGCATATGGCACGGGTAATTGTACGGCACTATACGGAAAAAGAGCCCCTGGACCATACGGAAGAGACCGCCAAGGTGCTCCAGGAAATGATGGAGCAGTACCGCCCCCGCTACGAGGCTCTTGGATACTCTCTGGAGATGGAACAGGACTTTTCTGAACCCGAAGAGGCGGAGGAATTTCTGAATCTCGTCACCTTGAGCTGCCCGGAGATGGGACATGGAGAAACTCCTCTGGAACACATTACCGAGGCTGAAGTGGTGCGGGAAGAGATACCCTCTCCTCAGGGGTCTCGCTCGGTTCGGGCTCTGAAGCTTCATGGAAAGAGCTACCTCGCTCTCCCCCGGGGGATGGTAGCGGAAGGACTTTTGCGTACCCTTCTTGCCCTTACCACTGTTCCAGGGGACTGCGCAGGAGGATGCCAGGGTTGTTCCGGAAGGTGCTCTCTCTAAGCCCAAAATCCTCTGGAAAAATCCCTTGGTGGGAAACCCGGTATGGCGTATAATGAATGCACCATGCAACGAATACATGTTTTTTGCATGATTTTTTGCAATTTCATCCCTTGCGAGGTGCTTTTATGACTTTATCGTCCACCCTTTCTCCCGCCCATAACACGGATTTACGGCAGATCGTCTACGAAAAACTGAAAGAAGCCATTTTAGACGGAGCCATTCCTCCGGGAGAACGTCTCTCGGAAGTCGAGCTGGCAGAGCAGCTCATGGTATCCCGCACTCCCGTTCGGGAGGCTATTCGGCAGCTTGCAGAGACAGGGCTTATTATGCTCGTTCCCCGGCGGGGGGCCTTCGTGATTCTCCCTACCACGGAAGATGCCCGGCATCTCTACGAGGTTCGCACTGCTCTGGAGCTTCTCGCCCTGAAGCGGCTCTGCGGGAATCCTCCCCGGGAGGAGCTTCAGGATCTCCGAAAGGCCTTCGAGGAGGTCTCCAACGCCAGCAACTCCAAGGCCTTTCTGGATCTCGACATGGAGCTCCATCATCTCATCCGGCGAGGATCGGGAAATCCCTTTCTCGAAGGGGTGCTCCACAATGTGATGGATCTCATCCACATCTGCCGGAGATATGCCCTTTTCGGAGGCTCCATGGAACGCTCCGCAGGAGAGCACGTGAACATTATCAACGCCATTCTTGAGCAGGATCTTCCCAAGGCAGAAAAAGCTCTTTCGGTGCATCTCACCAGTGCCATGAAGACTCTGGTGGAGTATCTGGCAAAACATCCGGAACTTACCCGGGAAAAGGAGTAACCCCCCATGGAAGCTCTTCTGGGGTACGGCCTCGCCCTTGGAGCCGCAGGAATCTGGGCTCTTGCGCCGGTACTGTACAAGCGCGGGGTGGATCGCCTCTCCTTCACCGCCGTGGGGTGGGTGCGCTGTATAGGCTATCTCGCAAGCGCAGGAATCTACCTGGCCGCCACAAGAGGGATAGAGGGCTTTATTCCTTCGGGCTCCTGGCTCTATATCGCAGGAGCTGTTCTTGCGGGAATTATCTGGCTGGTGGTGGGGGATCTTCTCTACTTCGCCTGCCTCTACCGCCTGGGAGTCTCCATTACGGTACCCATCACCTCCGCCTATCCTCTACTGGTAATCCCCGCCTCCTGGTACTTTCTCGGAGAGCCCATGACATCCAAAATTCTGCTGGCAGCCCTTCTCATCGTGGGAGGGATCGTTCTCATCGCCCCTCGCAACGGAGGGAAAGGCGCCCTTTCTGTAACAGAACGCCCTCTGGGGATGGGGCTTCTTCTCGCCTTTCTCACCATGGCATGCTGGACCTTCGGGCTTCTCACGAACAAGATTTTCGTAGAGCATATTTCGGTGCCCCAGCTCGAATGGTACCGGGCTCTCGGAGTTACCGCAGGCTCTTTTCTGCTCTACAAGATCTATCCGGGAACGCTCACGGTGGCATCTCTTTTTGCCACCTCAAAAACTCCCCGACGCATTTTCGCAGAGGTTGTTCTTGCGGGGGCTCTGGGACTCGCTCTGGGGAATCTTTTCTTCACCTACAGCGTTCTCTTTATCCCCGTCAACGTGGCCACCTGCGTGGTCTCCCTGCGCCCCTTTCTGGCGGCCCTTTTTGCGCTCCTTCTCCTTCGGGAACCCCTGACGAAACCACTTCTCGGAGGGATTTCCCTTATCGTTTCGGGGGTTGTTCTTCTCTCCCTTCACTAACCCGGCTCCCGCATCGTTCCAAGGAGGTTCATAATGCTGTACGCTCTCTACAAAACCGCTGCGGCCCTGATACTTCCTCCGGGGATCCTTATTCTTCTCTTCCTTCTCTGGGGGCTTTCGCTGCTCTGTAAAAAACCCCGAAGAAAGGCCATAGGCCTGGGAATGCTCCTTATGGGGCTCCTTCTCTACGGAGGAAGCATCTCTCTGGGGCCGGAACTTCTTCTGGCTCCTCTGGAAGAGCCCTTCTACGGTACCGAGCTTCCGGAGCCCGGCATCTCCACAGGAGTGGTGGTTCTGGGAGGGGGGTACTGGGTAGGCCCCGAGGGAAAGAACATGCCCGGCCCCTACAGCACCGCCCGGCTGGTGCTGGGGATGGAGGCCGCCCGGAAGCTGGACGCATGGATCCTCTGCTCCGGCACGGCTCTTCTCGCACCGGAGGATCAGGAGGATGTTCCCTCCCTGGCGGAAAATATGGGAGACTCCCTTCGAAATTGGGGATGGGAAGGAGAGGTACTCTTCGAAAAGACCTCCCGCACCACCTGGGAGAATTTGCGGCACCTGGTGCCTCTTCTGGAGGAACGAGAGACCGAAAGGATTATTCTCGTCACCGATGCCTTTCATATGCGGCGCTCCCTGGCCATGGCAGAGCGTACCCTCTCCTGCCCGGTCTACCCCTATCCCTCCTCCTTCCTGGTGGATCGAAAAACCCATACCTGGCAGGACTATCTCCCCTCCATGATGGAGCTTCAGAAAAGCTGGATGGGGCTTCGGGAGCGGTTGGGTTTTACGGCCTACGCCATGTACGACATGATGCAGGGCTTCTCGAAACGCTAAAAACACATTCCGCAAAGAGCACATACAAGCAGAGAGGGCGAATCCCCACTGGGTTCCGCCCTCTCTTTTTTTCTGTCCCCCCTACTCCTCTTGCCGAAAACGGCGCCAGAAATTCTTGAGGGGTTCTGTGATTCGGGGCTCTTCCCCCTGGGTGCCGGGATAAAAGTAGCGCCGGGGGTGCTGCATATACTGCTGAGGAACCCAGTGTCTCGGATCGTCGTGGGGATAACGGTACCCCTCCCCGTGGGGACGGAGATGCTCCGGCACCTGCTGGAGCTCTCCCCCTTCAATCTCCCCCAGAGCGTGGTTAATAGCCCCATAGGCGCTGTTGCTTTTGGGAGCGCAGGCAAGATAGAGTACCGCCTCGGCGAAGATGATCCGCCCCTCGGGCCATCCCACCACGTCACAGGCCTGATGTGCTGCAAGAGCCACCGAGAGAGCCCGGGGATCCGCCAGCCCCACATCCTCCGCTGCAAAGATCACCAGCCGCCGACCGATGAAACGGGGGTCCTCCTCAGCGGCACAGAGCCGGCCAAGCCAGTAGATGGAAGCGTCCGGATCGGAGCCTCGCATGCTCTTGATGAGGGCTGAGATGATCTGATAATGGTCATCCCCCTGGCGGTCAAACCGGAGGTTCCCCCTGGGAAGAAAGGAGATCACCTTTTCAAGGGTAAGCCTTTCTCCTCCCCCCACCGCCACCGAGGAGGCCACCGCCTCAAGAAGCAGAAGCCCCTGCCGGGCATCCCCCCCGGCGCGCTTTGCCAAAGCCTCCAGAGCTTCCGCATCCGCCACAAGCTCCAGAGAGCCCAACCCCCGCTCCCGGTCTTCGAGTGCCCGATGGAAGAGCAGCACCAGATCTTCCGGCTCCAGAGGACGAAGCTCGAAGATCATCATGCGGGAACGCAAGGTTTTATTGATCTCCACATAAGGATTTTCTGTGGTGGTTCCCACGAGAATAAGATCTCCCCGCTCCACCGGAGGAAGCAGAACGTTCTGCTGGGATTTGTTGAGATGATAGATCTCGTCCACAAAGGCCAGGGAGGTCTTTCCGGAAGAGGTTTTTTCCCTTTGGGCAAGGTCGATCATCTCCCGCAGATCTGCTACCCGGGAGGTAACCGCATTGATCTCCAGAAGTCTCCGCCCGGTCTCCCGAGCCAGAAGGCGCACCAGGGTTGTCTTCCCCACCCCGGGAGGGCCGTAGATAATGCAGCTCGGCACATGCCCCCCTTGAAGGATCTGTCCCAGGGTGCCCCGGGGGCCGAGAAGATGCCCCTGCCCTACATATTCTTCCAGTAAAACGGGGCGCATACGCTCCGGAAGCGGGGTTTCCCATCTTGAGGTTTTCTCGTTTTCTTCTCTTTCCGAAGGATCTCCAAAAAGTAGCTCCTGAGAACTCATGGAAGGCTACTCCGAAGACTCCAAAGATTCGAGAAAGGCAGGAAGATCCTCCGCCTTTGCAGGAAGGAGCACATCTTCTTGAGCGGGCTCCCGAAGAGCAAGAAGAGGAAAACGACTCCCCAAAGCGTGCTTCAGAGACTCCTCAAGGGATTTGCCGAGAAAAGATGCCTCCAGGCCGTGCCAGATCATCCATTGAGAGGGGGAGAGATGCTCCTCCGGAGGAACCCCCAGGGCTCCGCACCCCCACTGTGCAGCACCGAAGGCCAGAGCTCCCGGATCTTCAGCATTTTCGGGGAGAACAAAGGAATATTCCCAACGGCGCCGCAGCTCCAGAGAAGAAACAACATGCCGGTACTCCCGGGGGAACACCGGCTCGTTCCGAGGAAGAAAATCCACAAAATCCTTCAGAGTAGCAAAGGCAAGATCTGCCCAAGGGAACCAGGAGGGCTCGTTCCGCTGCACCAGCACCCCCCGCATACCTCCGCGCCTCGCCCCCATGAGGTCGTAAAGAAAATCTCCCACCATAACACACCGCTCCGGAGCTGCCCCCAGAGCGGCGGCGGCCCTCCAGAGAGCCCGGGGATCCGGCTTTACCGGCTCTTGATCCCTGGTAAAGGTATGTTCCGGAAGGGTGATTCCCGTGGCTTCCGCCGCAAGACGCACCGCAGCCTCGCAGTTCCGGGAAACCACCGCCCAGGGGATACAGCGTTCCTCCAGAAAGGCAAGAAAATCAAAGGCCCCTGGCACGGGGTGCGCTCTTCGGGCCCCCTCCATCTCGAGGCGAATAAGCTCTTCTTCAACCTCTCTTCTCCGAGAAGGCTCAAGGGAGGGGAGGGTTTCGAGAAGCATCACCCGCTTGCCTCCAAAATACTGTGCGAAGATATGGCTAAAATCCAATTTTGTCTCTGCAAGCACGCCGTCCCAATCGAGGATAAAAGCATCCTGCCGGGCGGGATGCCAGAAGGGAGGCTCCCCTTTCCATGCCGTACCTGTCATAACCATGCTCCTCTCTTCCCCACCATCCTGGAAAAAGGCCAGGAAAAAGCATACGAAAAGGAGGCTTCGAGCAAAAGCCCTCCGCCTCCTTACAACAAAGCTCTTCATCCCCGCAGTGCCGTGTCCGGAAGGCCCTGACCCATTCCTAAAAAGGAGGAAACCTGCTCTTCTAAAACTTGGTCGATCCCCGAAGGAATCTCCGCCGCAAGAAAAGACGCGATTTCCATATGGGTGTGTGTTGGCTCAGGGCACTTCGACAGATGCACGAACACCGCAGGAAGAACTTTCTTACTTGCTATTATAGCAAATCGTTATGAATGTGCAATATCCCTGTCAAAAGTCTTCTCCGGAGGGGGCAGATCCTCCTCCTCCGCGGCCACCACCCGGTTTTTTCCTAGAGCCTTGGCCCGGTAGAGCCTTTTATCCGCCTCAAGCATGAGATTTTCTGCCCCGGAGTAATCCAGTTGGGCCACCCCGATGCTGAGGGTGAGCCGAATTTTCTCATGCTCAAAGGTGAGATCTTCCACGGAACTCCGGAGCCGCTCCGCTACTTTTACCGCTTCCTCAAGCCCCGTTTCGGGGAAGATCACCGCAAACTCGTCCCCGCCGCAGCGTCCCACCATATCCGTACCTCGACATTTACGAAGAATGCACTCTCCCAGGGCGATAAGCACCCGATCCCCCACGGCGTGTCCCCAGGTATCGTTGATCTTTTTAAAATCATCCACGTCAATCATGGCTACGCTGAGCTTGCGCCGGTATCGAAGGGCACTCTCCATCTCCCGGGCCAAACTTTCGTGGAAGTAGCTGTGGTTGTAGAGCTTGGTAAGCCCGTCGATCTTTGCAAGTTTGTGGAGGAGGCGGTTTTTCCCCTCCAGCTCCCGGTTGGTCTTCTCGAGCTCCCCCGTAACTGCATCCATGAGATGGGTAAGGGCATTGATGATACTGAGGTGGGGATCCTCTTCCTGGGAAGATTCCCCGGGAAAGGTCCCCCGAGGCTCCCGGAACCCCTCCGGGGATTCGGAGAGCATGGTCACAGCCATGGTGGCGTTGAGGAGGTGGTTTTTCCCCCGAAAGTGCAGGAACTCCCCATAGGTGAAAAATCCTCCCAGAGGAGCAAGCTGGGCGAAGGGAAGCAGCTCATCCCCCGCCTTCTCCTGAAGCATACTCTTGCGCACGATACAGGAAAAGACAAAAATCCCCTCCGCTGGAAAGGTGGCATTTTTACGGTACTCCGATTCCAGACTTTCGAAGATAAGCGAAAGGTTACCGTAACCGAAGTGGGCCTCCTCCCCCGAAAGGATATCCCCGAAGTACTGGATGCTCCCATCCTCCTTCTGCCCTGAAACCACCCGGGCCACATCCACCCCATCCCGGTGGAGAATGAGGGGAAAAACCCCTCCTGCGGAATGAGGAAGATTTTCCGCCAATTCCGGACCGAGATAGCGCCGGTAGACATCCTTTACGGGGTAGTGATCTATGGTTGTGATGGAGCTTCCCCGAGCCTCCGTAACGGTCATCTTCTTGCCGATCTTCTTCCAGTTCAGCCGGTGGAACTGCCGCACCCGAAGATGAGACCCGTGAAGGGCTACCCCCACGGCTCCCTTGGGAAGAACTTCACCGTTGTAGTAGACGAAGGTTCGTTCAAATCGGTAGCCATCCCCCGCCTTTCCCCCCGCCAGAGGAAGGTCCGGAGCCTGCCGGGAGATCTCCTCCAGCAGATGCTGGGCCTCCATTTCGAGGCCATCCGTAAGGAGAAAGAGGAGTTTGGGATCCCCGGAAAGAAGCTCTTCCTTCATGGCCCGGGCCATGGAAGCAGGGGTATGTTCCTCCAGAGAGTAGCAGGCTCCTCGGGGGCAGATATCTTCGAACTGGCAAAAGGTGATCACCGCCTCCCTTTCGAGCACCTCTCCGTTCTGGATAGCCCCGGCGGTGGAGCATCCCATGAGGGTAGCCTCCGGAAGGATGGCAAGGATTTCCGCCTGAATCCTCCGGGCCTCCTCCATCTCTTCCTCCATGGAGCCTGCAGCACTGGGAACGGTGTTGGTGAAGAGGAAGATCAGAAGCTTCTCCCCCTGGAGCTTCTCCGCCGCTACATGCCGCTGCAGCTGCTCCGGAGATTGATAGATCATACTTGTACACTTCATGGAAGGCCTCTCCATTCTTTGGGGGAGATATTTTTTACAAAGTGCTCGAAAAAACGCCGGTATCCCGCACAGAGATAGTTGATTCGCCCCTCTCCCTTGGGAGAAGGAAGGATACGATCCTTGGGGCAACCCCCGAAACAGAGCTTGATATAGGGGCAGGAAAAGCACTCTTTCGGAAGCCCGTAGGTTTTATGCATGCCGAAGGAGCGGTTTTGCTCCATGAGCTTCTCCAGAGGCATCTCCAGGATATTCCCCAGCCGGTACTGCTGAAAGGCGTAACGCTCACAAGAATAGAGGTCTCCGTTCACCTCCACCGATGCGGCATGACCGCAGAGAGGATTGTGCACGCAGAGGCTGCTGGGCTTTCCCTGCATGTTTCCTGCGGTGACCTCAAAAATCTGTACGAACTTTCGTCCCCGGTCCAGTTCCTTCCAGCCATCGAAAATCCCGCAGAGAAAGGTGCCGTATCCTTCGGGGGTGACGGAAAAATCCCTTACCGGGTGTTCAAGAAAGGTTCCCTTGATCCCCGGAGGCATGGCATGGTGCTGACCATCCTGAACTTCAAACAGGGTTCCCTCGCTCTCCACCACCGGGAGAAACTGCATGTGCTCCGTGTACTCCCGGAGAAAATCGTAAACCTCCCGGGGATGTTCCATGTTAGCGGCGTTTACCGTGGTGAGGGTGTTGAAGGGGATTCCCCATTTCCGAAGAAGCTCCACTCCCCGGAGAGCTTCCCCAAAGGATCCTCCTTCCGGGCCTATACGATAGGCATTATGCATCTCCTCGGGACCGTCCAAGCTCACTCCCAAAAGGAAATCATGCTCCTTGAAGAAGGCACACCATGCATCATCGAGAAGGGTGGCGTTGGTCTGGAGGGTGTTCACCAGGGTGCGCCCGGCACCGTATTTTTTTTCGAGTTCTACTGCCCTTTCGAAGAAATCAATCCCCGCCAGGGTGGGTTCTCCCCCATGCCAGGCGAATTCCACCACCGCCTCCCGGCCGTTAATGGCGAGGTTCTGCTTCACATAGGCCTCAAGCACATCCTCGGGCATCCGGGGATGTGCTTGAGAGAGCAGCAAGGGCTTTTCGGTGTAGTAGCAGTAGCTGCACTGGAGATTGCAGCGTCCTCCCACCGCCTTGGCCATCACTGCAAAGGTTCGGGTATCCTCTCGGGGCATACCCTTACTTTCTGCGCTTTCCGCAGCAGAGCAGCAGAAGCATACTCGGGAGAATCACGAAGAGCCCCCAGGGGGCAGCTCCTCCCAGGGAACAGCCGCTACCGCTTTTGGGATGCAATCTCGCCTCGTAATCCTGCAGGGCTGCGGCCACCTCCGCTCCGTCATCCACCCCGATCTCCTCGGCGATGAGCTGGTTGAGAAGAGCGTTCAGCTCCAGGATAAGCTCTTCACGATCCTCCGGATTGGCTGCAAGGTTCACCATCTCCTGAGGATCGTTCTGGAGATCGTAGAGTTCGATATCGTTCTTCTCCAGAAGTTCCTCCAGAGTGGTGGGGGTGTTGAAATCCGTGGAGAAGTATCGGGTGAACTTATAGCGCTCCGTCACGAGACCCCGGACAAATCCCCGAGTCTCCGTATCGAAGGTGTAGTAGAGGGTATTTCCCTGAGAATCCTTCTGCCCCCTCGCCATGGTGGCGGAGATGAGTTCGCAGCAGAAGAGGGCCCCCTCCCGGACAGTCTCTCTGGTTCCGGCCACGAGTTCCATGAGGTTTTTCCCCGGCAATCCTTCCAGAGCGGTGGCTTTTTTCTCAGGGCTGGCATTTGTCATGTTGATCATGGTGGGAGCGAGGTCGATATGACTTGTCAGAGCAGAGACGGAACGTCCTCCGGGATATTCCGGATGGTAGATGATCAAAGGAACATGAATATTGTTCTCGTAGATCACTCCCCCCTTCCCCTTCAGGCCATGGGCTCCCCCCATCTCTCCGTGATCCGAGGTGAAGATGATAATGGTGTTATCCAGCATGCCCAAATCATTCAGGCTCTGGAGAATGCCTTTGAGATGGCCGTCGCTCTCCTGAATGCAGTTGAAGTAGTAATCCTGGAACTCCTTCCACCCATCCCGGGTGGTGACGGGCCCTGCGAGAGTACGTCCGAAGGCCCGGAAGATACGCAGAGCATCCGGATAGGAGGGATCATTGAGATTTTGATTCCAGGAATCAGGAATAGGCACATCGTAGGTTTTTTCGTAGAGAGGATCATCCGGGGCTCCTCCCACTTCGATGGGGCCTTCGAAACTCTCGTCGGTGTTAAAATACATGATGTCATGGGGGTTCACCAGATTTACCGCCAGGTAGAAAGATTGTCCCTCTCCGTTCAGGGAGACCCCCTTGTTCTGAAGCCACGTCACGGTATCCCCGTGGATCTCCGGATCAATCTCATGCCCCTCCCATTTGGAGCTCACGTAGTCCCCCCCGATACCCCAGTCCGCAAAGCCGTATTCGTCGAGATCCGTCACATCTTCTTCGGTTCGAAGGGGGGTGTTGATGTTCGCCATATGCCACTTTCCTTTGTAGGCGGCATAGTAATCTACGGAACGTATACGATCCCCCAGGGTGACGATATTTTTCGAGAGAGAGCCCTGCCAGTCGAAATCGGTGTTGTCGATCATTTTGGTATGGGTAATATGTCTCCCCGTATAGATTACGGATCGGGAGGAGGTGGACATGGTGGCACAGATGTAGTGCTTCTCGAAGGTGGTCCCCATCTCCTCAAGAAGCTTGCGAGCTTCATAGGCGGTGCCTTCGGGATATGCATCGAAATGATGCTCCTGATCCGTGAGAATGGAGATGATATTGTAGTTGCCATCCCCGTTAAGCCTGGGAGAAATCTCCGGAACCCCCGGGGGAGAAAGCTCTCTCTCGGAAGCACCCCCTCCCACAGGGGAAGCCAGCACAGAAAAGGCCACGGTGGCCGCTAGCATTCTGTTTTTCCTACGCATATGGCATGTCTCCTTTCTTCACCGCATTACTCCAATCCAACCACCCAAGCGCTACGCCCCCTTTCTAATCTCCCGAAGCCCCTCTTCCACGGTCTCCCTAATCCAGAGAGCCACCTCGGGAAGGGAGAAAAGATCCGGATCCTCAAGCTCTGCCACCAGTTCCTCCCAGGAGAGGGAAAACTCCCGATCCCCCCGGGCAAGGGAGAAATGCCACTGAATGCGAGGATGCCCCGCAAAAAGGGTCATCACCGAAAGGGGGATATCCCCCAGGGGGGGGCAGTCCACCGCATCCGCCCGGAGGGTGGCCCGCAGCAGCGTTCCTTTACCGGGAGTAGAGGATATGGTGAGCTCCCCGCCGCAGAGCTCCGCCATCTGCTTGAGAAAGGGAATCCCCAGCCCCACCCTCCGGGTGGTACGGCTGGTAACAAAGGGATCCACCACTCTTTGGAGCATCTCCTGATCCATCCCCTTGCCGTTATCTTCCACTTCAAGAAGGAGCCACCCCTCGGGAGTGCGTTCGTTGAAGGAGACCCGTATCCGGGTGGCTCCTGCGTTTACGCCGTTTTCTGCGATATCCACCACGTGCTGGGACATATCTTCTAACACGAGCATCATTCCCTTGAGAAAAAATTGCTGTTACAATAAGCAGAGGCCCTAGGAAGGCGTGTTTATTGTACAATAAAAGAGAGCCTTCAAGAGAGGAGTTTTTTCCAAAATGTGGAAAAGCAATCTCCCCCCTCATCTTCTTGAGGAAACTCAAGAGAGTTACGTCACCCGGGAGCACAGCCAGATCCACTCGGCCCAAGAGCTTCCCCTGGTGGATTGCGCCCTGGGGACAAACCCTCTAGGGGCCTCTCCGAAGATTCTCGCATCTCTCCAGAGTCCTCAGGAGTGGGATCCCTCGGGATATCCTCCTCCGGAACCTGCTCTGCTTCGGGAGCCTCTCATCTCCTACCTCGGAGAGGAAACGATCTCTCCGGAGGAGCTTGTCTTTGGAAACGGCTCCATCGACGTACTCCTCACCCTTCTGCGGATACTGCTCCCTCCGGGGAGCGTTATGGGAGGCATTTCCCCTCAGTTTACGGATGTGCCTCTCCAGGCTATGCTTGGTAAGGTAACATACTCTCCGGAGCTGCTCCCCTTTCCGGAGATGCGGCTTGGAAAAGAGACGCTGCGCAGAAATTTAGCCCGGCACATCCAGGTGCTCTATATTGACCGCCCTCATAATCCAACGGGGCAGGTGCTCTCTCTGGAGGATCTCCACGAGATCTGTCTTCTTGCGGCGGAGCGTCAGGTATGGGTTCTGGTGGATGAGGCCTACGGAGATTATCTCCCCCCGAGTGAGGGGGCGCATATTCTCGGAAACCCCAATCTGCTGGTGGCACGTTCCTTCTCCAAGTGCTGGGGACTTGCGGGAGTCCGGGGAGGGTACGGCATTCTCCGGGATCCGGATCTTCTCGCGGTCTACCGGAAACTGCACCCCCCCTTCGCATTGAGCTCTCCCGCCATAGCTCTAGCTCATAAGGCTTTGCAGCATCCGGAGTTTCTGGAAGAAACCCGGAATTACGTACTTCGGGCAAAGGGTGCCCTTCTGAACACACTACAGAGATCTTCTTTTCTCCAGGCTGCCGCCACCGATCCCCGAACCCCCATTCTCATGCTTCACACCCCCCGGGGAGATTTATGGCGTGCCCTGCTGCATCAAGGAGTCAGCACGGAACCCGGAGATGGATACATGCATACGGACATACGCTCTGTACGCCTTCGGGTTCCACCTCCGGAAGACTTGCCCAGACTTCTGGATATTCTCGGCTCCTTCCGGGAGAAGCATCTGTTTTCCAGCGTCTCATGAGGTTGCGGCATTTTCGAGGGAGAGTACGCAGATCATCATACAGACAAAGGAGGTTTTTTCATGCACGGTATCGCTATCCACGGTCATTTCTATCAGCCTCCCCGGGAAGATCCCTGGCTCGGCACGGTATTACGGGACCCCACAGCGGCTCCCGAGCACGACTGGAATATCAGAGTTTCCCGGGAGTGTTATCTTCCCAATGCCTTCGCCTCCCTTCGGAACAATCAGGGGAAGATCCTCTCCATGGAGAACAACTACGAACATCTTTCCTTCAACTTCGGCCCCACCCTTCATGAATGGATTCTGAGGCATGAGCCCTTTGTCCACGATGCCCTGGAGGAGGCGAACCAGAAATCTCTGCATCGCTGGGGAGTTCCCAACGCCCTGGCTCAAGCCTATAATCACATGATTCTCCCCCTGGCATCCCCCCGGGACATCCGAACCCAGGTTATATGGGGTATCCGGGATTACCGGCACCGCTACGGCATGGCTCCTCAGGGGATGTGGCTTCCGGAGACCGCCGTGAGCACCCCTGTTCTGGAGGTTTTGGCAAAGGAGGGGATCCGCTTCACCATTCTCGCCCCCTCCCAGTGCGCTGCCGTGGAGACCCCCCAGGGGAGCTGGAAGAAAACCCCCTCGGGGAAAGGGCTGGAGACAAGGCACCCCTACCGGGTGGAACTTCCCTCGGGAAAGGAGATAGCCGTTTTTTTCTATCACGGAGGGCTCTCTCATGATATCGCTTTCGGGGAGCTTCTGCGGGACGGCTATGTCCTTGCAAAAGCTTTAAAAGAACGGGCTCTCGAAGGAAATCCCCAGGAACCCTCCCTCCTGCTGGTGGCTACCGATGGCGAAACCTACGGACACCACCATCACTTCACCGAAATGGCCCTCTCCCGTGCCTTCCGCTTTCTTTCGGAAGATTCTTCGGTGAACCTTATGCCTCCCGGAGCCTTTCTGAAACAGTACCCCCCGCAGCAGAGGGCGAAGATTGTGGAAAACAGCTCCTGGTCCTGCGTTCACGGGGTGGAACGCTGGCGCAGCGACTGCGGCTGCTCCACCGGAGGGGATCCCTCCTGGCACCAGAAGTGGCGAACCCCTCTGCGGGAGGCCTTCGATCGTCTTCGAGATGGAATGGACAGCTACTTCGAGGAAAAGCTGCGCCCCTTTTGCAAAGATCCTTGGAAAATCCGGGATGAGGCCATCGACTTCCACCTTGACATGCCACCGGAGCAGTTCCTGAAAAAACATTTCGGCACCCTTCCGGAGGATGCCGCCATATCCATTCTCACTCTTCTGGAATCCCAGCGCATGGGGATGTTTCTCTACACCTCCTGCGCCTGGTTCTTCAATGACATCACCGGGGTGGAGACGGTGCAGAATCTGCGGTACGCCTTCCGGGGGGCGGAGCTTCTCACCGCCGCGGGGGGACCGGATCTCATCCCCGGACTTCTGGAAGATCTCTCCAAGGTAGCGGGGAACCGCCCCGAGGCCCTCAACGCCCGGATACTTGCAGAGCAGGAGGTGCTCCCTCGGAGACGCACTCTGGAGGAGATCGCCGCAGCCTCCTGGATGACCAAAAGCTTTTCCCTGTACCACCAGTATGCGGTGACGGTGAAAGAACACCGTCGTTTCCCCTCCCGGGACGCCACGGTGGCAGAGATTCTTCTCCGAGAGCCTCTCACGGGACGTTCCTGGGAGGGATGCGTACTTCGCACAAATCCCCGCAAGGAAGAGCTCATGGTCTTTGCGGGAGAGCATCTCCGTCTTCAGGAGCTGGAGGAGAAGCTTTTCCAGACCCCCTGGAAGGAGTGGGTAGGATCCTTCTTCCCGAATCCCCCCTTGGGACTGAACATTCTTGCGGAAGACGATCAGGAAGAGCTCTTTGCTCGGTGGGAAGAGCAGATCATGGCCCCCTTCCTTCCCCTAATGGAGGAAAATGCCCGAAACGGCTATGCCATGATCACCACCCTTCTTCGGGAAGGAGCCCCTCTCCCCCCGCTGCTCCAGACGCTCACGGCGCGGCATCTTCAGGCTACGGGAAAGGAGCTCCTGGAATCCCCGGAGGATTTCCGGCTTTTCCTTCTCTTCCTGAGCTCCCTGAAAAATCCTCAGGAGTGGATGGAGCTGGCCCGGATCTCCCAGGAGATAGAAAGCCACCTGACACGTCTTCTGAGTCGGGATTTCCCCCCAGGAGAGACCGTCTGCCGCATTCTGGATCTTGCAGAGGAATTTCGTGTAGAATATCCCAAAGAAAATCTCGTTACGCTTTTCTGGCACCACCACGAAAGAGGAACCTTCCTGGGGAGGCCCTTTCTGGCTCCTTTGGCGAAACATCTCGGCTTTGTGCTGCAAGAGTAAAAGAGCGATACCATAGTGTACGGTTCAGCGTATACCATTTGCCCCCAAGGAGGGATGCTTCATGTCCGTTATGCTTCACGGGAAACATCTGGGTCAGTCCTTTCGAAACACCGTAGAGACGGATCCTTCGTTCCGCACCATCGCCTACTGTTCCATGGAGATCGGTATCAGCCACCAGATCCCCACGTACTCCGGAGGCCTCGGGGTTCTTGCGGGGGATATCCTCAAGAGTGCCGCCGATCTGGGAGTTCCCGTGGTGGGAGTAACATTGCTCTACCGAAAGGGATATTTTAATCAGAAACTTTCCGGGGAGGGATGGCAGAAGGAGAGCTCCGTGGAATGGCAGCCGGAGAAGCTCCTGCAGCTTCTCCCCAATGAGGTCTCCCTCTACGTGGAGGGGCGCCAGCTTCGGATCCGCACCTGGGTACATGATCTTATCGGTCACGGAGGGTTCGCCCTCCCTATCTACTTCCTGGATACAGATTTCGATGGCAACAGCCCGGAGGATCGCAAGCTCACCTGGCAGCTCTACGGAGGAGATCAGCGCTACCGGCTTCTTCAGGAGCTGATCCTCGGGGTAGGAGGGCTGCGGATGCTTCGGGATCTGGGATACGATAATCTGCGCACCTTCCACCTCAACGAAGGACATGCGGGATTCATCACCCTGGAACTCCTCCGGGAGATGGGATATGATGATTACGACAAGGTACGGGAACAGGTGGTCTTCACCACCCACACGCCGGTACCGGCGGGGCATGACTTCTTTTCCTACGACCTCATCGAGAGGGTTATGCAGCCGCATCACGTCTCTCAGCTTCGGCGTATGCTGGGAGAGGGGGGGGTCTCCATGACCGACCTGGGGCTTAAGTTCAGCCGCTACGTGAACGGGGTCTCCAAAAAACACGCCGAGGTAAGCCGGAACATGTTCGAGGCGGAGGATATCGCGTGTGTTACCAACGGGGTGCACAGCACAACCTGGACGAATCCCAGCATGATGAAGGTCTTCGATCATCATATTCCGGGGTGGCGCAACGACCCCTCCCGGCTCACCCAAGCCTTGGCCATTCCGGATGAGGAGATCTGGCGAGCCCACCAGGCGGCGAAGATGAAGCTTCTCGCCCGGGTTCTGGAGGACACGGGAAAGCAGCTGGATCAGGATGTTCTTACCATCGGCTTCGCCCGGCGGGCCGCCACCTACAAACGAGGGGACCTCATCTTCTCGGACGTGAAAAAGCTGGTGGATGCCTGCTCCGGAAAGGTGCAGTTCCTCTTTGCGGGGAAAGCCCACCCCCACGACAACGGGGGAAAGAAGATGATCCAGAACGTCATCCATGCGGCGAAGGAGCTGGAGGGGATCGTCACCATCGTCTATCTGGAGAACTACAACATGGCTCTGGCGGAGCTTCTCACCTCCGGGGTAGATCTCTGGCTGAACAACCCCAAGAGACCCCGGGAAGCCTCGGGAACCAGCGGCATGAAATGCACCCATAATGGAGTCATGAACTTTTCGGTTCTTGACGGATGGTGGATTGAAGGATGGATTGAGGGGCTCACAGGGTGGTCCATCGGCCCGGAGCCGAGCGAAGCCGCCCTGGTGGAATACGATGAGATGCAGGATGCCCGGGATCTTTACAGCAAGCTGCAGCACCAGATCATCCCCACGTATTACGATGATCGGGAAACCTGGATTCGCATGATGCGCTACACCATAGCTCTGAACGCAAGTTATTTCAACACCCACCGGGTGGTGAAGGACTACTGTGAGAAGGCCTATAACGTGGTCTTCCGGGGGCTGTAGCCGTGTCTTCCAAGACATCTTCGGTGCTCCGGGTGCTCCACGTATCCTCCGAAATGGCCCCCCTCATCAAGATGGGAGGGCTGGGGGACGTGGTGGGGGCTCTCCCCCGAACCATGCTGGAGCTTGGCATAGACGGCCGGATTCTTCTTCCTCTCTGGCCGGGAGTTCCGGAGACTCTCCAGGAGATGGGAATCCCCATCTCTGGGGAAAACGAAAAAATTCAGGTATCTCTCGACTGGCGAGTCTATACCGGGGAAATTTTTTCCGCTGTGGTGCACGGCATTCAGATCTATCTGCTGGATCAACCGGAGCTCTTCCAGAACCCCCGGATCTATCCCCCCGAGACCACCGAGGAGAGCGTGCTCCCCTTTGTCTTTCTCTCCTACGCGGCTCTGGAGCTGGAGAAGGTCATCAACTGGCGTCCCCACGCCATCCATGCGCACGATTGGCCTGGAGCCTTTATCCCCGCAGCACTCCAGTGGCACCGGCACTACAAGGAGTACCACGGTCGTTACGATACGGTGCTCACCCTGCACAACATGGCCCACCAGTGCGTGGTGGATCGAAGCGCCCTTGATAGCTGGGGATTCGAACCCCAAGCTTTTTCCGTGGGAGCCATGGAGTTTTACGGCCAGGTCAATGTTCTCAAGGGGGGCATCAACGCTTCCGGAGCGGTTACCACGGTCTCTCCCCAATACTCCTGGGAAATCCAGACCATGAAGGGAGGCTTCGGTCTTGATGGGGTGCTGGTGCAAAACCGGGGCAAGCTTCGGGGAGTTTTGAACGGTATCGACTACGAAGTTTGGAACCCCGCCAAGGACCCTCATCTCCCCAAGTCCTATAAGGCGAAGAACCTGGAAGGAAAAAAGGCCTGCCGGAAGGCTCTCCTGGAAAAGACAGGCCTCCCCGAGGAGAACCGCCCCATCTTTATCTTCGTGAGCCGTTTGGTGGAGCAGAAGGGTATCGACCTGATTCTGGGATCCATGGAGACCCTTCTGAAGAAAAACATCCAGCTCCTGATCCTCGGAAGCGGTCACGAGGCGGTGGAACGAGCCTTTCAGGAAGAGGTCCGGCGATTCCCCGGCCAAGTCTGGCTTCATACGGGGTTTAGCGAACCCATGGCACATCTTCTCTATGCGGGGGGAGATTTTCTCCTCATGCCCTCTCTGTTCGAACCCTGCGGACTCTCCCAGCTCATCGCCATGCGCTACGGCACGGTCCCGGTGGTACGGGCGGTGGGGGGACTTTCGGATACGGTGATTGATGTGGAGGGGGCTCCGGAAGACGGCAATGGCTTCGTCTTTCTCGACTACTCCGGAGAGGAGCTTCTCAGAGCAGTATCCCGAGGCCTGGCAGTCTACGACAAGCCCCAGGAATGGAAAACGCTCATATCTCGGAACATGAAGGTAGATTTTTCCTGGAAACGCTCCGCCCGGCTCTACCAGCAGATCTACGAGGCTCTTCTGGAGGGGGCCCCTATAACCAATGTGACGTAAAACATAACAAAGGAGGAACACTGTGGTACGTCTTACCCTTTTCATGGAACTCCCCTTCTCCTCCGGCGGCTGAGGCTCTTACGACTTCCGGGGGGAAGAGCTTCGATCCTTCGCCTCCTGCACGGATCGTGCATCCGTCAGTGCCCTGCTTCTTCGCCTTCGGAAGACCTTCGGCTCCCGGGTGGAGCTTCGTGTGTTGGATCCCAAGTGCCTCTTCTGGATCTTTTCGGTCATGCGACACCGCATCAAAGCTACGGAACCAACCTGGATTCTCCGGGGGCGCTGTGTCTTTCGGGGAATACCCCCCTGGGAAGAACTTCACCGTCTCCTTGAAGAGGAAGTTGCCCGGGAGAGCCAAGAGTAGTCTTTCTTTTGCACAAGGGCCATCCGTAACTCAAATCATAGGACAGTATTCTGAGAAAGGAGGAAACAATTATGATTTATGGCAGATATGGTCGTGTTCTGGGCATCGTCCTTGCGGGGGGCAAGGGAGAACGCCTTATGCCTCTCACCCGATACCGCTCCAAGCCGGCGGTACCCTTTGCGGCAAAGTACCGCATCATCGACTTTGCCCTCTCCAATCTCGTAAACAGCGGCCTTTATTCCATTTACGTGCTGGTACAGTTCAAAAGCCAATCTCTGAACGAACATATCGAACGGGGATGGCAGTTTGGGGGCGCCATGCGGGGGCGGGATCTTTTCGTCACCACCGTACCCGCCCAGATGTGGACGGGGAACCATTGGTACAAGGGAACCGCCGATGCGGTATACCAGAATCTCCATCTCATCACCCTCTTTGATGCGGATCACGTCTGCATCTTTGCAGCGGATCACATCTACAAGATGGATGTGGAACAGATGCTCCAGTTTCATATGGACACAGATGCGGATATCACCGTGGCCGCCAAAACCATTGACGCCTCCGAGGCCAGCTCCTTCGGCTGTGTAGGGGTGGATGAGCAAAGCCGGGTAACAGCCTTTGTGGAAAAACCCGAGAATCCCCCGCATATTCCGGGAAAACCCGGAAAGAGCTATGTATCCATGGGCAACTACATCTTCAAACGGAAGGTTCTTGAAGAGGCCCTCATTATGGATGCCAGCAAAGAGGACTCGGTACACGATTTCGGGCGAAACATTCTTCCAGACGCCTTCGGTTCCGCCAAGGTGATGGCCTACGACTTCTCCAGCCAGACCCTCCCGGGGAACGACCGCCCTTACTGGCAGGACGTGGGCACCATCAAGGCTTACTGGGAGAGCCATATGGATCTGCTCCAGCATCCCTCGGACCTCACCCTCTTCAACTTCCACTGGCCCATACGAACCGTTTCCTATGCGGATCCCCCGGGATTCACCTATCCCAGCAAGGGAAAGGACTGTTCCGTCATCGGTACCCTTCGGGCAGAGGGAAGCCAGATTTTAGGGGCCACGGTACATCGATCCATACTTTCGAGAAACTGCATCATCAACCCCGGAGCGGTCCTTGAGGAGTGCATCATCGGTCAGGGGGTCATTATCGGAGAGGGATGCAAACTGAGGAAAGTTATCGTGGATGCGCACAATGCTATTCCCCCGGGGACGGTTATCGGCTATAATCCCGAGATTGATGCGGAGCGCTATCATTACGATAAAGCTTCAGGAGTAACGGTTATTTCCATGCCCTCTATCCAGCTCCGAAGCTCTTTGGATATGCCGGATACCGCCATGGGAATTCAAGCAGGAAACGGCGAATTTGATTAATAGAAATCACACTTCTTAACGTCAGGAGGGAGTCTTCCCTGAAGCATCAAGGGAATTCATGGTATATGAAAAAAAAAGGTAAAACATTGGAACAGCTTCTCGATGAACTCTACGAAGAAGGAGGATCTCCCTCCTCTATGAACCGTCTGGTGGAGGAGATCTTCCGTCTCGACCCGGAAAATCCCGAGGCACTTCTCTTTCTGGCAGATCAGAGCGAGGATCCTGAAGATTCTCTGGAATATCTCTCTCGGTGCGTAAGGAGCATCCGCAAGCTTCTCGAAGATTTTCCGGAGGGTGAGAGAGAGGACATGCAGGCCTTTCTCTGCGAAGCTCTTCAGCGCATGGGGTGGTTTTACATTCTCGAAAATCGGGGAGAAGAGGCGGTGGCCCTCAGTGAGGAGCTTCTTACGCTCCCTCAGGAAGATCTCTCCTGGGCCAAGGCTATACGCTATGTGGGGCTGATCCTCACGGAGCAGTACTCCCGGGTGCTTGAAGCGGTAATCGCAGAAGAAGAGCCGGATGTCTTCTCCGCCCACGTGAAGGCCATGGCACTTCTGGAGTGCTCCGCCCCCTCCCGGGAGAGTGCCATCGCCCTTTGGGATGCCTTCCGGATGGACCCAAACCTCCCTTTCTATCTTCTCGACTTCTGGGTTCCCCCCTCGGAGGAGGAGGACGAAGAGGAGGATCTCGAAAGCTACTCCCGGGGGCTGCTGCTGGAGCCCGCCTGGACCCTCTCTGAATCCCGCATTATGGCTCTCTCCACCGGGGCGGTCTTCTTCGGCTACGTCACCGAAAGGATTCCGGACCATCTTCTGGAGGAGATCACCGAAGAGCTTCAGCAGAATCCAGTGTTCGCCTTTCTGGAGATGGCCCGGGAGAGAGTGGCGGAACACCTGGAAAACAGCGATGATATCCACGAGGCGGACATGATGGCTCTGGATATTCTCTCCACCATGGATAACCTTTTTCTCTAAAACGGCTCTGCAAAAGGAGCTGTTTCAGTACCACCTGGGGGAACCCTCGATATTGAGGATTCCCCCTTTTCTCTCTCTGTAGAGCGGTTCTTCCTAACCCTTTTGGATTTCCCGAAGCACCATATCTGTATCGGGGATGAGACCTTCTGCGTAGGAGAGGGAACGGAGGATAACCTCCATGGAGACCGAAGGGAGAGGGGAAACGCCTCGGAAACGCTCCCTCATCCGCCCCACCACCACCTGGGCCCCCTCCAAGGCTGTATGGGGGAGAAGCACCAGGATCCCCCCATCATCGAGGCGACCGATAATATCCACCACCCGAATGCTCTCCAGGGCCTCCCGGGCAAGAAGGCGGAATCCATCCTGAACCGCTCCGGCTCCCCCCACCTGCTGAAGCTCTTGCGCATTTTGAATGTGTAGGTAGAGAAGGGAGATGGGATAGGAGTAACGACGATTCCGACTGAGTTCCACCGTAACCTTCTGGAGAAAGGAATTCCCCCGAAGAAACCCCGTCACCGCATCCTTATCAGAAAGGGTCTCCATGCCGGCAATAAGCCGATAGCGCTCTACCATGGAAAAAACCATGGGCCATACCCCCTGGAGAATCTCTTTTTTTATGGAGGTAATCCGGTTTCCCTTTCCAGAAAACCCGAGAAAAAGCATAGGCTGGGCCCCGGAAACAAGGGTCCCAGCAAGAAAAGAGGCCATTTCCTGCTCCTGGAGAATCTTTCTCCAGGGGGAGTCTTCCTCAGAAGCCTCGACCCACCAGCAGAGATGATCTCGGATTTCGAGCCCCCCGAGAGAGACCCCGGAAGGTTCTTCATCCCGGTGCAAAGCCTTCAAAAGCGCCTCTGCCCGAACGTTCTGCTCCCCCCCCGCCTCTCCTCCGTTGTAGGCCGTGAGAGACCAGCGCCCCTCTCCGGAGTTCCAGGAGAGAATCCCCGTCCAATCAAAGCCCAGAGACTCCCGCAAAGTCGCCACAAGGGGATCAAGGATCTCCCGTATGCTGTAGAGCCGGGCAAGCTCCTCAAGTTTCTCCCGAAGATCCCCCTGTCCCTGAAGGATATGGGAACTCCTCCGGGATTCGAGAAAGAAGACAAACCAGCCGTGGGGATCTTCGAAGAGGGAATATCCCATCATCTCATCCCCTCCAAAGGGGAACCAGACACCTCCGGTCCACCCCGGTTCCCTCTGGAGAAGGGGGAGGAGTGAACAGGAAGAATCTCCTGTATCGGATCCTTGGTGGCGAAAAAGCTCCTCCCCATCACAGGGATAGGAGGGATGTTTTTTCCGGCACTTCAAAAAATGTTCGAAGGAGGGATTCCCCCCATGGATAGTCGCTCCTTCTTCATGATACTGCCCGTAAAAAATCGGGCCGGGCATCACTGCGTGCCATGCCGCATCGTGCAGCACATTCACCAGGGGATTCCCTTTTTCGTACTTTTCCACGGCCCATTCCTCCTTCAAAAGATTTCCTTTGTGCCTTCCAGAGACTTTGCCCCTGCATTGTATCAGAATATAGCCCTAGGTCTCTCCCTCTTTATAGGATATAATGAGGTTTCCTCGGGATTATGTCAAAGGGGATATGGAGCATCATTACGGAGTGTGAAAAAGGAGTGTGTTATGATATGAAGGAAAAACGTTTTCTTTTGTGGATTTTTGTAGCTCTGTTCTGCCTTCTTTTCGGAAACATGGCCCAAGCGGCGAAATCGCCCCAGGCCATTATCGACAGTACGGCACTTACCCTCAAAGAGATGGCCCAGCAGAACGATGCGGGGGCCATGGCAGATACGCTACAGGGAGCTAGAGGTGTGGCCATCTTTCCCTCGGTGGTCAAAGCGGGTTTCGTATTGGGGGGCCGCTACGGAGAGGGGCTTATCCTCCGGCGGGAGGGAAATTCCTGGAACGGCCCGAGCTTTGTGGATATCACCGGGGCCTCCTTCGGCTTTCAGATAGGAGTACAGTCCACCGCCATGGTACTGGTGATCACCAACGAACGGGGAATGCAGGGCTTTGCGGGAGATAAGATCACCCTGGGAGGAGACGTCTCGGTGGCGGCGGGCCCCGTGGGAAGGAATGCTCAGGCGGCAACGGACGGAAAACTCCAGGCTTCCATCTACAGCTACTCCATGAGCAAGGGGCTCTTCGCCGGGGCGTCTCTGGAAGGAGCCTCCATAAGCACCCAGCACGAGAAAAACGCCAAATACTGGGGCAAAGCCATGCTCTCCGAGGAGATCCTCAAGACCAGGGCCTCCAAAAAGGATATGGCGGCTCTTCTTCAGGCACTGAACAGTCTTATAGCCAAATCGAGCAAATAAGCCAGGTTCACATGGCAAAAACTATGGTTTTCAGGATTAACGGGGGCTCTCGGGCCCCCGTTTTTCTTTTCCAAAGCCCTATCTCGAAAAAACGCTCCTACTCCACGGTAAAGCCTATGGTATGGGTCTGTCCCTCCCCATCGGTGACAGAGAGCCTATGGGTTCCCTCCTTGAGGGGCCAGAAGCAAGGCTCTTCCCCCTCCTCCTGTTTCCCCTGATAGATACCGTTGACATACCAGTAGTAGGGAGGCACCCCCCCTTCGGTACGGAGAGGAATTTTTTCGTTGCGCTCCGGAAGGGTGAAGATCCGCAGATTTTCCCGGGGAGAGATGATGGTGAGATTTCCCAAGGCTTCCCGAAGAATTCCTCCCCGCTCGTATCCCCGAAGCTCCCGGGGCCAGCGAAGCACCACCTCTCCCCCCTCCCGGCGGTGCAGGGTACAGCTTTTCCCTGAAGAGACTCCGGGGATATACCATCCCATGGAGGTAGCGGCACAGGCCTCCCCTGGAGGCTGTCCCGAGAGGACGCAGATCTCCCGCCTGGAAATGTCCTCCGGAGGAAGAAACCAGGAGGCCTCTTCCGTGAGGGAGAGAAGCATCTCCACCGCTGCGGGTGCAGCGGCCCGAATCCCTGCCACCCCTTCCAGGGGACTTCCGGCGGGATCCCCCACCCATACCCCCAGGGTATACTCCGGTGTATAGGCCACGGTCCAGGCATCCCGCATGCCGTAGGAGGTTCCCGTTTTGAGGCATATCTGAATCTGCCGCTTCGCCAGGAGCATCTGAGTGGTGACGGGAAGCCGCTCAGGCCGGGAGAGACAGAGGTTCGCAAGGAAGGCGGCTCCCGAGGAGTAGATGCGCTCCCCCGGAAGGGAAGCTTTCGAAGAAGATTTGGATTCCTCGGAAAGCCAGGTAAGGAAGGGGAGGCGTCCCCCCGATGCAAAGACCCCGTAGGCCCGCACAAGCTCCTCCAGAGTCACCTCACATCCCCCCAGCACCAGGGCATCCCCATAGTGGGTGGACTCCTTGGTAAATCCCGAAAAACCAAGGCGCCGCAAAAGGGAGAGAAAAACATTGCCCCGAATCATCCGAAGTACCCGCACCGCGGGAACATTCAGGGAGAGGCTGAGGGCCTCCCCGGCGGAGACGGGGCCCCGAAAAATGCGGTCGAAGTTTCGGGGGTGCCTCCCTCCGAAGCCGTAGGGAGTATCCGCCAGAAGAGAGTCCGGAGTAAGATACCCCCGGTCAAAGGCAGCGGCGTAGACAAAGGGCTTGAGGGCAGATCCGGGGGAACGGAGCACCCGGGTGCAGTCGATCCAGCTCCCCGGAGTGTTCTCTCCCCATCGGGCATTTCCCAGAGCCCCCCGAAGGCTTCCCGAGGCGTTTTCCACCACCAGAGCCGCCAGGGTGATGGGAGATCCAAACTGTGCAGCGTGTTTCGACCCGATCCGTTGCAGCTCCTCCTGAATCGTGCGATCCAGAGCTGCGTAAATACGGCTTTTTTCAGGGTTTTCCCGGCGAAGACGTTCCGAAGCGAGGGGCGCCAGAGCGGGAAAGGGGAGCATTCTCTCCGGAAGAGGCTCTTCCAGAGCCATGCCATAGGCGGTTTCATCCAGCATGCCCTTGCTGAAGAGCATGGTAAGAATGGCATCCCGTCGAGCCTTTGCCCCCGAAGGGTTGCGATCCGGCCGGTAGGCGGTGGGGCCCTTCAGGAGCCCCACCAGAAAAGCCGCCTCTCCGGGAGAGAGGGTTTTGCTGGATTTGCCGTACCATCCGAGAGAGGCCGCTTCCACCCCCCGGAGCATCCCTCCGAAATAAGCCTTGTTGAGATAGAGCTCTAGAATCTCCTCTTTCGAAAGATGCCTCTCCATCTCCCAGGCCTGACGGAACTCGTCGAGCTTGGCCTGAAGGGTGCGGGAGCGGGGAAGGGTAAGCCGAACGAGCTGGGCGGTGATGGTGGATCCCCCGGAGACCACCTCTCCCGCGAAAAGATTTTGCACCGTGGCTCGAAGAAGGGCGAGAAGATCCACCCCTCCATGAGAGTAGAAACGCCCATCCTCCACCGCCACGGCGATCTTGGGAAGCCACTCCCCCATTTGATCCAGGGAGACCGGAAGACTCCAATCTCCCTCGGGAGAGGGCCATATCCGAAGAGGCTCTCCCCGGTGATCGTAAACCCCGGGGGAGACAGAACAGTGCCGCACCGCCTCCAGAGAGAGTTCCGGCCAGGTAAGGTACAGAAGGAGGGTGCCCCCTCCGAAGAACAGCACTCCGGCAAAAAGGCACCCTTTCATGATGCTGCGTACAATCTTGCGTTTCATATGCCAGGGTCTACGGTCGAATCTCAAGGATACCCGTCTCACCCAGAGCCTGAAGAGCCGGATCGTACATGGCCTCCGCCGCAATGGGAGGAACGGTGAAGGTTCCCGCAGTCACTGCCCGGACACGATAGGTATACTGGAGTATCTCTCCCTTTTCGAGAGAAGGGACGAAAAGGAGCAGCCGATCGTCCCGAATCTCCTCCCGCACCGAAGCGTAGCGCTGGCTTCCCTCAAGAGCCGCCTGAAGCCGGGGGTTATCGATCTCCAACCCTCCGGGCAAGAGATCTGCCACCACAAGATGTTCCACATCGCGGTTCGAAAGAAGCTCCAGCCGCACCTCCACCATCTCCCCCTGGTTCACCTTTTCTCCCGGCTTGAGGGGAGTTCCGTCTCGCCAATGATAGCTCCTGGAGACCGAGAGCCCCTGTTTCATCGGCTTGGGAGCCTCCATGGGGACTCCCTCCACAGACCAGGAGTAGTAGACCCGCCCCTCACCGGCACAGGAGAGCTGGGGAGATTCCAGAGATTCCACAGAGATGGAGGCGTTCTCTCCCTGACGTACCGTAAGAAGTTCCTCCTCCGAGGCGGCGTGGAGTTTCGCCACAAAGGGCTTGCGATCCTCCCGGGTGCTCCGGAAGTAACGCCCCAGGGCTACGGCGGAGAAAGCGTTATCCTGGGTATTCCGCCACAGCCCCTTTTGGGCCGCCTGAATAAGCTGCTGCGCCAGAAGAGCCGCCTGTTCCGACCGGGGATCCAGATGCAGCCGCATGAGAAGCCGGAGAGCGGTGTTCCGAACTCCGGAATCGAAGGTTCCCCCTCCCGAAGGAGGAGTGTCGAGAGGCAGGGCTGTGGTTCCCAGAAGAGAGGAGGCCACATCCTGCCGCCCCGCCAGAGCGTAGGCTCCTCCCAGAAAGATCCGGGCAGTATCCGTGAGTTTTTCCGAACGATCCCGGAAGTGCTCCATCCAGGCCAGAGGGGCCTCTCCGGAGAGGGCCAGAACGTACATGCCGTAGGCCTTGGTGGCGGTCAAGTGTGCATACTCCGCATCTCCCATGCCGTCGTACTCCTGGGGAAGGAGGCGTCGGATCCACTCCAAAGCTCCCCGCAACCCCTCCTGAGGGATGTCATACCCCTCCTGAGAGGCCTCCAGAAGAAGATGCGCCGCATAGACGGAGCCCCAGGAGAAGCTGTAACCGTCTCCGGGCCAGAAGGAGAAGGAACCGTCATAGAGCTGCATGGCGAGAATTCGCCGCAATCCCTCCTCCACCCGGCGCCGATTTTCCTGGGGATTCACCAGAAGAGGATCAAGATCCTGCACGAGATCCCCCAGAGCCACCAGAGGCCATACGCCGGAGATGGTCTGCTCCAAACATCCGTAGGGGTAGGAGGTAAGGTACTGAAGTGCCATGGAAAGATCCGCCACGGGGGTTCCCGAAAAAGCCGCCACCCCCCGGAGGGTACCGGGGAACCAGGAGCTTCCGAAATCGAGGGTAACCGTGGCGCCCCCCTCCAAAGCTCCTCCTCCGTAGGTGCGGATCAGGGGGTAGGGAGGCCGCACGGGAAGCTCCGTAACCTGCTCCATGCTTTCGTCGTTCCAGGAGGCAGTAAGCTTCAGTCGTCCCACCCCGGAACTTTTTGATGTACTCAGAGGAATATTTATCCGCTCCCCCTGAGATTCCGGAGCAAGGGTAAGGCGGAACATCTCGGGCCCCTTGTAGACCAGGGGCTCCTCCGCAACGATATGCACCTCCACCGCAAGGTGTTCTTTTGATTTTGAGAAGAACGTCAGAGGCATGGTAAAGCTATCCTCCGGAGCCAGGGCCCGGGGGAGAGAACTTTCCAGTATCACATCCCGGGCCACCAGAAGATTTTTCTCGGCTCCCCCCACAAGAGAGCCTCCTCCGGCTATCGCCATAACCCGCAGTGTGCCGCTGAACTCCGGGAGATGGAAGCGAGCCTGGAGATGCCCCGCCTCATCGGTGGTCAAGGGACCGTCGAAGAGTGCCACGGGCTTGAACCGCCGGGCCTGTACCGGAGAGAGCCCCTTCATGAAGGCCATGGCCCGCCCCTCGCCTCCTGCGGGATGCAGCAGGGGGGTGGCTTCTTTTTCCGGAGGAAGAAGATCGTCGTAGAGGTCGTATCCCCGAGTACCGAGAGCCCGAAGGGCTGTGAAGAAGGCATAGGGATCCGGAGTAGAGAACTTGGTGAGCCCCAGAATACCCTCATCCACCAGGGCGATCACTGCCTCACCGAGGAAGGGTTTTCCCGAAGCATCCTTGAGCTGGAGATCCACCGTGACCTCCCTCTCCGGGAAGGCACGCTCCGGCACAGAAAGAAGCACCTGGGCCTTGCGCTCGGACTGATCCACCCGGAACCGGGTAACCCCTAGGGCGCGAGGATTATGCCACTGGGAGTTGTCCGCACCCTGAGGACGGATAAGCCAAGCCACGCAGTAGGCGTTGGGAAGCATGCTCTTCTCTATGGGAATGGAGAGGTCCACGGTATTTGCCACACCAGGGAGATACTGGGAATGCACCACCCGGTCGGTCTCCACCGTCACCAGAAGATTACCTTCGAAGGGGAGCTCACAGCGAAGGGTGGCATTATCCCCCGGGCTGTACATCTCTTTATCCAACCGGAGACTCACCTTATCCAAAGGTCCTCCGGGAGGGCCGTCGGTCCCCCCCCATACGTAGAAGGAAAGAGCCGTCCGAGCATTTCCCTGGGCATCCTCCACCCGAAGGAGGTACTCTCCATACTCCTGGGGAGTGAAGGCAACCTCTCCGGTGCCCTTCTCAAGAGGAACACCCTCCACCGCAAAGGGAAGCAGTTCCCGTTCGTAATGGAAGCGGTATCGTCCATCCTCCTCCACCACCACGCTGTGATAGACCACCTTGAAAAACTGGGTATTCACCAGGACCCTATCAGAAAGATTTCCCTCCCAGTCCAGAGCCACCAGAGGAAAGGTGATCTCCCGCAGGGGCCTGAGCTCCTGCCCCTTGGGGGGACGAACCCCCACGTACCGGGAAGAGGGATGGTAGGGAAGAGAGAGCACATCCCATACCATGCGTCCTCCATCCTCCATAACCCCCAGACGGAAGACCAGATCCCCCGGCTTGGGAAGGGTGGAAGCCGGAGGAGCCTCCCAGGTAAAGGATCCTTCTCCTTCTTCGTTCAGGCTATCCTGGCCGAGGTAATCGCTATAGGGGGTAACCTCCACTTCGGGATCGTCAAAAAGGTAGTCCCCATACCCTTTGGGGCGGAAAGAACGGGGCACAAAGCGCACCTCTCCTTCGGTGGCGAGATTGGCTCCGGGAGCCCCGAAAAGATACTCCCCATGAAGATCAAGGATCACGGACTCCTCCGGAGCCAGAGCGTTCAGCTCCGTAGAAGCGGTCACTTTAATTCGGGGAGGGACAAAGTCCTCCACCAGGAAGGAGTGTTCTCCCACCCTGGTTCCTCCCTCCCCGGGAGTTCGAAGCTGTACCCGATAATCCCCCGTGGGAGAGGCGTCAGAAAGAGGATACTCCAGGGTCACAAAACCCTGAGGGGAAAGAGGAGCCGTCTGGGAGAAGATCTTTCGTCCCTGGGGATCGAAAAGAAGCCACTCCAGAGGAAATTCTCCGGGGGGCATAAAGTCCTGATTACGCACCAGTCCCGTAAGCTCCACCACCTCTCCGGGACGGAATACTCCCCGAGGGGTAAAGACACAGGCCTCATACCCCTTGTCGAGATAGGGCCTCCCTCCGAGCTCCCAATCCCCTCCCCGAAGCAAGTCGTACCGAAGCACCAGATAGGAGAGATCCTCCTCCAGAGAGGCGGTAATCACCCAGGGGGTAAGATCATCCTCCCAAGGCTCGTCCCGGGAGAGCACCCCCACACCGTGGGCATCGGTGCTAAGAGTTCCCAGCAGCTGGTTGGATCGGGAATAGATCCGCACCGAGGCACCCTTCACGGGAGTTCCCCGGGCAATGGAGTTCACCCACACGAAGACACCCTTGGGAAAGACTTTGGCAGTAATGCCAAGATCCGTAAGGGTTACCATCATTCGGGGATCGTTCCAGAGGTTCCCCGAATGATCCGAAGCCTGAAGGATATAAACCCCGTGATCCGGGCTGAGAAACCCTGCAAGATCCACGGAAAACCGGAAGGGTTCGTTGCGCTTCGCATCGGTGCGGTACTCCTGGGAGGGGCCGGGACGGGAAAGCTCCATATCGAGCCAGGAGTTATCCATCCCCAGAGCAAGAGGTACGTTGTTCTCGTACATCTTCCAGGAGGAGAGCCGTATCTTCTCCACGTTCACCCCCGCCAGGGGGATCCGCTGAGATCCCTGGGGGGAGAGGTAGCTTCCCCCGGTGGCAAAGAGGAGATCCGGATCCATATCCGGGATGATAAAGGCCCTCCGGTAGGGTTCTTTCAGGGAAGCCCCCCGGACTCCCGGGAGTCCTTTTTTGATGGATACCACCACCCGATCCCGGGGAAGAAAGTTGCCGTGCACGTAAAATCCCCCTCTTCCCGGTTCCAGAGAGAAGGATTGTTTGGGTTCTATCTCCACAAAGGAGCTTGCCCGGGAGATATCCACCGGGGAGGTGGTACTTACCCAGATGCGCCCTTTCCCCTCGTAGGAAGAGGAGGCGTAGGCGTTCTGTATCTGGAGGGCAAACTTGGGGGTCACCGTAATTTTGTGATCCTTTGCAAGCCCCAGATGCCCCACCGTGGCGGGAAGCCCCTGAAAGAGAGAGAGCACCACCTTGGTCTTTCCCTGGGCCTGAATGTACACATCTACATTTTTCGAGGGGTGCTGTTGCGAGATGCTGTAGGAAAGGGTTTTTCCGCTCTCATCCCGGATCTCCAGATATCCCCGGAGACGCACCGGTGAGATGGGAAGGGAAAAGCGAAGCTCTCCCACAATGGTGCCATCCGAGCGGAAATCCCTCTGGGAAAAACCCAGAAACTCCACAGGGGGGGTACGGAAGGTAAAGTCATGCCCCCCCGCCAGAAGCCGCCCCTGGAGATCCCGAAGATCCGACCGAAGGGAGAGACGATACTCCGTGGCAGCCACCAGAGAACTCGAAGGAGTGAAGAGACAACGCTGGGGATCCTTCCACTTCCAGCTTCCCTCCAGAAGAGGGGTTATGGTTCCCGGAGCATCCCCCTTGAGCAGGGCTCTTCCCACCATTTCCGTGGGCACCACGGGAGCGGAAAAGGTGAGGGAAATCTCCTTGAGCCCCCGCACCTCTCCCTGGGGCTCCATACGCTGCACCACAAACTCCTCCACTCCCTCGGCACTCCAGGCAACCCCGGAACACACAAGAAGCGGCACGAGAAGCAACCAGAAAAATCCATAATGCTTTCTACGCATAACCTACGCACCTCCTTGATCAGATGATTCTCTGCACCTACGCCGAAGACACCAAAAAAAACGTCCCCATTCTTTTGCGACAGATTCATCTTCTCACGAGAATACAACTTATGCAACACGCAAACGGGGAGAGAACCCTCCTCAGGGCTCTCTCCCCTTTTCTTTTTTATTTCCCCCGGATCCCCTGGATTCTTCGAAAAATCCCTAGAGAATCAGCTTGCTCCCTCCGGGCTTCTTTCCCGTCATATGATCCAGCTGATCCAGCACCGAGGCGCTGGCCACGTCAATACGAGGCTTACGGGCCTCCTGAGCTGCGAGATCCCGAACCTTCTTTTCGTACTCCTCCATCCCCTTCTTGATGGCCTCCGCATCTCCCCGAATCCACTGCAAAATACCCTCGGCGGAAAGTTTCACCATCTCTTCCGAAGGCATCTTTTCTATGGCTCCCAACTCCTTGAGCAGTCGATGCTCCTCCCGGATGGAGTCCATCACATCCTCATCCGTAAGAATTCCCTTTTTATAGAGAACTCTCCCCAGGATGTTCATTTTTGTCTTGAGATTCTCCTCCGCCATGGACATGGCATCCACTCGGGCCATGAGCATGGACAGAAGATCGTCCAGGGTAATCTGCTGCTGCGTGGGCATCTGCATTGCCTTTCCCTCCTTGGTCAATCATCTTTCTGGATGTCATTGTAGCACAGCTACCCCGAAAGAACCTACCGGGAGACGGAAGGTTTCTTCTCTCTCTACAGACCATTTTTTGACCTCTTTACCTGGACCACCAAAAAGTGAGAATTCAAATTTTTCAACACCCTAAGAGACGTATTTTCGCCAATATTCGGAATAGAACATGGGTTGCGCCTTTCTCTCTTTCTTTGTATGCTCTCTGCTATCATATGCCTCCGCACAGTAAGGCATGGGAGAAAGGAAGCACATAATGTCTTTTCAAGCGTGGTCGGTTCTCGGTATCTTTATGCTCACCCTGGGGCTCATAGCCTCGGGAAAAACATCCCGAAGCGTGGCAGCTCTTCTTGGAAGCGCTCTCATCATGGCACTCCATCTTCTTCCCTCTGCCGTGGCGGTGCGCTTTATTGATTTCAACACCATTGGGCTTCTCATCGGCATGATGATTATCGTGGGAGTGCTCTCTCGGACGGGGATCTTTCAGTTCGTGGCGGTAAAGACCATGAAGATCACCCGGGGGAGCGGGCTTCTTACGCTCATTGCCATCTCTCTGGTAACGGCGACGCTCTCCGCCTTTCTGGACAACGTCACCACAGTGCTTCTCATCAGCCCGGTAATCATCTCTCTGGCAGATCTTATGGATATGGATCCTCTTCCGCTGCTCATGGCGGAGACCATGGCATCCAACATTGGAGGCGCCGCCACCCTCATCGGGGATCCTCCCAACATCATCATCGGCTCCTATGCGGGGCTTTCCTTTATGGATTTTCTGGTAAATCTCGGGCCTCCCGCCCTGGGGGTTCTCCTGGTGGTGACAGTCTATCTCGCCCTCTACTACCGAAAAGACCTTACCATTACGGGAGAGCAGTACGAAAAAATTCTACGGGTAAACGAAGCAAAGACCATCAAGGATATGACACTTCTCAAACAGTCCGGCACCATCATGGGTATCATTCTTGTGGGATTTCTTCTGCATCACGTACTGCACCTGGATGCGGCGGTGATCGCCCTGCTGGGGGCGGCGGTGCTTCTGGTGGTAGCCAAGGTGGACGGCCCCGCAGTGATCCACGAGGATATCGAATGGCCCACCCTTGTTTTCTTCGCCTGCCTCTTCATGATCGTGGGGGGGCTCAAGGAAACCGGGGTTATCTCTCAAGCCACCCAGATTCTTGCTACCCTTCTAGAGGGGAAACCGGTGCTTGCCATGCTCTCCATTCTCTGGATCTCCGGGCTTCTCTGTGCTTTCATCAATAATGTGGCCTTCACCGCCACCTTCGTCTACGTGGTGCAGGAGCTCTCTCAGGTACTCACGCTGAACCCGGAGCCCCTCTTCTGGGCTCTTGCCCTGGGAGCTTGTCTGGGAGGAAACGGCAGCTTCCTGGGATCCGCCGCCAACGTGGTGGTGGCGGATGTGGCAGAACGATCGGGGCATCACATGCCCTTTGCAAAGTTCTGTAAGGTGGGGATGACCACGGTGCTTCTCTCGCTCTCCCTCTGCAGCGCATACCTCTATTTCCGTTATACTCCCTGAAAAGCGCCCTGCATAACACAAGGAAAAAAGACAGCAAAAAAAGACGGAGGAAATTCCCCCCGTCTTTTATTTTTATATTTCTTCGGATAAGGCCTATACTGCCACTCGGTAGGATCCTTCAGAGGGTACTGCCGCCTCCAGCACTGTACCGGTGCGATACCACGCCCCGGTTTCATCATCCTTATTCCATACCCCCGTGGCCTCAGGAGTGGACCCCATGCACTTCTGATCCGCCAAATACCAGCCGCCCCATTCGTCTTTCTGCCACATACCGTTCGCTCTCCTTTCAGTCTTTCCCCAGATACTACCTCTACGGCAAGAATCTTCCGCATTCACATCGGGAAAGCTGCATCGGAGACGGTTTGTCTTTTTTGTATAGTAAGGAACTGACATCATAGCCCTCAACCTCCGTTTTGGATCTGGGGAGGAGTATACCCAGGTTCATCATTTTTGTCAACAAAAAAGTTTTTTACCCAAAAAAGTGAACCGTAGTTTTGAAGGAAGCCCCCGGCGGAGGGGGGGAGCATCAAGCAGGGTGAGGCGGGAGTGATCACGTCTCGCCTCATCCCTCTCACAGAACCGTACGTACGGGCCTCTCATACGGCTCCTGCCTATACCTATTCCTAGAGCGGTTTCACAAATAA